>Ga0068860_100002906_pt1 | contig 17743 bp, 18 predicted proteins | sample KBSSwiS32_FD_66597 | JGI IMG/M metagenome (GOLD analysis project Ga0068860, IMG submission 66597) | Switchgrass rhizosphere microbial communities from Kellogg Biological Station, Michigan, USA - KBS Switchgrass S3-2 | ecosystem: Host-associated > Plants > Roots > Rhizosphere > Soil ... | reverse complement strand
CCGGTTCTGTGCAAAGCGGTCTGGTTCCCGTACACGCCACGAGTAATCGTCCCTCCAACGGTGCCCCTTGAGTCAGCCCAGATTCGGAGAGGAAAGGCAGTGATGGGGTGTCAAACCGCTCGGTGTCTCGCCGCGAACGAACTGCCGCCTATCGCCGGTTCAATGGCGTGGCCGCGGCATCGCCCAGCGGTAGTTCGCGACAGGCCCAAGTGGGTGGCTGCAGCGCGTAACGGTTGAACCTCGGCCTGCGAAGAACCCCGTCGGAGGCCCACTTGACCTCGACCAGTCGCTGGTGAACTGGAAGTACCTGGCAGGCGGCAGTGGACCGGTTCGACAACGCACGCAGGCGTCGGGACCGGCGTCGTGTGGTCCCAACCGGCTGTGTCCTTCGACGGTTTGCTTCTCGTGGTCGTTCGCGGTGACCGAAGGAATTACGACGCGCCGCCGGAGGGTCGGTGCAGACCGCACAGCTCCTTGATTACTTCAACTCGCTCTCGCCGACAACGAGGCGACGAACTGCTTGAACCTTTTCATCGATGATCGTTTGGATCTGTACGTTCTCACCCGTCTGAGGGGCGACGATCTTTCGGTGCCGGTCGAGCGCGATACCGACGTGGCCAAAGTCGGCAACTGGGACACCGCCTCGCGTGAAGACAAGGTCACCCGGTTGGATCTGATCGACGGCGACCGGCGTGCCGAGTTCCACGAGATCGTGCGTGTAGTGAGGAAGCGCGATACCTGCCGCACGAAAGGCCCACACGACCAGCCCTGAGCAGTCGAACGCATCCGGGCCGACGGCGCCGAATACGTAGGGCTTGCCCAGTTGTGCGAGAGCAGCCTGCACTACGCGCCCGATATCACCGGCCACCGTGACCCCGGAGGCAGTACCTCGCCGGTACGCCTCGGACTTCGCCATTACTTGGTCTGCGTATCCGAGCCCACATGTTACTGAAGCCGCGGATCCACAGTTGTATGCCTGTACCGCTCGCTTGACGTCACCAAACTCGTGCAGAAGTGCACACATGAGGTTGCCAGCAGTGGCAATGGCATCCCAGGCGTTCGACGGATCAGGTGCGTCGTTTGGCGCCCGCCCCTCACCGAGCATCGCGTTGCTGCGGAAGGTTGCCGGAGTTAACTGCATCAGCCCTACCGCCCAATCTCGATCGGAGTCGCCGTCGAGCGCACCAAGGTCCGTGTCCGCGCCAACGGACTGGTAGCCGAGCAACTTATCGCCATCGATCCAACCAGTTGCTGCGTCGGCCCGTCCGTCGGCCATTCGAGTCTCGACCCACGCGATGCCGGCGAGATCCTCCCATTCGAGTCCATCGCATTTGCGGCCTGCGGTCTCGAACCTCGCTAGGAGCGCTGGCGGGATCTCGATCGCAGCGAGCTGGCTCGGTGGGGGAGTCGCCGCATCATCGGCAACGACACCTAGGAAGGGCAGGAGCACAACGCTCATCGTGGCGGCGATTGTTCCGGTGACCACGCCCTTTGTCATGGCCCTCCAACGCCCGCGCGGCAGATCGAGGAGGGACACCACCGCGACGAGTGCAACGCGACCGTCCGTGTCCCCGCTCAGCGGTGGCGGGTGGCGTTGGCGTGCACGGGTGAAACGGCCCTACCGACGCCCTGCGGAGGGCTCTACGAGGAGGCGACAAATGGTTGGAGCAGCATTACGGGCATTGCCTGTGCCGGTGGGACGGACGTACACGCGCGCGGTGGGTGTACTGCATCAGGTGACGGCTGAGCCCGCAGCACCGACGGGCGGTGGCGCCAACCTCCTTCAGACTGGTCTCAACTGGACGCTGTGGACCGGGCTCATCCTTTCGGCGATCGCGGCAGTGATCGGCTTCGGATTGATGGGCCTGGCGAGCCTCAACGGTGGATATGGCCATGCGAATCATGGCAAGAAGGCGGCTCTATCCGGACTTGCAGGCGCGGGCGGATGCGGGATCGCCATTCCGTTCATCAACCTGCTGTTCACCACCGGCCGGGCGGGCTGACCATTGTCGCGTCGACCGTGGCGAACCCAAGACTCGCAGTCACGAAAGCGTCTTCTGTGGCTGGGCCTGCCGGTCGCGGTTTGGTTGGGGCTCGCGATTGGAGGCCCACTGCTCCGCGACGACTCCGCGAGGGCATCCACTGACGAGGTCAGCGGACCGGCGCCTTCAACGTCCTCGGATGGTGTGAGCCCAAGCACGTTGAGCACCACGGCGGACCCAAAGACCACCGGTCCCGATGGCCGTGCCGATCACAGCGAGACCGGCGCGGCTCGGACAGCGATGACGTACGTAACGTCGGTGCAACAGGACGCGCTCTACGACTCGCCCGATACCGCAGCGGTCCTACTTCGATCCTGGCTCGCTCCCGATGTCAGCACTGCTGAGCGTGACAAGGCGATGGAGGACCTGTCGACCGTTCGTCGAGCCCTGCAGACGGATAACACACGTCAGGTGTGGTGGGAGGTAACTCCCCTCGGGACGCGCGTTGAGTCAGTGGAGCCCGACCGAGCTCGCGTTCAGGTGTGGGTGGTCGCAGTGATCGCGTCGGGTGGAAACGCACTCCGCCACCGGGCCACCGGCGGAAACGAAGAGATAGCGGCCGATGGTGGATACACGCCGACCGCTACATGGACCACTGTCACCGTTGATCTTAGCTGGCTAGACGGTCGTTGGTGGGTGTGGTCCGTCATGAGCAACGCTGGGCCAACGCCAATGCTCAACAACACTTCGCGGCCCGTCACGTCGGACGAGTTTGTGCACGCGCTCGACGGATTCTCGTTGGTGAAGGGACACTACTGATGTCGTTCATCGCAGGCGACCTCCTGCCCTTCCCGAATCCACTCGATGGCGTGATCCACTGGGTCGCGGGCGAAACCAAGGATCTCTTCGACAAGATTCTACGGGGCATCGTTAACTGGGTGTTCGACGGGGTCGGATGGGCGTTCGGCCAAGTGATGGGGTTTATCGACGGTTCAACCGGCCCGAATGTTCAGGCTCAGTGGTTCGCGGGCTCTAGAGGTCCGTGGGCAACGATGCTTTCCTTTGCGGCGGTGCTTATCGCGATCATGGTTCTTCTTGGGATCATTCATGGCGTTGTTCGCGGGGACCCGGCAGCCGTCTTCCGCACGGTGTTCACTGAGCTGCCAGCGACCGTCCTCGGGATCTTCTCGATTCTGGCGATCGTCAACATCGGGCTTGGCGTCACCGACTGGATGTCAGCGGAAGTCACGGCGAACTTCGGTGGCGATCTACGCGACTTCGCTTCGCACGTGACGGAGATCGTGAACTACAACCAGCAGTTTGGCGTGCTGTTCGGCTCGATCTTCGCACTGCTGTTCGGCGTAGGAATGCCCATCGGGTGTGCAGTCATCTTCGTCGAGCTGATCATTCGGAGCTCCCTCGTGTATGTGCTTGTTGCACTGTCGCCGCTTGCCTTCGCCATCAATCTTTTCCCGGCGTTGAAGGGGTCGGCCAGTCGCCTCGGTCGTTTGCTTGGCGCGGTGATCCTGTCCAAGCTCGTCATTGCGATCTGCTTGGCATTGGGCGCTGCGGCACTCGGCGCTGGTGCTGGCGCAACGGTCAACGTTCAGAACGCTTTGGTTCCACCTGGAGCCGAAGGCCAGACCGGCGATGTATCCGCGCTGGTGGGGGTCCTTATGGCGGGAGCGGCGATCACGCTGTTGGCAGCCTTCTCGCCGTTGATTCTCTTGAAGCTCTTCCCGACTGGAGAGGTCGCTCATGGAGCCCAACAGGGAGTGAAGTCGGGGCTTGCTGGGATTGGCGCGTCCTCGGCAAACCACGGTCGCTCGCTGGCCGGCAAGGCGTCCTCAGGGCCCGAAACTTCGGCGCCCCGGTCGTCGGGTCCAGCTGGAACTAGTTCGGCTGGCGGCGGCGCCCTTGGAGCGAAGGCCGGCCCAGCTGCTCCGGCGGCCGTCCCAGCCGTCGCCACTGTGGCCGCCGGGAAACAGGGCAAACAGCGCGCCGCGCGATCGACTGCACCATCGGAAGCAGAGTCATGAGCGACTCCGCCGCGTCAATGTCGTCGGGACGAACGTACCGGTTCGATCCGTTGGACCGCGGTGTTGTCTTTGGGCTCGGCGTCTCGCAACTGGCAATCATGGGCATGTCTGGCGCTCTCTGGCTGGTCGCAATGATCACCAGGGTGCCGTTTCTTCTGCCGACGCTGGTTTTGGCCGTTGCGTGGGCGCTGGCGCTCGTGCCGGTCAACGGGCAACCGCTTGCGATGTGGCTGCCGATCGTTGGTCGATGGCTGGCCGGGGGCCGCCAACGCCGGTGGTTCCGTCCGTTGCAGCTCTTGACGGCGGAGGAACTCGATCGGCTGGCGCCGGCGTTGCCTCCGTTTCTGCGGGGCTTGGAGCTCATTGCTCTCGACGCAGTCGGCTGGGGAGCAATCCGCGATCGTGGTGAGGGCACGATGACGGCCGTTGTGCCGATCTCCGGGAGTGGTTTCCTGACGCTGCCTCGCGCTGAACAGGAGTGGCTGCTTGCCGGATGGGGAGCGGTGTTCACTTCGTTTGCCGATGACGGGTCAAGTGTCGTTCGGCTCTGCTGGTCGGACATCGCTCGTCCTGCGAACCTCGAGGATCATGAAGAGTGGGCGGCGCGCCAGGCGGGCGACGGGGGAGGTACTCGGTTGTCGGAGTACCTGGCCTTTACCCGGAGCACCAATCCAACTCGTCATGACCTCGTGGTCTCGATCACCGTCCGCGCCGGCCGGGCGCGATCACGCGCCAATGGTGCAGGGATGGCTGAAGTACTATTATCGGCGGTCGAGGTGTTGCGGGACGCGCTCAAGGAGGCGCGACTGGCGACAGGAGATCCGCTGTCGGCGCACGAGCTTGCGTTCATGTTGCGCGCCGGCCTTGATCCGACCACCGTTGATCCGCGTGGCGGGCGACGATCGGGGCCGTTGGCATCGCGGCTCGGGCTGGTGCCGCCTTCCGAAGCGGGGCCGATGATGACGATGACACAGGCAAACCGGATAGTTATCGATGGGTCGCACCATCGCATCTACTGGGTGTCCGGATGGCCGGAGATGGCTCAACAGCCTGATTGGTTCGAGCCGCTCTTGTCGACCGAGGTTGGTTCGGTGCAGCGAACCGTCACGGTCGTGATCGAGCCGATCGCCGAGGACAAGGCCATACGCAAGGAGGGCGCGGCGGATGTGCGCCTGACCTCTGACAACAACGCTCGCGCCGAGGCTCAACGTCGCGTAGGGGCAAGAGACGTTCGCAAGCAAGCAGCCGCCCGCACTCGTGAAGAGGAGATAGTGAGCGGCTTTGCTGGTGTCTCGTATGCGGGCTTGGTAACCATCACAGCGCCGCTCGGGGATGACCTCGTTCGTGCCTGTCGCTCCTACGAGCGCCGCTTCTATCGTCGGCGCGTGTCGCTTAGGCTGCTATGGGGTCGCCAGGACCTAGCGATGGCCTCTGGCCTTCCGCTCGGATTAGGCCTGTCGAGAAGTAGCCCGTTGTGAACATGCTGCGGCATCTGGACACGCTGCGGAGTGACCGAGCGCCTGAGTCCGGCCGGACGAAGAGTGGCGGAAGCCGTAGACGCCTACGAGTAGCCCGACACCGATCGACGACCGCCCACGTGTGCAGCCTCTACCCAGCCTCGGTCCAAGCTCCGCTTCCCGAGGTCGGCCCGATGATCGGTTACGACCTAACTGCGGGAGGCGCGGCCATGTGTTGGGATGTGTTTGAGGCGTACGACCTCGGGCTCGTCACGAACCCAAACGTGTTTGTGATGGGGGAGCCCGGATTCGCGAAGAGTTCGCTCATCAAGACTTACTTGGCGCGCATGGTGGCAATTTACGGCCAGTCCCGTTGGGTGACCGTGACCGACCCCAAGGGCGAGTACCGGGTGTGGGCCGAATGTATGGGGTTGCCAGTGGTGAAGATCGAGCCAGGAGGACGGACGTGCGTGAATCCGCTGGACGCAGGTGCAGCTGGCAGTTTGGACGACGAGGCGAGGCGCCGGGCTCGACAGACATCCATGGTTATGGCTTTGACGGCAACGGTCCTTCGACGATCGCTGACCCCGTGGGAGCGGAAGCTGATGCGAGCGGTGATCGACACGATGCGGGACCGCGTAGTCGAAGCGGGAACGTCGTCAACCATGACTGATCTCGCCCGTTTGATCGCTTCACCAACCGCGGAGATGTGCAATCAAACTCGGCGTACCGAGAAGGAACTGACGGATGACGGTGAGGAAGTGCTTTTCGCGCTTGACGAACTCCTCACCGGGCCACTGGCCGGCATGTTCGATGGACCTTCGACCGTTGAGGTCGACTGGCACGGATCAGGCATGGTGTTGGATCTCTCGGGCGTGATCGGCAACACGACCGCGATGGCGCTGGTGATGGTGGCAGCGATGTCATGGGCGGCGGAGCTTAAGCATGTGAGCCAAGGTCGACAGAAGCTCAACGTCAACGATGAGAGTTACTACATGTACCAGCTCGAGGAGACTGTCGAGTTCTGCCAGGAGCGACGGAAACTTGGTCGCTCCTACGGCGAGGCCAACATCGACATCTGCCATCGGCCGAGCGATTTGTCGGCGCAGAACAACGATGGCTCTGCGGCGGCGAAGATGGCCGAAGGCCTTCTGTCGGACTCCGCCACGAAGATCCTGTTCCGACAAGCGCCGCGGGAGCTAGCGATTGGTCGTGAGTTGCTTGGGCTCACGGATGCGGAAGCATCTGCTATCGAAAGCCTTGTACGGGGCAAGGCGGTATGGAAGTTGGCTGATCATTCACTGCTCTGCCAGCACCTGCTGTCGGAACGAGAATTGTCAATGGTCGACACCGACCACCTCATGCGCCGAGACGGCCGGCTTGAGCCATGCCCGTAGCAGGTGTCGGTGCTGGACAATGCTTCGCGACTATCGAGAGTGATCGAGCACTAAGGCAATGGGTCCGCCCAGCGAACCCTCACTGGCCCCGCGTGCGGTCGTGTTGAAATATATAGTGCCTCGGTCGCCCGGCCCCTTGCGCTCTAAGGAATGTCGCGGCCGCTTACAGGAGAACACCCTGTGATTGCGGGACGCGGCGGGATCCTGGTTCCTTTCCCGGCGCGACCACAAGCGTGCAGTTCCACACCTTGCTGGTGTTGCGAATGGCGCACTGCGCATAGACATGGACCTCGCCGACCTCCCGCCGTTGTTGTTGTCGGTCGGCCGCGCCGCCGACTGCTCGACCTCTGGAGCGTCGCTCTGTACGGCAGACTTCGCTGCGGCGACTGCCCGGGCAGGGTTCGCAAGTTTGATAGCTCTCTCCGGCTAATCAAGGCGGAACTTGTTGAGCCGGGGCCGGAGTTCAAGTCTTGAATCAGTAGAGGGTCCGCCGCGGTCGCGACTCCGCTGTAACAACCATGCCGAGTTTCGGGCGGCTGAATGTAGTGTCGGTGCGTGCCGCCGAAGTCATGGGAATGGATAAAGCGCATTCACTTCGGGCGCGGCCGGTTAGTCGCTCTCGACTGGGGGGAGGAGCTGTGGGTTTGGGATGCCTCTAAGTACGAGACTGCTGTCGGCATCGAGGCGGTGCTAGCTAGGGCCGGTCGAGAAACTGACAACGGGTCGATATGTTTCCATGCGACTGCCAGTCTTCTCGATGATGTCGTTGACGCCGCTGGGGGCGTCGAGCGCTCGTTGGATCGCTTACGCGCTGCGATGGAGCGGGTCCGGGAGTTCGCGGCCCTGGCTATAGAGGCGCACGGGCCAATATCGGACGGCGGCGGCTTGACGGACTCCTCAACAGAGGATGCCTGGTATTCGATTGAGGAGATGATCGTCTGGGCGCGCACGCTCGACGAACGCCTCAGGCGCGGGCGGTATGTGCCCGGATACTCCGATCAGGGGCTGATTCCGGCTCTCGCCACTGGGCCCCGGAGGGACGCGATTATGGCCGCGCGGTCGACCTTGCTGAACACCGAATTCGGTGAGGCGCTCCGCCTGGCAAACCTCAACCTGCATTTGCAGTCCACACAGGCCGGTTCGAAGGGCGCTCGAATGCGCAACGGTGAGGTGCTTCTCGATTTCCCGGATCGAGTCGAGCAAAAGGTCCTCCATCGTTGGGAACTGACCTATGAGGACGGGCGGGACGGCGAAACTTTCGCCGAGAATCTCTTCGCCGGTGTTGAGCGGTTTATGGACGAGATGTTTACCGCGCTCGAGCGGGATCTTCCCGAGCGTTTCAGGTCCTGATGATCGGCGGACGCCGGCACTCCGCTCGCGCTTTTAAGGCCAAGTGGCTTGTACCAAGCGGAAGCTTCCTATGTTGAGGGAAAGTCGGACGCATAAGCGTGCTGTGGCCGCCTCGCCGCCATGTACCTCCTGAGCTCGGCGAGCTCAACGACAAAACGTCTCCACTTTGATGCTTGCGGGGCTCGCGGCCGGACGGGGACTCCTCTCGATGCCCGCTCGGGATCTCGTCCTTGACCTCAGTCGGCTGATCGACAAGTCGATTCGCCTCTACCGCCTCGCATCGGAGCTGATGGGCGCGTGGGATAGAGGTCAAGGCCTCCCGGACGTCGAGATGGTGCTGAAGGCCGGCGATGCGTTCGAGGACCTTGTTCTGTCGCTGTACCGGGCGCTGCTCCTTCTAGAGCGCCTGAAGCCGACAGGCAAACCCCGACCATTGACAAGGGCACCCTGCCTCGTCGAGGCGAACGTGGACGGCTGAAGGCAGTTCGGGACCCAATCATGCAAACCGAGGAAACACACCTGAAGGGCTACCGCGACCGTCGTCGGCACTCTTGCTGGCATGTGACGATCGAGTTGTGCTCGCAGGTTCAGAGTTGACTTACACCGAGCTGCACCGATGGTTGCACGGGTTCCATGACATAGCGACAGGGCTTAACTCCACTCCCCTCCGACTACAGTGACCTCGTAGACCCCGTCCAGCAGCTCGGCTCGCCGGGTGCTCTGACGTGACGAACTCCGAAGCTACGGCGGCGTCATGTCCTCGAAGTAGAGGAGGACCTCTCGGCCTAGCAGGGTGGCCGCCACTCCTCTCCCTCGTCGATGGAGTCGCCGATGACCTCGGACGCTCCGGATTCCTCCATCGTGCGCAGCGAACCCCGAACGAGACCCAACGGTTCCTTCAGCACGCTTAAGAGCAGCTTCGGATTCCAATGCCCGTTTGTCCCACCGGGAGGCGCTGGCTCTGCGATCTCCCGCAGCACCCTCAGCCCCGTCGGCCTGAGGTCATCAATGACATCGAGGAGATCTCTGCTCGAGTTCTGGGTCATGACACCAGCGGCAGCATCCCGAAACACCCGAGCGAGTGCTTCGATGTGCTCGTCCCATGCAGACCGATTCGTAGCGTCGATCGCCCGGTCATCAACGTGGCGAGATGGTGGTCGGCTTCGGTCGCCGCTCCGAGCGCGTCGTCGCCAAGTGCATAGACTGCGGGCGTTACAACCCGATTCGCTCGCTCATTGAAACCCTGAAGAACCGCCAGGCCCATCCGCGATATCGCCGCGGCCATGCCGCTCCGAGCAATGCTTCGTCAGAGCCACCAATCCTCAAACCGGCTGCCGTCGCGGCCACATGCCCAAGGCTTCGATCGGCCCTTCCGTTCTCGCTCGAGGACAATCAGCCTCTAGCACCGTCAAAGCTCCCACCGGCGGCCGCTGATCCTCGAGCAATTCAATGAGCTGCTGACTGACCGCCGGCGAGCTGATGGGTCGCCGTCCAGAGCAGGCATCGCGGACCCATCATCAGTCGCTCGCTGGCTCATCTGCGCCGGCAGGTCCGATCTCACCGAACGGGATTGCACCTCCAAGGCCATGACTCTGGATGCTCGATAGCAGCGCGACGGGCAGATCGGAAACCGCCGGACCGACGGCATGCCAGACATCCACCCCGGTCTTGGCCAGGGTTACGGTTGCAACGAGAGTGGCCACGGCTGTGCTGAACGTTGCGAGCAAGCCTGGAGAGGACTTTAGATGCTCAACTTGGTCGGAGTGCACTGTGATGTGACCGATGATGCGCTCGACGGTCCGCTCGAGTGCGTCTGGGCCAAATCGCTTGTACTCATTGAGAGCCTCGAGGCACATCAACAGCACACGTCGAACGAACGCGACATCCTCGGCGTCGCTTTCCATCTCGGATAGCTCTTCGAGGAGCCGGGAAATCTCAAGAAACGCTGTCTCGACTATGTCGGATGGCACGGCAACCGACTCGATGGCAGCCTCCATGAATTGCGCGAGAAAGCCCAATACCGGCAACGCCGCTTTGACGATCCCACCAGCCTCCGCTCCGTACTGGGCCGTCAAACCGTCCGGCGTCATGAGCCGTTCGATTGCTCTGACGGGTGCGACCGAATGCTTCAGAAGACCTGCGTCCGAGCCGTCCATGAACACCCGGACATCGTCGATGAGGTCCCCGACCTGGCCAACGACGGCGGGAAAGCTGTCGGTCGGGTTGAAGGCTGCGCTCAGGATGCTCGCAACCGTTTGTCGGGGGCGCTCCTCCCCGACGGTTGCCATCGTGTCCAGCAGGTCGTGAAGCCGACGGGCGCTGCTATCTGCTCTCATTGGCCGAAACGCTACGCCGGTCCTCACGTGGTCCTCAGAACGTCGAGATGGGGTGGGATCTCGTGAGAACTGATGAGATGTCAAATGCCTGCTCAGAGGTCCGAACGCCGATACGGCCAAGCCTGGATGCCGTGAGTGCAGGTCCACACCAGCTGCACGAAGGCCGGTTGCGTAGGCGCCAGCGGCTCGCGACTGGTCGCCAACGGGTGGCCGAGCCCGGGATGGGAGACCGGTCCGACTCGAGAGCTTGCGGAATGTCAGGACGCTTCGCGGAGCCGCTGGATGGCGTGATGGCCGCTCGCGGCCGCCGCGGCGCGTTGCCGAGCCTTCTTCACGGCATCAACGGAGCGGCCGAGGTATCGCGCAGTCTCGGCATCCGTAGACCCGTGGACGATGAAGCGGCCGAGAGCAGTCGCACCGTCACGGCTGACCCTGCCCGACCGTTGCAACTCGTTGAGAACCCTGGATAGGTCCACGAGCGCCAGCTCGATCTCGGGGTCGACGGCTTGCAGGTGGAGGGGGAGGGCATCACATTCGCGATCGTGTGCGCGCGACCGGCAGTGCCGGCGCTCGGCGTTCCGAGTGAGTTCCCGAGCCAGTTGACGGGCCCATCGGTCCGGTCCCTCGTTGAGCAGTTCCCAGACGTGGCCGACGAGGTCGTTGGAAATCTCGTCGACGGGCATCGCAATCCCCGAGCGGACACGGCAGCGCGCCGCGATCACCATGAGGCGCGGAGTGAGTCCGTGGAGGATCACCACTGCCACATCAGGGTGGTGAGGCATGGCCGTGATCAGCAAGCGGAACGCCGAGTCACTCACATGGTGGTCTCGGCTGCGCATGCGGCGATCGAGTTCGTCAAAGGTCATGCGGTCGACGCCGAGCTCGTCGCCCACGAGTGCAAGCCAGCCAGGTGTGGGCGTCCCGGCAACAAGACGTTGCCATTCGCGATCGAGCTGTTTCCATATGTTCATTCCAGTCACTCCCTGTCGTCTTGGACAGGAGGCACGATCCGACTCGCGGGTACTCCCGACTGTCGTGTTCGCCGTACTACGAGCAGCCTGAGCTGGAATTTTTTGCTCGTAGTACGTCGGCGACGCGTAACCGTCGGCTTTGGTGTCCCTCGGACCGCCGGTACTCGGGCGTTGGTCCCGTGTGCCTGGATCAAACGAGACCGACTCACTGACGACTATTGGAGCTGTCCTCCTCGGCGCCTTCGTGAGTGTGGTGGTGATCGTCTACTCAGGGGCACTACTCGCGGCCGGAGGTCACCTGGGTGTGGGACTGTCCGACTCGGCGCAGGTACTCCGGGGATTGCCGCGACGCGCCGGTGATCCTGCTTCCGCATGGCCGGAGCCGGCGGCTAGCCGCCTTCCCGGCCCCATGGTGTATTGGTCGGCCACGGGTCTCGTAGCGCTCGTGGCCATTGCTTTGGCGGTTCTCGTCGCGAAGCTGCTGTGGACGCGCCGCGTTGGGCTGGAGCGTCGAACTCGGCTCGGAGTGTCTACCGAGGCTCGCTTCGGTCGAGCGCGGGATCTCAGCCCGTTGTTGGTGAAGGGTCCGGAGCGCGGCCGGTTCATTCTCGGGTCGGTGAGAGGTCACCTCGTGGCCACCGAGCATCGCGTCCCCACGGCGAAAGGGCCGAGTAAAGGGACCGTCCGAAGCACTCGGCAGGGTGACCGGGGATCGGTGGCGTTGATCGGCCCCACCAGGTGCGGCAAGACGACCGCGGCCATCGCCGGCGTCTTGGACTGGGACGGGCCCTGCCTTCTGTCGAGCGTGAAGACCGACCTCCTCACCGCAACGCTGGGATGGCGAGCAACCAGAGGTGACTGCCGAGTCTTCGACCCGACTGGTGTCACCGGCCTCCAGCGTTCCTCATGGTCGCCATTGCGCGGAGCCGGCTCGGTGTCCGGCGCGCAAGCAGCGGCCCGTGCGCTTTGCGACGCCGCTCCTCGATCGGGTATCGAAGGCGGTGGGGACTTCTGGTTCCAAGAAGCCGAGATCCTCTTGTCGGGTTTGCTGTGGGTGGCCTCAGTAACGGACGGGCTCGCGATGCGAGACGTCGTCCGGTGGGTGTTCACCCAGGACGCTCCCACGACCAACTGTTCCGGAGAGGTGCAGCCCCTTCTGCTGGCGCTGCTCGAGGGGCGTGCGCCGGATTTGGCAGCCGACGCGTCTCTCGTCAGCGAGCATCTCCAAGCGGTTTGGCGTCTCGAGGATCGCATGCGATCGAGTATCTACGCCACGGCCGGCTCGGCGATCTGGCCGTGGGCCGACCCACGCGTAGCCGCAGCTTCGGATCGCTGCGACATCGACCTGGAGTGGTTGACGAGCGGCCGGAATTCCCTGTACCTCACCGCGCCGCTGCGCGCTGCCAAGCGCTACGCACCTGCCTTCGGCGGACTCATCGGAGATCTCTTGGAGCAGATTGCCGAACATGTAGCCCGGACCGGCCAGCCCCTCGACCCTCCGCTGTTGGTTGTGCTCGACGAGATCGGAAACACGCCTCTGCGGGAGCTGCCCGAACTCGTGTCGACTGTGGCTGGCTTCGGTGTGGTCCTGGTGTCGATCTGGCAATCAGTGGCGCAGATGGAAGCTGCGTATCCGCGGCAAGTGGGGACGCTCGTCTCCAACCATCTCACCAAGGTCATCTACTCGGGAGTCTCCGACCCGCAAACGTTCGAGTTGGCGGTGAAGCTTCTCGGCGACGAGCAGGTCACCGCTCGTCAGGTCACGAGCGATCTGAACCGGTTCGATCAGGGCCGCAGCCTGATGGAGTCCGGCACGATGACGGCACTCGCCCCCGGCCACGTGTTGCGGCAGATGCAGCCTGGCGACGCGTTGCTGATCCACGGAACTCTTCCACCGGCACATCTCCGCACGCGGCGGTACTACGAGATCCCCCACCTGCAGAAACGATCAAGCCTTACGCCGCCGAGTGATGTCACCTCGAAGCCTCATGCTGCGGCGAGTGATCAAAGCGATCGCTCGGCACTTCGCGTGAGCGCCGACTCGGCGCCGGCGGAGTCATTGCCCGAAGCGCCGGTGGTTGCTCTTCAGCTTGTACACGATTCAAAGGAGCGTCCATGAATATTCAACCGACACCGTTGCACCCGGCGCTGGGAGCTCGCTTCGTAGGCGAGCACGCCGCCGTCCCCGAAGGTTGGGAGGCCACAGAGGCTCTACCCGGCTTCGGAGGGCGCAAGCTCATCTGCGATCCAAGGCGGCATCGGGTAGTTGTGCTTTCCGGCGCAAACGATGCCGTCATCGACGCACTGCGCGGGGCGGGCCACGAGCTGTTAGCGGCGAGCGGGGGAGTGTCGGTATTCGTGGGCAACAAGAGTCATCGCGCCGCTTCGCAGCTTCGACACCGCGAGCCGACCGCAACGGTTCGAGTGGACGGGCGGTCGCTGTGAGCTTCGCAGTTGAATCCTTTGGTGGCAGCGTCGAACTCGTCGCACGGGAGGAGTGCGTCGAGTTGCGAATAGAGCGTCGACGGGTGTTGACGCTCGGCGACACGACTCAGAACGCCGACGGCTGGCACGTATCAATCCAAGTCCACGAGCCCGCCATTTGGTTCGACGGCGGCGGCGACCTTCAGGCCTTCGAGCGACAAGTGATTTACGAACCCCGTGTGGCAATGCAGCAGCTCGAACCGCTGTTGAAGAGGCTCCAACTCAATGAAGTCGGAGCCGGGACCTACTCGTCGCGCTATGAGGTGGCCCTCGACGGATGCACGGTGGCAGCGATCGAGGCTGCCGATGGCCTTCCGATCCGTAGCCGAGTGACGGTCTTCGATCTCACACCCGGTGCCTGGCCGACAGCGTTCGACGCGGTGATTCGGATTCCGCTTCCGGGCGCCCACGGGTCGACCGCCACTTCTGCACAGTTGCGTGGACCGTCGCTCTGACCGTCGCAGCACAAGTGCCCACAGCCCCGGTATACGGTGATGCCAAATAACCGCCCCGGCGTTCAGGGTCAGTTGAGCTTCCCGTTCGACCAACCTGACGTCGACGACATCGTCTCGGAGGTAGCCGATGAACCAGTACGGAGCGATGGCGCTGGAACATTGGCAGCACTTCAGGCCGACGGCGCTGAGCCAGTTGAACGATCGGGGCACCTATTTCACGGAGCTAGGGGAGTTGGCAGCCCAGGAGGTGCTGATTGCCCTCAACGAGACGCTGTCTCCGACCGAGGCGACCGACCCGACGGCGGTGCAACTAGCTCGGGTGGCGGTGGAATCGGAGATCCTTCCGAACCTTTTGGAGCTGACGGTGGAAGAGGAAGCGTTGGTTCAGGTGGATGGCCCGGCGACACGGGCCTTGCCCGGAGTCTTTTGGCCGGACACGATGGACCTAGAGATGCCGGTCGAAGTGAGCATCTCCGATCCGCTGCTGGACCGCTGGCGGGCCCTCGACGGTCGGCCGATCTAGCAGGCGACTCCACCGGCGTTGGCCGCGACCCAGACGCCGTTCCGCGGGGACCGATAGGAAAGTACCGGGCGAACCTCGCAGCTATCGAGGCGCTTCGACGCTTAGAGAACAATCGAAAGCCCGCGACGGAGGAGGATCGACGCATCCTCGCCCGATGGTCATCGTGGGGATCGCTTCCGCAAATCTTCGACGAGCAAGCAGCCGAGTTCGAGGACGCGCGCAACGAGCTACGCCGGGTTTTGTCCGACACGGAGTGGGCCGCTGCTCGCCGCACGACCATCAATGCACATTTCACGGATCTGCGCATAGCGGCGGCCATGTGGAGCGCGGTCGCCGAAGCTGGCTTCACCGGAGGGCGGATCCTTGAACCTGGGTGTGGGTCGGGCAACTTCATACGCACATGCCCTGAGGGCATCAACGCCGCCTGGGTCGGCGTTGAGCTCGACCCCATCACGGCGGCCATCGCCCAGCATCTCCATCCCAAGGCCGACATCCGGCGCGAGGGCTTCGAGACGAGTCGGTTGCCGCCCGACCATTTCGACCTCGTCATCGGAAATGTCCCGTTTGGAAAAGTGGCGCTCCACGATCCGATTCACAACCCGAGGCGCGAATCGATTCACAACCACTTCATCATCAAGGCACTACACCTGACCCGCCCCGGTGCCGTGTGCGCGGTCGTTACTTCGCGTTACACGATGGACGCTCGGATGCCATCGGCGCGTCGATCCATCTCTGAACTCGCCGATCTCGTTGGCGCCGTGAGGTTGCCGTCGGCCGCACATCGATCGACCGCAGGGACTGATGTGGTGACCGACATCCTCATCTTGAGGCGTCGGGAAGTCGACCGGGAGACGCCCAACACCGGGGCATGGATCGATACATCGACGATCAACGTGGACGGCGCCTCGATCAGTGTCAACGACTGGTTCACGTCACACCCCAACTATGTGCTGGGAGCGCTCGCGAACGGTGGAATCTACCGAGGCGACGATCTGAAGATTGTGGGGTCGCTGGACCACGAGATTCTACGGACGTTGCTGGTTCAGCAGGTGTGGGAGGCTCGGTCACGAGGACTGGGATGGGTTCCCCCGGCGAGCAAAGCAACGTCCCCGGCGGATCCGCTGGCGGGCATTGACGTCGCGGGGTTGAAGGAGGGGGCGATTGTCGGTGTCGGCCAGCAGTTCGCGCGTAAGCGGGACGGCCAACTTGAGAAGTTTTCCGTCTCGAAGGCCGATGCTCGTGAGCTGTCGGATTTGCTCGCGCTTCGTGACACTTTGAACACGCTTCTTGACGTGCAAGCTTCAGATGGCTCCGACGAGGCCTACTCCGATCTTCAGCGACAACTCAATCATTCGTACGACGCCTACCGTCGAGCACATGGCCCGCTGAACCGCTTCAAGTGGGGGCGCACTGGCCGTACTGATCCGGAGTCCGGCGAGGAGGTGTTTCGGCGGCTACGTCCGAAGATGGGCGGGTTCCGTGACGATCCCGACGCGCCCAGCGTGTTCGCCCTAGAAACGTTCGACCTTGAGACGGGAACTGCGGCAAAGGCTGCGGTCTTCACGCAACGCCTACTGCGTCCACGGACGCGGCGCACGACGGCTAGCACGGCTGGAGACGCGTTGGCAATCGTGCTCGACGAATCAGCGACGGTCGACATCCCGGCAGTTGCCGCGTTGCTTGGCGTGGAAGCCGATGAGGCGCGGGCGGCGTTGGGCGTGCTGGTCTTCGACAACCCCGAGGATGGTGGGCTCGTCACGGCGGCTGAGTACCTGTCAGGCAACGTCCGCGCCAAGCTGCGAATGGCGGTTGCCGCCGCAGAGATCGACAATCGCTTTCGCCCGAACGTGCGTGCGCTGGAGCAGGTACAGCCGGTGGATCTCCTTCCCGAGGAGATCACCGTGAGGCCCGGCCAGACGTGGTTGCCGCCTGAGGTAGTGAGTCTGTTCGTTCAGGAAGTTCTCGGTGCTGATCGCCCGCCAAAGGTCGTCTTTGAACCGTGCACGGCGACTTGGGAAATCGATGTCTCCCGATTTCAACGCAGCGGTGTTTCGATGACCTCCGAGTGGGGGACACCACGCGCGGATGCCGTGATGCTTCTGCGAGCGGCGGCGAACAACAGCCCGGTGACGATCTACGACGTTGGCGACGACGGGAAACGACTCGTCAACCAGCCGGACACGCTGGATGCTCGAGAGAAACAAGCGGCCATCGTCGAGCGATTCGCTAACTGGGTCTGGGAGGGCTCCGATCGCTCCCGCCAGTTAGCTGGTATCTACAACGAGCGTTTCAACAGCCATCGGACACCGCTATTTGAGGGCTCGCACCTGACGTTCCCGGGATTGGTTGACTCGTTTGTCCCTCGCCCGCACCAGCGTGACGCCGTGGCTCGCATCCTTGGCACACCCACGGCGCTGCTCGCGCACGAGGTCGGCGCAGGGAAGACGGCCACGATGATCATGGCTGCGACCGAACTCAAGCGCTTGGGCCTCGTAGAGAAGCCGATGGTGGTTGTACCGAATCACATGCTGGAGCAGTTCACGCGCGAGTGGAAAGCGCTGTACCCGAGGGCGCGTGTGCTCTTTCCCAGTGAATCCGAGAGCGGACCCGACGGACGCAAGGGGTTTGTAGCGCGCGCTGCGGTCGGTGATTGGGACGCCGTCGTAGTTACGATGTCGGTCTTTGAGCGAATCCCTCTGTCAGCAGGCACGGAGGCCGACCTGCTCGAACGAAAGCTCGTGTCGTGGCG
>Ga0068860_100002905_pt1 | contig 17743 bp, 18 predicted proteins | sample KBSSwiS32_FD_66597 | JGI IMG/M metagenome (GOLD analysis project Ga0068860, IMG submission 66597) | Switchgrass rhizosphere microbial communities from Kellogg Biological Station, Michigan, USA - KBS Switchgrass S3-2 | ecosystem: Host-associated > Plants > Roots > Rhizosphere > Soil ... | reverse complement strand
GTCGGCGCAAGACCCGTTTAAAATAAAGCGCCGCCTCTTTTTTATTTAATGTTGGGGGAAACCCCTCCGGGCTTTCCGGAGGTCGGCGCAAGACCCGTTTAAAATAAGGCGCCGCCTCTTTTTTATTTAATGTTGGGGGAAACCCCTCCGGGCTTTCCGGAGGTCGGCGCAAGACCCGTTTAAAATAAAGCGCCGCCTCTTTTTTATTTAATTCGTTGGAAATATGTCGTTGGAAAATATGCTGAACTTAGAAAGGCCTTGAGCAGCCTACCCAATAGTCCACGTCTCCCTACCCCGTAACAGCTTGTCCAGATCACCCTTCCCCTTGGTACGCACCACTTCCTCTATCTGCAGATTGAGCATATCCTCATAACACGGCCGTTCCGTCTCCCAAAACACCCCAAAAGGCCTCGGTAAATGCCCTTCCGTACGCACATCATCGAACAGGCGGGTCAGGATCTGCGCCTTATAAAAATCCTTTTCATCATGTATCCACAGATCATCCTTGCTAACACCATCACCCAGCGTGACCACGACAGGCTTTAACCCATCCAGGCGAACACCTTTCTCCTGCTGCGCACCAAATACCAATGGCTGTCCCTGCTCGAGGAACAAGGCCTCCATAGGCTTTGTGGTCTTCTCCGTAAAGATCTCGAAGGCGCCGTCATTGAATATATTGCAGTTCTGATAGATCTCCAGGAAGCTGGCCCCTTTGTGCTGATAGCTGCGTAACAGCATCTGCTGAAGATGCTTGGGATCCCTGTCCATGCTTCGTGCTATAAAGCTCGCATCCGCCCCCATGGCAAGGGCCAGGGGATTGAAAGGATGATCGATGCTCCCAAAAGGCGTAGACTTCGTCACCTTATTCTCTTCCGACGTAGGCGAGTACTGCCCCTTCGTCAACCCATAGATCTGGTTGTTGAACAAAAGAACATTCATGTCGAAATTTCTCCGGAGAAGATGAATAGTATGATTACCGCCAATGCTGAGGCTGTCCCCATCACCCGTGACGATCCAGATGCTTAGATCCGGACGGGTAGCTTTCAGCCCCGACGCAACAGCCGTGGCACGTCCATGGATGGAATGCATGCCATAGGTATTCATATAATAAGGGAACCGGCTGCTGCAGCCGATTCCCGATATAATAACAATATTTTCCTTGGGTATACCCAGCGAAGGCATCACCTTCTGCACCTGGGCCAATATGGAGTAATCCCCGCATCCCGGACACCAGCGTACCTCCTGGTCGGTGGCAAAATCTTTTGCCGTAAGAGTTGACGGGTTTGTGGTAGTCGTGCTCATAATATTACTGGTAATACCACAAATCTACTAATTGTGCAGGAATTGGACTAGCTTCTAGTGCAATCTTACATCTACGCCCAGCTGGAACACCCTGTTGGAATAGGAATAATTATCGTCGCGGGTGACGTCCGAGAGCCCGATGCCATACCGCATGTAAAAGCCCAGCTGGTCGGTGGCCCGGACACCCCATCCCAGGTTGAGGGTGGCGTCAGCCTTCTTGATCCCGTCGCTGATATCCGCATTATAGCCATGCGGCCCCTTATCCCTCGCCGCTACCAGGATGCCCAATTGAGGACCAAACTCCAGGTAAAACCTGCGAACAGGATAGTATTGGAACATCAGCGGGATATTCACATAGTTCAGCGCCCAGGTATAATGAACGTTTCCGTCCCAATATTTGTCTCCCTGCCCGCTATAAAGGATCTCCGGCTGAAATGCCCAGCCCCTGGCAATTTTTGTATGTAAAAAGAATCCGATTTGTCCGCTGATACGATTGTCATCGTCGGCATTCGAAAGGTTCGCCACATTGAGCCCGCCCTTAAAACCAGGGATGATTGCTTGCGCTTGCGCGGTAGTGAAGGTCATACATATAAGGGCCAATACGCATACGTGCTTAATTACTTTCATGATTGTCACTTTAGGGTTCGAAAATCAGTTTAATTTGTAGAGAATTTACCCCTCTAAGACAAAGGATATGCCATAGTCGTGCCACGCAGGCACTTTGTTGATTTTCAATGACAATAAATGTCTTTTCTCCTGGATTTTTTGCCATGGCATATTATTGGACCTTCTACAGGTGAATTAAAACCATCGATTATGACAAAGCAATTATTATTAGCTATAGTTATTGCCGGCAGCCTTATGGGCCTCACCGGCTGCGCGGTGGATGGGTACGTAGAGACCCAGCCCGCTGACGTGGTATACACCCATCCTGTATCCCCCGGTCCGGATTATGTCTGGATAGACGGGGACTGGTATTGGTCAGGAGGAACATATAGATGGCATCCCGGATACTGGCGCCGTGGCCGTCCAGGCCGGGCCTGGGTAGGCGGCACATGGTCACACACATCAAGAGGCTATCATTGGAACAGGGGTCACTGGCGCTAACATTGTGTCAAGAGCTCGGCAAAAGTCCTGAGCGTTGCGCACACCTGAACCTCAAACCTTTAGCCCGGTCAGGACAGTTTATACTCCTGCCGGGCTTTTCATTAAGTAGATTTATGTACCCGATTGTAATTCCTCACTGTATTCTATCCTCTTTTTGCATTTTCCAGCTCATTTTTTCGTTTTGTAGCTGTTATTTTATGGTAATTTAATTGCTATTTAATACCTTCAAAAATCCAATAGAATGTTAAGGCCTATGCACAGTGAGATTTCCCTCCACCATTTCGTGGATGAGCTGACCCTTGGATTATTACCCCTGGCCGTCAGTCGCAAGACGATACTTATCAACCAAATAGATAGAAATTTACGAGTTGGCTCCGACGAAAACATGCTGGCGTATGTCCTATGGAATCTCCTGGACAGAGCGGTCAGCAGCACCCAGAATGAATGTATTCATATCGAGTCGGTAGTCGGGGACGGCATCACCCATATCCGTGTCAGGAATGCCGGCATCTATTTCTATCGCACCATTTCCAATGGATTCCGCCAGGTGCAACACGCCGCCGAAAAAATGGGCGCCACCATCAGCATCGACTACCATACGGATACGACAACTACCATCGCATTGACATTAAAAGCCGCCTAGAGCGCCACAAGGAGTGCACAAGGAGCGCCACAGGCGCTCCGCCGCCTGAAAGGCGGCCATCAAACAGCGTCCGTGTAATGGCCCCGGACCAAAGGTCCGGACATCTCGAAATAATCTCATACAAAAAAAGGGCGCCCTTTTGGAGCGCCCTTTTTTAAGAGGAATACTAACTTAATATCTGCTGTTGCTGTAGTTATTGTTCCTGCGTTGGAAACCACCGCCACCGCCGGGCTTGCTGCCGCGGTCTTCACGGGGCTTTGCAACGGATACACCGATAGTCCTTCCATCAACAGATGCCCCGTCCAGTTCCTGGATGGCTTTTTGGGCAGCTGCGTCATCAGACATTTCCACAAATGCAAACCCGCGGGATTTGCCGGTGAATTTGTCCATGATAACCTTGGCGGAAGATACCTCGCCGTACTCTGCAAAATAATCCTGTAAGTCTTCGTCAGTGACGTTGAAACTTAAGTTCGAAATGTAAATGTTCATAAATTAACTAACTGATTAAAAAAATAAATAATGCTAATCTGAGAAAAATAGCAGGGAGTAAAGAAAACTAACGATACCGGAGATGGTTTAGCGGAAGCGATCATTCAATTACTAATGCTGTAAGCTCAAATTTAACTACGCAAAGATATGCTTTTTACTTCAAACCGCCAACGATTTAACATTCTTTGCTTTCCGGTGTAATGCCGGTCCTTCGGACGAACGAACCTCCGGTCCGTTTTAGTGTCAACGAAAAAATAACGAATGCCAGCGACGCCAGGACCATCCCCGTCACACATACTCCCTTCCAGCCGGCCCGCGCCCAGACATACAATCCGACAAAAGACCCCAGCGAAGTTCCCATGAAACTAACGGTCATATATACTGTATTTAGCCGGTTGCGCGCCCCCGGTATCAACGCATATACCCGGCTTTGATTGGATACATGGATACACTGCATAGCCAGGTCCAGCAGGATGATGCCCGCAATGATCCCGATCACACTGCTCCGGAATATATACAGGAGAATAAAAGAGACAAACAACAGCCCCAGCCCATACCCGATGGCGATACGCGGATTACGTTTGTCCGCCGAGCCGCCCACCAAAGGAGCCGCCAGTGCCCCTGCCGCCGCAGCCAACCCAAACAATCCGATAAGATCACTATTAAAATGAAAAGGCGCCCCCGATAAATGCAGCACCATCGTGGTCCAGAACATGCCAAACGTGGCAAACCCCAATGCATTGATGGATGCCGCCTCCCGCAGCACGGGCTGCTCCCGGATCAGGGTTCCCAGACTCCGCATCAATCCCCCATAAGATCCCGTAAAAGCAGGCACACTGGGAGGGAACGCCTTCCGCATCACGGCCAGCATGACAAAGCTGAGACAGGCAGCAACCCAGAACATGCCTCTCCAGCCCAGCCAGGCCCCCACCAGCCCGCTCAACGTACGGGACAACAGGATCCCGATAAGCAAGCCGCTCATAATGCCGCCGATGACCTTTCCCGTCCGCGCCGGCGATGCCAGATGAGCCGCCATGGGCAGGATCAGCTGTGGAATAACAGAGGTAGCGCCGATAAGCAGACTGGCTATCTCCAGACTCCATAAATTTGGAGCCACCGCCGCAAAAGACAGCGACAACACTGCACACCCCGTCATCCATAGGATCTGGCCCTTCCGCTCGAGCTTGTCACCCAACGGAACAAAGAACAAAAGCCCCAGCGCATACCCCGCCTGGGTAAAAAAAGCGACCTTCCCGGCCTCACTCTCGGCCACCCCAAAACTCTTACTGATAAGTACGATCAGCGGTTGACAATAATAGATGTTGGCGACGATCAACCCGGTACAAACGGCCATCAATACGATCAATCCTTTCGGTAGCCTGTCCTTTTCTAATGATTCCATAATGCATGCAAAATTACTTACGCCGGACAACAATCTCTTCACTATAAAAGTTCTTGGCCGGCTCCATTGGCCGGCAGCGTCACCCGGACCACCGACCTCCGGCCGCTCGCGATTGTCAAAATATTGTCAAAAAAAGCAGTTTTTCTACGCTCAAATCCCTAAATTCGAACCTAAAACCGACTACAAGGTCCAAAAAATCATCTCCTTATGTTTCACGCTAAAAAACTGATGGTCGCATCCACGCTCGTAGCCCTGATGATAATTGGTATGGCCGCCACCCGTCCCACCGACGAGAAGCCCCACCACAAAAACCTGAAGGTCCTGCCCAAAGACATCAGCCATGAAGACCTCGACAAGGTCATGGACAATTGGAAAGCCGCGCTGGGCGTGAAATGTAACTTCTGTCACGCACCTTCCGCCGACAGCACATCTCATCGCCTTGACTTTGCCAGCGATGCCAAGCCGGAAAAAGACATCGCCCGTCACATGTTCAAGATGACGGCCAAGATCAATAAAAAATATTTCAGCTTCAGCAAGGATGACCAGGGCAAAGCAATCCCCGTCGTCTCCTGTATGACTTGCCATCATGGCAATCCGCATCCGGAAGAAAAATAACATAAAGATCATCATCATAGAAAAGGGCGCCCCAGGGCGCCCTTTCTGCTAATTATAAATTGCCTAAATTTACGGCCTCTTAAGAAGGACCGTAGGTCCACAAACTTGTTCTAAACATGGCAAACAACGCATTTACATTCGGAATGATCGGCCTTGGCGTTATGGGTCGTAACTTATTACTAAATCTCGCCGATCACGGCTTCCCCGTAGTTGGCTTTGACAAGGACACTCAAAAAACTACTTCTCTGGAATCCGCTGCCACACCCGGCACTACGGTGAAAGGAGTTAATACACTGGCTGAAATGATACAGGCGCTGGAAAAACCGCGCAAGCTGATGATGCTGGTCCCCGCCGGCAAGCCCGTAGACGACGTTATTCACGATCTCATACCCCTGCTCGATAAAGGCGATATTGTCATCGACGGCGGTAACTCTCACTGGACCGACACCCTGCGCAGAGTGCAATTAGCACAGGAAAAAGGCTTTCATTTTATGGGAATAGGTATTTCCGGCGGCGAACAGGGAGCCCGCACAGGCCCCAGCATCATGCCGGGCGGAGATCCCGAAGCCTATCCCCATGTCCAGCCCCTCCTGGAGGCGGTAGCCGCCAAGGTCAATGGCTCCCCCTGTGTCGCTCACTTAGGCAAAGGCGCAGCCGGACACTATGTAAAAATGGTGCACAATGGTATCGAATATGCCATCATGCAGCTGATCAGCGAAACATACGACCTTCTCCACCGTGGCCTGGGTCTCGACAACGACGAGCTGCACAAGATATACAAGAGCTGGAACGAAGGCGAGCTCCAATCCTTCCTGGTAGAGATCACCCGCGACATCTTCCTCAAGCAGGATGACAAGACAGGGAACAGGCTCGTAGACATGATCCTCGACAAAGCCGGCTCCAAAGGCACGGGTAAATGGACATCACAGGACGCCATGGACCTGGGTCTCCCCATCCCCGTCATCGACATGTCCGTCTCCATGCGCGAGCTCTCCGCCTATAAGGATGAAAGGACCAAGGCCTCGACCATGTACAAGACGTCTACGGTGGACATCCCGGTGCCAAAGGAAGTGTTCATCCAACAGGTGCACGACGCCCTCTATTTCGCCACGATCATCAGCTACGCCCAGGGTCTGGCCATGCTCCACAAGGCCAGCAGCGAGCTGGATATGCAAATACCCCTTAATGAAGTGGTACGGGTATGGCGCGGCGGCTGCATCATACGCAGCACCCTCCTGGAAGTGTTCTACCAGTCTTTTACAAAAAACCCGGAACTTCCCAACATCCTGCTGGACGCAGACATCTGCCAGCTGCTCTCTGCCAAAAGACAGAATATGCGCAACGTGATCATCCACGCCATCCACATGGGTTGCCCGGTGGGTGGCCTGATGGCAGCGCTCAGCTACTTCGATGCCTATCGCAGCGAACGTATGCCGACCAATCTCATCCAGGCACAGAGAGACTACTTTGGAGCCCATACTTACAATCGCATCGACGAACCCGGCACTTTTCACACGCAGTGGGAAAAGAGGCCGTAAGGCCCATCATCAGCCCTGCCAGATGCCGAAGGCATCGGTACAGGACAGCCGGATGCAGACAGTAACGAGCCAGACAAATGAATAAGCAGAACCAACAGATAATTTATGCAAAACCATAAAAGACCACCCGCCTCCATCATTTTCATCTTCGGAGGTAGTGGCGATCTCAATTTCAGAAAACTTTCGCCCGCCTTATATAACCTGGCCATCGACAGCTGGATGCCCGAAAAATTCGCCATCATCGGCATCGGCCGCAGCCCATACAATGACGAAGACTATCGCAAACGCCTGCTGGACGGCATCCTGCAATTCAGCCGCCGGAAAGGCGAACCCAACGGTCAATGGGCCGAATTCTCCCAGCACGTGTCCTATCTCCAGATGGACGCGGAAAAGGAAGGCGACTATCAGAAGATCGCCGATGTCGTAAAAAAGAAAGAAGAGGAGTTTGGCGAACATCCCAACGTGATCTTCTATCTGTCGGTAGCCCCTCAGCTGATGCCGGACATCGCCAAGAAATTAGGTAATCTCAATCTCTGCTCCGACACACGCCAGACACGCATCGTCATCGAAAAACCCTTTGGTCACGACCTGAAGAGCGCACACGAGCTCAACGAGCTGCTCATGACCAAATTCAAGGAAGAGCAGATTTACCGCATCGACCACTACCTTGGTAAGGAATCCGTACAGAACATCCTTTCATTAAGATTCGCCAATGCCCTGTTCGAACCCATCTGGAACAGGAACTATATAGAATACATACAGATCACGGCATCCGAGACGGTCGGTGTCGAAGGCCGCGGCGGCTATTACGAACAGTCCGGCGCCCTCCGGGACATGGTGCAGAACCATATCCTGCAGCTGATGTGTATGGTGGCCATGGAAGCTCCGGTCTCTTTTGACGCCAACGAGATCCGTAATAAGAAGGTCGACGTGCTCAACGCCATCCGCAAGATCAATAAGGAAGATGTCAATGCGGTCGCTGTACGTGGACAATACGGCGATGGATGGATGAAAGGACAAAAAGTGCCGGGCTACAAACAGGAGAAGAGCGTCAACCCGACCTCCTCTGTCGAGACCTTCGCCGCTGTCAAGTTCTATATCGACAACTGGCGCTGGCAGGGCGTTCCGATCTACGTTCGTACGGGCAAGCGGATGAACCAGAAGACCACCAACATCACGGTCCAGTTCAAGACGGCCCCCAACTACGCCTTCCCTCCGGAAGCAGCAGATACATGGAGAGCCAACAGGCTGACCATCAGCATACAGCCCGAAATGGAAGTACGTTTGCGCTTCCAGGCCAAACGCCCGGGCCAGTCCATGAACCTCGACCCCGTGGACATGATCTTCAGCTCGGACTCCACCCACGAACCCGAGGCATATGAAACATTGCTGCTGGATGTCATGGAAGGTAATCCCACGCTGTTCATGCGCGCCGACCAGGTAGAAGCTGCCTGGAAGATCGTGATGCCTATCCTTGAGACATGGGAAAGCAGGCCGCCGGTAGACTTCCCCAACTATACACCCGACGGATGGGGACCCGAAGACGCGGAAGCGCTCATCGCAAGGGACGGACATAACTGGATCAATATTCCGCAGCCCAGTCAGGATGGCGGCGGTCACAAATAACCACCACGTGGAACTACATACATTCAAGGACGCCGAGGCGTTGAGCTACGCCGTCGCAGAGTGGATCGCCGGCATCATCGGAGAGACCCTCAAAAAGCAGGATCGTTTTACCATTGCCCTTTCGGGAGGCAGCACGCCGGAACGCCTCCACAGGATACTGGCGGCTGCACCTTATAAGGAGCGCATCGACTGGTCAAAGCTGCATATCTTCTGGGGAGACGAACGGGCCGTTCCTTTCGAGGACAGCCGTAACAACGCCAAGATGGCATACGACACCCTGCTGAACTTTGTACCCGTTCCGGCAGCACAGATCCATGTCATGCGCACCGACATCACACCCGAACAGTCGGCAGCCGAATATCAAAAGATCTTGCACGAATACTTCGGCGCCACAGGCCCCAGCTTTGACCTCGTATTGCTGGGCATGGGGGACGACGGACATACACTGTCCCTCTTCCCGGGGACAGCCGTTGTTCATGAAGAAAAACTATGGGCAACCTCTTTTTTCTTAAAAGCCCAGGACATGTACCGCATCACGCTGACCCGCCCCATCGTCAACAGGGCCGCCCGTATCGCATTCCTGACGACTGGCCCAAAGAAGGCGCATGCGCTGAAAGAAGTGTTGAAGGGAACATACAACCCGGACATGTATCCGTCGCAGACGATCATGCCCCAGGCGGGCGAGCTTCACTGGTTTGTGGACGAGGCCGCAGCGGCAGGGCTGGAGTGATACCGTACCACACTGCTTTTTTTCTCCGCCCGGCGTAATGCTTCCAGCACCTCTTCATTGGCTTTCTGCCAGCGGCGGACCTTTCTTCCATAGAGTCTGCCCAGGACCCAGTTCAGCAACAGGGCAAAAGCCACAACGCCACAAAGAAGGGACTCCAAAGCCAAATAACGAAAAGTCAACACCCACCAAATAGTCACAATATTTACCAGCAGCAGGACCCCGGTAGCCTGCATATGCGTCAACCCAAGGTCGATCAGCCGGTGATGGATATGACTCCTGTCGGCCGAAAAAGGAAGCTTGCCCTGGATCAATCGAATAAAAAATACCCGCAGCGTGTCGTAGATAGGGATCACCAGCAGTCCCAGCACAATGGCAGGCGCGGCCTTAAAGGAGGAAACCATGAATATCCCCGGTTGATTGTTCTCGATGAAGACGATGGAAAACACGGACAGCAGGAAACCCAGTAACAATGCGCCGGTGTCCCCCATAAAGATCCGCGCCGGCGTACGATTGTACACGAGGAATCCTGCAAGGCACCCGCACAGGGCCAGGGCCAGGAGAAAATATCCGGTCTCATGCATCTGCCAAAACAGCCAGGCAAAGACGATAGAAGCCACAAACCCAATACCGCCGGCCAGACAATTGATGCCATCGATGAGATTGAATGCATTCGTCACCAGTAAAATAAACAGCACGCTGACCATAACACCCACCCAGTAAGGCATGGCCTCCCAGCCCAAAAAACCCTGCCAGCTGGTAAGATACAGCCCGCCGGGCCATACGACGATCAGCGCCGCCACCAGCTGACCCAAGATCTTTTTGGCAGGGTTCATCCCCACCAGGTCATCGGTCAGACCCAGGAAAAAGATGACGATACAGCCGGCCAGTATGTAGTTCTGATGAGGGATGCCGGTCTTGGGAAGAAAAAAGCAGGCGGCTATCAGCATCGCAGAAAAGATCGCCACGCCACCCAGGTTCGGCGTCCGGGTGATATGCACCTTTCTCAGCTCGCTGGGTTCGTCGAACAAATGTTTTTTATGGGATACATAAATGATCTTACGAATGGCATAATTCACAAGGATAAAGGTGGACACAGGAATAAGGGCAGAATAATAGGTTAACATAGTTTCATTTTAATCTTTTACCAATGAGAAAGTTTCGTTCCTCTTATCCAGCAGATCCAGTATCAGGGGGTCCGCTGACATATCAAATTTTCTGGCAAACAATTGTTCCGATGCCATCAGGCACTCGCGGTCTTCTATGGTAAAGGTTTTGGGGTTCTTTCTGCCCTGGGACCAGTCGATATGATGAAAGATCTGGTTCCGCATCCTCGCCCGAAAAGGCGAATTATACAATATGGTCTGGAAAAAGAACTCATCCGGCGCATGCACCCGGCGGAAAAAGTTCCGGTAGCGGCGATTCTCCGCCACAAACCCTAAACAATACGACACGGCATCCGTGGTCAACGTCATCCATTGCGGCCCCTTCCGTATGTCGAAGTCATAAGGGAATACCCGCCGGGGCAGCATCCAATTCACCGCACGCTGCAACATATCCTTCCCCGGAAATACATATTCAGAAAAATGCCACCGGTGGACCCTCGCCCGATTTTCCTCAGACTCCTCATAAGGGCGATTGCCGATGAACTCATACCCATTGTGATCTTCGAGACATCGCAGGAATCGCTCCTGCGGCTGCAACGGATAATCCTGACCGCTGAGAAAATTTATATAATCGTACGCTTCAGGAAAGTTGAGCGCCGCCAGCATGCTGTTAAGCATCGCCTGGACAATATTGTAACAGGCCCACCCGACCCTTATACGCGGCTGTACAAGATATACACGCGGCTGCCTCAGAATATCCCTGTATTCAGAGAGATCGCACTTTTTGTCGATATGCATCCAGCAATCCACGTCAGGATGGGATAGTCTTTTCACCAGCCGCAGGACCTGCGCAGGGTTTTTGTGTACCAATATGACATGGGCTATCCTCATAGATTATACCTTGATTTCATAGTCGTCTATCAATGATCGCCTCACCAATGCAAGACCTTCTTTTGGCAGCTTCGCTGCATAGCTCAGTATATTTTTCCATCCCCCCGCAAATGGAAAGATCATCAGGCTGTATATAACATCGATATAGCGCCGCTGCCGGAAGCTCCTGAACACCCTTATCTTATAGTAGCGGGCCCGGTATGCTTTCCTCAAGCTGGCAGGGTGCTCCACCTTACCGATCCGCCTCCGGCACGCCTCCAGGATGATGGAATAATGCCACAACGTGGCCGCCCTCTCTTTCCCCGCATTGGAAATGGATCCCGCATGGATCCGGTAATAATACAAGGGCTCGTCGATATACAGTATCTCTCCCACCTCCTCTATTTTGTAATACAGGTCCTGGTCGACAGCCTTCTTCAACACAGGCGATATCCCCTCCGTTCGGTCGTAGCAGGTTTTTTTAAAGCTGGCAAAATGGTGAATGCTGCCGTCTCCTACTAACAGGTACGGTGTTCCCACAGGCAGGGATTTTGGATATCCGGCGATCCGCACGACATGCAATGCCTCATCACAGATATAATGTGTGGAATGTATCAGGCTGCACTCCGGATGAAGAGCATGAGCCTCCGCCATCATCTTAAGCGCCCCCGGCGACAGCGCGTCATCCGGATCCAAAAACGCCAGCAGCGACCCCGATGCCAGCTCAGCACATCTTCGCTTGGTATACCCGCATCCCTCATTCCGCTGATTGCGGAATATCTTTATCCTTTTATCCAGGGTCCAGCGCCCAATGATCTTTTCAAAATCATCCGTAGACGCATCATCCACGACAATGGCCTCCCAATCCCGGCATGTCTGCGTCTGCAGGCTTTCCAGGGCTGTGCCTAAGTACGCCGAATTATTGTAGTTGGCGATCAGTATTGAAAAGAGCATGCGGCTCGGTTTTTAAATGTTGGATTACTTCGCCCGGAGCATGGTTCTGTAAGAGATATTGATAAATATGCTCCCGCATCGGCTCCTGGTCATGTTGAAAAAGATCTTCGATCAGCGCCAGGTCCCTTTTAATATTCCCTGAAAGGAAAAAACCATTCTTCCCCTCTTCGATAACTTCCGTCACGGTATTGACCTTATTGGTCAGCACGATCTTGCCCATCTTCATACTATACAGGAGACTTCCGCTGAAAGGGTAAAAAAAACGGTAATCCCCAAAGAGCAGCATCCCAAAGCTGGCCTGCCGGAATATCTCCTGCAACGCTGACTCCTCCACATATCCTAAATAGTGAACATTCCGGGTGTAACGCCGCCGAAGAGCATCGTAGAATTGCTGTTCTCTCCCCATGGCCTTGCCTACGATGTAAAACTGGCTGTCAGGATGCCGGCTCAGCAGCTGCTGATGAAGCCTCATCGCATATCCGATGCCTTTGTTGCGACCGACAAAACCAAAAAAGATAAAGTTCTTGCCCGACGCCAAACCTTCCCCTCGCACCACCTCTGCCGGGTCCACCACATGCGGCAGATAATGTACATTGTCCAGACGGTATTTATCCATCATCACCTGCCTGCTCCGGCGGCTCAACACATAAATGTTCTTTATCTTTCTCAGGTAAGACCTGCCCCACCGCAGACGATTGACATATACGTCATAAAACTTCGAGACATTATTCAGGAACGGATTGCGAAAGGAATGGAACGGATATTTCAGCAACGGAGGGTCATGCAGCGTGACGGAGACATTTTTATAATTGGCCCTTAACATGGTGAAAAGGATCTCCTGCTCCTTTTCCTGGAATATCCCCAGCTCGATATGTACATGGTCCCTGGATGAGATAGTGGAAAGGACATGAATGATGTCAAACGCACTGTCCATGAATATATACCCGCTGTCCTTCAATACCAGCTGATAGAAATCCCGGGAGTATTGACAGATACCCGAGCTTCCCTGGAGGTGACTGATATAGTAAAATTTTGGTTTCATCGGATCTTTTCTATATTGGCTTTTAGAGCAGGCCATCTGCCCCATAGGACAAACAGCTGCTGTATATATGCTATATTCCATCGGAAATAGATCCACCTTCCATTCTTCTTTGGCGGAATAAGAAAATATTTCACTACCCTGAACAGGCACAACGCCAGATGTGCATACCAGTTGCGGATGGTCTGGTGGCTGCGCCGGGTGCTGATATAGGAATAATAAAGGTTCCGGACAGGCCCGTCCTTGCCAAATGCGACAAAAAGCTGTTGAACATATTCGAAGGTCAGCCTGCGCCGGGGCAGGAAGTGCAAAAAGGTCAGCTCCGATGCGAAGTGTAGACGATACCCAAGCAATACCAGCGCATAGGTCAGCTCCGTATCTTCAGCAGAGCTCAGAGACCCGCCCGTTCTTCCCTTCAGCGTCGACTCGAATCCCGATGCAGCAAGCTTCTCCAATGCCTCCCGCTTCACAGCCAGCCCCGCTCCATAGAGGTTCAGGATACGCCCTCCTTCCGCATTGATGGCCTGCGATCCCACGGCATACGCCTCCTGGTATTCATCAAACCAGACGGGCTTTGTCGTCCCAAAGGCGGGTATCCCCATTCCCCCGCAGGCAGCGATGTCCTCGTTGAAAGTCAGTATCCGGAAAACTCCTTCCACATAGCCGGGCGACAGCCGGTTGTCATCATCACAAAACAGCATGATGGAGTAGGCGGCCTGTTTTATCCCTGTCTGACGCGCATGGATCAACCCGGGCTCGGGCTCCTGTATGACCCGCAGGGGTGCCCGCACAGAAAAACTGCCCCATAACGACTCCGCGATCCCGGCAGTGTTATCCGTAGATGCATTGTCCACCAAAACGATCTCCCAGGCCAAAGGAGACTTGAATGTCTGTGCCGCCAATGCCTGAAGGGTCTCACGTATCCGCGCTACACTGTTGTAGCAGCAGACGATGACGCTAACGCCCGATCGATCCGGACAGTCATCAGGTCTTTGCCAGGGATTGGTACTCATGATTCAGCAGTGATCAGGTCTTTATAAGGCTGCGTTTGCCTGGAAATAAGTACGGAAGGCTGTTCCGCCGACAGGGCAGGCGCGCCCGGGTAGATGAATTTTGCCACGGGCGGAAGGGCCGCATCCATTGCCCGGTTGATCAGCGCCCGTCTGCGATCGAAGAACCATCCCCATTTATTAAAGTACTTGATGGAGGATCTTAAATGATAGCTCAGCAGACGGAAATTTTTATACGAAGCCTTCGCATAGGCATGTATGATCGTCTCCCTGGGATAATATACGGTGCGGTAGTGTTCATTGATCCTTCTGCAGAGGTCGGTATCTTCCAGGTACATAAAATATTGCTCATCGAAGAGACCCACCTTTGAAAAGATTTCCGTTCGCAGGAACATAAAGCAGCCGGAGAGATTGGGCACTTCCATGACGGAATTGTAATCCCTGTGCTTCAGCTCATAAGTCTCCAGCAGCCGTTTGAAAAACCGTTTGACGACACCAGGCAAGAACCTGCGCAGGATCAGGTCGGCAGGGGAGGGCAGTTTCTTGCACAGGTATTGCAGCTCTCCGCTCTTGTACAGCACCTTGGGCATGACAAGACCGACATCCTTGTTCTGTTGCATAAAAGAGAACAATCCATTCAATATCCGGGGGTTGAACTCCACATCCGGATTCAGCACGATGTGATAAAGAGAGTGGTCCTTCGCCCTGTTGATGGCAATATTGTGCGCGGCCCCATATCCAAGATTCTTCCCTGTAAAAATATATTCTATCTGCGGGGAAATGAACTGGTATCGCAATGTGTCTTCCGAGGAATTGTCAACCAGGTATAATTTCACATCCTTGGAATACCTCAGGAAACTTTCAATAGGTTTCCTTAGTTCCTCCACCGTGTTATGAAATAACACGATCGAGCAGCTGATCGCGATCATGGTTGTTAGGTTTTTAGTTTATCGAAAAATAGTTGTCTAGCAAGGTCTTGACTTCGAGAGCGGTCTTCTCCCAGGAAAACTTTCCGGATCGCTCCAGCCCCTTTTCTCTGAGATGTTCATACATTGCTTTATCGAAGATCAATCGTTCAATAGCTGTTCTTATCGAGACCCGGTCCATCGGGTCAAAATAAAGTGCGGCATCCCCGCATACCTCCGGCATGGAGGATACTCCCGATACGGCCACCGGGCAGCCACAGGCCATGGCCTCCAGCAAGGGAATGCCAAAACCTTCATACAGGCTGGGGAAGACGAGCGCATAGGCTTCCCGGTACAGCGAGGGCATCAACGGCATGGGCACATAGCCGGTGAAACATACCTCCTTCTCCAGCCCAAGATCCTTCACCCTGCCTTTCAAATAACTCGTATATTCCTTCTTGCCTCCCGCTATCACCAAAGGATATCGGCTTCTCAGCGACACATCCATCTCATGGTAGGACAATAAGAGCATTTCCATGTTCTTATGCGGATAGGTAGGTCCTACTGCCAAAAGATAGTTCCGCACACCATATTCCCGATAGATAAGGTCTTCCTTCTCTTCTTTAAAAAAATAGCTTGTATGATCGTACCCGTTGTACACCACCTTTACTTTATCCTCCGGACAATGCAGCAGGCGGATGATATCCTGCCGCGTGGTCTCCGACACGGTCAATACCAGCTCGGACCTGGATATTATAAAGGGCAGCAGATACTTGAAATAAAACCGCTGATGCGCGCTGATATTCTTATACCGCAGGGACAGCAGATCATGAATGGTGATAACCTGGTTCTTCTTCAAAAAGCTGCCATGTGTCGTTGGGCTGATCAACAAGTCGTAGCCACGCGCCTGAAAAGGATAAGAAAACGTATTCCAGATCCACCGGCACAGCGCCGCCGTCTTGCCATACTTCGATGATTGCAGGATACCCGGCAGCTTGACCACCTTGACATCCTTGTTCAACAGTTTTTGAGTGGGGGTAAATACAGTAAGGGTTTTCCCTTTGTCATTTCCATACAGACGGAATAAATTATTGATAAGGTGGAATGAATAGATACCTACTCCGGTAGGCTGCTCATCCAACATGGATCCATTCATAGCGATTGACAGGTCATTCTTGGTCATTGATCCTCGTTTAAAAAATAAGCTGGCAAGCGCCCTGTCCTGGTTCGTTTTGTGGTCTTAATGGATCTGGATAAACTTGTTTTTAAAGGGTTGGCGTCAACTAATGGTTTGAGCGTTTTGGAACAGGAAGGTCATCCATTCCCTTTAACTAATTGTTAACGCACTGTTACGATTGTATTTTCATTTAATTTTCTTATTCACATCCACCGTGAATTCTTTTACTTGCACAGCAATGAAAAAATTGACAGCCTTTATTTTTCTCTTCATGCTGTACGTCTCCGCCTGGTCTCAACAACAGGCGGTCCTCTCTCAACAGCAGGCCCGCTGGGAAGTATCCACCTCGGCCCAGGCCGCAAAACTATCCAACATCGATAAAGAATTCAGCTCCCTTCCTTTCTCAGCTCTCTTACCAGGCGGCGGTATCTCTATAAAATATCTTGGGGAACATTTTACGCATGGTCTGCAGGCCTCCTACATCGGCGGCAGCGTACAAACAAGCTCACATCCCGCTTACCGCCAGGATCAGCGCTATCTCAACATCGACTACACGGGATTGTATTTGCTGGGAACACCCGATGCAGCATGGCGGGGCGGGGCAGGTCTCACACTCCAAACCCTTTATGACGAAAGAACCTATCCGGAGCTGATCAATCACAACAACACGTATGATTTTGCGGCCTCACTAGGCCTCGCTGGCAGCATCACTCACTCCTTTAATAATATATGGTCGCTCTCTGACCAGCTACGTCTGCCCTTCGTCGCCTGGCTGGCGGAGCCGGATGACGGTCGTCATGTCGGCAGCTTCTCTTCCTTTACACGAATAAAAAACGCCCTCTCAATAAATTGGAATGTTTCCATGCATAACAAACTCTCGCTTACTTATGACTGGGATTACTACAGAATAGCAGGCCAGCGGGATGTACGACAGGCCTGTCATCGAATGGAATTGGCTTATCATCTAATCTTTTGATCATGCCCACGCTTCGTAACTATTTGACACATACGATCTCCGCCACCCTGGTATGCATCCTGCTCTGCATGGTCGCAGGTTGCGAAAAAGCCCTGCAGCTAAAAGAGCCATCAACATATCCTACCGCGGTGTTCGACGAGCTCTGGACGGAAATGGATCAGCATTATTCCCTCTTCCCCTACAAAGGCGTCGACTGGGACAGTGCCCGTACCCAGTTCCGCAGCAGGATCCACGACGACATGACAAAAACAACGCTC
>Ga0068860_100002899_pt1 | contig 17780 bp, 16 predicted proteins | sample KBSSwiS32_FD_66597 | JGI IMG/M metagenome (GOLD analysis project Ga0068860, IMG submission 66597) | Switchgrass rhizosphere microbial communities from Kellogg Biological Station, Michigan, USA - KBS Switchgrass S3-2 | ecosystem: Host-associated > Plants > Roots > Rhizosphere > Soil ... | reverse complement strand
CGCCCCCACCTCCACGCCCGCCCGCGCGCAGGCCGCGCTCGACGCCTCCACCGCCTTCGCCTACTTCGTCTCCGTCACCGGCGTCACCGGCGCCCGCGCCGCGCTCCCCGAGGAGACCGCCGCGCGCCTGGACGCGCTCCGCCGCCCCTCCGGCCCGCCGGTGGTGGTGGGCTTCGGCGTCTCGACCCCGGAGCAGGTCCAGGCCCTGGGAGCGCACGCCGACGGCGTCGTCGTCGGCAGCGCCATCGTCTCCCGCATCGCCGAGCCCGGCACGCCCGCCGAGCGCGCCGCTCGCGTGGAAGCCTTCGTCCGTTCCCTGAGAACCCCATGAGGAGCCCAACGCCATGCTGATCGTCATGAAGCCGCAGGCCACGCCCGACGAGGTGGAGGCCGTCAACGAGCGGATCCGCTCCATGGGCCTGACCCCGCACAGCATCCCCGGCGCCCAGCGCGTCGCCATCGGCATCACCGGCAACAAGGGCGCGCTGGAGCCGGACGTCTTCGTCTCCATGGCGGGCGTGGCGGACGCCATCCGCGTCTCCCAGCCGTTCAAGCTGGTCTCGCGCGAGGTGAAGGAGGAGGACTCGATCATCGACGTGGGCGGCATCCCCGTCGGCGGCCCGGAGGTGATGGTGATGGCGGGCCCGTGCTCGGTGGAGAGCAAGGAGCAGATCCTCGAGGCCGCCCAGGGCGTCCGCGCGTCCGGCGCCCGGCTGCTCCGCGGCGGCGCCTTCAAGCCCCGCACCAGCCCGTACGAGTTCCAGGGCCTCAAGGAGGAGGGCCTCAAGCTGCTGGCCATGGCCCGCGACGCCACCGGCCTCAAGGTGGTCACCGAGGTGAAGGACACCGAGACGCTCCCGATGGTGGCGGAGTACTCGGACGTCCTCCAGGTCGGCGCCCGGAACATGCAGAACTACTCGCTGCTGGAGGCGCTGGGGAACCTGCGCAAGCCGGTGCTGCTCAAGCGCGGCCTCTCCGCGACCATCAAGGAGCTGCTGATGGCCGCCGAGTACATCCTCTCGCGCGGGAACTACCAGGTGATGCTCTGCGAGCGCGGCATCCGCACCTACGAGACCATGACCCGCAACACCCTGGACATCAACGCGGTGCCGGTGCTCAAGGCGCTCACCCACCTGCCGGTGCTGGTGGATCCGTCCCACGGCATCGGCCTGCGCAAGCACGTGGCGGCCGTCGCGCGCGCGGGCGTCGCCGCCGGGGCGGACGGGCTGATCATCGAGGTCCACCCGTGCCCGGAGAAGGCGCTCTCCGACGGCCACCAGTCCCTCTCGCTCCCGGAGTTCGAAGCGCTCATGCGCCAGGTGCGGGGCATCGGCACCGCCATCGGCCGCCCCGTGGCCTGAAGCGGGGTGCCGGGGTCCAAGAGCGCATGAAAATGACGCGCAAGGAGTTTCTCCAGGGCGCCGGCGCGGTCGTCGCGGTGGCGCTCACCGGCTGTGGGGACGGCGGGGGAGGGGGCGGCGGCGGCAACGAGTGCGGCACCACCATCGACCTCAACCACGGGCACGTCCTCACCGTGGCCAAGGCCGACGCCACGGCGGGTGTGGAGAAGACCTACCACATCCAGGGCGGCGCCACGCACGACCACACCGTGACGATCACCGCGGCGCAGTTCGCGGACCTCGCGGCGGGGACCCAGGTCATTTTGACCTCATCTCCCAGCACGGACCTCACGCACGACCACAGCATCACCGTGAATTGCGCGTAGTGGGGGTGCGTGATTTTCTAGTTCCACTGTGTCTGCGTCCGCGGAAGTCGATCATACGAAGTCGTTCCTGCGCGGCATCCCCATCTTCGGCGGGCTGACGGACGAAGGCCTGGAGCGGCTGATCCGGATGATGGAACAGCAGTCCTTCCCGGTCGGGCACACCGTCACCAAGCAGGGCGAGTCCGGCCGGTCGATGTACATCGTCCGCTCCGGCGAGCTGATCGTGAAGCGGCAGGTGTTCGGGGGCCCGGTGCGCGTGGTGCGGATCAAGCCGGGCGACTTCTTCGGCGAGACCACGCTGATCGAGATCCACCCGATGTCCGCCTCGGTCCAGGTGGAGAAGCCCGCCATCCTCTACCGGCTCACCAACAAGGACCTGTACCGCCTCTACCAGGAGGACATGCCGTCCTACGTGATGGTGATCCTGAACCTGGCCCGCGAGCTCTCCCGCCGCCTCCGCAAGGCCGAACAGCGCATCTGCGAGATGGCCGAGGAGATGGACGAGGGCGACACCACGCAGATCAAGGACCGCGACGAGACCGGCCGCCTGCGCTGACGGGTCCAGGACACCCCCGAAAGTCGCGAGGGACCCAGGCCCGGGGTGCGGGTCCCCTCTGGGGTGAGGCTGGCCCCCGCCATGCATCGCCTCCAGCACCATGCTCAGCCCCCTGGAGGAGCCGGAGCCGCCGGAGCTGCCGTTGAAGGACGAGCTCCAGGCGCCCGCGGCCGAGTCGGTGTTGGTGGTGGACGATGACCCGGTCATCACCCGCCTGTTCAGCCTCTACCTGCGGGGCCGCGGCTTCGAGGTGGAGTCCGCCGCCGACGGCGAACAGGCCATGGCGCTCGCCCTGGCGCGCCGCTTCGACCTGGTGATCAGCGACCTCTCCATGCCGCGGCTGGACGGGTGGGGGCTCATCCAGCGGATGCGCGAGGACGCCCGGACCCGCGAGGTGCCCATCCTGATGCTCTCCGCGGCGGACGCGCTCCGGGACTCGCTCCGCACCCAGGGTGTAGGCGCCTCCGCCTACGCCCCCAAGACCCGGCTGCCCGAGGTGATGATGCGGGTCCAGGCGCTCCTGGCGCCGCGCCGCGAATTCCGCCGCGCTGTCCGGGAGGGCCGGTCGCTGGCCGTGGACCAAACGAGCGACCCCACCTTCGCCGTCCGCGAGCTGGCCGCGGCGCGCTTCACCGGCTGTCTGGTTGGACGCGACGAGTTCGCCTCCTACCGCGCGTTCTTCCGCGACGGCCAGCCGGTGCACGCCGAAGGGGTGGCGCCGCCGCACCGGGTGGAGGGGCCGGCCGCGCTCCACGCGCTGATCGCCTCGCGCGACTTCTCCGGGAGGATCTTCCCCGGACAGGCCACCGCGGCGGTCACCATCCGGGAGCCGCTGGAGACGGTGCTCGCCGCCGCGCACGCGCGGATCAACCAGATCGCCCGGCAGCAACGGCACGCCATGGTCGCCCGCGGCAAACCCACGCTCATCAACTGGGAGCGCTACCGCCTCCTCTCGCGGATCGGCTCCGCGCGGCTGGTGGAGATCGCGCACCAGGTGTGTGGGTTGCGGATGAGCACGGCCGAGGTGATACGGGCCTCGGATCAGTCTCCCGGTGAAGTGGTGGCCATGGTGGAAGAGCTGGTCCGGCGCGGGCTGGTGACGATGGTCGACGCCGAGTAGAACGGCGGTGCATGAACAGCCTCCGCGTCGCCGTCCTGGGCTACGGAACCGTGGCGCGCGCACTCGCCGCAATGCTGGCCGACCTGGCGCCACGGCTGCGCGAGGAGCGCGGGGTGTCCTTCACGTTCACCGCCGCGCTCACCAAGCGCCACGGCGGATGGCTGCACGCCAAGGGCCTCAGCCCCGAGGCGCTCCACGCGTCCGGCTGGCCGGGCGGCGCCGTCCCCGCGGGCGCGCAGCCGTTCTCCGGGCCGGCGCTGGATCTGATCGCCTCCTGCGAGGCGGACGTGCTGGTGGAGCTGACGCCGCTGGCCCCGCTGGACGGCGAGCCGGCCCGCACGCACCTGGAGAACGCGCTGCTGCGTGGGCTCCACGTGGTCACCGCGAACAAGGGGCCCATCGCCCACTCGCTGTCGCACCTCAAGTCGCTGGCGCGCGCGCGAGGCAAGCAGCTTCGCTTCGAGTCGACGGTGATGGACGGCGCGCCGCTGTTCAACCTGCGCGAGCGCTGCCTCCCGGGCACGCGCGTCATCCGCCTCCGGGGGGTGCTCAACGCCACCTCCAGCCACGTCTCCGAACGCCTGGCCCACGGCGACGGCCTGGAGGCGGCGATCCGCGACGCGCAGCGGCTGGGCATCACCGAGACGGACCCGGCGCACGACCTGGACGGCTGGGACTCGGCGGTGAAGGCGGCGGTGCTGGCCAACGCGCTGATGGACGGGCACATCCGGCCGCAGGACGTCCGCCGCCAGGGCTGCGGCGCGGAGGCGCTGCGGGAGATGGTGGCCGCGGTGCCGCCCGGCACGCACGTCCGCCAGCTGGTGGAGATCGACCACACGGCCACCGGGTCGGTGAGCGCCAGCGTGCGGGTGGCGGCGCTCAAGCCCGGCTCGTTCCTGGCCTCGCTCCGGGGCATGGAGACCGCGGTCACGCTCAGCACGGACACCATGCAGGAGCTGACCATCGTGGAAGGCGAGGGCGGGCCTGGGCAGACCGCGTTCGGCCTCATCACCGACCTGCTGGAGGTCGCGGCCTTGGCCCGTCCCGCGGCGCCGGCCTAGAGTCGGAAGCTCACGGGCCGGGGTCATCTGGGGAGAGCCATGAACATCCGCAACGTCACGCTGGCGGCGCTGGCCGCCGCCACCCTGGCCGGGTCCAGCGCCCGCGCCGAGGAGAAGCCGAAGGCCGTCGTCGCCGTCGACGCGCCCTGGCGCCTGCGCCCGTCCGGCGAGTTCTCGTGGATCGGCTTCGGCCTGGAGTGGGAGTTCCCGTTCGCCGGCATGAGCGGGTTCGTCAACCCGTCGCTGGAGAACCCGATCGACGGCAACCCGCTCAACATCGGCGGCGACATCGGCGTCCGCTTCTATCCCCTGTCCGTGGTGCCGCGCGTCTTCTACATCGGCCCCTACCTCGGCGGGACGTGGATCAACGGGACGCGGGGAACCCAGATCGGGGTGCAGATCGAAGCCCGGGTCGGGGTGCTGCTGGGCTTGTCGCTGCTGCTGGCGGACGTGTTCCTGGTGTCCGCGGCCGTGGGCGGCGAGTACTACAACATCCACGAGCTGCTCCAGGACGGGTCGTTCAACCAGGCCAACCAGAACCTCGGCACGGTGGTCCGGGCCTCGGTCGGCTTCGCGTTCTAGCCCTGTGGCCGTCCAGGCCGATCCAGGGTCCTCTCCGGAACGGGAGGAGTGAATGGACAGCGCGGATCGCGCAGTGTTCCGCCGGGCGCTGGCCGCGGGCGTGCTCGCCGCGGCCATCGGCGTGTGGTCGGGGTGCCCCGGCGACGGGGGTGGCAACGACGGCGGCCAGGACTCGGGACAGGATTCGGGGCAAGACTCCGGGAGCGACGCCGGCGGCAATGACGGCGGCGGCGACGCTGGTTCGGACGCGGGGCTGCCGGACCCGTCCATCACCGCCCAGGACCAGACGCTCACCCTCGCCACCGACCTGACCGTCGCCGGCGTCACCGCGACCGAGCAGGGCTGGGTGGTGGTCACCGCGGCGCTGGGCGACGGCGGGACCGCGACCGGCGCCACCGCGGTCGCGCCCGGCACCTCCGCCGGCGTGCACGTGGGGGTGACGGACCCGCTGGCGGACGGCACCACCGCCACCGCCGAGCTGCACCGCGACCTCGGCACCGCCGGCACCTACGAGCCGGGCACCGACACCCTGGTCACCAAGGACGGCGGGGCGCCGGTGACGGCCAGCTTCCGGGTCACCGTCCCCGCTGGGACGCCGGCGGTCCGCTACACCTTCGCGCCCACCGTCGGGGGCGGCGGGTTCTTCATCTGGCGCGTCTCCGCCACCCCGGCCTCCTTCGCGTCCACGCTGAGCAGCACCGGGGACAACCCCACCCTCACGCTCTACGCCGGCTGGCGCTACGAGGCGGTGGACTCGCTCTTCTCGTTCCACCCCTTCGAGATGGCGAATTCAACCGGGACCGACACCGTGCTGCTCTCGCAGAAGGCGGGCGTGGGCACGCTCAAGGACGACCCCACCATCGGCTGGGTCGATGGCCAGAGCACCGGCGGGGTCAGCCGCTTCACCCTCAGCCCCACGCTCCAGAGCCAGCTCAACCTCTACCGGTGCGGGGTGCACTTCAGCACCATGCGGGCGCCGATCACGATCCAGTCGAGGTGACGATGGAGCTGGGCCTGACCGGCAAGGTGGCGATGGTGGCGGCGGCGACCAAGGGGCTCGGGCGCGCCATCGCCCTGGAGCTGGCCAGGGAAGGGTGCGCCGTCTCCGTCTGCGCCCGCTCCGAAGGCGCGCTGGCGGAGACCCGGGGCGCGCTGGAGGCCGCCGGGCGGGGGAAGGGCGCCGCGCTGGCGGTGCGCGCGGACGTGTCCTCCGCCGCGGACCTCGCCGCCTGGCACGCGGAGACCGTCTCCCGCCTGGGCCGCCCGGACATCCTGGTCACCAACACCGGCGGCCCGCCCGCCGGCCGCTTCCTCCAGCTCACCGAGGAGCAGTGGCGGCAGGGCGTGGAGTCCACGCTGATGAACGTGGTCCGCCTCTGCCAGCTGGTCCTCCCGTCCATGCGCGAGCGGCGGTGGGGCCGGATCGTCCACCTCACCTCGTTCGTGGCCAAGGAGCCGGTGGACCTGCTCACGGTCTCCAGCACGCTGCGCGCCGGCCTCTCCGGGCTCACCCGGACGATGGCCGCGCAGTTCGCCCCCGACAACGTGCTGGTGAACGCGGTGCTGCCCGGGCACTTCCTCACCGACCGGCAGGTCCACCTCAACGAGATCCGGTCGAAGGAGGCGGGCGTCACCCGCGAGGCGTACGAGGCGAAGGTGGAGGCGGCGATCCCCCTCCGCCGCTTCGGCCGCCCCGAGGAGCTGGGGCAGGTGGTGGCCTTCCTCTGCAGCGAACGGGCCTCCTACGTGACCGGCGCGTCGCTGCAGGTCGACGGCGCGCTCATCGGCAGCACCTTCTGACCGGGCGTCGGAAGTGATGACGAAGCGTCGTCGCCTCTCCGCCTGAGCCTCCGCAACCCCGCGGGAATACGGCCGCGCGATCCAGGCACAGGGCTTGCTGCCAACATGGAGGCGAGGGGGGAAATGGGCATGGGGGGACGCATTCTCGTAGTCGATGACGAAGCTTCGGTCCTGGAGATCTTCAAGCGGGTGCTGGCGCGCCAGGGGCACCGCGTTCACGCCTGCCTCTCGCCGGACGAGGCGATCGGCGAGTTCGCCCGGGCCAACTTCGACCTGCTGGTGGTGGACAAGAACCTCCCCAGCATGAACGGGTTCGACCTGCTGGCGGAGCTGCGCAAGGTGGACCCGGACCTGCCGGTGATCTTGATGACCGCCAGCCCGGAGCCGCTGCTGGCCCAGACCGTTCGGCTCCAGGGCTACCTGGCCAAGCCGTTCCGGAACCTGAAGCAGATCACCGACACGGTGCGCCGGGTGCTCGAGCTGTCGGAGCTGTGGCGGGGCCGGCGGCGCGTGGCGTAGCCTGGCGGCGTGCCAGGCTCCCTTTACGAAGCGGTACGGCGCGGTGACCAGGGCGAGGTCCGCCGCCTGCTCGACGAGGGCGCGGACGTCAACGAGCTGGGCCCCGACCAGCGGACGCCGCTGATCGAAGCCGCGGCCGCCGGGAACGTGGGGCTGCTCCGCCTCCTCATCGACCGCGGCGCCGAGCCCGCCTGGAAGGACGCGATGGAGGAGACCGCGCTCCTCAAGGCTGCCGCCCAGGGGCACCGTGCCGCCTACGACGTGCTGTGGCCGCTGGCGAACGAGGAGGAGCGCGGGCTGGCCAGGGCTTTCCTCGGCGCCTCCGGCCTGACCTGGGACGCGCCGCCGCCGGCTCCGCCCCCGCCGCCGGAGGGCGATCCCGCCAAGCCCGGCAAGCTCGCCCGCGGCGTGGCCACCGCGGCCAGCCGGGTGGCGAAGTTCTTCGGGGACGAGGTGCACTCGGAGCGGATGGATCGCCTGGAGCGGGCCGAGTCGCTCGACCCGAAGAAGCCGCGCTCGTGACGCGCCTAGGCCTGCTGCGGCTCGCCGCCGCGTTGGTGCTGGCGCTGGGGGCTGCCGCCGCCTGCCTGGTGCCGCCGTTCGACCCCACCGGGAAAAGCTGCGCGCTCCCGGCCCACCCGTGCCCGGACGGCTTCGACTGCATCCAGGGCCGGTGCGCCCCCTTCTCCGAGCGGCTGGTGCTGACGGCGCCGCCGGCGGGGATCGCCCTCGCCGGGACGTGCGGCACGGCGGAGGTGGTGGTCCGGCGGCTGGACGGCGGCGCGCCCGGCTCCGACACGGTGGTGGGGCTGGAGGCCGACGGCGGGATGCGCCTGTTCTCGGACACCGGGTGCAAGCAGGAGGCACCGCGGGTGACGGTGCCGGGGGACGCGCCGGATGCCTCGTTCTCGTTCTTCGCCTTGCGCGGGGGGCAGTACCAGATCTTCGCCACCGCCGGAGGCAGCAGGGCGCGGATCGACCAGGAGATCTCGCCCCTGGTGCGCTCGGGGCGGTGCTCGCTGGGAGATGGGCAGGCGTCGGTGCAGTGCCCGGTGACGCCGGCGGTGCTGGACCCCGCGCGATCGTTCGCGGTCTTCCAGACCTCTACCCAGGAGGTCCTCCCGGCCGATGCCGGCGTCAACTGCCTGCTCGCCGGCGCGGGCGCCTTGCAGTGCTCCCGCTTCGAAAACACCGGGCTGGTCGACGTCCAGTGGCAGGTGGCCGAGGTGCCCGGCGCGTCGGTGCAGTCCTCCGATACTCCGGACGGGTGCGCTTTGTTTGGAGGGCCGTACTACTTCTTGCTCCCTACGATGGTGGACCCCACGCGCTCGTTCGTCCTCTTCAGCGAGCACCGTTTCGGCGCCAGCTACGGCGCCGACGACTTCAGCGCCGTCCGCCTGTACGACGCGGGGACGGTCGTCGTCGACAACGTGACCGGGTGCTCCACGTCGGCGTCATTCGCGGTGCAGGTGGTGTCGCTCCCCGGCGTCTCGGTGACCCGCGGCGTGGCCGGCCCGCTGGACGCCGGCGTGTCCACCCTCGACGTCCAGGTACCCCAGGCGGCGCCGCAGGATCGGACCATCCTGCTGCACACCCACGAGTACTCGGGCAGCGGCAGCGGCCCCATCTGCGCCAAGGTCGTCCGGGGCGAGGTGGCGGACAGCGCGGGCACCACGCTCCACTTCAGCCGCGGCGTCCAGCCGTCGCCCGGGTGCAGCGGGCCGAACCTCGACATCGAGGCCATCGCCTGGGAGCGGATCGAGGTCCCGCCGGGCGACCGGCTACAGCGCTTCGTGGTGAGCCTGTCCGCCGCCCAGACCGAGACGACCGTGCCCATCGCCCTGGTGGACCCGACCCGGACCCTGGTGTTTGCGAGCGGGCAGGGGAACGACGGGCAGGCGCTGGGCGAGACCCGCGACACCTCGACCAGCGACGTGCGGGTGGCGGCGCTGGCGCTGCAACTCGACCCGGCCGGGACGTCGTTCCGCGCGTCGCGGACGGGCTCCAACGGCGCGGGGCAGTGGACGGTGTACGTCTGGGAATTCGGGCCGTCACCGTAGGCGGGCGTAGAGGCCGACCAGCACCACCGCGCCGACGGGGACGACCAGGAACGCGGCGAGGATCAGCCACGAGACCGGGTGCGCGAAGTTGAGCGTCGCGCCCGGGCCGCCCAGCTTCGGCACCCAGATCCGCGGGTCGTCCTTGTTCCGGTAGATCATCGGGCCGTAGCCCTTGACCTTCTCGGCGTGGCCGGAGGCGCGGATCGTCCGCAGGGCGGCCGAGAGCCGCTGCACGCCCAGCACCACCGCCGTCAGCAGCATCAGCAGGCCCGCGGCGACCATCAAGGGCACCGCCTGGATCTCCCCCAGGCCGACGGCCACCGCGATCATCGACTCCAGCGAGGCCACCGCCACCGAGACCAGCCGCGCCAGCCCCACGCCCGCATCGGAGAGCGGCTTCAGCGCCGGATCGCGCTCGCCCTTGGCGCGCGTCAGGGAGGCGACCAGCTCGCAGACGGCGACCACCACCCCCGCGCCGCCCAGCATCAACCACGCGGGCATCACGCCGCCGCCGCGGGCGGCGAGGAGCACGCCGCCCGCCACCGGCGGCCCCAGGCCGATCCAGGGGGGCGGGGGAGGGCGAGGGGCGGGGGCGGCCATGAGGAGGCCGAGCGTCCCTCAGGGACCTCCCGGAAGGGAAGGCGCGTTCGCCTGTCGGACCACCCACGTCTCGCCGCCGCGGCCGTCGCGGACGACGATCCACACCGTGACCGGCCCTCCCGCTTCGCCCAGGTCCGGCATCCACTTGGTGTCGACGGGATCGCCCTGGCCCGGCTGCGTCCCCGGCGGCCCGTTGCCTCCCGCGCTCGCCGGGGAGAACGAGCCGGCGGTGGCGAAGAAGGAGTACCGCCACGCCTCGGAGAAGTGGACCGTGCTGCCGTCGAAGGCGGTGCGGTCGTAGTCCTCGAAGAGCGACGCGGTGGGGGTGACCTCGATGGGGTTGTCGGAGGTGACCGTCGAACCGCGGAAGCCCGGGTGCACCGTGCCGTTGAAGTCCACCGAGGCGCCCTCCGCCCAGGCGGCGCCCGCGTAGGTCACCCCGTCCAGCGCCGGGTTCCGGTTGGGCGGCGGCAGCGGGGCGCCGAGGCTGGCGGTGAACACCACCCGCTTGATGCCCACCACCGCCTCGTCCCCGGCGCGCACCTCCAGCTGGAGCGCCACCGGGAGGCCGCCGAAGCCGTGGTAGGGGTCCTCCACCACCGCGCCGGAGAGGTCCTCCCAGGTCGGGGTGAAGGTGACGGAGGGCTCGGCGCCGAGCGCGGTCGGCGTGACCTGGCCCTCCCCGAGCACCCGGTAGCCGGGCGAGTCGCCCAGGCAGCGCGCGGTCTCCGAGTCGCGCTCGCTGCAGATCGAGATCTCGTAGTCCACCGCGCGCCCGCCGCCGCCGGGGTCGGCGATCAGCCCGGTGAGCGTGATGGGCGGCAGCGGGGGCCGGGGCCCTACCGAGACCACGCTGCCGTCGGGGCGGAACGCCACCGGCAGCACCACCTCCGGCGGCTCCGCGCGCATCCCCAGCATGCGCAGGTCGTGCACCCGGTCCGCGGTGTCGACGGAGCCGGTGCAGGCGAGGAGGGCGGCGGCCGCCGCCAGGAGCGAGAGGCGCGCGCGCATCAGAAGGTCCCCTTCACGCCGAGCGTCGGCACGATGGGCAGGCCGGGGACGGCCTGCTGGGTCCGGAAGCGGTAGTCGTAGAACGACAGCTCCTGGTTGGAGGCGTTGTAGATGTTCTGCACGTCCAGGTAGAGGCCCAGCGTCCACAGGTCGAACACGAAGCCGCGGTCCACGCGGACGTCGAGCTGGTGGAACGTCGGCTCGCGCGCGGCGCCCGACTGCCCGATGGCGCGGTACGAGTTGCTGTCCGCGTCGAAGGTGGCGTCGCTGTAGACGCCGGTGGGGATGCCGGTGGAGAGGCGGAACCGCCCGCCCAGCTCCCAGCCGTTGCCGAACTTGTACTGCGCGACCAGGGTCAGGATGTGGCGCTGGTCGAAGGCGGTCCAGCCCCACGCCTGGTCCTTCGCCTTCTGCTCGCTCCAGGAGAGCGTGTAGGCGATCCACCCGAAGAAGTTGGAGGTCAGCTCGCGCCGGACGAACACCTCCACCCCGTACGAACGCCCCAGCAGGCTGTTGTCGAAGTTGAGCCGGTGGATGGTCCCGTCCTCGTCCGTGACGGTGGCGTTCGTCCGCGTCACCAGGTCGTAGCGGCGGTTGTAGAACCCGGTGACGTCGACGTTGACGGTGTCGGTGATCTGCTGCTCCACCCCGGCGGAGGTCTGGAAGGCCGCCTCCAGCCCGAGGTCCGGGTTCCCGGTCTCCGCCCGCAGCGCCCCCGGGTCCGGCGCCTGGTGGTACAGGCCCACGGAGGCCTTGAGGGTGGTGCGGTGCTCGGCCGGGCCCAGCTCCTGGCGCAGCACCAGGCGCGGGTCGGCGGCGAAGCGCCACAGGCCGGAGACGCGGTACTGCTCGATGCGGGTGGAGGGGATCACCTTGAGCCCGCCGAACGTGAGCTGCGCCTCCAGCCACTCCGCGTAGGGGAAGTTGTCGTGGTTGATGACGCTGGTGACCGGGTCCTCCAGCGACACCGTCTCCCCGGGGAATCCGCGGTAGGCGGCGGGCGGCGGCGGCGCGCGCACCGTGATCTCGCTCTGGGTGAGCTGGACGTCCAGGCCGGCGCGACCGGTGAGCCAGGGGGAGAAGGCGAGCTCGGCGCGCTCACGCAGGCCGACCACGTTGTCGTCCTGGTCGACCCGGAGGACGTCCAGGCCGATGCTGTTCTCGTTCTTCCCCGCGAAGAGCTGCAGCCGGTTGGCGAGGGCGTCCCCGCGGTACGTCCACGCCGCCACCAGCCGCTGGAAGCCGGTGTGGTTGTTGATCTGGATGTCGGAGCTGTTGCCGCCCGGCGAGAACACCACCTTGAGCAGGTCGTCCGAGCCGAAGCCGAAGAGCTGGATCGCGTGGCGCGACCCCTTGGGGTGGAAGTCCAGGCGCGTCTGGTAGTCGAAGTAGACCGGCGAGATGCGCACCGACTGCCCGTTCAGCACCAGCGGGAGCAGCAGGTCCACGTAGCTGCGCCGCCCGCCGAAGGAGAGCGAGACCGCGTCGCCCAGCGGCACCGCCAGGTAGGCGCCTGAATCGATCAGGTCTACCTTGGCCGAGCCGTGCCACTGCGGGTCGATCACCGGGCGGGTGCCCACGTCGACGATGCCGCCGATGGCGCGGCCGTACTCGGCGCCGAAGCCGCCCGGGTAGAAGTCGATCTTGTCGACGAGCTCGGGGTTGATCACCGAGGGCCCGCCGCCGAAGTGGTACAGGATGGGGATCTGGATCCCGTCCAGGTACGTGCCGGTGTCGTTGGGCGACGACCCGCGCACCAGCAGCGCGCCGATGCCGAAGGGCATGCGGGCCACGCCGGGCAGGTTCTGCAGCACGCGGATGGGGTCGCCGAAGGAGCCGGGGACCTTCTCCAGCTCCTCGCGCTGCAGCGTGCGCCGGGTGACCTCCTTCTTCTCCCGGTCGGACCGCACCACCGTCTCGTAGAGCCCGAACTGCTTGGGCATCAGGTAGTAGGTGACCTCCAGCGACTCGCCGGGGTGGAGGATCTCGCGGGAGCGGGAGGGTTCGTGCCCGGAGTCCACCACCTCCACCGCGAACGGGCCGGGGTCCAGCGCCAGCTCGAAGCGCCCGTTCGCGTCCGCCGCCGCGCCGGCCTGGGTGCCGGTGATCTTCACCGCGGCCCCGGGGAGCGGCTTGCGCGTCCCGCGTTCGAGCACCTTGCCCTTGAAGGTGATGGGTTTGGGCGGTGGGGCGGCGGGCGCCTTCGGCTCCTCGAAGACGAAGTGCTGGGTGTACTGGATGCGCACCGGCGCCGGCTTGCCGTCCACCTCCGCCGGGCTGAAGGTGAACTGCTTCACCGCGGCCAGCGCCGCCTCGCCGAAGCCGTTCGCCGCGGAGGAGCGCGCGTTCGCGCCAGCGTTCGCGCCTTCGGCGGCGGGCGTGATCTCCGAGGAGAGCACCTTCGCGGCGGCGACCGTGCCGTCGGCGGCGATCTCGATCTCCATCGTGACATCCGCGCCCAGCTTCGCGGCCGCGGCCTCGGGCGGGAACGCCGGCTCCACGCTGCGCAACAGCTGCGGCGCCTTGGTCATCTGCGGCTCCGGCGGCGGCGGCTTCTCGTCGCGGCGGACGGCGCCTTCGTAGGCCTCCTGGGCCAGGGCGGTGGAGGCGACGAGGAGAAGGGCGGTGGCGCGGTACACGCAGTTCGTTCCGTTCCGTCCGGCCCGTCGGGAGGGGAGGCTGGCCACCGGGCGTTGCCGGGGGATTGCCGCCCCGTGACGGATTATGTCAGGGCCGGTCAGGGAGGGTGGCCCGCAGTACAATCCCGAGCAGCGATGAGCGAGTCGGACCCCATCAAGGTGCTGCTGATCGAGGACGACGACCGCCTGGCGCGCCTCACCGCCCGGTACCTCGAGTCGCACGGGCTGGTGGTCACCGTGTCCGCGGACGGGCGGGCCGGGCTGGCCGAAGCGCTGCGCTCCCCGCCGGACGTGGTGCTGCTGGACCTGATGCTGCCGGGGCTCTCCGGGATGGAGGTCTGCCGCCAGCTCCGCGAGAAGTCCGACGTGCCCATCGTGATGGTCACCGCGCTGGGCGAGGAGGCGGACAAGGTGCTGGGGCTGGAGGGCGGGGCGGACGACTACCTCCCCAAGCCCTTCTCCTCCCGCGAGCTGTTGGCGCGCGTCCGGGCCCAGTCGCGGCGCGCGCGCGGGCGGTCGGGGCCGGGCGCGGAGCGGGTGCACGTGGGGCCCCTCTCCATCGACGCCGGCAGCCACGCTGCCCGGCTGGACGGCAAGCTGCTCCCGCTCACCTCCGCCGAGTTCGCCCTGCTGGTGGCGCTCGCGCGGCGGCCGGGGCGGGTGCTCAGCCGCGACCAGCTCATCGAGCTGACCAAGGGCAGCGCGGACGAGGCCTTCGACCGCTCCATCGACGTCTCCATCTCCCGGCTCCGCCAGAAGCTGGGCGACGACCCGAAGAACCCGCGCTTCCTCAAGACCGTCCGCGGGGTGGGCTACCTCCTGGCGGACGACGGGTAGGGAGGGCCACCCCATGCGCCGCCGGCTGGTCCTCCAGATCTACGCCTTCAGCCTGGTGCTGATCGTCTGCATCCTGGCGGGCGAGATCCTGCTGGCCCGGCTCTCGCGCGATGCGGGCCCGCCCGGCTTCCGCGACCGCGCCGCCCCCTTCGCCCGCTACGCGCTCTCCAAGGTGACCGAGCAGTGGGACGACCCCGCGGCCATGCGCGCCGAGGCGGAGCGGCTCAAGCGCGAGATGAGCCTGACGGTGACGCTCTACCGCTACGACGGGACCACCGTCTTCAGCTCCTCGGACGATCCGCCCGCGCCGCTGGACGTGGTGCGGATCGCGGACCTGCTCCGGCAGGGGACCGCGCCGGAGATGCTGTGCCGGGGGGCGATCTGCGCCATGGCGTTCCCGGTGCAAGCCAAGCCGGGCCAGCCATCCCCCGGCTACGGCGTGATGTCGCTCGAGCTCCCCCGCGGCGCCTCCACCCGGGTGCTCGCGCCCATTGCGCTGGTGCTCTCCATCCTGGGCGTGGCGTCGCTGGTGTTCGCGCGCGCCCTGGCCCGGCCGCTGGGGCGGCTGGCCGAGGTGGCGGGCGCGCTGGGGCGGGGCGAGCTGTCCACCCGGACCGGGCTGTCGCGGCGGGACGAGCTGGGCGACGTGGCCCGGGCGTTCGACGAGATGGCGGAGCGGATCAGCTCGCTGCTGCGGGCGCAGACGGAGCTTCTGGCCAACGTCTCCCACGAGCTGCGCACGCCGCTGTCCCGCATCCGGGTGGCGCTGGACCTGGCGTCCGAGGCGGAGGAGGCGGGGCCCTCGCGCGAGTCGCTGGCGGAGATCGGCACCGACCTGGACGAGCTGGAGCAGCTCGTCTCCGACATCCTGGCCGCCGCCAAGCTGGACCTGGGTCAGAACCGCGCCAGCGCCGGGCCGCCGCTCCGCCGCCAGTCGTTCTCCTCCGCGGAGCTGATCCAGCGCAGCGTGGAGCGCTTCCGCGCGCGCCACCCGGCCCGGGCGCTGGAGGTGCAGGCCGGGGAGGGGCTCCCGGCGCTGGAGGGGGACCAGGCGCTGCTCCAGCGCGCGGTGGACAACCTCCTGGACAACGCGCGGAAGTATTCGGAGGCCGACCAGCCGGTGGCCCTGCGCGCGTCGGCGGGGGACGGCCGCCTGGTGGTGGAGGTGCAGGACCGGGGCATCGGCATCGACCCGGCCGACCTGCCGAAGCTGTTCACACCCTTCTTCCGGACCGACCGGAGCCGCTCCCGCGCGTCGGGCGGTGTGGGCCTGGGCCTGGCGATGGCCAAGCGCATCGTCGAGGCGCACGGGGGGACCATCTCCGCCGAGAGCCGGTCCAACGCCGGCACGACGTTCCGGGTCACACTGCCAGTGATGGCGACGTAGACGGGCGCGCGGGGCTCGGCCGCTCGTTCGCTCGTTAGTGGACTGGGGGCGCGGCAAGTGGATTGCGGCCGGGCATGTCCGTGCCAATCCTGGACTCCCGACATGTCCACCACCCGGCGCCGGCCTGCGCGCGGCACCAAGAGCCGGCGGGTGACCCCGCCCATGCCACGTTCCGCCCGAGCGCCTCCGACCGCTTCGCTCGTCTCGGACTCCGACCAACTGCTCCAGCTGCTCGGTGTGGGTGGCGACCATGCGGTGTACGTGCTGGACGGCGAGGGGAAGATCGCCACCTGGAACCCCGGGGCGGAGCGGCTCACGGGCTACCGGTCGGACGAGGTGCTGGGGCGGGACGCGGCCCTCTTCCTCCCGCCCGAGGCGGCGAAGTCCGGGAAGGCGCAGTCCGACCTGGCGATCGCCCGGGCGTCGGGGCGGCTGGAGGAGGAGGGCTGGCAGGTCCGCAAGGGGGGCGAGCGCTACTGGGCGGACGTGGTCCTCACCTCCATCTTCGACGACCAGGGCCGGCTGTGGGGCTACCTGAAGACCGTCCGCGACCTGAGCGAGCGCCGGGCGGCCGCCGAGGACCTCTGGCGCAGCGAGGAGCGGCTCCGCCTGCTGGTGGAGGCGGTGCAGGACTACGCCATCTTCATGCTCGACCCGGAGGGGCGGGTGGCGACGTGGAACTCCGGCGCCCAGCGGCTCAGCGGCTACCGGGCGGAGGAGATCATCGGCCGCCACTTCAGGACGCTCTACCCGCCGGAGGAGGCGGCGGCCGGGAAGGCGGAGCGCGAGCTGCAGCTGGCGAAGGAGCGGAGCCGGGTCGAGGACGAGGGGTGGCGGGTCCGCAAGGACGGCACCCGCTACTGGGCGAACGTGGTGATCACCGCGGTGCGCGACGCCTCCGGCAAGCTCCGCGGGTTCGCCAAGGTCACCCGCGACATGTCCGAGCGGCGGAAGGCGGAGGAGGTGGCCGCCGCGCGCGCCCGGGAGCAGGCCGCCATCGCCCAGCTCAGCCTGGACGCGCTGCGGCTGACGGACGTGGCGGAGGCGATGCGCCAGGCGGTGCGCACGGTGGCCGCCACGCTGGACGTGAGCATCGTGGAGGTGCTGGAGCTGTCCCCGGACCAGAAGACCTTCTCCCTGCGGGCGTGCATGGGGCGGCCGGAGACGGACCTGGGGATCATCGTGCGGGCGGCGGGGCCGGAGTCGGCCAGCGGGCTGGCGCTGGCGAGCGACGCGCCGGTGTTCGTGTGGAACCTGCCGGCGGAGCGGAGGTTCCCGCCGCGGCAGGACCTCCTGGCGCGGAAGGTGGTGAGCAGCCTCACCGTCCCCATCCACGGCGAGTCGCCGGGCGCGCCGTACGGGGTGCTGTCCGCCCACTGCGTCAAGCAGCGCGTGTTCACCCCCAACGACGCGGCGTACCTCTCCGCCATCGCCAACGTGCTGGCCACGGCGATCGCGCGGGTGCGGGCGGACGAGCGGAGCCGGGCGGCGACCCACGAGGCGGAGATGCAGCAGCTCCGGCGCGAGCAGGCGGAGGAGGCGCTGTATGAGCGGGACGAGTTCCTGGGGGTGGCCGCCCACGAGCTGCGCACGCCGATCACCGCGCTGCGGTTGCGGCTGCAGAGCCTGGAGCAGTCGCTGCGCCGGGGGACGGGCGGTGGGGCGGAGGAGGTGGCGGAGAAGATCGAGCGGTCGATGCGGAACACCACCCGGCTGGCGGTGCTGGTGGAGCGGCTGCTGGACGTGAGCCGGATCGTCGGCGGGCGGCTGACGCTCAACCGCGAGCCGGTGGACCTGGCGGAGGCGGCGGCGGACGTGCTGGAGGACGTGAGGGAGCAGGCCACCATCGCCGGGTCGGAGCTGAAGCTGGACGTGCGGGCGC
>Ga0068860_100002893_pt1 | contig 17795 bp, 11 predicted proteins | sample KBSSwiS32_FD_66597 | JGI IMG/M metagenome (GOLD analysis project Ga0068860, IMG submission 66597) | Switchgrass rhizosphere microbial communities from Kellogg Biological Station, Michigan, USA - KBS Switchgrass S3-2 | ecosystem: Host-associated > Plants > Roots > Rhizosphere > Soil ... | reverse complement strand
CGGACACAAAGACTATGCACAGGATACCAGCAGCAATGAAAAAAATCATTTTGGAGAAGACAATTGGAAATATGTGAGGGCAGATTATGCACAGTTGCCGGTAAAGCCCACGATGGATGGAGAACCGTCTTATGAGAATATCCCCCATGGTTTGCACGATAGCCTCGCAAAAAGATGGGCGGCCGATGATATTCGCCGGTACGCCTATTGGAGCGTATTTGCCGGAGGCGCCGGTTTCTCGTATGGAGAGAATGGAGTAATGCAGTTTAACGAGATGGGTAATAAAACTGCCAATTACGGCGTAAACAAGAATTGGACAGAAACCATTCATGCAGAAGGCGCAGGACAAATGAGATATTTGAAACAACTCATATTGTCAAAACCCTATTTTGAAAGGATACCGGCCCAGGAAATTATCGCAGGTAATAAACAAGACAGGTACGGGTACATTGCAGCAACGAAGGGGAAGAACTACGCGATGCTGTATACGTATACCGGGAGAAATTTCAGCATCGATTTTTCAAAACTGCCATTTAAAGCAGCCGCTGCTGAATGGTTTAATCCAAAGAATGGCCGGGCGGAAACTGCTGGCAAATTTGAAAACACAGGTATTGTTGAATTTAATCCGCCGGGCAATGAAAAAGCAGGAAACGACTGGGTATTGCTCCTGCATTAATTCCGGTAAGGGAAGAATAAATAGTGAAACAATTGCTTACGATAATAGTATTTTCTTTTTTGCTGATATCCTGCGGCGGGAAAGCTTATTTGTTTACTTCTTTCCACGAACCGGCGAACGAAGGATTGCGGTTATTATACAGTTACGATGGCTATGCGTGGAAAGACCTGAATACAGTTTTATTAAAGCCGGCGCTGGGCAATCAGAAAGTAATGCGCGATCCCTCTATGTTGCAGGGGCCGGATGGCGTTTTCAGATTGGTATGGACCAGCAGTTGGCGTGGCGACAATGGATTTGGCTATGCATCTTCGAAAGATTTGGTACACTGGAGCGAACAACAATTTATACCGGTAATGAAAAACGAACCTGCTACCGTAAATGTATGGGCGCCGGAATTGTTTTACGATGATGAACAAAAGCAATACATTATTATCTGGGCTTCTTGCATACCCAACCGTTTTGAAAAAGGACAGGAAGAAGACAGCAATAATCATCGTCTCTATGTTACCACTACGCCGGATTTTAAAACTTTCAGCCCGGCAAAAATATTTTTTGATCCGGGTTTCAGTGTGATTGATGCTGTTATCGTAAAACGGAAAACGAGTGACTACATATTGGTGTTAAAAGACAATACCCGGATGGAAAGAGATATCAAAGTGGCTTTTTCTACCAATGCCATGGGGCCTTACACAACCGTTTCAAAAGCATTTTCGGAAAGCTATACAGAAGGCCCTGCGGTTGTAAAAGTTAAAGACGATTGGTTAATATATTACGACTCGTACCGGAAGAAAATCTATGGCGCGGCATCGACCAGTGATTTTAGAATATTTACCGATATCAGCGCTAAAATCAATGTGCCGGCCGGCCACAAACATGGAACCATAGTGGTGGTAAAAAAACGTTTTATAAAACAATTGTTGAACAGCCGGCAGAAGTTATTCCTACATCATTCTGGTGCCGTCGAAGCACCCTCTCCTTTGGAGAGGGCCGGGGTGAGGTCAAGTCAGAATTAAACAGCAACCGAAATGAATTACAAAGGCTTTATATGGTTGGCAATCGCGGTTTTTTGTATAAATATATCAACGCTTGCGCAGGATACGATGCGCTATACGGGAACAACACTGGCAAGTGTAGATTATCACCATGGCCAGCTGAGCCCGGCCATTGGCGTGCACAATATTCAAACCTTCCGCGCCAACAGGGCGAATACTGCCAATAACTGGACATACAATCACGCGCCCATGCTGGCTTACTGGAACAACCGTTTTTATCTTGAATATTTAAGCGACCCGGTGGGAGAGCATGTGCCCCCCGGACAAACATTGCTGCAAACTTCCGGAGATGGGTACCAGTGGACAGCGCCGGTAGTTATCTTTCCCCCCTATAAAATCCCGGATGGAACGGTAAAAGAAGGGAAAAAAGATACGGCCCACAATGCGTATGCAGCCATGCACCAGCGTATCGGTTTTTATACCTCTAAAAGCAAACGCCTTTTTGCCCTGGCTTATTATGGTATTGTGCTGGGGCAAAAAGACGATCCCAACGATGGCAATGGTGTTGGCCGCGTAATTCGAGAGATAAAAGCAGATGGCAGTTATGGCCCGATCTATTTTTTGCGGTATAACCACGGATTTAGCGCAAAAAACACTTCGCACCCATTTTACACTTCTTCAAACGACAAAGGCTTAGTAACGGCCTGCAATGAAATATTGTCAACACCCTTGCTGATGCAGCAGATGGTGGAAGAATCAGACCATGACGATCCATTGATCCCATTGCACAAGGATTTTAAAGCGTTTAATTATTACCGCTTACCCAATGGAAAAATTGTTGGTCTCTGGAAGTATGCGTTAACCAGTATTACGGTTGATGAAGGAAAGACCTGGTTGTACAATCCTTTGAGAGCGCCGGGTTTTGTAAATGCCAATGCGAAAATATGGGGACAGCGAACCAGCGATGGTAAATACGCAACGGTATACAATCCATCTGAGTTCAGGTGGCCCCTGGCCATCAGCGTTAGTGAAGATGGGCTCAACTATAAGAACCTGCTGCTGGTAAATGGCGAGATCAGTTCTTTGCGGTATGGTGGCGCGTATAAAAGTTACGGCCCCCAATATGTGCGGGGTATACAGGAAATGGATGGCACACCACCCGGCGGTAATATCTGGATTACCTATAGCATGAACAAAGAAGATATCTGGATAAGCGAAATACCGGTGCCGGTAAGAGAAAAAGAAACGCTCAACGTAAATGAGGTGTTTGCAGATATGAAAGAGGGAGAAGAATTAAAATCATGGAATCTTTTTAGCCCTTTATGGTGCCAAACAACGATAGGGAGAAATGCGTCCGGAAAATTTCTTTCTCTTAAGGACAGCGATCCGTTTGATTATGCAAAAGCCGAGCGGGTGTTTCCGGCGTCAGAAAAAATAGCCCTCGAATTTTCGCTAACCCCGCAACAGAATAATTTCGGTACGTTGGAAATAGAACTGACCGACAGCAAGGGAACGCCCTGTATTCGTTTTATATTTGATTCTACCGGCATGCTGTATGCGAAAGCGGGATACCGCAATAAATCGTTGGGAAAATATGCAGCCCGGGAGAAAATGAATATCAAGCTGGTACTGAATACACGTACGCGTTTCTATACTTGCAGTATCAACGGGGCAAATGCCAGTAACAATTTGTGTTTTGCCCCGGTAACCTCGGTTTCGAGAATTGTATTTCGCACCGGTGTTACCAGGAGATTCCCCGATGCAGATACGCCGACCGATCAGTCGTACGACTTGCCCAACGCAGATGCGAAAGATAAAGAAGCAGCTTATTTTATTCATTATTTAAAAACGGTTACAGAACAGTGATTGGATAGCACAACTGATGACAAGATTATTTTGCATATTATTTTTATTTAGTGCGATCGTTGGGTCCGTTCTCGGACAATCAAAGCCGCTGGTATTGAAGGCTGCCGCTTTTAAACATTATATTGATTATTTCAATAAGATGGAAGACGAGAATATCAGGCAGGCGATACCAAATGATAGCGCCTGGACATGGATGGCAAAAAACATTCCTTTCTTTGAGTGTCCCCAAAAAGAGTTTGAAGAAATATTTTATTATCGGTGGTGGACATTGCGCAAACATATCAAAACTACGGAGCAGGGATATGTATTTACCGAGTTTTTAGTACCCCGCTCGTATGCGGATAAATACAACCTGATTGCCAGTGCGCTGGGCCATCATATCTATGAATCAAGATGGCTGCACAGTAAGCAGTACATGGATGATGATATAAAAATCTGGTACCGGGGAAATGAAGGCAAATCATTGAAAAAGCTGCGTTTTTACAGCAGCTGGAACATGGACGCCATTTACAACCGCTTCCTGGTAAACAATGATAAAAAATTTATCCTGGATCTGCTGCCTGATTTGGCTGCAGACTATAACGCGTGGGAAGAGGAAAAGAAATTACCCAGTGGATTGTACTGGCAATATGATGTAAGGGATGCCATGGAAGAAACCATCAGCGGTGGCCGGAAGGAAAAAAATCCACGACCTTCCATCAATGCCTATATGTACGGTAATGCAAGGGCGCTGGCGGCAATGGCTTTATTAAAGGGAGAAAACAATCAACGTTATGCTGCAAAGGCAGACAGCCTGCAACGGCTGCTGCAAACAAAATTGTGGAATAACAGGGATAATTTTTTTGAAGTACGCAAGGAACAGGGCGATACCCTTTCAAACGTAAAAGAAGAAATTGGATTTATTCCCTGGTATTTTAATCTTCCTGATAGTAATTTCAACATTGCCTGGAAATCGGTGGCTGATACAAAAACATTCTGCGCGCCTGCCGGTATTACCACGGCAGATCGCAGTCATCCGGGCTTCCGTACGCATGGCTGCTGTAAATGCGAATGGGATGGCGCCGTATGGCCTTTTGCCAGCGCGCAAACACTAACGGCCATGGCTAACTTGTTAAATAACTATCGACAAAAATATATAGACAACGAAAGCTATTTTGATTTGCTGCAGACCTATACCAAATCTCAATACTGGAAGGGCAAACCATATATTGGAGAATACCTCGATGAAAAGACCGGTGAATGGCTGAAGGGAGAAGAGCGCAGCCGTTATTATAATCATTCAACGTATAACGATTTAATAATAACGGGACTTATCGGCCTGAGACCCAGGGCAGATAATATTATTGAGGTCCATCCCTTGTTGCCTGCCGGCAAATGGAATTGGTTTTGCCTCGATAATGTTTTGTACCACGGTAAATTCATAACCATTATCTGGGATAAAACCGGTACAAAATATCAAAGGGGGAAGGGACTAACGGTTTGGGCAGACGGAAAAAAAGTAGCCTCGGCGAACAACCTGGTAAAAATAACAGGTAAAATATAGAGATGGAGGTAATACGGAAAATATTATGGTTTCAACTTTTCCTGCTGGTATACACCGGCATGCATGCGCAGTTGTTGTTACCAAAGATTATTGGAAACGATATGGTATTGCAACGCAATCAGGCTGTGCCGGTGTGGGGAACGGCCAGGGCAGGTACAGGCATTTCGGTTGATTTTCATGGGCAGGAGAAAAGGACAATTGCAGACAGTAACGGCAACTGGAGAATTTCGCTCGATAAAATGCCTGCTTCGGCTATGCCCGGAAAAATGACTATCAGGTCAACCATGGGTGAAACCATCGTATTGCAGAATATATTGGTCGGAGAGGTGTGGTTGTGCTCGGGCCAATCGAATATGGAATACAGCATGCGAAAGAATAGCAAACTGACCGTACCCGAAGGTGTGAACGATTGGCCGGTTAATGAATTGGAAATCGCACACAATAAAAATATCCGGATTTTTTTGGTAGACAGGAAGAAAATGAAACCAGATTCTGCACACGGGGGTTGGAGCACAGCCGAGGATTCCGCCCTTCGATCTTTCTCTGCCGTTGGGTATTTTTTCGCTAAAAAATTATACCAGGAATTGCGAGTGCCGATAGGCGTTATAGCGTCTTCGGTACCGGGCAGCCGTATTGAACCATGGATGCCGGAGGATGCGTTTACAGCATTACCGTTCTTCAGGGAACAAAGAGATTCAACTCATAAGATTGACGGGGAACCGGGAAAGTTTTATCAAACCATGATAGCACCGCTCGCACCCTTTGCCATTGAAGGGTTTTTATGGTACCAGGGCGAAAGCAATTGTTTCCTGAATGAGCGTATTCAGTATACCTATAAAATGAAAGCACTTATTGAGCAATGGAGAAAGATATGGCACAATAATGCACTGCCATTTTATTATGTTCAGATTGCGCCTTTCGCTTATTCCAAATCGGCCGGTAAAATTAGTTATACCTCGGAGAGCCTGCCTGAATTCTGGGAAGCGCAGGCACTGGCGTTAAAAATACCCTATACCGCCATGGTTGCCACCAGCGATCTTAATAACGATATAGATAACCTTCATCCTCATTTTAAATGGGAGATCGGCAGGCGACTGGCATTGTGTGCGCTCAGCGGCGTATACAGCAGAAAGGATATTGTTCCCATGGGGCCACTGTTCAAACAGGTAAAAATAAATGGGGCCATTGCGGTTATTGATTTTACTTACAAAGGCAGCGGGTTAATAAGTAAGGATGGCCAGCCACTGAAAGGATTTACGATAGCAGGCGACGATGGAAAATTTGTTCCTGCAACGGCTAATATAAAAAACAATGAAGTAGAAGTAACGGCAAGCAGTATTCACCGCCCGGTTGCGGTCAGGTTTAACTGGAACGAAGCTGCTCATCCCAACCTGTACAACAAAGAGGGATTGCCGGCCTTTCCATTCAGAACAGATAACCCTATAGAAAAAGAGTTTAATTAAAGATCAATTGCCGCATGAAAAAATGTATGGGTAACATATTGTATCTTCTTCTATTCCTGTTTCCATTGCTGCTGAATGGCCAACAGACCGAGATACAATATCTATCAGGTACGGGTAATGATCATACAGTAAACTGGGATTTCTTTTGTACTGCCGGCATGAATAGTGGTAAATGGACCAGCATTCCTGTTCCTTCCTGCTGGGAACTACAGGGCTTTGGCAAATACGATTATGGTTTTGCAAAAGACAGCCTGCGCGGAAAAGAGAAAGGATTGTACAAACATTCATTCAGCGTGCCGGCCGCCTGGAAAAACAAAATCATCAGAATTGTTTTTGAGGGTTCCATGACCGATACAGAGGTGAAGATAAACGGACAGCCGGCTGGTGAAATACACCAGGGTGCTTTTTATGCTTTTAAGTATGATATTACGCCGTTGATAAAATGGAACGCGGAAAATCTGCTGGAGGTCACAGTGTCCAAACATTCTGCCAATGCTTCTGTCAATGCAGCAGAACGACGGGCAGATTTCTGGTTGTTTGGCGGAATATTCAGGCCGGTATACCTCGAGGCTTTACCTGCCACACACATTGAAAATATTGCGATCAATGCAGCGGCGAACGGAAATTTCGAGGCTTCTTTTACGGCCAATCAGTATGCAGACAAGGCAACCGCTGCAATTTTTACTGCAGCAGGGAAGCTTTACGGAACCGCAACCGGCGCAAACCTGGGTGATAACGCCACAGTGTTTTTTATTTCGCAGGGCTTTCCGTCTCCAAAACCGTGGAGCCCTGAATTTCCCAACCTGTATAAAGCTGTAATCACAATCTATCGTAAGGGAAAGGCATTGCATACGGTAACCCAGAAATTTGGTTTCAGAACAGTAGAAGTAAAACAACGGGATGGCATATATATAAACGGCGTTAAGGTAAAAATGAAAGGTGTAAACCGTCATTCCTTCTGGCCCACCAGTGGCAGAACCACCAGTAAGCAAATCAGTATCGGGGATGTGTTGCTGATGAAAGACATGAACATGAACGCTGTGCGGATGAGCCACTACCCGCCTGACGATCATTTTCTCGATGCCTGCGATTCACTTGGATTGTTTGTAATGGATGAACTGGCCGGCTGGCATGGGTTTTACGATACGCCTACCGGTACTAAACTGCTAAAGGAAATGATGGATCACGACCGCAACCATCCTTCCATTATCTTCTGGAACAATGGCAATGAAGGTGGCCATAACCTTGAACTGGATCATTTATTCAGCGAACTGGATATTCAAAAAAGACCGGTGCTGCACCCCTGGCAATTGTTTGGCGGTATAGAAACACAGCATTACCGTGAATATGGCTATGGCATTGGCAATTACGAACACGGCCACGAGATCATTATGCCAACAGAGTTTTTACATGGATTATATGACGGCGGGCATGGCGCCGGCCTGGAAGATTATTGGGAAGCTATGTGGAAGAACCCATTGAGCGCGGGCGGTTTTCTCTGGGATTTTGCTGACGAAGCGGTGATAAGAAAAGATAAAGATGATTTGATGGATACGGACGGCAATCATGGTGCGGATGGCATGGTAGGCCCTTTTCATGAAAAGGAAGGCAGTTATTACGCTGTCAAAGAAATCTGGAGCCCGGTGCACATAGAGAAAAAAGAGATAACCCCTTCTTTCGATGGCATGCTAACGCTGGAAAACCGGTATCATTTTACCAATATTAATCAATGTCATTTTAGCTGGAAGCTGGAGAAACTGGGTGACTCATCTTCGATAGCCGGAACAATATCGGCCCCTTCTGTTAAACCAACTGCAAAAGGACAATTGAAAATAGCATTGCCGGCAGATTGGAAAACGTATGATGTCTTATATGTTACTGCAAAGGATTTCTACCAGCGTGAAATCTTTAGCTGGAGTTTCCCGATTGTAATGCCTTTGGCGGTAGCTCAAAAAATGATAGCTAAGAAAAGTAATGCACCAATTGCCTTTTCAGAAAGCGATTCAGTTTACATGATCACTGCATCCGATATTAGCTATCAATTCAACAAGACAACAGGTTTGCTGAAGGAAATAAAAAAGGGGGATAGCAAAATTCCTTTTAACAATGGACCGGTGCTGCAGGAAGGCATCAGCAATTTCGCTGGTTTTGTGGTTAAACAGGAAAAGGATTCTATAACGATTGGGTCTGCATTCAACAAAAAAAATGCATTCAATACCTTGCAATGGACCATTTATCGCAGTGGTTTGTTACGGATGGAAGTTCATTATTTTCCGGATGCCTATTTTACCAGCTTCGTTGGTGTAAACTTCTCTTTCCCCGAAACAGCTATCAGGTCTGTTCAATACATGGGCAACGGGCCCTACCGTGTATGGAAAAACCGTTTAAAAGGAAATCGTTTTGGCATCTGGAATAAGAATTATAATACTACCGAAACAGGGGAGACATGGGTATACCCGGAATTTAAAGGCTATTACTCAAATATGTACTGGTGCAGGTTCAATACAGATGCTCAGCCATTCACTGTTTTTACGGAGAATGAGGATTTGTTTCTGCGCTTGTTTACACCTGCCTGGAAAACAGATCAGTGGCATAACTATGAGCCCCTTTTTCCCACGGGAGATATTTCGTTTATGCAGGGGATAGCAGCCATCGGCACCAAAACCCAACGAAATGAAACCACCGGCCCCATGGGCGAAAAAAATATTTTTTATGATTATGATAAAGATCCCACACGCGCATTGAAAATGGTCTTGTATTTCAAATTCGGAGAGTAGAACAAAGGAGGGATGACGTTGGGGAGGAGTGCAATTATATGATTATCGTTTAAACCAGGCTAATGATGCGCTTTGTTATTTATATCATTTTTTTAATAGCGATTGCAAGTCATTCTTTGCAGGCGCAGGTAACCATTGCCAGCCTGAAATGCGAATGGCGGATAAATCCCCTGGGCATTGATGTGCCGGCACCGCGCGTAAGCTGGCAAATACAATCGTCGCAAAGAAATGTTCAGCAAACCGGTTACAGCATCATCGTAGCCTCCAGCGAAAAACTATTACAACAAAATATAGGTGATGTATGGTCTTCAGGAAAAATAAAATCTTCCGCATCGGTATTGATTCCCTACAGGGGCAAACCATTAAAAAGCGGATGGAAGTATTACTGGAAAATAAAATCATTTACCAATAAAGGAGAATCGGCATGGAGTGAAACAGCTTATTGGTCGATGGGATTGCTGAACCAAACTGGCTGGAAAGGGAAATGGATTGGATATGATAAGGCTGCTGCCTGGGATAGCATCACGCAGTGGTCGCGGTTATCAGCGCGATACCTGCGGAAAGAATTTCAGTCGCTTCCTGCGGTAAAGAGAGCAACTGTATATATTTCCGGGCTCGGTTTGTATGAGCTGTACCTGAATGGAAAAAAAATAGGCGACCAGGTATTGGCGCCGTCGCCCACCGATTACCGTAAATCAGTTTTGTATAACACCTATGATGTAACGGGTAATATCAATGCCGGGAAGAATGTAATAGCAACTGTATTGGGCAACGGCCGCTTTTTTACCATGCGCCAGGCGTATAAGCCAAAAAAAATAAACACTTTCGGCTACCCGAAATTATTGCTGCAATTGGAAATTGAATATGCAGATGGAACAAAAAAACTTGTTGTAAGCGATGATACCTGGAAATTGAATGTAGACGGCCCCATCCGGACCAACAATGAATATGATGGAGAAGAGTACGATGCTACCAGGGAGTTTACCGGGTGGAACATGGCCGGGTTTAACGACAAAGACTGGACACATCCTGCATTGGTGGCGGCACCCCCTGGAAAATTGAAAGCCCAACTAAACCCACCCATGAAAATAATGGCGGCGATCAAACCAATATCCATAAAAAATGCGGGCGATGGCAGGTATATCATGGATATGGGACAAAATTTTTCCGGTTGGGTAAGGATGAAGGTAAAAGGTAATCGCCGCGATAAAGTTATCCTTCGTTTTGGTGAAAGCCTGCAACCCGACGGCAGCCTGTATACAGCCAATCTTCGTGATGCAAGGGTAACGGATAGCTACACACTAAAAGGTGGAGAAGAAGAAAACTGGAGGCCCTGCTTCGTTTACCATGGTTTCCGGTATGTGGAGATCAAAGGATATCCAGGTATTCCTTCTGTAAACGATTTTGAAGGAGAGCTGCTGTTTGATGATCTGCCAACGACCGGTTCTTTTAACTGTTCCGATTCAACCATTAATGCCATTGTAAAAAACGCCTGGTGGGGAATTGCATCTGACTACAAAGGCATGCCCATAGACTGCCCGCAGCGCAACGAAAGACAGCCCTGGTTGGGTGATCGTGCAACGGGTTCTTCCGGCGAAAGTTTTTTATTTGACAATGCAAGCCTGTATGCTAAATGGCTGGATGATATTGAAGAATCGCAAACTGCTGCGGGTTCCATACCCGATGTAGCACCGGCATTCTGGAATTATTACAGCGATAATATTACATGGCCCGGTACTTATATACTGGTAGCAGATATGCTGCACCGGCAGTTTGGAGACGAACAAAGTATTGTAAAGCACTATGCTTCCATGAAGAAATGGTTGAATTACATGAAGGCGGGATACATGAAAAATTTTATTGTAACCAAAGATAGGTATGGCGACTGGTGTGTTCCACCTGAAAGCCCGGAACTAATCCGCTCGCGCGATAGTATGCGCAACACCAATGGCGCTCTGCTGGCAACTGCCTATTACTACCACCTGTTGCAGATCATGAAACGGTTTGCCGTCATCAGCCGGCATACCAACGATGTTAAAATATTTGATGCACTGGCAATAAATATCCGCAATGCATTTAACGCCAGATTTTTCAATGCATCTTTGAAACAGTACGATAACAGTACGGTAACGGCCAACCTGCTGCCCCTGTATTTTGGTATGGTATCCCGCGAAAACAGGCAGGCGGTGTTTGATAATATCTATGCAAAGCTGCAGGCAAACCAAATGCATATCAGCACGGGTGTCATCGGCACCCAATGGCTGATGCGCGGGCTCACGGAAAATGATCGATCAGACGCTGCCTATACACTGGCCAGCAATACCAGCTATCCGGGTTGGGGCTACATGATTGCACACGGTGCAACTACCATCTGGGAATTATGGAACGGTAACACCGCCAATCCGCAAATGAATTCGCAAAACCATGTAATGCTATTGGGTGATTTGCTGATATGGATGTTTGAAAACCTCGGCGGCATTAAAAGCAACGACAGCCTGCCGGCTTTTAAACAGGTTATTATGAAACCATCTTTTGTAACGGCGTTAAACTATGCGAACGCAGACTACCAGTCGGCCTATGGAAAAATTGCCAGTCACTGGGTTAAGCAGAACGATACACTAACCTGGAATATCGAAATACCGGCCAATGCATCGGCCATTATCTATATTCCTTCGAAATCAAAAGCCGATATAAAAGAATCGGGAAAAGATGCCGGCACAAGCGAAGGGCTGCAATTCCTTCGCTACGACAATGGATTGGCCGTGTTTAAAGCAGCCAGCGGTAAATATGAATTGGCGTCGGTGATAAAATAAATAAAAATGAAAAAGATATTCAAAAAAACAGTGATGCTTAGCCTTGTTGTGATTATTCTCTGCATTCAATTTGTTGCTGCGCAGGACCAGGCCGGCAATAAAGAAACAACCACAGCACTTGCTGCAAAGCCAGTTGCTGAACTGGAGAAGAAAGCCAGTGAATGGACGAACGCGTTGCAATTAAATGATGCGGGAAAAGTACAGCGCGTACAAGCGGCCATACTTACCCATTTGACGGCAGTGCGCGACTGGCACAATGCGCATCCCTTTTCACTGACGCCCGCGGGCATCAACCCTGCAACCGGTAATAAATTGTCGGATATGGACAGGCAAATTATTGTTTGCTCTACCAAACCCGCATCCATCCATGAAAACCTGATGACAGTGCTAAAGACTGAACTGGACTCAACACAGGTTGCATTCATACTGGATAAGTACACCGTGGGCAAGACGGCTTTTACATTAAAAGGATACCACGCAATTGTTCCCGATCTTACGGAGAAAGAAGAAGCAGAAATCATCAGGAACCTGCAGCAGGCACGTGAACAGGCCATTGATTACAAAAGTATCAAAGAAGTCTCGGCTATCTTTGAAATCTATAAAACCAAATCTGAACAGTACCTAAACAGCAATGGCCGCAATTGGCGCCAGTTGTTTAAAGCCTATGTTGATAAAGTAAAAGCGGAGAAGGAAGCATCAAAAAACAGATAATAAAATATTACAGCATGAAATACCTGTTTACAATAGCGTTGACATTGCTTGTTTGCATCTCATACTGCACAACAGGTGTAGCGCAGGATAAGTGGAAAAAAGGAATACTGGTAGATGAATTTATATTTGAACAGGCATCGTTTCCTCAAAGTCATGCCAGTACAATTGCCGAAACACCTGCCGGATTGATAGCTGCCTGGTTCGGCGGTACCAAAGAAGGTAACAAAGATGTTTGTATCTGGACCAGTCGTCTCATTAACAACAGATGGACAGCACCTGCAATGGCGGCCGATGGCATTATAAGCGATACCGTCCGTTACGCATGTTACAATCCGGTTTTATACCAGGTGCCGGACGGTGAACTATTATTGTTTTATAAGATCGGTCCTAATGTCGCCGGTTGGACAGGCTGGATGAAGCGATCTGCGGATAACGGAGTCACCTGGAGTGAGCGCGAAGCATTGCCTGAAGGTTTTCTCGGACCAATAAAAAACAAACCTGTTTTACTGAATGGCGTATTGGTATGTCCTTCCAGCACAGAAAAAAATGGATGGAAGGTACATTTTGAATACACAAAAGATGCGGGTAAGACCTGGACAAAATCAGCAGATTTAAATGATGGAATAAAAGTTTCCGCCATTCAACCCAGTATACTGCAATATGCAGGTGGCCGTTTGCAGGTTATGTGCCGCAGTAAGAACCGTACCATCAATGAATGCTGGAGCAATGACGGCGGTAAAACCTGGAGTGCAATGCGGGCATCGGACCTGCCTAATAATAATTCAGGAACAGATGCAGTAACATTGAAAGACGGAAGACAGTTACTGGTATACAATCATGTGAAACCCGATTCAAGTTTACCCAATGGCAAAGGCGCGCGGACTCCGTTAAATGTAGCTGTGTCAAAAGATGGGAAGAAATGGTATGCTGCCCTGATACTCGAAGATTCACCGATCAGTCAGTATTCTTATCCGTCAGTGATACAAACAAAAGATGGCATGGTGCACATCGTATATACCTGGAGAAGAGAACGGATTAAACATGTTATGATTGATCCCGCTAAATTAAAATTGGAACCAATTATAGACGAAAAATGGCCGGGCTTTGTAGTAAAAGTGACAGAGCCATCGAAGGACTAATCAGCCAATCAGCGATTGATGAATAAACTGCCTGTATTTGATATTGCGATTATATTGTGCTACCTCCTGGTTATGGTGCTGATGGGCATTTATTTTTCGCGCCGGAACAGGAATGCGGAGCAGTTCACCGTTGCATCGGGAAAAATCCCCGGTTGGGCCATCGGGCTTTCCATCTACGCTACTTTTCTAAGCAGCAACACTTTCCTGGGCGTGCCGGGTAAATCGTTTGGTACTAACTGGAATGCTTTTGTATTCAGCCTGTCTATGCCATTGGCCGCATGGATAGCAGCGAAATATTTTGTTCCTTTTTACCGCCGTACCGGAGAGGTATCAGCTTACACGCATCTGGAAAAGAGATTTGGCCCCTGGGCAAGAACCTATGTAGTGATTTGTTTTTTACTGACACAGTTTGCGCGTATGGGCTCCATATTTTTTGGAATGGCATTGAGTGTACAGGCCCTGACAGGTTTTTCTATGGCTTCAATAATGATAGTGATGGGCGTCTGCATTATTATTTACACCGTTATGGGGGGTATGGAAGCCATCATCTGGACAGAAGTGGTACAGGGTATTATTAAAACACTGGGTGCCATATTGATTTTATACCTGGTCATAAAAGAGATCCCGGGAGGTATGAAGGAAATGATCCATATCGCATCTGCCGACAATAAGTTCAGCCTGGGTAGCACTTCTTTTGATTTTACAGCATCTACATTCTGGATGGTATTATGTTATGGGTTTTTTATCAACCTGAATAATTTTGGTATGGATCAGAACTATATACAACGCTATCACACGGCAAGGTCCGAAAAACAGGCCGCGAAATCGGTGTGGACGTGCGTTGCCATCTATGTACCGGCATCATTATTATTTTTTATTATTGGCACGGCCCTGTTTGCCTATTACAAAGTGAACCCTCAATTGATTGAACCTGTTAAATTAAAAGTAGCGGCGGAAAGTTTGGGCGTTGGTGCCTCGCATCAGCAAATATTGGCGAATGCAGCCAAATTGAAACCGGCCGATTATGGCGATAAAGTATTGCCCTATTTTATGGTGACCAAAATACCAACCGGCTTGCTGGGGTTGATTGTATCTGCGATTCTTTCGGCGGCCATGAGTACGATTAGTTCGGGTATGAATGCGTCTGCCACTGTTTTTACGGCTGATATTATCAAAAAATATTTCAATCCTTCGCTGGCCGATCGTTCCTACCTGCGCACGCTTGTTGTTTGCACCATTGCGTTTGGGATGGCAGGCCTGTTTTCCGGTCTTGCCATGATGGGCAGTAAAAGCATTTTGGATATATGGTGGGAACTATCAGGCATTTTTGCCGGCGGTATGCTGGGGCTGTTCCTGCTGGGCCTCATCAGCCGACGCACACAAAGCAGGGAAGCTTTTGCAGCGGTACTGATGGGTATTATTGTAATCGTCTGGATGACGTTCTCGGCTAAGCTCCCTCCAAAATACGAATGGTTGCGAAACCCGCTTCATGCCAATATGGTGATTGCCGGAGGAACGCTGACTATTTTTTTAACAGGGCTGTTATTGACATATTTCAAAAAGAAAAGCCAACAGGTCAGGATTGTTGGATAAATGCGATTGAGTAGGTTTGGGTTAAATTGCTTAAAAAACCAGCATGAAAATTTATAAAACAAATTCGGAAATTATTATTGAGTATAAAGGTGACTGTTTTATATCCGGTGAAACAGACTGGGATGTGTTTATCAACAGGGATGATCTGTGGTCGCAGGTGCAAAAAGAAATATACCAGTTGCCGGTGGCCGGCGATGAAGCCTGGCTGAAGGAAAAGGAACTGCTGGCACCCATCGGTTCACAGGAAGTGTGGGCTGCAGGTGTTACCTATCTCCGCAGCAAGGTTGCGCGCATGGAGGAGAGCAAGGAAAGCGGCGGTGCAACTTTTTATGATAAAGTATATGATGCGGAGCGGCCGGAATTGTTTTTTAAATCAACTGCCTCCAGGGTAGTGGGCCCCAATGGAAAAGTCAGAATAAGAAAAGATAGTAGTTGGGATGTACCAGAACCGGAGTTGGTACTGGTAATTGCTTCTTCCGGAAAAATTATTGGTTATACCATTGGTAACGATATGAGCAGCCGCAGTATTGAAGGTGAAAATCCGTTGTACCTGCCGCAGGCAAAAATGTACGATGGCAGCGCGGCACTGGGCCCATGCATATTGGTAACCGAAGAACCCATTTCTCCTTCAACTATTATAGCGATAGAAATTAAACGAAATAGGCAAGTGGTCTTTGGAGGCAATGTAACCATTGATATGATGAAACGCAAACATGCAGAGCTGGTGGATTTTCTGTACAGGGAATATTCATTTGTGGCCGGAGCGTATTTGATGACCGGAACCTGCGTGGTACCGGATAATACATTCACACTGCAAAGCGGCGATAGTATAAAGATTTCTATAGAGGGGATTGGAGAGTTGGTGAATACTGTTGCGTAAGAATGGAATTGGGAATTTGTAATTGGGAATTGGGCTTTTGCGAGGCAAACTCCTCCCTGTCTGAATTGAACGCAAAACCCTGAAAGGACGTAACCCGAATAACCCGGGGTGTAGCGCCGGGGGATAACCTGAATAACCCGGGGCGAAAACCCCGGGAGAACCGGTGAATACTGTTGCGTAAGAATGGAATTGGGAATTTGGAATTGGGAATTGGGCTGTTTGCGATGGCCCCCCGTGCTTGTTTGAATTGAGCGCAAAGCCCTGAAAGGGCGTAACCCAAATAACCCGGGGTGAAAACCCCGGAGAAAAATGATAAATATGAATGCAATTGAAAAAAAATTTGTGCCGGTAATGATAACACCGTTTAACCTGAAGGCAAAGGTTGACCTGGATGTAGTGAGTAACCTCATTGATTTTTACCTGGCTGCAGGCGTGAAAGGTTTTTTCGCCAATTGCCTTAGCAGCGAAATGTACAGCATCAGCGAAGACGAAAGAATTGAACTCACCAAACACGTGGTGAAATATGTGAATGGCCGTGTGCCCGTGGTAGCCACCGGTTCGTTTGGGTTAACCATTGAAGACAAGGCGGAATTCAGCAAAAAAATATACGATACCGGCATCAACGCGGTGATATTGATTACCGGGCATTATGCCAATATTGAAGACGGGGATGATATACTCCTGAAGAATTTTGATAAAATGTTCAGGCTTACCGGCAATATTCCGCTTGGTATGTATGAATGTCCTGCGCCGTATAAAAGAATTATAGGCCCTGGAGTCTTTAAAACATTGCTGTCCTCCAACAGGCTGGTATACCACAAAGACACTTCCATTGATTTGGAGAAAGTAAAAGCTAAACTCGATATCCTCAAAGAAAGTAGAAGCGGGCTTGAATTCTACGATGCCCATTCACCCAATGCCATGTACAGTTTACAGATGGGTGCAAAGGGTATGTCTTCTATATCAGGAAACTTTTACCCCGAAATATTGGTATGGATAGTAAACAATGCCAACAATCCCAATAAACAGGAAGAAGTAAAATGGCTGCAGTCAGAAATCAGCCGGGTTGATCCCCTGATACATATCGCTTACCCCATGAGCGCAAAATATTTCTTACGCAAACGGGGGCTGCCGGTAAGAACCATCAGTCGTGCTACCGCGCTGGAATTAACACCCCAGCAAAAACAAACCCTCAATGAAGTTCATGCAAGCTTTGAAAACTGGTGTCAGACACTGGATATTAAACAGGTAGATATCGGGACGTTAATGTTGCCGCCGGTGCCTTTGGATCCGGCGATTTAAAAGATGCTGTATGCTGTAATCGTAGTTAGCAGCACTGGTT
>Ga0068860_100002892_pt1 | contig 17795 bp, 10 predicted proteins | sample KBSSwiS32_FD_66597 | JGI IMG/M metagenome (GOLD analysis project Ga0068860, IMG submission 66597) | Switchgrass rhizosphere microbial communities from Kellogg Biological Station, Michigan, USA - KBS Switchgrass S3-2 | ecosystem: Host-associated > Plants > Roots > Rhizosphere > Soil ... | reverse complement strand
GCGCCGCTGCCGATGGATGCCGTCGCGCGCATCGGCGCGCGCATCGCCGACGCGCTGGCCGAGCTGCACGCGCGCGGCTTCGTGCATGGTGCGCTGCGCCCGGACATCGTGCTGTGCGACACCGCCGGGCTGCGCGCCTGGTTGGTCGACTTGGCCGACGCGCGCCCCCTGCCACTGGTTGATGCGCCCGTGGCGCGCTCGCTCGAGCGGCTCGTCTACGGCGCGCCCGAGCAGACGGGGCGCATCGAGCGAGCGGTCGATCAGCGCGCCGACCTGTATGCGCTGGGCGTGCTGCTCTACGAGCTGCTGTGCGGAGCCACGCCGTTTCAGTCCGATGACGCGCTCGAGCTGATCCACCGGCATCTGGCGGTCGAACCACTCTCGCCGAGCCAGCGCGATGCACGCATCCCGCCGATGCTGTCGGCGCTGGTGATGCGCATGCTCGCGAAGTCGCCCGACGAGCGCTACCAGACCGCGAGCGGCGTCGCGCACGATCTGCTGCGCTGTGCCGACGCGTGGGTTCACCACGGTCGCATCGAGCCGTTCGCGCTGGGTGAGCGCGACGTCAGCGGCCGTCTCAGGCTGACGTCAATACTCTACGGTCGCGAGCACGAGGCACAGGTGTTGTTGACGGCGTTCGAACGCGCATGTGCGGGCTGGGCGGACAGCGGCGAGCTGGTGCTCGTCGAGGGCTCGGCAGGCACCGGCAAGACCGCGCTGATCCAGCAACTGCTGCGACCGATCGTGCGTCGCCATGGGTACTTCATCTCGGGCAAGTTCGACCAGGTCGCGCGCGGCGTGCCGTTCGGCGCCTTGATCGAGGCGTTTCGCGCACTGGTGCTTCAGTGGCTCACCGAGTCCGAAGCGCAGCTCGCCGCCTGGCGCGATGCGCTGGCGCAAGCGCTGGGCAGCAACGGCGGCGTGCTCGCCGAGGTGATCCCCGAGATCGAATTCATCATCGGCCGGCAAGCGCCCCCTGCACAACTGGGCGGCATCGAAGCGCAGAACCGCTTCCAGCGCGTGCTGCAGAATTTCCTGTCCGCCCTCGCACGGCCTGATCACCCGCTGGTGTTGTTCCTCGACGACCTGCAGTGGGCCGACGCCGCTACGCTTGACCTGCTGGCCCCGCTGCTACTCAACGCGCAGCGGCGCTGCCTGCTGCTGGTGGGCGCGTACCGCGAGGCCGATACCCAGGCCTCACCACGCCTGCTCGACACGTTGCGTGCACTGGAAGTGGCAGGCGTCACGCTGACCCGCGTCGCCCTGGGATCTTTGCAGCCGCAGGACTTGCGCGCGCTGGTGACCGACGCGTTGCACGTGAGCGCAGCCGAAGCAGAGCCGCTGGCCCAGATCATCGGCCGCAAGACCGGTGGCAATCCGCTGTTCGTCACCCAGTTTCTGAAGTCGCTGGAGCGCGAGGGCTACCTGCGCTTCGATGCCAACGAGGGACACTGGCAGTACCGCATCGACGACATAGGCGGCGCGCCCATGCCGGCCAACATCGTCGAGCTGATGACGCGCAACATCCAGCGACTGCCAAGCAAATCGCAATACGCGCTGACGCTGGCCGCCTGCATCGGCAACCGCTTCGATCGCACCACATTGGCCATCGTCAGCGAACAGACGCCGGCGCAGGTCGAGCGCGACCTGGTCCCCGCACTCGAAGCCGGCCTGCTGGTCGCGAGCACGCCTGCGGGGCAGGCTGGCGACGCCGTCGGCCTCCCTGAGGGAGAAAGCGGCGACGCAGGCTATGCCTTCCTGCACGACCGCGTGCAGCAGGCCGCCTACGCACTGATCCCGCCGCAACGGCAGCGCATGGTGCACCTGACCTTGGGACGCCTGCTGCTGGCGCGCACGCCGCGCGAGCGGCTCGATGTGCGGCGCTTCGACATCGTCTCGCATCTCAACCTCGGCCGCGCTCTGATGGGCGTGCGGGCCGAGCGCCTGCAGGTGGCGCGGCTCAATCTCGATGCCGGGCGCAAGGCCAAGGCTTCGACCGCACACGACACGGCGCTCGAGTTGTTCTGCGCCGGCATTGATCTGCTCGACACCGACGCATGGACCGATGAGCACGCACTCGCCTTCGCGCTGCACCTGGAGGCCGCCGAGAGCCGCTACCTGTGTGGCCAGTTCGATCAAGGCCTGCAAGCCTGCGCCGCGCTGCTGCCGCGCTCGCGCTCGGCCATCGAGCAGGCGCGCGTGTGGCGCCTGCGCATGGTGCAGCTGGAGAACATGGCGCGCTACGATGAGGCGATCGCCACGGCGCGGCAGGCGATTGCATTGTTCGCGGTATCTTTCCCCGACGACGAGCAAGGCAAGCTGCGCGCGCTCGATGCCGAGATCGATCGCATCGAGGCGCTGCGCGGCGAACGGCCGGTGCCCACGCTGGTCGAGCTGCCGCCGATGACCGACCCGCAGGTACGCATGCTGGCGGGCATGCTGATCGACATTTGGTCGGCCTGCTACATCGTCGGCGACGCGACACTGGCGCGCCTGCTGTCGGCGACGCTGGTGAGGCTGTCGCTGCAGCACGGCAACGTCGAGGAGTCGGCTTACGGATACGTGACACACGCGATCACGGTCGGCGCGGTGCGTGGCGACTACGAGCAAGCCTATGCCTACGGCCAAGTTGCGCTCGCGGTCAATGCGCGCCTAGGCGACACGCGGCTGCGCGCGAAGATCCACCAGCAGTTCCATGCCCACGTGAACTTCTGGTGCCAGCCGTACGCGAGCTGCGCCGCTTACGCGCGCGAAGCGTGCCGCAGCGGCCTGGACAGCGGCGACTTCCTCTATGCCGCTTATGGTGCCGGCACCGAGCCGTGGGCCGAAATGGCCGCGACGCAGGACTTGGTTGCGTTCGAGCGCCAGCACGAGCCGAGCATTGCGTTGATCGAGCGGTTGAACAACCGCAGCTTCGCCGACTCGGTGCGCGTGTTGGTCAACTGGTCGCGCGCGCTACAGGGGCGAACCAAGGCTCCTACTTCGCTCAGCGACGTATCGCTCGACGAACAGGCCTTCCTCGCGACCTACCGCGACAACCCGTTCTTCCTAACCATCCACGCGATCGCCAGGCTGCACCTGCTGTGCCTGCTCGGCACGCCGGTTGATGCCCTGGCCGCGGCGCGGCGCGCGACGCCGCTTGTGCAGCACCTGCCGGGCACCGTCTGGCCGCTGCTGCATGACTTTTGGTGCGCGCTGGCGGTGGCGGTCGATGCGATCGACGCCGACGCGGCAGAGCGCGCCGCGCGCATTGGCGAGATCGCGGCGACTGCGCAGCGCTTCGACGCGCTTGCACAGCACTGCGCGCAGAACTTCGGCTGTCAGGCGCTGCTGCTGCGCGCCGAGGTGGCGCGGCTGCAAGAAGACAGCGACGCCGCGCTCGCGCTGTACGCGCAGACGATCGAGTTCGCTCACACACAGCCGCTGCTGCCCTTCAGCGCACTGGCGCACGAACGCTGTGGCGCTCACCTGCTGGCGATGGACAAACCTGCGCTCGGCCGCATGCATCTCGCGCAGGCGCGCGCCTGCTATGCGCGTTGGGGCGCACACGCCAAGGTGCATGCGATGCAGGCGCAGTACCCATGCCTGGTCGAGCGCGGCGGCGCGTTGCCGCCGGCCGCCGCGGTCGATGAACCCGCTGCGGGTGACAACGGCGCACGCGACGCCAACGGGCTCGATCTTTTCAGCGTGATCAAGGCGGCGCAGGCCATTGCCGGCGAGAGCGAGGTCGACGAGCTGCTGGCACGCCTCATGCGCATCGCGATCGAGAATGCCGGCGCGCAACGCGCGGCTCTGGTGCTCGAGACCGAGAGCGGCCCGATGGTTTACCTGGTCGACGGGTTGCAAGACCGAACAGCGTGCGAGCCGGTACCGCTGGAGCGCGCAACCGACCTGCCTGTGGGCATCATCAACTACGTGCGCCGCACATCGGGCAGCGTGCTGCTCGGCGAGGCCCAGCACGACGAGCGCCACGCGGGTGAGCCCTACATCGCCACGCAGCGGCCACGATCGGCGATGTGCGTCCCCGCGCTGCACCGCGCGCGGCTGGTGGGGGTGCTGTACCTCGAAAACCGACAGGTCGAAGGCGTTTTCACGGCCGAGCGCGTGCGCATCCTGCAGAGCCTGTCGGCGCAGGCAGCGATCGCACTGGAGAATGCGCGCCTGCGTCGCGAGCTCGAGGTCGAGAACTCGTTCCTGCGCCGCGATCTGATCGCCAACGTGTCGCACGATCTGCGCACGCCGCTGGTGTCGATCCGCGGCTACCTCGAGGTGCTGGCGGCCAAAGGTGCCACGCTCGAACATGCACAGCGCCGCAGCTACATCGACATCGCGGTGCGCCAGGCCGAGCACCTGGGTGTGCTGATCGACGAGCTGTTCGAACTTGCGAAGCTCGATTTCAAGGGCCTCGAGCTGCAGCGCGAAGCGTTTCAGCTCGGCGAGCTCGCGTCCGACGTGCTGCAGAAGTTCCGCCTGATGGCCGACGGCAAGCCGATCGCGCTGCGCCTCGAGGCCATGTCGGGTCTGCCTGCGGTGCGCGCCGATTTGAGCCTGATCGAGCGTGTGCTCGACAACCTGATCGGCAACGCGTTAAAGCACACGCCGGCCGGCGGCAACGTTAGCGTGCGGCTGCGCGAGATCGATGGCGAGGTAGAGGTCAGCGTCGTCGACACCGGGGCGGGCATCGCCGCGGCCGACCTGCCGCACATCTTCGATCGCTACTACCGCGGGCGCGGCGCGTCAGGGCAACCGAGTGGCGATGCGCGCGGCGCTGGCCTCGGGCTGGCGATCGCGCGGCGAATCCTCGAACTGCATGGATGCGAGATCGCGGTGGCAAGTGACGCCACCGGCAGCACATTCCGCTTCATGCTGCCGGCAGCTTGAAGTCTTGCAGGCACGGCGCTCGGGCGAGGGTGGAACGCCACACGGCCTGTTGAAGAGCAGCCTTGCGCTCTTCAGCGATGGCATGCGGTGTGCCGCGCAGGCACTGGCGCGCAGGGTTGGGTGAGAACTCGGCAGGACAACGGTCATGCTCCCTTCCAGGCGATCGCCCCGTCCCGCAGTGTCGTTCCTCACCGGTGCCTCCCCGCAGCGATGGTCGGCATGTCAGCGCGTGCAGCCCGGTGTTCGTGCAGCACGATGATCGGCACGGCCAGCCCGCTGAACAGGAGCAGCCAGTCCTGTGGAATGCGCAGCAGGAACGCCGCACTGCCGCCGATCAGTGACCAGGCAACCGGAACGACCAGCAGCCACCGCGAGACGTGCGTCGTTGCCAGCAGCAGAAGACCGAACGTGAAGATGACGACCGGGCACGGTGCGATGCCGAACATCGGCATCGCCGGATACTCATCGCCCGCGAGCCGCCCGAGAAGCGGATACAGGATCGACGCGTAGAGCACCAGCGATACGCCTGCCCAAGCCGATGCCTTGTCCGGCACGCCAAAGTGCAACGTGCCACGCGCGGCGGCAACGATGAACAGAACACCCTGCAGCACGAACAAGGCGGCGAACCCGAACGCGGCTGGGTTGATGGCCGCGAAGTGCATCCAGTGGTAGGCGATGCCGGTCCACAGCCACATCGCTGCAAGGCCGCCTGTGACGAAGCGATCGACTGTCCTGGAGCGCCACCAGAGGCCGGCCACCATGGCGATCCCCAGCACATAGGCCAGGACCTGGATCGGCCACACGGCGAGGTTGTACTGGGCGAACAGGGCAACGAACGCTTCGCGAGTGAAAGGCAGCACGGCTGCTCCCTCGGCTGACCCAACTGGGGTGACTGTCGTCCTACGGTGCGCAAATTCTTTGATGCAGATCAGCCATCGTTCGATTCCCAAACTAGGGCCGGCCCTTGTTGGAAAACAAGATGGATGGGGAGGTTTGCCGAAGCGCGGCATCAGCGCGGTTTCTGGCGACGCGGCACTGCCGCGCAATGCCCACGCGTGCCGCAAAATCACCGCCCGACCAGCCTTCCGGGATCGCACCGGCAAGCGGGACGCCGCAACGCCGGTCCAGTCGCAGTCAGTGTGCGACGCGCTCCGAGCTGACAATTGGGGATCAAGCGACCGCCGCACACGGCGGTCGCTTTCAGCACTGACGCCCACCGCCAGTGACTTCACCCTCGGCACTCACGGCGCCGGAGTCAGCTCTTGGCCATTCTCCACGCTGCTGATCCCGAACGTGCTCGTCGCACTGCCAGACTTGCCGGCGTTGTCAGTGACTCGAGCCACGGCGGTCACCGTGGTCTTGCCGGGCGGGACGACAAGCGCGCCGCCGACCACCCAGCTGGCTGTGCTTCGCACTCCACTGGCGTCCTTCTCGCTGCCGACGATGTTGAACAGCGGCGCCAGGTTCTGACCCGGTGCGATCAGGGTCCCGTTCGCCAGCTGCACGGGCACGTCGAACGTGAATGAGAGGCCGGGGTAGTTCCGATTGGGGCCGTGCGCCGCGATCTGGCTTCCGTCCGCAATGGTGCCGCGGTCCGCATCGGCCTTCCCATCGCCGTTCTCATTGATCGCAATACCGGCACCGGTCTTGTCGAGCGCCGACACCTGAATGAACATCAAGGAGGCGTTCTTGGGAGGAGTCGGCCGGACAGCCTGCGGACCGGTGGCGATGGATGAGTTCGGCCTCGGTGCGATCATCGTGACTTCGGGGCCATTCGCATCGTCCACACCGTCCCCTGGCGCGCCCGCGTCCTTCGGCGTCAGGGCTTGGCCCGACACGTGGTCATCGAGTAGCCTGTAGTTCATCACGTCGGACGCGACGCGACCTGCCTGGTCGGTGATGCTGGCCCTGATCGTGACGGACTTCGTCTCCTCGCGGAACGACTCCAACACGTGCCAGCCGGTCCACAGCGTCACGCCGTCACCTGGCGTGTCGTCGGAACCCGCAATGTTGAACAGCGGCGCGAGGTTGGTCCCGGCGGGGATGATGGTGCCGTCCGGCTTGATCAGATCCGCGTCGAATGTCACCTCCAACGTCGGGAGATCCGGATTCGACTTACCCAGCAAGTTCGGATCACGCACATTGGTGCTTTCCAGAGCGCCGATTCCCACGCTGTCGTGCGTGATCATCTCGAGGTTGATCGAGAAGCCGGTTCCATTGAAACTTCCGGCACCGGGCAGGCCTTCGCCGCGCGCCAGCGAGGCACCGGCCGCCGGCGACACGATGCGCAGCACCGGACTTTGCAAGGTCTCATTGGCGGCGGTGTCGGCAGGAGGGTTTCCGTTCGAATAGCCGCCGCCACCGCATCCCGCCAGCAGGATCGCCGCAGCCGCGGACGCCACTGCGGCCATCGGCCAGTTCGTCATTGATCTCTTGTGCATGTGATTCCTTTGAGGCAACTGTCGTTCGACGCGGATCGACTGATTGCCGGTTGATGAATGTGAGTCGCAAGTCCTCGAAGCGCCTTGCTCCGACGCGTTGCCGGGGGACATACGGAGCGGGGCGTCACTAGACGCCGGCTTCTCGATGCAATAGAGCTATCTCTCCGATAGCCTGTTGACGTGGTTCACCACGGCTTGATGCGTGCCCTTCGCTCGATCGCGAACGCATCGTCCATCGCGGCTGTCTGGCGGACTACCAAGCTCCCGCCGTATCCAATTTCGCTGTGAGCTCAGTGGGCTCGAGTGCTTGGACCACGCCCTGGCACGAGCAGCATCGGCGCGGCGCCTTGACCTGTGTCGTTGCGCTCACACTCCGCATTCGAAGTGATGCCGTGGGTCGTGCATCGGCTCAACGCTGCGGCGCAGCACGGCTGGTGCCTGCAGCCGGAGATGCCGGCACCGATGACAAGCACGCCGAGGGTTTCAGGGTGGATGGTCGGCGAGCCCATGGCAGTGTTGGACGTCGCGTGCGGTGTGGATACCCCATCGGGCAAGCGATCTCCTCGTGCGCGATCACCGGGCTTTGCGGTCGGTTGCCAGATAGGATAGAAGGCAACGCCGGGTCATCTTGTCGAGAGCCGAACCGTGGTTGAGTATGTCGTTGAATTCGGAAAGGACGGTGGTGGTGCCGATCCCGACGGCCGTCTTGACGCGCCGGCCTTTCACCGCAATCACCAGGCGATCCGCGCGATGCTGCGGCAATTCATCGCTGGCAAATCCGGCGATGTGGTCGAGGCCGGCAGCGGCACCGGCCAGCACGTGGTCGATTTCGCTCGTCACTTTCCGGCAATCACCTGGTGGCCAAGCGATCTGAACGAACAGCATCTCAAGAGCATCGAGGCCTGGCGCGCTTATTCGAAGATTGAGAATATCCGCCCGCCGCTGCGGATCGATTTGTCCGATCCGGCCTGGTGCCCCGAGATGACGTCCGGGCTCGGTCCCAGGGCTTTGCTGGCCGTGCTCTGCGCCAACGTCATTCACATTGCGCCCTGGCGCGTCACCGAAGGACTGGTCGCCGGCGCCGGACGCTACCTGGGCCCGGAGGGTCTGCTCTTGCTCTACGGTGCGTTCATGCGTGGCGGCAAGCACACCGCTCCCAGCAATGAAGCCTTCGATCTGAGCCTTCGCCAAGGCAATGCCGAATGGGGCGTGCGCGATATCGAAGCCGTGGAGGAAGTGGCAGCTCGCGCCGGCCTTTCGCTGATCGAGGTCGCCGAGATGCCGGCCAACAATCTCACTCTGGTGTTCGGCCGCACGAGGAAAGGCTGAACCACGGTTGAGCCCGCACGGCGCAACGCATCGATGCCAGATCCAGGTGGCAGCCCTCCTTCGCGGCCGCTCTCGCAGACTGCGAATTGGAGCGCACGACCCATGCCGGACGATCAGGCCGATGTTGGAAGCCTGACAGCTGACGCCTGGTTTGAGACTCCCATTCACCGTTCTACGAAGTCAGCCAGGCAAGCTGGGTGGCCCGCTTGACGCCGGCCGCGGCGAAGCTCGCGGCGAACGCCGAGTCGGTACCCACGAGCGGCGCGGCGTCGCATTCCAGGAAGATCGGCCTGCCGTCGCGCACGATGAAGTCCACGCGTGCGGCCCAGTCGACGCCGAGCGCACGGCCGGCGGCCAGCGCCGCATCGCGGATCGCCTCGTCGCGCAGCACCTCGCGCGCCGGCCGCCAGAGGTACTTGCGCAGGAAAGAATACGGCGTACCCGGCGGCAGCAGGATGCGCAGCGGCATGCCGACGCGTTCGCGGAACAGCGCCACCGTCACCTCGTCGCCGACGATGCGCTCCTGCACCAGGTGGTCATCGTCCCTTTTGCCAGGCGGAACGTCATCGACCAGCCGTACCCCGATCGAGTCGGAACCGCGGCGCGGCTTGAGCACGAACGGCGCGGGCAGCGAATGCGCCTCGCTCGCGAGGAACGTGCGCGGCGCACCGGCGATGCGCCGGCAGGCTTCGTACTTGTCGTAGCAGCGCTCGAGCGCGGCGCTTCCCGGTCCGAAGTACGGAACCTGCAGCGTGCGCACCGCTTCGAGCATGACCGGATCGGACAACCGCAGCAGCGAGCCGGGCGAAGCCTTCCCTGAAACCAGCTGCGCGCCGAGCTCTCGGGCGATGCTGCGCGCCTCGGCGCGGTGGATCCAGGCGAGCGGGTGCGCGCGCCACGGCTCGCGCACCACCACGACGGGGTCAGCGGGCGAGGAGAGTCGAGTCGACACGCGTGGCGCCACATGAGCTGTAGAGGCGAAGCGGTCGATCGTCGTCGAGACCGACCTACTTGTTCAAGATGAAGTTGGCCTGCAAGCGCACGAACCAGTCGCCGGCGAAATCGGGACGCACCACGTTGTAGCCACCGCCGAAGATGTAGTTGACCGGCCCGAACCCTGCCGGCTTGGTGAGGATCGAATACGTGGCGCCCAGCGGCACGGTCCAGCGGTTGCTGGAATCCTGCTTCCAGTTGGCGACGATGGTGCCGGTGTAGGCGATCGCGTGCGTCGAGCCGGAAGTTGATGATCGGTTGAATCTGCATCTGGCTCACGCTGGTGCGGTTGTCGTCGCCGGAGAACGACCACAGCTGGGTCACCAGCGCGCCCAGCGACCAGCGGCCTTCCTGCTGCAGCACCACCACCGCGGGGCCGAGCGACCATTTGCCGGTGCCCAGGCGGTCGTCGCTGGCAGTGCGCATCTGCAGGATCGGGCCAGCGCCCCAGATCAGGCCGCCTGAGGCCGCTGGCGAGAAGAAGCCTTCGTAGACGATGTCGCCCAAGCCGTTCTTGCGGTCTTGGCCCGGTGCCACCGCCGGGTCGGACAACACCGGCACGATCAGCCGGTGGATCAGGCTCCAGCCGCCGCCGAGTTGCGTCGGATACACGGGCTGGATGTTCAGGGTGTGCTGGGGCAGTTCGTTGGGTCCCGTGTGCAGCGTCGTCGTGAACTGCATCGGCAGGGTGACCAGATCGGACACCGGATTCGCGAGCTTCTTCTGCAGCGCGTCGTCATCGTCGGCGGCCGCGGCACACAGCGGTGCCAGCATCATCGCGACGACGAGGCAGGCTTGCGGCCGGCAACGAATCCGAACGAGGTTCATGGGCTTCTCCTGTTGCGCCCGGTCGTGCGAGGGCGCCTAGATCGGCTCGAAGTCCGGCAACGGCCACGATCGGTCGAAGTACGCTTCTGTCGGGTTGTAGAACCGGAAGTACGCAAACCAGTTCTTGCCGGCCACGGTGGGAATCCAGTTCTTCTCGAAGCCGGCCGGCGCGCTGGGCCCGCAGTAGATGTCGACCGACCCGTCCTCGTTCTTGCGCAAGTCCATCCGCGACGAGCGGTCGGCGATCTTCTGCTCGTTCAGGATCAACGCGCGCGTGTCGACGTCGTAGAGCGTGACCGACCAGAACAGCTTGATGGGCGGGTCGGTCGGCACGCGCAGGCGATACGACCGGCTGCCGTCGAGCCATTGGCCGGCCTTGTCCTTGTATGCGCTGAGGTAGGCGGACGACGGGCCGGGGCGCTTGGGCGCCATCGCTGCGCCGGCGCCGACCGCCTCGTAGAACCACGACGCGCGTTCGTCGAGCAAATTCCAGAAGGCATTGGGATCATCGGCGTCGAGGCGCAACGCAAAGTCCCAGTGCGCGTCAGGTCGAAACCGTCCATTCGCGAAGCGGCGATCAGCGCTGTTCGCTTTCGCCATTGCCTCGCCGACCAGCGCGGCGTCGGTGAGGATCCTGGTCTGCCGCGCGTCCGGCTTGAAGGGCTTGCCCTTCTCCAGGCCGAGCGGCCGCAGCATCGCGTGGAAGAAGAGGTCGCGCGCTTCGATGGGTTCGTTCTGGACCACGTCGTCGAGCCGCTCCCAATAGGCCATCCCGCGCGGCGGCAGACCGCTCCAGGCCTTCGTTCCCGCGTCGAGGATCGACGCCTGCGGCGGGTTCTCGCGCTGCGCATAGGGATACATCCGGAGCTGGGAGAGCGCTTCCTTCGCGGTCGCGGGATCGGGATCGGTCAGTCGCACGCCGAGAAAGACATTGACCGTCGGCGAACGACGCACGACGAACCCGGCCGTGTCGGCGGGCGGCTCCTGTCCCGGCGCGACCATGAGATAGCGGCCGGGCTTCTCGGCGCCCGGGATCTGGTTCTGCCACGCGTCGTTGATCGCCCCCTGGACGCCTCGCGCAGGCATCTCGAGCACCAGCGGGCCCGCCGAGAGATCGGCGAAACCGAGGTAATACGGCGTCGTCGCGTTGGCGGTCAGGACGCCACGGCGCGCCTCGTAGGAAAGGATCGCGACGATTTGACCGTTGGCGGCGCCGAGCTGCTCGGTCAAGCCGCGCTGCAAGGCGGTGAACGAAACCGCCGGCAACGACCACAGGTAGGCCTGGCAGGCGCGCTGGAAGTCGCGCTCGTCGTACAGCTTCTGCACCGTCTCGTCGGTCGGATAGCCGTTGGCGAAGTCGTGCGTGAACTCGAGCGCGCCGATGCGCGTGTCGACGGTGCGAGGGGCGTTCCGAGGGGTCGCCATGGCAGGTCTCCTCGCGGATTCGAAAACCCGAATCCGCAGCGCGGTCAACTCTTCACGATGTCCGGCAATCGCCATGTCTTCTCGAGCAGCGACTTCTCGGGGCCGTAGAAGCGGAACAGGACTTCGAACTCGCCCTTCGGGCTCGTCGGAACCCAGTTGGACTCCTTGCCCGGCGGGGCGGTGGGTCCGAAGTGGACCTCGACCGAGCCGTCCGCACTCACCTGCAGTCCTGAGCTCTGTGACGATCGGCTGGCACGTGCCGCGTCGCGAACGAACGCGTGGGTCGCGCGGTCGTATGCCGTTGCCGACCAGTACTGCCTGACCGGCACGCCCGGCGGCACCGTGAGCCGATAGGCGCGGGCGCCATCGAGCGGACGGCCTTCATTGTCCTTGGTCGTCATCAAATAGTACGAACCCGCGGCCGAACGCTTGGGGCAGAAGAACGCCATCGAATAGGTCGTCCCGCGACCGTCGCGGGGATAGCTGTCCGGGTCGGCGAATGCCGACTGCATTCCCTTCATCAGGCCCGGTGTCGTCGGCAAGGCCCAGCGCGCTTCTTCATAGAACGGCCGCGACAAGCTCGACTCGTACTGGAGATCGAGCCATTGGCGCGCCTCCTCTGCCGCGTCCGTCATGATCGCGCGCGCCTTCGCATCCGGCGCGAACGCCTTGCCTTTTTCGATGCCGAGCGTCCTGAGCGGATCGATCATCGCCTTGTCGCGCTCGAGCCAGGGCTGACTGCCCACCACGCGGGCGAGCGACTCGAAGAAGCGGACGTCGTAGGGAATGGTGGCGTCGAACAGGATTCCGGCAGCGTCGAGGTACGTCGTCGACGGCGGGCGCGCAGACTCGGCGAGCGGATAGAGACGGATCCGCCTCCCGTACTCCAGCGCCTTGGTGAAGTCGGCCTCGCTGCCGCTGGCGAGGATCGAGCGCAACAGGGCGTAGCCCTGATAGGTCTGCGATGGAAGCGCGATGTGACCCTCGGGCACGGGTTCCGAGTGGCCGGGAGGCAGGATGAGGTATTTGCCGCCGCGCCCCTGGTCGACACCTGCCGGGCCGACATCTTCCAGCGGCGTCTGCCAGAAATCCATGACGCTTCCGGTGATCGAGCCTTCATCGGCAGGGGGAATCTCGAGGACCACCGGCTCCCTCTGCGCCGTGTCGAAGAACGGCATGAAATAGATCGCGTCGGGGTTCGGTGTCAGCGTCTGGTTCTTCCAGTCCGGCAGGCGCGACCAATGGACGATCTGGTTCCAGTCGCCGTTCACCGCTCGGCTCGTCGCCTGGAACATGAGCTCGGTATTGACCGCCGGCACGCCCCAGACGACAGCCTCGAAAGCGCGCCGATGCAACATGCGCTCGGCAAGTTCCAGTGCAGCAGTCATGCTCGTCCCGCTTCGTCGGTGCGGCAGCCACGGCGATCGCGTCAGGATCGTGGAGCCCGCCCTTTGAGCATAGGCCGTCTCGGCTTTTGGCATACCGACAACAGCTCCAGCCCAAGTCAGGCGCGTGGCTTCGCCTCAAGGGTTGACGAACGGTTGAGGCGTGATGAAGATGCCGCGCGGAGGCCACATGATCGGCCCCGGCGAGATCTTCACGTTGTTCTTCGTCACGCTCGGCCCGCTGAAGGTTCTCGGACCGTTCGCGATGCAGACGCGCGGCCTGGAGCCAGTGGCGCTGCGCGGCCTCGCGATTCGCGTCTTCGTCCTCTCGCTCGCCGCCCTGGCGATGGGCGGCTTGATCGGCCGCCATCTCGTCCATGCGTGGCATGTCTCGATGCCAGCGCTGCTCATCGCGACGGGCATCATCTTCTTTCTCGTCGCGCTGCGCGTCGTGCTCGAACAGTACGAGCCGCCGCACGAGGCGGCCCCGTCGCCACTTCCGGCCAAGCCGCTCGCGGCGGCGCTGCGGCTCACCTCGCCGACGGTCGTCACGCCCTACGGCGTCGCGGCGCTGATCGTGCTGCTCGCGGCAACCGGCGATGCAGTCCGCGAGGAAATGATCTGGGCCATCCTGTTCGGGGTCATGGTGCTCAACCTGTTGGCGATGCTCTTCGCCCACGTCGTCATGCAAGGCGGCGTGCTTCTCGGCTTGCGCCTCCTCGGCGCGGTTCTCGCGGTGATGCAGGTCGCGCTCGCCGTGCAGATCGTCTTGCAGGCGTTCGGGGATCTCGGCGTGGTCTCGGTCCAGGCGGTGAAATGACGGACGACGTCTCGACCGAACTGTCGCGCCGGCGCACCGGCATGTCGTTCCAGCGCACGCGCTTGAGTGCCGATCGAACGCTGATGTCCGTGATCCGCACCGCGCTTTCATTGATCGGCTTCGGCTTCACCATCTTCCAGGCATTCGAGAAGGCGAAGCAGGCGGCGCTGTTGACAAGTGCAAGCGCACCTCGCAACTTCGGCATCGCGCTCGTCGCGCTCGGCATCGGCATGCTGGTGCTCGGCATCGTCTATCACATCCAGTTCATGATCGGCCTGCGCAAGACACGCGCCGACATGGCCGCCGAAGGCCTGATCCACGGCGAGAGCCCCTTCCCCGCGTCGATGATCCTGATCACGGCGCTGGCCCTGCTCGCGATCGGCATCGCGGCAATCATCAGCATGGTCTCCTAAGGGGTTCGCAAAATGAGCGACGTCGGCGTGTCGAGCTGATATGGCAACCAAGAGACCGGATCAGCAGGCCGCGGGCCGACCTCCCAACATCGTCTATTTCCTGGTCGACAACCTCGGCTACGGCGAGCTCGGCTGCTACGGCGGCGGCATCCTGCGCGGTGCCGATACCCGGCGCATCGACGGCTTCGCCGGCGCAGGGATGAAGCTGCTCAACTTCGCTCCGGAAGCGCAGTGCAGCCCGAGCCGCGCGGCGTTGATGACCGGACGCTTTGCGATCCGCTCGGGCAACTACACCGTCGCCCTTCCCGGCGACGAAGGCGGACTGGTCGCGTGGGAAAAGACCATCGGCGACGTTCTGTCGACCCACGGTTACGCCACGGCGTGCTACGGCAAATGGCACATCGGCGCCTCCGACGGCCGCTGGCCCACCGACCACGGATTCGACGAATGGCTCGGCATTCCCCGCACCTGGGACGAAAGCCTGTGGCCCGACGACCCGTGGTACGACCCGAAGCGCGACGGGGTCGTCAACGTCCTCGAGAGCCGCAGGGGCGAGAAGGTCCGTGAAGTGAAGCAGCTGACGCTGGACGTGCGGCGCGACATCGACGCTGAATTTCTCGCCCGCAGCAAGGCGTTCATGAGGCGCAGCGTGGATGCGGACAAGCCTTTCTTCCTTTACTTCAACCATTCGCTGATGCACTTCCCGATCCTCCCACGCGACGAGTTCAAGGGAATGTCCGGCCAGGGCGAATGGGCCGACTGCCTGCTCCAGCTCGATGCCGATTTCGGCACCCTGCTGGACTACCTCAAGGAACTCGGCATCGATGGCGACACGATCGTCGTCTTCTCCGGCGACAACGGCCCCGAGGAGATGGAGCCATGGCGCGGCCATCCGGGATTCTTCGACGGTTCCTACTTCACCGGGATGGAAGGGTCGCTCCGCACGCCCTGCCTGGTGCGCTATCCGGGCAGAGTGCCACCCGGCTCCCAAAGCAACGAGATCGTCCACATCACCGACATGTTCACCACCCTGCTGCGCTGGGCCGGAACTGACGCGCCGGGAGATCGCGTGATTGACGGCGTCGACCAGCGCCCGTTCCTGGAAGGCAAGCAGAAAAATTCGGCGCGCGAGGGCTTTCCTTACTGGATGGGCGAAACGCTGTACGGCGTGAAGTGGCGAGACTTCAAGCTCGCGTTTCACATGCAGAAGACGCTCGCCGAGCCGGCGCAGAAGCTCGCCACCCCGTATCTCATCAACCTGATCGTCGATCCGAAGGAGCGCAAGCCGTTCGACTTCCCGTACGTGCACTCCTGGACGGCGATCCACTTCGGAAAGATCCTGAAGGAATTCGCTGCCAGCGTACGGCGCGAGCCTCTGATACCGGCAGGCGCGCCGCTCGACCACGTTCCACACCTGGACGCAAAGAACCAAGGATGAACATGAGCACGAGAAACGGCAGGACGAAAGGGACGAAGTCGCAAGCGAAGGCTGCAGGAGACTCGGCAGGCTCGCCCCTGTCCGACACGCTGCCGCTCCCTGATCCGCGGTTCCGGGGACGCATCGGCAACACCTACGCCGACTCCGAGGCCGATGTCATTTCACTGCCGACACCGCCAGCAGGCGCACCCAACGTGCTGCTGGTGCTGCTGGACGACGTCGGCTTCGGCCAGGCGAGCACGTTCGGGGGACCGGCTAACACGCCGACCCTGCAGCGGCTCGCCGACGAGGGCCTGCGCTACAACCGATTCCACACGACGGCGCTGTGCTCGCCGTCGCGCGCGGCGATGCTCTCCGGTCGCAACCACCACTCGGTCCACACAGGGGTCATCACGGAGATGGCCACCGGGTTCCCAGGCTATGACGGATCCTGGCCCCGGGAGGCGGCATCGATCGCGGAGATCCTGAGAGGGAACCACTACAGCACGGCTGCATTCGGCAAGTGGCACAACACGCCGGACCACGAGCTGAGCGCCGCCGGCCCGTTCGATCGCTGGCCGACCGGAAAAGGCTTCGACTACTGGTACGGATTTCAGGGCGGAGAGGCGAGCCAATGGCACACGCCCCTGTTCGAGAACACAGTGCCGATCGAACCGCCGCACGACGATCCGAACTGGCATTTCTCGGAGGCGATCGCCGACAAGGCGATCTCCTGGCTCAGCCAGCAAAAGGCAGGCGCGCCGGACAAGCCGTTCTTCATGTATTTCGCGCCGGGGGCCTGCCACAGCCCGCATCACGTCGCCAAGGAATGGGCCGACAAGTACAAGGGCAAGTTCGATCACGGCTGGGACCGGCAGCGCGAGATCGCCTTCGAAAACCAGAAGAAACTCGGTCTCGTTCCGAAAGGCACGAAGCTCACGCCGCGGCCCGACTCGATCCCGTCATGGGACTCGCGCTCAGCGGACGAGAAGCGCCTCTATGCGCGGATGCAGGAGGTGTTCGCCGGCTTCCTCGAGCATGTCGATGTCCAGATCGGCAAGGTGGTGGATGCGATCGAGGCGATGGGCTTGCGCGACGACACGCTGATCATCTACGTGGTGGGCGACAACGGCCCGAGCGGTGAAGGTTCCCTCACCGGCACGCTCAACAACATGAAGACCCAGCTGGGCCTCCTCGACGACGTGTCGTTCATGCTCAAGCACATCGACGAGATCGGCGGCCCGCTGCACGAGAACCACTACCCGGTCGGCTGGTGCTGGGCGGGCTCGTCGCCGTTCCAGTGGATGAAGCAGGTGGCGTCGCACTTCGGCGGAACGCGCAACGGGCTGGTCATGTCGTGGCCCAAAGGCATCGCCGACCGCGGCGGCATGCGATCGCAATTCCACCACTGCATCGACATCGCCCCGACGATCCTCGAGGTGGCAGGAATCCCCGAGCCGCGCGAAGTGAACGGCGTGCCGCAAAAGCCGATCGAGGGCATCAGCATGGCGTACACGTTCGCGGCCAAGAACGCCCCCGGCCGGCGGGTCACGCAGTACTTCGAGATGCTCGGCAACCGTGCCCTGTACCACGACGGCTGGGTGGCTGGGTGCCTGCACGGAAGGCTGCCCTGGCTCACTTCCGGCGGCGCGAGCTTCGACAAGGACAGCTGGGAGCTCTACAACATCGAGAAGGACTTTTCCCAGGCCGACGACCTGGCGGCCAGCGAACCGCAGAAGCTGCGCGAGCTGCAGGATCGCTTCATGGCCGAGGCGGCCAAGTACAACGTGCTTCCGCTCGACGATCGCTTCGCCCAGCGCGCCGATCCGAAGCTGCACCCGAGCCATATCCGCGGCAAGACGC
>Ga0068860_100002889_pt1 | contig 17815 bp, 14 predicted proteins | sample KBSSwiS32_FD_66597 | JGI IMG/M metagenome (GOLD analysis project Ga0068860, IMG submission 66597) | Switchgrass rhizosphere microbial communities from Kellogg Biological Station, Michigan, USA - KBS Switchgrass S3-2 | ecosystem: Host-associated > Plants > Roots > Rhizosphere > Soil ... | reverse complement strand
TGGACTTCCACCCGGCGGACCTGCTGCCCCGGGTCAGCCGCCGCGTCACCGTGGACGCCGACCCGGTGGCCGATCCGCCGCCCGCGGTCGAGGTGCCCACCTTCACGCTGTGGAACGGGCGCCGGCTGACCGGCCAGATCACCGGCTTCGCCAACACCAGCGCCACGCTGAAGACGGCGCTGCCCGGCGCGACGGTGGAGCTGTTCCGGGTGACCTTCGAGGGCGGCAAGCAGGTCTCGTACTCGCTGGGCAAGACCACCACCGACACCAACGGGATGTACCAGCTGGTGCTGCCCACCGCTCCGTCGCCCGCCGCCGACGGCGGCACGCCCGACGGCGGCGGGCCGTAGGCCCTACAGGTACGCGACCGCCACCCGGAGCAGGGACCAGTCGCGGGGGCCGGGGACGACGCGCTCGCGCTTGAAGCGCTCCGGGCGGACCGCGGTCGCCTCGCGCAGCTCCGCCTCCAGCGACGCCACCTCCTGCTGGAGCAGCTCCACCTTCGACTGGGCCTGGTCCTCCATCCGCTGCTTGGAGAGCGCCCCGCCCACGCCGCGCAGGGACCGCTTCGTCCCCAGGAGCAGCCCCAGGGTGTGCATCGCCGCGCCGCCGACCTCGGCCCACTTCTCCGTGCGCCGCGACTCCAGCTGCTCGGCGGCGTGCTGGAGCTCCAGCCGCTTGCGGTCCAGCTTCTTCTGGAGCGCCTGCGCCGCCTTGCCGCCGCCGGCCGCCGCCACCCGCGCCGCGAACGCCGCCTCCGGCTCGCCCGGCGCGGAGATCAGCCCGGACGCCTCGTCCACCAGCGCCATCGCCTCCAGCCGGCTGGGGAGCCGCTCGTTGATCACCTTGGTCAGCGCGGGCGCGCGGGCGGAAGACAGCCACTCCGGCGCCGGCCCCAGCGACGCGCCCGGCGGGGACTCCTCGGCGAGGGTCGCATCCACGCTCTTCGGGCCCGCCTCCAGCGCCTCGCCCATGGCCTGCGCCCCGGCGAGGGGGAAGGCCCAGGTCCGGGTGACCTCGTCCGACGACCGGCGGCCAATGCGGTGGCGCACCGCGAGCTTCACCAGCAGGTGCGGCTGGAGCTGGGCGCCCGGCCCGTAGAGCGGCCCCAGGGACGCGTCGACCGGCACGACCGGCCGCGCGGGCGGCGCGCGCGGAGCGGGCGGTGGAGCGACGCGCTCGCCCGCGGTGAGCCGGGCGATCTCCTCCCGGCTGAGCGGCCCGCGGAGGAAGGAGAACGACTGCCGGGTGCGGAACAGCTCCGGCGCGCCGCGGTGGATGCTGTGGAGGAGGAACACGCGGCGGTCGACCCCGGCGAGCAGCCGGTCCACGTCCGACAGCCGCTGCCCGGCGGCCGCGGCGGCGCCCTGCAGGCCGTCGCGGATCCGCTCCTTGTCCTCGTCCGTCTGCAGCCGGCCGACGAACCAGGTGCCGATGTTGGCCAGCCCCTTGTAGTCGAGGTCCACCGGGTTCTGGGTGGCCAGCACCACGCCCAGGCCGAAGGCGCGGGCCTGCTTGAGCAGCGTGAGCAGCGGCTCCTTGGTGGGCGGGTTGTGCGGGTGCGGCGGGAAGTAGCCGAAGATCTCGTCCACGAAGAGCAGCGCCCGCAGCTCGCCTACGCCGGGCTGGCCCCGCATCCAGGCCTTCACCCGGTCCAACAGCAGCGCGGTGGCGAACAGGCGCTCCTCGTCGGGCAGGTGCGCGGTGGAGAAGACGGACAGCCGCGGCCGGCCCTGCTCGTCGCGGAGCATGGAGTCCACGTCCAGCGGCGCCCCCGAGCGCCAGGCGGCGAACCGCGGGGACGCCACCAGCCCGTTGAGCGCCAGCGACAGCTCCGCCCGCTCCTTGCGCGGGTAGAAGGTCTCCAGCGGGAGCGCGCCCACGGTGTCGAACGGCGGGTCAGCCGAAAGCCGCACCAGGTCCCCCAGCGACGGGGACTCGCCCTTCTCCCAGGCGAGGTTGACCAGCTGGTGGAGCAGGATGTACTCGCGCGACCGGACCGGGTCCGCGTCGATGCGCAGAAGGCCCAGCACCGCGCGGACGGAGGCGTCCACGGACTCGGCGGCGGCCTCGGCGGAGGTGGCGCCGGACGGGCGCTGGAGGGACCCCACCGCGTTCACCGGCACGCCCGCGGTGGAGCCCGGCGTGTACAGCCGCGCCGCGTGCCCGCGCGCGTACGCCCGCACGTCGGCCCCGGAGAGGCCGGCCTCCTCCAGCCCCGCGGCGGCCCGCGCGGCCAGCTCCGGCGCCTGGCCCGGGCCGGCCCAGGGCTCCCACCCGGCGGGCGCGTCCGGGTCCAGCGGCAGCAGGAGGTTCCCCAGGTCCCCCTTGGGGTCGACGGCGATCACCGGCACCCCGGCCCGGAGGACCTCCTCGACCAGGACGGCGCACAGGCCGGTCTTCCCGGAGCCGGTCATCCCCACCACGAACGCGTGGGTGGTGAGGTGGCCCGGGGGGAGCTCCAACCTCGCGGCGCCTGCTTGACCGAGGTGAAGTAGGGATTGCACGAAAACACTCCTAGACTGGGACCGTGTCGATGCTCAAACCGACGCCCCAGGCACTGGCGGACGCGGTGAACGCTCTCTACCGCATCCGGGCAATAGAGGGTCCCCCGGACGGGGAAGGCAACAAGACGGTGTGGCACCAGTGCGCCCTGGGCGCGGAGCTGGTCTCCACCGTGAACGAGCGGCGCCACGTCATCCGCCAGGAGCTGACCCTGGTCCGCAGCTACTTCACCTGGTCACCCCAGGCGGGGATGGCCACCGGGGTGGTGCTGGAGGACGGCCCCAAGGCGGTCGCCAACGCCGGGCCGGTGGTGCAGATGGATGCCGCCCTGGACAAGGAGCGCCTCTCCGAAGCCCTGGCCGCCCTGGCCCACTACTCGGGCGAGGACCGGTACATCCGGCACCTGCTGCGGGTGATGACCCTGGCGCGGGACGGCCTCTCCGCGGACGACGAAGACAGCGTCACGGGGGCCTCGGCGCCCGCGCCCAGCGCCGGGATGGGGCGGGCGGCGAAGCGCTGGCTGTATGCCGCCGCGGCCCTGGCCGCGCTGGGGGCCGCCGCCGCGTTCGTGCTGCGATGAGCGGGCTCAACGTCCTCTTCGTCGGCAACAGCTACACCACGACCAACGACTTGCCCGGGACCGTCCAGGCCCTGGTCGCCTCGCGCGGTGGCGCCATGCGTCACGAGACGATCGCCCGAGGGGGCGCGCTGCTGCACGCGCACCTGGCGGAGGGCGCCGCGGCGGCGCGGATCCGCTCCGGCGGGTTCACCCACGTGGTGCTCCAGGAGCAGAGCCAGCTCCCCGCCGTCGCCCCGCCCGTCTTCATCGAGGCCGCCTGCGCCCTGGCGGACCTCGCCTCCGCGGCCGGCGCCAAGCCCGTCCTGTTCGTCACCTGGGCCCCGCGTGACGCGCCGCAGGAGCAGGCCAAGATCACCGCCGCGTACCGGGCCGTGGCCAGCCGCACCGGCGCGCTCCTGGCCCTGGTGGGGCCGAAGTGGGCGGCGGCGAAGCAGCTTCCCCTCCATGGGCCCGACGGCCGCCACCCGGCCCCGGCAGGGACGTACCTGGCCGCCCTCGTCCTCTTCCAGGCGCTGACCGGCAAGGCCCCGGTCGAGCTCCCCGTTCGACCCGGTGTGTCAGCCCAGGCCGCCACGTCTCTGCAGCTGATCGCCGCCGCGACCGAACCCTGAGCCGGTTGTCGCCGGCCTTAAATCGCCGGGAAACGGCGCGGTTCGGGCAGCGGCGTTGACAGTTCTGGCCGAAACACGGGCGCTTAGATGCTGAGAATGAAGGCGTCCCGCCTCCCCGGCTCCCTGGAGAAGCCCCCTGTCATGAACATCGGCTCCGCGATTCAAGACCTGTCCCGCCTGTCCCAGCAGATCCAGACCCTCGCCAAGCAGCTGCAGAGCGGAAAGCCCATGGCCGCGCCGCGGGGCGCCCAGGCCCAGCCGGCGCAGCAGCGGCCGATGTTCCAGCGCGACGCCTTCCAGCCTGCCGGCAACGGCCGCGGCCCCGTGTACGGCGGCCCGAGCGGCACCGGCGGCGGCACCGGCTTCGCCGCCCCCAGCAAGAGACCGGAGGTCTCCACCAACGGCCCGGGCGGCACGGGCACCGGCGGCGGTTTCGGCAAGGCCATCCCCGGCCACAAGGACCCCGGCAGCAAGGGCGGCACCGACGACATCCCTCTGCAGCGGCCCGGGGCGCGCGGGCCGCTCGGCGGCGGCGCGGGTGGCACCGGCAGCGGCGGCGGCTTCGCCCAGCCGGACATCAACGGCGCGGCGGCGGCCAAGGCCCCGTCCATGACGCCGACCGGCCAGCAGTTCACCGCCAAGGGCACCGGCTACTTCCCGGACAACTCCCCCATGGAGGGCGGCTTCAAGGACCGGATGGGGAAGCCGCTGCACACGCTGCAGGACTTCCTGGCCGGCAAGGCGCCCTACGTCTCCGTGGCCATGGACAGCAAGGCCTTCCCGTACGGCACCAAGCTCCGCATCCCCGAGTTGGAGAAGAAGTACGGCCGCCCCATCGAGTTCCGCGTGGTGGACACCGGCGGCGCGTTCAAGGGCAAGGGCACCTCGCGCATCGACATCTGCACCGCGAACCGCAAGGAGTCGCTGGACCCGACCATCAACGGGAAGCTGACGCTGGTCCCGCAGAGGTAGCGGCTAGCCACCTTCGTTCCGGTGGAGGACCACGTCTCCCAGGTCCACCGCCTGCCCGGTCTTGATCTCCACCCGGCGCTCGGAGGGGAGGAACCCCTCCGCCTCGAAGTGGAGCAGGTACCGGCCCGCGCCGAGCGAGGTCAGGTTCACGCGGCCGTCCGGCCCGCTGCGGCCCAGCTCGCGGTCGTCCTCCGCGGAGATCACCTGGGCGTCGCGGAGCGCCTTCCCGGCGCTGCTCACCACGCGCGCGCGCACCCCCGCCGCGGCGTCGAGCGACACCGTCACCTCCGACGTCTGTCCGGCGCTGAGCGCGACGGTGGTGGTCGCCTTGCGGCCGTCCGCGGTCGCCACCCGCACCGTCACCGGCTCCGCGGCCAGGTCCGTCACCTGGAACTCGCTGCCGGGGAAGCTGAGCACCCCGTTGTTCCCGCCGGGCCGCCACTCGGCCGGGTCGACGTCCACGGTGAAGCCGGCCACCGGAGCGCCGCCGCCCACCACGCGCCCGTGGATGGCGGCGGCCGGGCGGAGCTGGATGGTGATCTCCCCTCCGCCGGGGGTGAACGGCGCGTCCCCGGCGCGGCCGCCGTTCCAGGCCTTGAGCACCAGGCCGTCCATCTTGCCCAGCCCGCTGACCGACGCGTGCCCGGTCTCGTCCGCCATGAACATCCGGAACGGCCGCCCGCCGCGGGTGGCCCAGACCTGCGCGCCCGGCGAGGGGACGCCGCCCGGCTCCAGCACCAGCACCGAGGCGCCGGGCGTGAGCGCGCCGTCGTCCACCGTCAGCTCCACGTGCGCGGTCTTGCCGGCCTCGACCTTCACCGTGTCGACGGCGAGCGGCCCGCGCTGCGCGCCGGTGGCGTCGTAGGCCACCACGCGGTACTCGCCCGGCGGCACGTCCGCGTGGAAGGTGCCGTCCTCGTCGTTGACCTCCGCGTCCTCCGCCTCGCGCCGGGACGTCTGGTAGAGCCGGACCTTGAACGGCACGCGCGGGGCGCCGCCCGCCTTGGCGACCAGCCGCCCCTCCACCGCCGACGTCTCCGCCAGCGTGAAGTCCGCGTGCCCCACGTCGCCCTCGGTGAGCTGCAAGGAGGTGCGCGACTGGTAGCCCGCCCCGGCCTCGGCGCGGCCGGCCTCGACCTCCACCCGGCCCACGGCGACGCCCTCGATGCGGTACTTGCCCTCCGCGTCCGTCTTCGCCGACAGCGAGGGGCTGTCCCCCATGGGTCCCTCGGCCGTCACCACCGCGCCCTGGATGGGCCGGGTCCCGTCGGAGGTGACCGTCCCCTCCACCACCGCCGTCCCGGAGAGCTCCACGTGCAGCGTGTACTGCTCGCCGTTGGCGACGGTGATGCCGCGCTCGAGCGACTCGGAGAGCCCCTTGACGCGGGTGACCACGTCGTACGCGCCGGGGGCCAGCCCGTTCACCGCGAAGCGGCCCTCGCCGTCCGTCACCGCGCGGCCGGAGTCGCCGGAGGCCAGGTAGGGGCTCACGTCCACCGTCGCGCCGGCCACCGGCTTGCCGCCCGACTTGCGCACCACGTCCCCGGTGATGCTGGCGGCCTTCCCCATCTTCACCACCAGCCCGCGCGCGGTGGTGCGCGCCGCGACCGCCACCGGCGCCGGCAGCGCCCCGGCCTCTCCGCCCTTGCGCGCCTGGATCTTGTACGTCCCGGGCAGGACCTCGACCGAGAAGCCGCCGCCCGCGCCGGAGGTGACGCTGATCGGCTCGTCGCGGCCGATGACCATCACCTCCGCGCCGACGCTGGGCTTGCCGTCCGAGCCCAGCACGTAGCCCTCCAGCACGCCCGCCGCCGCCAGCTCCAGCACCACGTCCTCGGCATGGGGGAGCTTCACCAGCTCCTCGGCCTTCCCGAAGCCCGGCGCGGTGGCGACCACCTGGTACGCGCCGGCGGAGAGTCCCTTGAAGCGGAACGCGCCCTTGGCGTCGGCGCGCATGGTGAGGCGCTCCTCGGGGGGCATCTCCTCCAGCAGGTTGTCCGCGTCGTCGTCCTCGGCGGGGACCACGGTGACGTCGGCCAGCGGGATCGGCTCGTGGGTGCGCTTGACCTGCACCCGCCCGTTGAGGACCCGCGGCTCGGTGAGCGCGATCACCACCTTGGTGACCGGGTCGCCGGCGGCGCGCACCACGATCTTGCTGGCGCGGCCCTGGCGGTCCGCCTCCGCCACCGCCACGAAGCGGCCCGGCGCCGCGCGGAAGGAGGCCGTCCCGTCCTTGCCGGTCACCGCCGCCCCCAGCGCCGTCCAGCCTACGTGGTTGGTGTTCGGGTCCCGGTCCCCGCGCTGGAAGAGGCGCACCCGCGCGCCCGGCACCGGCGCGCCCTGGGCCTGCACGAGGACCTGGATGGCGCCGTCCACCGCCTCGGGCGCCGGGGCCTTCCCGCTGGAGGCGCCGGCCTCGCCGGCCCCGGCCGGGCGCGAATCCGGGCGGGTCCCCTGCCCGGCCCCGGTCGAACCCGCGCCGCCCGAGGTGCCCGCGCCCGCCCCGGACGCGAGGGAGGAGTCGCCGCCGCCCGCGCCGCGCGTCGTCCCATCCGGCCAGAACGCGTAGGCCAGCGCCGCCAGCAGGCAGAGCGCGGCGAAGATGGCGAGGGCCCTGGGCACGGCGTTCCACAACCTCCGGCGGAGACCCTCATTCCTACTCAGGAGGCCGCATCCTTGCCAGCGGGCAGCCAGCCCCTAGCATTCGCTCCCATGCGGACCGGGACGTCGGCAGCCCTCTTCTCCATCGCGCTCTCCCTCGCGCTCCCCGCCTCGGCGCAACCGCTGGTGGACGAGGTGAGCGCTTCCGTCTGGCAGACGGTGCCGGTCCTGGACGGCTTCGGCTTCCGGGAGACCCTCGCGGTCAGCGGGGACACGCACCTGGGCTCCTGGCTCCGCGCCCGGACGCTGTTCCGCGTCGCCTCGCCCGCGGAGATCCAGGGGGCCGCGCTCCGCCAGCCCAGCGTGCCGGCCATGGGCAGCTTTTACGAATTTGCCCCGTCCTTCTCGCTACTTGGCGGCGGGGAGGCCGGCCCGCTCCGGATCCAGGGCGGGCTGGGGCTGGCCTACAACGTCCGCCTCACGATCACGGACGAGTCGGTGCTCGGCTTCCCCATCGTCCCCACCGGGACCACCAGCTTCGGCACCATCAAGGCGCTCGGCCTGACCTGGGACCCGGGTCTCGATGCGGTGGTGGAGGTGGGGATCCCCGTCCCGCTCGGGTTCCGGGTGGTGGTGGGCATTGGCTCCGAGATCGCGCCTGCCCGCCTGGTCGTCCTCACCCGGGAAGACCCCAACGTCGAGGTCTCGCTGCCGAAGCTGTTCTTCAACTGGAGCTTCCAGGTGGGCGTGCGGTGGAGCTTGAAGCCGCCGCCGCCTCCGCCCCCGGCGCCGCTGCCCTAGACCGCCGGCAGCCCGGCCAGCCGCTCCCTGAAGTCCATCATCGCCTTGTCCAGCTCCGGCTCGCTCGCCTCCTGCACCGGGTGCAGCCGGCGGTCGCGGATGAAGACGTCCAGCGCCTCGTCCAGCCCGTAGAGGTCCTCCGCCGCCTCGATGGCCTGGGCCAGCGAGCGCCGCGCGCCGGGCGACCCCTTCGACCGGTGCAGCTCCGCCTCGGCCAGCCGGGCGCCGCAGGTGGAGATGGTGCGCCGGTCGTGGACGGAGAGCACCTCGTCCGTGCACCGCCGGGCGACCTTCTCCAGGACCTCCAGCAGCGGCGTGAGGTGGGCCATCAGCTGGGCCTCCTGGAGGTCCTCCTGGGTGGCCGCCTCCCGGAGCGCGGCCCGCGTCCGCGCCACCGTCCGCTTGTCCTCGGTGAGCATGGTGCGCGACACCGGCATCAGGATGAACGAGCGGAGGTCTTCCTCCATCCGCCCCGCCACCTTGCGCAGCTCCGGGGTCGGCTGGCCGGCGAACTTCGCCATCTTGGCGACCATGGAGCGCAAAAGGTCCGCCACCGTCCGCCGAAGCTTGGACATGGCCACCACCTCGGCCTGGTGGCCGGGCACCACGTCGTCCCGCCGGACGTCCGTGCACCCGGAGGCGATCAGGAACACCAGATCGCCGATCTCCCGGCGGAGGTCGGCGCGATAGGTCTGCAGAAGCTCCAGGAGGTTCCACCGGTCCGAGACCACGGAGGGGCTGCGGACGCGCTCGCCCAGGTTCCGGGACTGTTCGACCAGGATGGTGTGGACGGCGCGCATCACCGCCTCGACCTCGATCTCCAGCCGGGCCTCCATCGTGGTGGCCCCCGCCCAGGATTCCCAAAGCTTTTCGGGGGTCGGCGCGGGGTCGACGATGTCCGGGAACTGCCCGCGCATCGCCGCCATCAGCCGGTTGGCGGCCACCAGGGCGTCCCGCACCGTCGGCGCCATCTCCTCCCACAGCGCCAGGTTGGCCGTGTCCCCCTCGAAGTTGGTGGGTTCGTGCTTGACCAGGTCGATGGAGGTCAGCCGTTCGATGGCCGTCGCGCCGGCCACACACACCTCTCGCAGCTTGTGGGATAGGCGAGCGTCCAGGACCTTGGACAGCGCCGCGTCCAGCGTGGGGGAGAGTTGGGCCCGGTACGCGCCGCGGCGGGGGGCCTGGGCAGCCGACATTGGGGTACAACCCCTATCACAGCCCCACTCATCGCTCCCATGCTCGTTTGAAGGGCGGGGACTGGCTTTTTCCCGGAGGGGGAAGTAGGACCCGCCCCCTCCCTGTTATCAACGGTCTCTGCTGTCCGTCACCAGCCTGTTGAGGTCAAACGTCGTGGCTCGCGAAATCCCGCTCGAAAGAATCCGCAACATCGGTATCTCCGCCCACATCGATTCGGGCAAGACGACGCTCACCGAGCGAATCCTCTTCTACACGGGGAAGATCCACGAGATTCACGAGGTGAAGGGCAAGGACGGCGTCGGGGCCAAGATGGACTCGATGGACCTGGAGCGTGAGAAGGGCATCACCATCCAGTCCGCGGCCACGTACTGCGTCTGGAAGGACTTCAACGTCAACATCATCGACACCCCGGGGCACGTCGACTTCACCATCGAGGTGGAGCGGGCGCTGCGGGTGCTAGACGGGGCGATCCTGGTCCTGTGCTCGGTGTCCGGCGTGCAATCCCAGTCCATCACCGTGGACCGGCAGATGCGGCGCTACAAGGTCCCGCGCATCGCCTTCGTGAACAAGATGGACCGCGCCGGCGCCAACTACGAGCGCGTGGCGCTGCAGCTGAAGGAGAAGCTGGGCCACCACCCGGTGATGCTGCAGGTCCCCATCGGCGCCGAGGACCGGTTCCAGGGGATCATCGACCCCATCATCGGCAAGGCCTTCTACTTCGACGGCGAGAACGGCGAGAACGTCCGCGAGGAGGACATCCCCGCCGAGTATGCCGAGCAGGCCAAGAAGGCGCGCCACGACATCATCGAGGGCGTGGCCAACGTGGACGACGTGCTGGCGGAGAAGTTCGTCCACGACGAGCCCATCTCCAACGAGGACCTGTGGGCGGCCATCCACCGCGCCACCGTGGCGCTGAAGATGACGCCGGTGATGTGCGGGTCCGCGTACAAGAACAAGGGCGTGCAGCTGCTGCTGGACGGCGTGACCCGCTACCTCCCGAACCCCAAGGAGGTCGCCAACGAGGCGCACGACCAGAAGAACAACGAGGCCAAGGTCGTGCTGGAGTCGGTCCCCACCAAGCCGTTCGTGGGCCTGGCGTTCAAGCTGGAGGACGGGCGCTACGGGCAGCTGACGTACATGCGCATGTACCAGGGGCGCATCGCCAAGGGCGACTTCATCGTCAACCAGTCCAACCAGAAGAAGGTGAAGATCCCGCGCATCGTCCGCATGCACGCCTCCGAGATGCACGACATCACCGAGGCGAACGCGGGCGACATCGTGGCGCTGTTCGGCGTGGAGTGCGCCTCCGGCGACACCTTCACCGACGGCGACGTGAACTACACGATGACGTCGATGCACGTGCCGGACGCGGTGATCTCGCTGGCGGTGGCGCCCAAGGAGCGCGCCGCGGCCGCCAACTTCTCCAAGGCGCTGAACCGGTTCACCAAGGAGGACCCCACCTTCCGCGTGCACCGCGACGAGGAGTCCGCGCAGACCATCATCTCCGGGATGGGGGAGCTCCACCTCGAGATCTACATGGAGCGGATGAAGCGCGAGTACGGCTGCGAGGTGATCGCCGGCAAGCCGCAGGTGGCCTACCGCGAGACCATCACCCGCAAGGGCGAGTTCGCGTACACCCACAAGAAGCAGACGGGCGGCTCCGGCCAGTACGCCAAGGTCTGCGGCTACCTCGAGCCGCTGCCGGCGGACGCGGTCCAGCACTACGAGTTCGTGGACGACATCGTGGGCGGCGCCATCCCGCGCGAGTTCATCTCCGCCTGCGACAAGGGCTTCCAGGAGGCGATCAAGAAGGGATCGCTGATCGGCTTCCCGGTGGTGGGCGTCCGCTGCCTGATCAACGACGGCGCGTCCCACGACGTGGACTCGTCCGAAATGGCGTTCAAGACCGCGTCGATCATGGCCTTCCGCGAAGGCTACGAGGCCGCCAAGCCCACCATCCTGGAGCCGGTGATGAAGGTGCAGGTCTCGGCGCCGGAGGAGTTCCAGGGATCGGTCGTGGGCCAGATCAACCAGCGCCGCGGGCTCATCCTCCTCACCGAGAGCCAGGAGGGCTACGTGGTGGTGGACGCCGAGGTCCCGCTGAACGAGATGTTCGGCTACTCCACCGACCTCCGCTCCGCCACCCAGGGCAAGGGCGAGTTCACCATGGAGTTCGCCAAGTACCTGCCCGTCCCCAAGAACGAGCAGGAAGAGATGATGAAGGCCTACCGGGAGAAGCTGGCGGCCGACAAGAAGTAGCGGACCGCGTCCGCCACCTCCTCCGGCCGCTCCATGGGCAGCAGGTGCCCGGCACCCTGGAACAGCTTCACCTCCGCGTGGGGGATGCGGGCCTTCAACAGCTCCGCGTTCCCCGGCGGGACGACCAGGTCCTGGTCGCCCTGGAGGATCAGCACCGGCATCTTCAGGCCGGACACCCGCGCCTCCGCGTCGTGGCCGACCCCGGCCATCAGCTGGGAGCGGTAGGAGTCCGCCGTCATCCCCACGCGCTCGCGGTAGGCGAAGTACGCCTCGGCACGGTCCGGGTGTCGCTCGGCGAAGCCGGCCGAAGCGTTCACCTTCAGCGCCCGCTCCGCCACCGCCCGCGCCCCACCCTCGCGGTTGGTCATGGACTCCAGCGCCGCCGGCGCGGGCGGCAGCGCCTTGGGCCCGCCGAAGCTGGTGGCCATCAGCACCAGCCGCTCCACCCGGTCCGGCCGGGCCAGCGCCGCCTCCTGGACGATGAACCCGCCCAGGGAGAGCCCCAGGAGCCCGCAGGGAGGCACCTGGAGCGCGTCCAGGAGGCCCAGGAGGTCCTGGGCCATCAGCGCGGTGGTGTACGGGCCGGGCGGCTTGTCGCTCCCGTCCACCCCCCGGTTGTCCAGGCTGATCACGCGGTGGCTGGTGGCCAACAGCGGCGCCACCCAGCGCCAAGTCCAGGTGCCGTAGGAGAGGCCGGAGACCAGGACCACGGGTGGTCCCTCCCCCTCGTCTTCGTAGTGGATGCGGATCCCATTCGAGGTCGCCTCAGGCATCGCCGGGAGGTTGTCAGGTCGCCAACCAACCCGCCAGCGCGGGCGGAGGCGGCTTAACCTCCGGTCCGCGCGGGGGTTGAGATCGACACATGAACGCGGGGCAACGGCTCAGCGTCGTCGCCGGCGGCGACGCGCAACGGAGCGCTTCGGACGAGGCGCTCTGGAAGGCCGCGCTCTCGGGGGACGACCGCGCGTTCGGGGAGCTGGTGGCGCGACACCAGGTCCTGGTGATGAAGCTGGTCCGCCGGTACGGGCGGACGCCGGAGGACGCCCGGGACCTGGCCCAGCAGGTCTTCCTCCGGGCGGTGGATGGGTGGAGCCGGACCTTCCTGCGCTTCCGGCGCCAGGAGATCCCCTTCCGCGCCTGGCTGATCCGGGTGGCGGTGAACCTGGGGAAGAACCACGCGCGCCAGCTGGCGCGCTGGGCGCTGGAGCCGCTGGGGCCGGAGGTGGAGCCGGCCGCGCCGGGCCCGCTGCCGGTGGAGGCGCTGGAGGCGGCGGAGCGGTCGAGGATGGCGCGGGCGATGGCGCTGAAGCTCCCGCGGCGGCAGCGCGAGGTGCTCACCCTGCGCATCGACGCCGGGTTGTCGTTCGAGGAGATCGGGGTGACCCTGGGGATCACCACCAACAACGCGAAGGTGCACTACCACCACGCGGTCAAGAAGCTGGCCGCGCAGGTGGCGAAGGAGCGGTGATGGCGGGCTGCGAGGAGATGGAAGCGAAGATCCTGGACCGGGCCGCCGGCGCGCTGCCCGAGGCGGAGTCCGCCGCCGTCCAGGCGCACCTGGACGGGTGCCCGCGGTGCCGGGCCTGGGCGGCCTCGTGCGCGGAGGCGGTGCAGCTGGCGGCGCTTCCGCAGCCGTCCGAGGCGGAGCTGCGGCTCTTCGCCCAGCTCCCCGCCCGGGCGCGGGTGGTGTTCCGGGAGCGCGCGAATCGTTCGGTCTGGGGGCGGCCACTGACCGTCGGGCTCCTGGGCGCGGCCGTGGTGGCCGCGGTGATGGTGGTGGCCGCCCCCCGTTTGCGCGGACGCCGGGGCCCGTCGCCGCTGGCCGCCGCGCTGGTGGCCCAGCCGGAGCCCACGGAGCTGGAGACCTGGGCGCTCTCGGATCCTTTGGAAGACCAGGAGGAGCAAGCGGTGGAGGACGGCTCGGTCGAGCAGGACGACGGGACGGACCTCGACCTCGACTCGGAGTCAATGGAGTGAACGACATGAAGACGAAGCTGATCGCAGTCGCGTTGGTGGTGTCCGGGGTGGCGATGGCCGCCCCACCGCAGCCGCAGCCGCAGCCGCAACCCGCGCAGCAGCCCCAGGGCGGGTGGGGCCAGGGCGCCTGGCAGCAGGCCAGCCCGGAGCAGCGCGCCGCGCGCGAGCAGCGCAAGCGGATGATGCAGGTGGTGGGGCTGACCGAGGCGCTGGGGCTCTCCACCCAGGACGCGCTCCGGGTGGACGAGACCATCCGCCGCTTCGACGAGCGGCGCCGCCCGCTCAAGGACCAGGTCCGGGAGTCGGCCAGGGTGGTGATGGAGGCCGCCAGGGGCGACAACGCCGCCCTGTCGCAGGTGGACCAGGCCATCAACCGCGTCCTCGACGCGCGGGTGCAGCTCGCCCAGCTGGACAAGGAGCAGCTGCAGGCGCTCTCCAGCGGGCTGAACGCGCAGCAGCGCGCGAAGATGGCGCTGTTCTACGCCCGCTTCCACAAGGGGATGCGGGGGATGGGGCACGACGGCAGCGAGGGCCGCCGGCAGCTCCGGATGATGCGCCGCGGCGGCCAGCCCATGGGCGAGGCGGACGGGCCGCCCTCCGACCCGAGCGCGTCGATGATGGACGCGGACGGCTCGTTCCAGGACGACACCTTCAACCCGTAGCGCGGGTGGCCTGGAGCGACCGGACGAAGGCCTCCAGCTTGTCGAAGGCGCGCTCCAGCACGGCCGGCGGCGGGAGGAACACCACCCGGAAGTGCTGGGTGCCCGGCGCCTGGCCGAACCCGCTCCCGTGGACGAAGAGCACGCCCGTCTCGTGGAGCAGGTCGATCACGAAGCGCTCGTCGTCGGTCACCCCTGGGAGCTGGAGCCGCGGCATGGCGTAGAACGCGCCGCCCGGCTCCACGCAGGAGAGCCCCGGGATGGCGTTGAGGCGGCGGACGGTGACGTCCCGCCGCTCGCGCAGCTTCCCCATCATCTGCGCGATGTGGTCCTGCGGCCCCTCCAGCGCCGGCTTCACCGCGTACTGCGCCGGCGCCGGCCCGCACAGGCGCGCGTCCGCCAGCCGCATCGCCGCGCCCCGCAGGGCCTGAGTGAGCTTGCGGTTGGAGAAGATCGCCCAGCCCACCCGCCAGCCGCACGCCAGGTACGCCTTGGAGAGCCCGTTGAAGGTGATGATGGGCACGTCTTCGGCCAGCGTGGCGGTGGGGGTGTGCGGCGCGCCGTAGAGCAGCCGGTCGTAGATCTCGTCGGAGAGGACGGCCAGGCCGCGGCGGCGCGCCACCTCCAGCACCTGCAGCAGCCCCGCCTTGTCGGTCAGCCCGCCGGTGGGGTTGTTGGGGTTGCAGATCACCACCGCCCGGGTGCGCGGCCCCACCAGCCGGTCCAGCTCGCCCGCGTCCACCGACCAGCCGCGCGCCTCGTCCAGGTGGTACGGGATGACCTCCACCTGCAGCTTGGCCGCCACCGCGTTGTAGAGCGGGTAGCCGGGGCTGGGGAGCAGGAGCGAGTCGCCCGGGTCCAACATCGCGGTGAGCGTCAGCTCGATGGCCTCGCTGGCGCCGGCGGTGATCATCACGTCCTCGGCGGAGACGCCGGGGAACCCCCGTTCGGTCGCGTCCTGGGCCACCGCCTCCCGCGCCTGCATCAGGCCGGGCGAGGGCGCGTAGCCGTTGTGGCCGTCGGCCATCGCCTTGCGGACCGCCTCCACCATGTGGGGCGGCGTGGCGAAGTCGAACTTCAGCGGGTCCCCCACGTTGCAGTAGAGGATCTCCCGCCCCTCGCGCTCCAGCTTGAGGGCCTCGGCGACGACGTTGCGGATGGCGTAGCGGACGTTCTGGATGCGCGCAGCGGGGTCGACCACGGACTCCTCCAGACCAGGCACCTATATCAGCTAAAACCGCCTCCACCGTGAGCCCTCCCGGCAAGCGCCTCAACCTGGTCTTCGTGGACCCCCGCTACCCGGGCCACTTCGAGGCCCCCGTGCGCTGGCTGACCGAGCAGGGCCTGGCCACCGTCAGCTTCGTCTGCGAGACGGTGCAGAAGCCGCCGCCGCCGGGGGTGCGCATCGTCCCCTGCGCGCCGGACGCCCAGGGCCAGAGCGGGCGGCCCTACTTCTTCTCCCGCTACTTCGAGGCGGACGCCCGCGCCATGCTGGGCTTCCTGCGCGCGGTGGAGGACGCCCAGCTCGGCTCGGCCACCGACCTCTTCGTCGGCCACGCCGCCTCCGGCGCCACCGCCATGCTGCGCGCCGCCTTCCCGGACGTCCCCTCGGTGGGGATGTTCGAGCTGTTCCACGACCAGCACGGAGAGGGCACCGGCCGCGCCGAGTACCCGCCCGGGCCGGACAATCGGCTCCGCTCGCCCCTGCGCAACGCCACCCAGCTGCTGGAGCTGCAGCTGTGCAACGCCGGGTACGTGCCCACGCCCTACCAGAAGTCCACCTTCCCCGGGGTGTTCCACGAAAAGCTCCGCGTCCTCTGGGAGCCGGTGGACACCGCGCGCTTCGCCCCCGGCCAGCCGGCGGGCGCGCTGGAGACGCGCTGGCCCCAGGGCACCCGGCTGGTGACGTTCGTGGCCCGCGGCCTGGAGTCGTACCGCGGGTTCGACGTGTTCATGGACGTGGCCACGCGGGTGGCGGAGCGGCTGCCGGACGTGCACTTCGCGGTGGTGGGCGCGCCGGAGACGTACTCCGGGCACGAGCTGGCCCACATCAAGGAGCGCAGCTTCAAGGACCACGTGCTGGCGCAGATGGAGTACCCCCGGGACCGCTTCCACTTCCTGGACTGGATCGGCGAGGAGGAGGTGGCGGACCTCCTCAAGCTGTCATGGGTCCACTTCCACTGGACGGTGCCCCACGCCCTCTCCCGGAGCGCGATCCAGGCGGCGGCGAGCGGGGCGCTGATCATCGCTTCGGACACCGCGCCGGTGCGCGACCTGGTGGAGGACGGGCACTCGGGGCTGCTGTTCGAGCTGTACGACGTGGACACCGCCGCCCGGCTGATGACCGACGGCCTGGAGGACCCCATCCGCTACCGCCCGGTGCGCGCGGCGGCCCGGCGGCTGGCGCTGCAGCGGCACGCGCTGGAGGTGGCGGCGCCCAGGCTGTGCGAGCTGCTCTTCGAGGTGGCGGATCAGTCCAGGTAGCCCTGGGCCTGGAGCTTGAAGAGGTGGGCGTAGCGGCCGCCCTTCTCCAAAAGCTCGTGGTGGGTGCCCAGCTCCTCCACCTTGCCCCCGTGCAGCACGGCGATCCGGTCCGCGATCCGCACCGTGGAGAAGCGGTGGGAGATGATGATCGCGATCCGGTCCGCCGCCAGCGCCTTGAAGCGCTGGAACAGCTCGTGCTCACCCTCGGCGTCGATGCTGGCGGTGGGCTCGTCCAGCACCAGCACCTCGGCGTCGCGCATGAAGGCGCGGGCCACCGCCAGCTTCTGCCACTGGCCCATGGACAGCTCCTGCCCCGCCTCGAACCAGCCGCCCAGCACGGTGTCGAACTTCTTGGGCAGGGTGGAGATCACCTGCGCCGCCCCACCCTCCTCCGCCGCCTTCTCGATGCGCGGGCGGTCCTCCAGGTACTTCACCTCGCCCAGGCCGATGTTCTCCGCCGCGGTGAACTGGTAGCGGACGAAGTCCTGGTAGACCGCGCCGATCCGCGAGCGCAGGTCCTTGGGGTCCATGTCGCGCAGGTCCACCCCGCCGTAGAGGACGGCGCCCTCGGTGGGCTCGTACAGGCGCAGCAGCAGCTTCACCAGCGTGCTCTTGCCCGCGCCGTTCTCCCCCACCAGGCCCAGCTTCTCGCCCGGCTGGAGGACGAGGCTCACGTCCTTGAGCGCCCACTCGCTCTTGCCGGGGTAGCGGAAGGAGACGTTGCGCAGCTCGATGGTGTTGGCGCGGCCCACCGGCGGCGACAGCGGCGGGAGGACGCGCGGCTTCTCTCCCGAGGTGGGGATGTTCAGGTAGAGGAAGAGGTTGGACATGAAGAGGGCGTCTTCGTACATGTCGCCCACCGCGGAGAGGATGCTCTGGAAGGCGCCCTGCCCCTGGCGGAACACCGCCAGGTAGAGCGTCATGTCGCCCAGGGAGATCTCCGCCTTCGCGGCGCGGCCCGCCACCAGCGCGTAGCAGCCGTAGAAGGCCAGCAGCGAGACCAGCCCCAGCCCCAGGCCCCACGCCATCCGGCGGTACGCCAGCCGCTTGTCCTCCGAGTAGAACTTCTGGAACAGCGCCCGGTAGCGCCCGAGGATGGTGGACCCCAGGTCGAACAGCTTCACCTCCTTCACGTGGCTGTCGCGGGTGAGGATCCACTCCAGGTAGTT
>Ga0068860_100002888_pt1 | contig 17820 bp, 16 predicted proteins | sample KBSSwiS32_FD_66597 | JGI IMG/M metagenome (GOLD analysis project Ga0068860, IMG submission 66597) | Switchgrass rhizosphere microbial communities from Kellogg Biological Station, Michigan, USA - KBS Switchgrass S3-2 | ecosystem: Host-associated > Plants > Roots > Rhizosphere > Soil ... | reverse complement strand
ACCCGCATCGGCGCGGCCGACGACCTGGCCAACGCGCAGTCGACCTTCATGCTGGAGATGACCGAGGCGGCCGCCATCGTGCACGGCGCCACCGAACAGTCGCTGGTGCTGATGGACGAGATCGGGCGCGGCACCTCCACCTTCGACGGCCTGGCGCTGGCGGCGGCGATCGCCGGCCAGTTGCACGACCGCAACCGCGCCTTCACGCTGTTCGCCACCCACTACTTCGAGCTGACGGAATTTCCGCTGCGCCATGCGCAGGCGCTCAACGTGCACGTGTCGGCCGCCGAATCGGGACACGACGTGGTGTTCCTGCACGAGATCGAGGCGGGCCCGGCCAACCGCAGCTACGGGGTCCAGGTGGCCCGCCTGGCCGGCATGCCGGAGCGCATCGTGCGCCAGGCACGCGCCACGCTCGAGGCGCTCGAGGCGCAGTCGCGCGCCGGACAAGCGCAGGTGGATCTCTTCGCCGCACCGGCCGCCGATGCGCCACGCACGCCGAGCGCGCTCGAGCAGGCTGTGGCGCAACTGCAGCCTGATACGCTGTCGCCGCGCGAGGCGCTCGACGCGCTGTATCGTTTGAAGGCTTTGCACAAGGACGCATCCCCATGACGTACTGCATCGGCATCCGACTCAACGCGGGTCTGGTGTTCCTGTCCGATTCGCGCACCAACGCAGGCGTCGACCAGATCAGCACCTTCCGCAAGATGATGGTCTACGAGCGCCCGGGCGACCGTTTCATGGTGATGCTGTCGGCCGGCAACCTGTCGATCTCGCAGTCGGTGCGCGAGTTGCTGCAGGTCGAGAAGATCGACAACGGTCCCAATCGTCCGCCGCTGACGATATGGAACGCCGAAAGCATGTTCGATGCAGCGCGCGTGCTGGGCGCCACCGTGCGCCGCGTCTACGCCGAGGACGGTGCCGCGCTCAAGAATGCCGGCGTCGAGTTCAACACCACGATGATCCTGGGCGGCCAGATCAGCGGGGAGGCGATGCGGTTGTTCCAGGTGTACTCGGCCGGCAACTTCATCGAGGCCACGCGCGAGACCTGCTATTTCCAGATCGGCGAGTCGAAGTACGGCAAGCCGGTGCTCGACCGCCTGATCACGCCGATCACGCCGCTGGAGACGGCGGCCAAGTGCGCCCTGGTGTCGATGGATTCGACGCTCAAGTCCAACCTCGGCGTGGGTCTGCCGCTCGACCTGCTGGTGTATCGCGAGGGCCAGTTCAGCAGCGATCGCATCGTGTGCATCGACGAGCGCAACCCCTACTTCCAGATGGTGCGCAACTCCTGGGGACAGCGCCTGCGCGAGGTGTTTGACAGCCTGGAAGATCCGCGCTGGGACGGCGGCGCGACGCAGCACCCGCTGCGCGTCAACTCCGAGCGCTACGAGCCGACGCGCAAGATCATGCACCCCGGCGAAAAGATCGTCTGAGCGGGTGCGGCGCTGCGCCGCCGCAATGGCCTCGCGGGCACGGCCAAATGGCACTTGATGGCCGACCATTGTCGGCGAACCATCGGCGCCATTGTGGACACCCAAACGGCGCCCTCGCAGCTGGCCGGCCCCGCCCCCGTGCCCGTGGCACGGGCGCTCGCGCGCAGCGTGCACGGCTTGTGCGACGACGCGCTGGCTGCCAGCGGCTGGTTCGCTGCGCTGGCGGGCGAGGGCTTGGCGGTGCGCTGCCAGCTGCTCGATGCGCCGTCGCCGCGCGCCGGCGATGCCGATCCGGACGCCTGGGTGCTGCACCTGGCGCGCGGCCTGCCGGCGCAGCTGGCGCGGCTGCGCGCGCTGCATGCCGCGCAACCGCGCGTGCCGGTGCTCGCCGTGTGCGTGGGCCTGCGCGACCTCGACCATGTGCTGGCGCTCGAGATGGGCGCCGACGACGTGGTCGACGCCGCGTTGCCCGCGCCGGTGGTGGCGGCGCGCCTGCGCGCGCTGTGGCGACGCAGCGGCGAGCCCTGCGGTGAGGCGCAGCCCGAGCGCCTGGCTTTCGGCGCACTGCAGCTGCAGCGTCGGGAGCGCCTGGCATCGCTTGAGCAGCGGCCCCTCGCGCTGACCGACGGCGAGTTCGAGGTGCTGTGGCTGCTCGCGCTGCGCGCCGGGCACGCGGTGGCGCGGGCCGACCTGGTGCGACGCCTGCGCGGCCTGGAGTACCAGCGCGACGACCGTTCGATCGATTGCCGCGTCTACCGCATCCGCGCCAAGCTCGGCGATACCGATCCGGCGCTGCGGCGCATCCGCACCGTGCGCAACAGCGGCTATTTGTTCTCGCCGTTGCCGTGGTGAGGGGCGGCGCGATCGAACTCGCGCAGCACCCGGCCGATCACGCGCACCGATTGCTCGATCGCCGCCGGTGCGAATGCGCCGTAGCCCAGCACCAGGCCGTTCCACGGCCGCGGGTTCCAGCACGCCGATGACAGCGCGATCGCCATCACGCTGTGCTCGCGGATGCGACGCACCACGTCCATGTCGCTGACTGCCGGCGGCAAGTGCAGGCAGGCATGGGTGCCGGCCGCGGTGGGCCCCAGGCGCGCCCAGTCCGGCAGGTGGCGCGCCGCTGCGCTCACCAGCGCGTCGCGGCGCTGGCGCGACACCTGGCGCAGCACGCGCAAGTGGTTGCTCATGTGGCCTTCGTCGATGAAGGCCGCCATCGCGATCTGCAGCGACGTGTTGGTGTGGTCACCGAGCAATCCGCGCATCGCGATGAACACCTCGACCAGCCGCTCGGGCACCACCAGGTAGGCCAGCCGCAGCGACGGAAACATGATGCCTTCGAGCGTGCCCATCAACAGCACGCGATCGGAGCGGTCCATCGACTGGAACGCCACCGGCGCCGCGCCGTCGTGCGCGATCTCGTCGTTGAAGTTGCCCTCGATGATCCAGGCGCCGCTTTCGTCGGCCCACTGCAGCAGCTCGGCGCGGCGTGCGCTGTCGGTGCGCACGCCGAGCGGAAATTGCGTCAGCGGGTGCAGGTACACCGCGGCCGCGTCGGGTGCGGCGGCTCGGCCGGCGGCCACGTCAAGGCCGCGCGCATCCAGCGGCACGCCCACCACCTGCGCGTGCAGCACCTGGAACAGCGACACCAGGCTGGCGTGTCCCGGGTCCTCCAGCCACACCTTGTCGCCGGGCTCGAGCAGCACCCGGCCGATCAGCTCCACCGCCTGCATCGGGCTGTTCAGCACCAGCACCTGCTGCGGCGTGCACAGCGTGGCTCGGGTCAGCGACAGGTGGCGCGCGATCGCCTCGCGCAACGCCGGCAAGCCGGCGGCCGGCCCGTAGCTCAGATGCGCCCGATACTCCTCCCCGAGCGCACGCAGCATCAGCCGGCGCCAGGTGGCGAGCGGGAACTGCTCGATCATCGGCGCGCGCGGAAACAGCGGCACCGGGGTCAGCAGCACGTGGGGCAGCTCCATCTGCTTGGGTTTGCCCAAGTAGACCGAGAAGCGGTTCAGCACCTGCTGGGCCGACTGCGTCGGCGGGCGCAGCACGCGCGGCGTGTCCGCCTGGAACACGGGTTGGGTCTGCTTGGTCACGTAGGTGCCGTCGCCGACGCGGCGCTCGAGGTAGCCCTCGATCTGCAGCTGCGCGAACGCCTCGTCGACCGCGCCGCGTGCAACGCCCCAGTCCGAGGCGAGCTGGCGCGCCGAAGGCAGCCGCGCGCCCGGCATCAGCACGCGGCGGTGAATCGCATCGAGCACCGTCTGGTAGACCTGCAGCCGGCGCGATACCCGCTCCGAGGCCGGCCTGACCAGGGGCTGAATCAGAACGCCCGATGCTTGTTTGACCACGCTGCCAATGGTGTGAAGGGCGCCGCCAATTTAGTCGCAGCTCGCGACGAACTGCGCCCGGATGCGACGGGCTGCGACTCCCGATGTCCCAACGGCGTCTGCGGCGCAATGGCCGGGCCACCACCGGCGAAATGGTTCTTGTGGCCGAGCGCCGCGCCGCTCATCATGCGAGCGATCATGGGCTATCACCGCGAGCCACCCTGGGCCACGGCCGCCATCGCGCAACCGGCGCCGGCGGGCGAAGCCTGGTCGGCGCCAGCGCACCTGGTGCTGGTGATCGCGCGCGGGCGCGCACCGCAGCGCAGCGTGGTCGATTGCCTGGCGCAACGCGGCCTGCGCTGCATCTGGATCGACGGCCTGCAGGCGGTCGATCGCGTGGCCGACCAGGTGGTGCCCGATGCGCTGGTGTACGACGCGCAAGCCGATACGCTGCCGCTGCCGACGGCGCTGGCACAACTGCGCCAGTGGTTCGCCGGCTCGCTGCTGGTGCTCGATGGCTCGCACGATGAGGTCGACGAGATCCTCGCGCTCGAGCTCGGTGCCGACGGCCTGCTGGCGCACCCGGTGAACCCGCGCCGCCTGCGCGCGCGGCTGGAGGCCCTGCTGCGCCGCCACGTGGCCGGCACGCCGCCGCGCAGCAGCGACGCCGAACCCGACCTGCCGGCTGGCTGGCACCTCGACGCGGTGCACAACCGCCTGCTGCGGGGGCCGCAGTCGGTGGCCCTGACCGGCGGTCAGGCGCACCTGCTGCGCTGCCTGGCCCTGCACGCTGGACGCGTGGTGCCGCGCGCGGAACTGCACGAGCAGGTGTGCGCGCCGGAGTCCGACCTGCGCGCACGCAGCATCGACGTCTACATCCATCGCCTGCGCCAGCGCCTGCAGGCTGCGGGGGTGCGCGACCTCTCGATCCACGCGGTGCGCGGCCGCGGCTTCGTGCTGAACGCCGGCGCGCATGCGACCGCGGCACCGCATGCGGCGCGTGCCACGGCCCCCGCCTACTTGAATTCGTAGCTCACGCCGGCGTAGACAAAGCGGCCGCGCGGGTCGCCGTAGGTGTTGTCGTAGCCGCCCTGGAAGCCGGTCTGGCCGCCGGCATTGCTGTAGGGCGGCGGACGGTCGAACAGGTTGCGGACGCCGCCGCGCAGCGTCAGCGACTTGATGCCGGTGTAGCGCACCTGCAGGTCGTAGGTCTCGTACGCGCCGACCCGGCGCAGCGGGTCGGTGGGCGCGGCATTGGTGGCCGGCAGATCCCAGTAGTGCTTCTGGAAGTTCTGCGCCAGCGTCGCGCCCCACGGCCCGAGTGTCCAATCGATCGCCAGGTAATGCTTCCAGCGCGGGATCACGCCGCCGGTGGCCGAATTGACCTGGTCGATGCCGCCGGTGAAGCTGCCGTCCGGGTTCTGGGTCTCGTACTTGGTGAAATAGGTGCCCGTCAGCGAGGTGGTGAAGCGCCCCGCTTCTCCGGTGCTGAGGATCCAGCGTCCATCGAGGTCGACGCCGGCCACCCGCGTTTCGCCGAGGTTCAGATTGGTTTGCGTGATCGAGACGATCGGCCCGGGCAGCGTTGGAAACGCCGGATCGACCGGCCCGCGCGTCACCAGGTAGCCGTACTTGCCGAGGTCACCCAGGATGGTGGCGGCGGTGACGCCGTTGACGATGGTGTCCTTCAGGTTGATCTTGAAGGCGTCCACGGCCAGCGACGTGTTGCTGGTCGGTGCGAACACCAGGCCGAGCGTGGCGTTGGTCGACTTCTCGGGCTTCAGGTCGGGATTGCCGCCGTTGATGGTGGTGAACTGCGTCGAGCAGTCGGTGCGGCTGCCGGTGACCGGGCAGCGCAGCGGATCGTTGGTGCCGGCCGGTGTCACGTTGTTGGTGACCGGCAGGTAGAGGTCCTGCAGGCTCGGTGCGCGGAAGCCCTTGCCCACCGCGCCGCGCAACAGCACCGACGACGCGGGCTGCCAGCGCGCGCTCAACTTGGGCGTGGTCGCGCTGCCCACCCCCTGGTAGTGGTCGAAACGCAGCGCGGCGTTGACCTCGAGCCCCTTGGCCAGCGGCATGTTCAATTCGCCGAATGCCGCCTCGACGTCGCGCGACTTGTCGGTGAGCAGCAGGTTGCCGCCGTAGCCCGCGATGTCACCGGTCTGGATCGCCGGGGCAGGGTCGAACAGGAACTTCTCCTTGCGGTATTCGGCGCCGATCGCGAGCGCCATCGCGCCGCCGCCCAGGCTCATCAGCTCGCGCGAGGCACGCCCCTGCAGGCTGCCGAGCTCCGACTTGATGCGAAACGCGTCGCCGGTGAAGTTGGTGGCGCGCAGGGCCGCGTCGACGTCGGGCGTGTTAGGACCCCAGAAGTTGACGTTGCCGCTGTTGAGAATCGGCAGGATCTGCGTCAGCGCCGGGTAGCCGTCGTTGACCACCTCGCGCACCTTGCTCGCGCTGTACAGCAATGAGCCCTCGTAGTCCCAGCCGCTCCAGTCGCCGCGGGCGCCGAACACTGCGCGCGGCGATTCGGCAATGTCGGTGAAGTCGCGGTTGCCGTTGACGCTGGCGCGATACAGGATCGAGATCGGCACCAGGGGGTTGCCGGCGCCGACCAACCCCTGCACGGTGCTGGTCGGATAGAACGGGCTGCCGGGGAAGATGATGATCGTCGACGACCCGGGCTGGGTGCCGGTCGGCGTGCCGGCGAGTCCGCCGGGCGAGCCCGGCGGGTAGACGCCGTTGTAAGGCGGCACGTTGAACAGCGGGTGGTTGGGCGGCAGCGCGAACAGTTCGGAGATCGGCACCGGCTGGATGACGGTGCGCTGCTTGTTGCGGTTGTACGAGGCCTCGGCGAACAGCTCGAGGTTGCTCGACAGCGCGAAGCGCCCCGACGCGTAGACGCTGGCGCGCTCGGACTCCGGGATCAGCGTCACCAGCGGTGAGGGGTCGAATGCGCAGAAGCCGCTGCCGGTGAGGAACGGGCTGTCGAAGGCATACGGGCCCGGGCACGCCGGCGCGCTGGCGTTGCCGCCGTTGCCCGAGCCGTCGAGCAGCAGAAAATTGGCCGGGAAGGTGTTGAACGACGTGGTGTCGTTGTTGGCATCGACGTTGTAGCCGCGCGAGGCGAAGTCGCGGTCGCGCCCGAACAGCGCGCTCTCCTTCTGGTACGACGCCGACACCATCACGTTGAACTTGTCGCTGGTGAGTTCGCCCTTGCCCCAGGTGACCGTGGCGCGCTTGAAGCTGGCGCCGCCCTGCGTGGTGTCGCCGTAGTCGGCCGACAGCTCCAGCCCGGTGTAGTCGCGGCGCAGAATGAAGTTGACGACACCGGCGATCGCGTCGGAGCCGTAGATCGCGGAGGCGCCGTCCTTCAGCACCTCGACGCGCTCGATCGCCGAGATCGGAATCGAGTTGACGTCCACCGACACCGAGTCGCCGACGAAGCCGATGCCGTACGGCGCGACGCGGCGGCCGTTGATCAGCACCAGCGTGCGCAGCGACGTCAGGCCGCGCAGCGAGATGCCCGACAGGCCGCCGGTGGTGGCGCCCGAGGCCGACGAGTTGACCGTGGCACCCGAACTGGTCATTGCGCTGACCGTCTGCAGCAGCTGCTCGACATTGACCGCCCCGGTGGCCGCGATCTCCTTGCGCGTGATCACCTGCACCGGCAGCGCGGTCTCGGCATCTGTGCGCTTGATCGACGAGCCGGTGATCTCCACGCGCTGCGGCGTGTCCTGCGCCTGCGCGCTCAGCCACGGCATCGCCACCAGCCCGGCGCACAGCGCCCGGCACGTCCATGCAATGGGCCGCAAGCTCGCGTTCATCGTCGTCGCTCCTCGTGCGGATGGCCGCCGCGGCGCAGAGCGGCCGCGGCGATGCGTTTTCGATACGAATCGAGACGAATCTAGGCAAGCGTTGTCACGGTGATCGAAGCAGTGCGTCGCCGCGCTGCGATGCCGTGCGACGCGGCTGCGACGCCGATCAAATCGCGGTGCCTGGGTGTCGCAAGTGCGATCGTTGCGACACAATGCGACGCCAAGATGGGCTTGCGTGCTTTCCCGGGGTGTCGCGGCGTGCCGACAGTGCAGCACGCGGGTGTGACACCTCGTTGTCGTCGCCAGGTCGGGCCGTCGAGAAGGGCGCGAAAGGTCGATCGATATAATCGCGCTTTACCACCAGGCCGAAATTGCGCTGCTGCGGCGCACGAAGGCCGAACGACATGACCAAGTACGTGTTCGTCACCGGTGGCGTGGTGTCTTCCTTGGGCAAGGGCATCGCGTCGGCCTCGCTCGCGGCCATCCTGGAGTCGCGCGGCCTCAAGGTCACCCTGATCAAGCTGGATCCGTACCTCAACGTCGATCCGGGCACGATGAGCCCGTTCCAGCACGGCGAGGTGTTCGTCACCGACGACGGCGCCGAGACCGACCTCGACCTCGGCCACTACGAGCGCTTCATCTCCACCAAGATGAAGCGCAGCAACAACTTCACCACCGGCCAGATCTACAAGAGCGTGCTCGAGAAGGAGCGCCGCGGCGACTACCTCGGCAAGACGGTGCAGGTGATCCCGCACGTCACCAACGAGATTCAGGATTTCATCCGGCGCGGCGCCGGCGCCGGCAGCTCCGACGAGTCGCAGGTGGCGATCTGCGAGGTCGGCGGCACGGTGGGCGACATCGAGTCGCTGCCGTTCCTGGAGGCGGTGCGCCAGTTGAGCTTGAGGCTCGGCCCCAGCCACACCGCGTTCGTACACCTCACCTACGTGCCGTGGATCGCCGCTGCCGGCGAGCTGAAGACCAAGCCGACCCAGCACACGGTGCAGAAGCTGCGCGAGATCGGCATCCAGCCCGACGCGCTGCTGTGCCGCGCCGACCGCCGCATCCCGGAGGAAGAGCGCGACAAGATCTCGCTGTTCACCAACGTGCCGACGCCGGGCGTGATCTCGATGTGGGACGTCGACACCATCTACAAGGTGCCGCGCATGCTGCACGAGCAGGGGCTCGACGAGCTGATCTGCATGAAGCTGCAGCTGCTCACGCGGCCGGCCGACCTCAAGCGCTGGGACAAGCTGGTGCACGAGGTCGAGCACCCGAAGACCTCGGTGCGCATCGCGATGTGCGGCAAGTACACCGACCTGTCGGACTCGTACAAGTCGCTCAACGAGGCGCTGCGCCACGCCGGCGTGCACAACCACGCGCGGGTCGACATCGAGTACGTCGACTCCGAGACGTTGAACCCGGCCACTGCGGGCCAGCTCGGCGCGTTCGACGCGGTGCTGGTGCCCGGCGGCTTCGGCAAGCGCGGCATCGAAGGCAAGATCCTGGCCGCACAGTACGCGCGCGAGCACCGCATCCCCTACCTCGGCATCTGCCTCGGAATGCAGGTGGCGTCGATCGAGATCGCGCGCCACAAGGCGGGGCTGGAGCGCGCCAATTCCACCGAGTTCGAGCCCGACACGCCGCACCCGGTGATCGCGCTGATCGAAGAGTGGCAGGACCGAGATGGCTCGATCCAAAAGCGCAGCGCCCAATCCGATCTCGGCGGCACGATGCGGCTGGGCTCGCAGAGCTCCGACGTCAAGCCCGGCACGCTGGCGCACCGCATCTATGGCAACGTGGTCACCGAGCGTCACCGCCACCGCTATGAGGCCAACGAGCACTACCTCGACCGCCTGCAAGCTGCCGGCCTGGTGATCTCGGCGATCACCCAGCGCGACAAGCTGACCGAGATCGTCGAGCTGCCACAGGCAGCGCACCCGTGGTTCGTGGGCGTGCAATTCCACCCCGAGTTCCGCAGCACGCCGTGGGACGGTCACCCGCTGTTCATCAGCTTCGTGCAGGCGGCGCTGGCGCACAAGACGCAGCGCGAAGGCACCGCCCTGCCACAAAAGGCAGCTGCGTGAGGGCCGTGCCGCCATGATGCTGTGTGGATTCGAGGTCGGGCTCGATCGGCCGCTGTTCCTGATCGCCGGCCCTTGTGTCGTCGAATCGGAGCAACTGCAGCTCGACGTTGCCGGGCGCCTCAAAGAGATGACCGGGGCGCTGGGCATCCCGTTCATCTTCAAATCGAGCTACGACAAGGCCAACCGCTCCAGCGGCACCTCGTACCGCGGGCCCGGCATGGACAAGGGGCTCGAGATCCTCGCCAAGGTCAAGCGCGAGCTGAAGGTGCCGGTGCTGACCGACGTGCACAGCGAGGCCGAGGTGCCCGCGGTCGCGCAGGTGGTCGACGTGCTGCAGACCCCTGCGTTCCTGAGCCGGCAGACCGATTTCATCCGCGCGGTGGCGCAGAGCGGCTTGCCGGTCAACATCAAGAAGGGCCAGTTCCTGGCACCGCACGACATGAAGAACGTGATCGACAAGGCCCGGGCGGCGGCGCGCGAAAAAGGGCTGAGCGAGGACCGCTTTCTCGCCTGCGAGCGCGGCGCGAGCTTCGGCTACAACAACCTGGTGTCCGACATGCGCAGCCTGGCGATCATGCGCGAGACCGGCGCGCCGGTGGTGTTCGACGCCACGCACTCGGTGCAGTTGCCGGGCGGCCAGGGCACCAGCTCGGGCGGCCAGCGCGAGCACGTGCCGGTGCTGGCGCGCGCGGCAGTCGCGGTGGGCATCGCCGGCATCTTCATGGAAACGCACCCCGACCCGGCCAAGGCGTTGTCCGACGGTCCCAACGCGGTGCCGTTGAAGCACATGCGTGCGCTGCTCGAGCAGCTGGCGGCGCTCGATCGCGTGGTCAAAGAGCAGCCGCTGCTCGAGAACGACTTTTCCTGCTAACCCGAACACGGAGCCATTCGATGCCGGTCGCTTACCTGTTGGTCGAGATGCACATCACCGATCCCGAGCGCTACAAGGCTTACATGGCCGTGGCGCCGGCCGCGGTCAAGGCCGCAGGCGGCGAATACCTGGTGCGCGGCGGCAAGCACGAGACGCTCGAGGGCGACTGGCAGCCGCATCGCGTGGCGATGTTGCGCTTCCCGAGCTACGCGCAGGCCAAGGCGTTCTACGACGGCGAGATGTACACCGCGGCGCGCGCCAAGCGCAAAGGCACCACCGAGTACTTCAACATGGTGCTGGTCGAGGGCGTCGACGCGCCCGTCTGAACAACAGCGAAAGGTCCTTCGTGAGTGCAATCGTCGATATCGTCGGCCGCGAGATTCTGGACAGCCGCGGCAACCCCACCGTCGAATGCGACGTGCTGCTGGAGTCGGGCACGATGGGCCGCGCCGCGGTGCCGAGCGGCGCCTCCACCGGCTCGCGCGAGGCGATCGAGCTGCGCGACGGCGACAAGGCGCGCTACGGCGGCAAGGGCGTGCTGCGCGCGGTCGAGCACATCAACACCGAGATCAGCGAGGCCGTGCTGGGCCTCGATGCGTCGGAGCAGGCGTTTCTCGACAAGACGCTGATCGACCTCGACGGCACCGACAACAAGAGCCGCCTCGGCGCCAACGCGACGCTGGCGGTGAGCATGGCGGTGGCGCGCGCGGCAGCCGAGGAGTCGGGGCTGCCGCTGTACCGCTATTTCGGCGGCTCCGGCGGCATGAGCATGCCGGTGCCGATGATGAACGTGATCAACGGCGGCGCGCACGCCAACAACAACCTCGACCTGCAGGAGCTGATGATCATCCCGCTCGGCGCACCGAGCTTCCGCGAGGCGGTGCGCTACGGCGCCGAGGTGTTCCACGCACTGAAGAAGCTGATCGACGGCAAGGGCATGAGCACCGCGGTGGGCGATGAAGGCGGCTTCGCACCCAACGTCGCCAGCCACGAAGCGGCGCTGCAGATGCTGGTGGAGGCGATCGACAAGGCGGGCTTCACACCCGGCCGGCAGATCGCGATCGGCCTGGACTGCGCGGCCAGCGAGTTCTACAAGGAAGGCAAGTACCACCTGAGCGGCGAAGGCATGGTCCTCAGCGCCACGGAGTGGACCGATATCCTCGCCACCTGGGCCGACAAGTACCCGATCGTCTCGATCGAGGACGGCATGGCCGAGAGCGACTGGGACGGCTGGAAGCACCTCACCGACAAGCTGGGGCAAAAGCTGCAGTTGGTGGGCGATGACCTGTTCGTCACCAACACCAAGATCCTGAAAGAAGGCATCGCCAAGCGGGTCGCCAACTCGATCCTGATCAAGATCAACCAGATCGGCACGTTGAGCGAAACCTTCGCCGCCATCGAGATGGCCAAGCGCGCCGGCTACACCGCGGTGATCAGCCACCGCAGCGGCGAGACCGAAGACGCGACCATCGCCGACATCGCGGTGGGCACCAACGCCGGCCAGATCAAGACCGGTTCGTTGAGTCGCAGCGATCGCGTGGCCAAGTACAACCAGCTGCTGCGCATCGAAGAAGACCTCGGCGACGTGGCGCACTACCCCGGCCGCGATGCGCTGTACAGCGTGCGCTGAGGGGCGGCCATGATCACCGCACGCGCCGCCACCGTGGTCCTCGTGCTGCTGCTGATGCTGGTGCACCTGGGGCTGTGGTTCGGCAAGGGCAGCGTGCCGCATGTCTGGAGCCAGCGCGCGCAGCTGGCCGCGCAGCGTGTACAGAACGAAGAGGCGCAGCGCCGCAACCAGCGCATGGCCGCCGAGGTGCTCGACCTGAAAGCCGGCCTCGAAATGATCGAGGAAAAGGCGCGCGGCGAACTGGGCATGGTCAAGCCCGACGAAGTGTTCGTGCAGGTGAGCCCGAAGCGCTGAACCCTTGGCCACCCCCGAAGCGGCGCTGGCGTTCGCGGCCTCCTGGCTCGCCCCCGCGTTCGTGCTGTGGGGCTCGCCCATCACCTGGCTCGAGCTCGTCGCGGTCGTGCTGTCGATCGCGATGGTGCTGTGCAACCTGCGCGTCGATCCCACCGGCTGGCCGCTGGCGATCGTCTCGTCGGCGCTGTACGGCGTGTTGTTCGCGGCCAACCGGCTGTACGGCGAAGCGACCTTGCAGCTGCTGTTCATCGCGGTCGCGTTCTGGGGCTGGTGGCAATGGCTGCGCGGCCGCGGTGGCAACGGGGAGCCGCTGCGCGTGCACCGCATGAGCGCGCGCCAGATCGGCTGGGTCGGTGCGCTGACCTTGCTGGCATGGCCGCTGCTCGGCCTCGTCCTGCAACACCACACCGACAGCGACGTGCCCTATCTCGACGCCCTGCCCACGGCGGGCAGCGTGGCCGGCCAGTTCCTGCTCGGGCGCAAGCTGATCGAGAACTGGCTGGTGTGGCTCGCGGTCAACGTCTTCAGCGTCGGCGTGTTCTCGTACAAGGGACTGTGGCTGACAGCGCTGCTGTACGCGCTGTTCGCAGGGCTGTCGGTGGCCGGCTGGCGCGCCTGGCGGGCGCGGCTGACGGCACGCGAGGTCGGCGCCTGAAATGCCGATAGACTGAGCCGCACCCGCGCTCTCACAGGACGCCTCGCGCATGCCGCAGCCCGACGCACCGCTGGCCCCCTACACGGTGCTCGATTTCACGATCGCGCGCGCCGGGCCCACGGCGGTGCGGATGCTCGCCGACTGGGGTGCGGACGTGATCCGCATCGAGCCGACGCCGCAGGCGAGCGAGCGCGCCTTCGCGGGCCGCCGTCACGGCAGCGACGAGCAGAACCTGCACCGCAACAAGCGCAGCGTGTGCCTGGACTTGAAGTCGCCGCGCGGCCGCGCGGTGCTCGACCGCCTGGTTCAGCGCGCCGACGTGGTGGTCGAGAACTTCCGTGCCGACGTCAAGCAGCGCCTGGGCCTCGACTACGAGCGGCTGCGCACGCTCAACCCGCGCATCGTGCTGGCCAGCATCTCGGGCTTCGGCCAGAGCGGACCCTACGCCGACCGGCCCGGCGTCGACCAGATCGTGCAGGGCCAGAGCGGGCTGATGTCGATCACCGGCGAGCCCGGGCGCGGGCCGATGCGCGTGGGCATCGCGGTGTCGGACACCGCGGCCGGGATGTTCCTGGGCCAAGGCATCCTGCTTGCGCTGCTGCAGCGCGAGCGCACCGGCATCGGCCAATGGGTGCACACGTCGCTGCTCGAGGCGATGCTCAACAAGCTCGATTTTCAGGCCGCGCGCTACACGATGAGCGGCGAGGTGCCAAAGCAGGAAGGCAACCACCACCCCACCCTGGCGCCGATGGGCACTTTCCGGGCGCGCGACGGGCTGGTCAACCTGGCGGCCAGCTCGCAGAAGATGTGGGAGGCGCTGTGCGCGGCGCTCGACGCGCCGGAGCTGAGCGCGCGGCCCGAGTTCGCCACCGAAGCGCTGCGTAACGGCCATCGCAGCGAGCTCGAGGCAGAGATCAACGCGCTGACCCAGCGCTTCGGCACCGCCGAGCTGGTGCAGCGGCTCAATCCGGCGGGCGTGCCGTGCGGGCCGATCTACGACGTCGGCCAGGCGTTCGCCGACGCGCAGGTGCAGCACCTGCGCATGACGCGCGCCGCCGAGCATCCGACCCTCGGACGCGTGAACCTGCTGCGCTCGCCGATCAACCTGTCGGCGTGCCCGCACCCCGAACGCTTCGAGCGCGCGGCGCCCGATCCGGGCCAGCACAGCGCCGAGCTGCTGCGCGAGGCCGGGTTCGACGACGCCGAAGTGGCCGGGCTGATGCGCGAAGGGGTCGTCACATGAGCGTTTCGGCGCTGCGAGCGGTGCCGCTGGCCACCGCGAAGATCATCGCCGAGGTCGACGGCGCGGTCGGCTGGCTGCGCATCAACCAGCCGGAGCGCCGCAATGCGATCTCGCTCGAGATGTGGCAAGGGCTGGCCGACGCCACCGCAGCGTTCGAGGCCGACGCCGGCGTGCGCGTGGTTGTGATCCACGGCGTCGGCGGACGCTCGTTCGCCGCCGGGGCCGACATCAGCGAGTTCGAGCAGCAACGTGCCAACGCCGAGCAGAAGCAACGCTACGGCGAAGTCGCGGCGCGCGGCCAGAACGGGCTGGCGCAATTGAGCAAGCCGTTGGTGGCGATGATTCAAGGCTACTGCATCGGGGGCGGCCTCGGCATCGCGCTGCAGGCCGACGTGCGCATCGCGGCCGAGGGTGCGCGCTTCGGCATTCCGGCCGCGCGCCTCGGGCTGGGCTACGAGTACGCGGGGCTGGCCACGCTGGCGCGCCTGGTCGGCCCCTCGGTGGCCAAGGACATCCTGTTCAGCGCGCGCCAGCTCGATGCCGCCGAGGCGCTGCGCATCGGGCTGGTCAACCACGTGCACGCGCCCGATGCGCTGGAATCGCGCGTGCGTGACTATGCAGCCACGATCGCCGCCAACGCGCCGCTGACCCTCCACGCCGCCAAAGCGGCGATGCGCTTGTTCGAGCGCTACTCGGAGCACGCCGATGCGCCAGCGGTCGATGCCCTGGTGGCCCGCTGCTTTGACAGCGAGGACTATCGCGAGGGGCGGCGCGCGTTCATGGACAAGCGCACGCCGCTGTTCAAGGGCCGTTGATGGCGCGCACCGACACGTCGTCCGGCACGCCGGAGCTGCACGTGGACGGCGCGGTGGCCACGCTGACGCTGCGCCGCCCGCAACAGGCGAACCGGCTGGAGCCCGACGACCTGCTGACGATCAGCGAACACGTGGCGCGCGTCAACGCGACGCCCGAGGTGCTGGTGCTGCGCATCGAGGCCACCGGCAAGACGTTCTGCGCCGGCTACGACATCGGGCAGATCGGCGGCGCGCGGCCGGTGGCGTTCGAGGACATGGTCAATGCGCTGGAAGACGCGCGGCCGATCACGCTGGCGCTGCTGCAAGGTGGCGTCTACGGCGGTGCCACCGACCTCGCGCTGGCCTGCGACTTCCGCGTCGGCAGCCCGCACACCGAGATGTTCATGCCGGCGGCGCGGCTGGGCCTGCACTTCTACCGCCGCGGCCTCGAGCGGTACGTGTCGCGCCTGGGTGTCGATCAGGCCAAGCGGCTGTTCCTGACCGCCGAGAAGATCGACGCCAGCGAGATGAAGGCGATCGGCTTTCTCACGCACCTGGTAGCCGCCGATGCGCTGCGCACCAACGCGGACCGGCTGTCGCAGACGCTGGCGGGCATGGCCCCGCTGGCGCTGCTGGGCATGAAGAAGAACCTCAACCGCATCGCGCGCGGCGCGCTCGACGCCGAAGACCTGCGGCGCGACATCGAACGCACCGTCGCGTCGCACGACCTGCAGGAAGGCCGCGCGGCCTGGGCCGAGAAGCGCGCACCTCGCTTTTCGGGGCACTGAGCGCGGCCACCGTGATGCCGCCGAACGCTGATGCGCAAGGCGCGGTGATCGCGCTGCTGGGCGCCGAGAGCACCGGCAAGACCACGCTCGCGCACCAGCTGGCCGACAGCCTGCGCGCGCGGGGCGAGCGCGTCGCCCGGGTCGACGAACACCTGCGCGAGTTCTGCCTGCGCCACGGCCGCACGCCGCGCCGCGACGAGCAGGCCGCTCTGGCGCGCGAACAGTCGCGCCGCATCGCCGAGGCAGCGCGCACGCACGAGGTGGTGGTGGCCGATACCGGCGCGCTGATGATCGCGGTCTACAGCCAGCTGCTGTTCGACGACGACTCGCTGCTGGCCGAAGCACTGGCCGAGCAGTCGCGCTATCGGGCCACGCTGCTGACCGCCCTCGACCTGCCGTGGGCGGCCGACGGCTTCATTCGCGACGGTGCCCACGCGCGCGCACCGGTCGATGCGCTGCTGCGTGACGCGCTGCTGCGCGCCGGCATTGCCTTCGCGGTGGTGGCTGGCGGCGGCGAACAGCGCCTCGCCAACGCGCAACGCGCTGTGGATGCGGCGCTGCGCCCAGCGCCGCGCGGGCCAACCCGCTGGCGCGCCGCCTGCGCCGAATGCGGCGACCCCGATTGCGAGCGCCACCTGCTGGCGCGCGGCGAGCTCAGTTGACCGAGCGTGATCCCGGCGGCTGCTGCAACGCCGCGGTGAAAAGCTCGCCGACGTCGACCGCGTCGAAGCGGTACATCGCACCGCAGAAGTCGCACGCCACCTCGGCGACACCGCGCTCGACGATCAGCGAGTCGACCTCGTCGCGCCCGAGCCCGCGCAGCATGTTGGCCACGCGCTGACGCGAGCAGGTGCACGCGAAGCGCGGCTGCACCGGTTCGAACACGCGCAGCGTCTCTTCCCAGAACAGGCGCTTCAAGATCTGCTCGGGCGACAGGTTGAGCAGCTCGTCGGACTTCAGCGTGGCCGCCAGCAGCGCGATGCGGTTGAAGTCCTCGCTGCGTCCGATGCCGTCTTCGTCGCCCTGCTGCCAGCCGCTGCCCGACAGATTGGCCTGCCCTTGCGCCGGCAAGCGCTGGATCAGCAGGCCGGCGGCGCACTGGTCATCGGCCGCCAGCACCATGCGCGTGTCGAGCTGCTCCGACTGCAGCATGTAGTGCTCGAGCACCTGCGACAGGCGCTGCAGCGGCTCCCGGCGGTCGCCGTGCAGCGGCACCACGCCCTGGTACGGCTGGCGTCCTGCCACGCGATCGCTGGGGTCGAGCGTGATCGCGCAACGCCCCTGCCCGTGCAGATTGAGCAGCGCCTCGAGCTGCGCGCCCGCAGGCACCGCGCCCACCACCTTGGCGGTCGCGCGAAAGCCGAGGTCGGTGCGCGCCTCGGCCACCGCCAGCTTGACCGGCCCGTCGCCGAACACCTGCAGGATCAATGCCCCATCGAACTTGATGTTGGCGTGCATCAGGCACACCGCGGCGCTCATCTCGCCGAGCAGGCTGCGCACCTCGGCCGCGAACGCGTGGCCACCGTCGCTCGCGGTGGCCCGGCGTGACAGCAGCTCGCGCCAGCCCTCGCGCAACTGCACAAGCATGCCGCGCACCGGCAGGCCTTCGAACAGGAACTTGTGCAGGCGGTCCGACACGGCGCATCTCACGCGCCCGACAGGCGCGCCGATATCATCGCAGACATGGAATTGCGCCAGCGCGCCTTGCAGTTGCTGTTGCTGCGCGATCCGGCCGTCAAGGCGGCCGCGGTGCGCGAATGGGCCGCCACGATAACGCCGCACAGCGCGATCGACAGCGACGCGCAGCTCGATGAACCGGCCGGGTTGCCGGCGTGGCCCGAGCGCCCGGTGTTGGTCGGCCCCTCGCAATTGCC
>Ga0068860_100002885_pt1 | contig 17828 bp, 13 predicted proteins | sample KBSSwiS32_FD_66597 | JGI IMG/M metagenome (GOLD analysis project Ga0068860, IMG submission 66597) | Switchgrass rhizosphere microbial communities from Kellogg Biological Station, Michigan, USA - KBS Switchgrass S3-2 | ecosystem: Host-associated > Plants > Roots > Rhizosphere > Soil ... | reverse complement strand
GGGTGTATATCGTATTGATACCTGGGGTGCGCAACCAAGCCGGTACTTTCAGAACACTTCTGATCTTGAATACAAGCAGGATTATATTTTCAGAATTCCCCCGGGCGAACGCGATAAAAACCCCAACCTTACCCAGAATATTCCCTGGAGATAATGATGGCAACCGAATCAATGTTTAAAAATACTACTGCAATGAAAAAAAATATAATAATGGCGTTGACCCTTCTGCTGGCAGCATCTACCTGGGTAGCCTGCAAAAAAGACACGCCCATAGATGAAGACGGCTTGTTAATTACTACGAGAAGAGAATGCTATGTGAGTAGTTTTGAATTGCTGGGAACCGACTTTGTAACGGTGCGCGCGGCAACAGCCGTTATTGATACAACCGCACAAACCGTAAAAGTCACCGTACTGTTTGGCACGGATCTCAAAAATCTTTATCCGCAATTCACGCTGGCGCAGGATTGCAAACTGGATCCTAAAATCACCGGCAAAACCGATTTTTCTGATTTAGCCAACCCAAAAGTATGGACCGTGGTATCGGGCGATCGGCAGATAAGAAAACCGTATACTGTAATAGTAACTGTTCAACCCCGGTAATGATCTTTAATCCAAAAAAGAGTACAATGCAACACAGACTTAAATATATCAACTACACCTGCTTACTGGCGCTTTCATCTCTTTGTATGTTGTCTTGTAAGAAAGATGCGCCGTATGCAACACCGGTAGCCTCAGACAAACTGCAGAACCAGGCTATAAAAAGAACACTCGGACCGAATATCGTAGGCCAGCAAATTGAGTTTGCTTATGCCATGGCCATAGTCCCTTCCAAGGGGAAACTCGTTTCCTGTGTGGCCGAAGCTTCTATTGCAGGAGCAGCCGGCACCTATATGGAAAACAGGTCTTTCTATACTGCTTCTACAGGCGCAGATGTAGGTGTGGTAGTAGGTTCACCTTCTGTTACCACTAAAACAACGACCACGGTTACTTACACAAAAGATACATCTGCTGCCACCCTTCGTTATTATTATGTAATACCCGAAGAAGCACGCGGCAAATCAGTTACCATTAAATTTACTGCTACCGCCAGTGATGGCGAAACAATCTCTACCACCATGGGGCCTTATACCATTGCTAAAATGGATATGGTACTTAATATGAAGGTAACCGATAGTAACCTCATGTATATCTCGATTGGCGATACCGCTGTATACAACGCTGCCAACGCTGCGGCGCATGCCGCCAGCATCGATCTGGTTTACCTATATCGTGCAAATGTTACTACCAGCGCTTTCAACCATGCATTGGTAGCACCCGCTGCCGACCCGCAATACCTGCCAGGCGTAACATTGCCGGCAGGTGTTAACAGAACCGCCAAATTGCTGAAAGTCTTTAACCTGCAGGATTTTAACCTTGCACATGAGCAATATGGTATTTATATTGACGACGTAGATTTTACACAGCTTGACCTGACCGGCGATCCGAACTTTGCGATAAACCTGAAAGCGGAAGCCGGTGTCTGGATTGAAACGGCGGATAAAAAATACAGGGCGTATATTTTTGTTAACTCAGTTACAGCTCCAAAGGGCGCTGTTCCGGCAAGTGCAATACTCAGTATAAAGCGATACGCGTTGTAAAATAGTCTAACAAAGGAAGAGGTATTTATTAATTAAAAAATTGATAAATGCCTTTTTTTGTTTGTGCCGTTTCCAAACCCGCCGTACAGCAATGAAAAAAAACTGCTCCATAAAGATATTCATCTTCCTAACAGGGATGATTACTTGCTTTTCTTTAGATGACCTGGCGCAGCCATTTGTGCATCCCGGCATAAACCAGCAGGCAAAAGATCTGGCATACATGAAAAAACTGGTGCTGGCCGGAAAGCAGCCCTGGGCGGCCGCTTTTGAAAGATTAAAAGCCGCTGCAGATACAGATTTTGCCGTGAAAGTGCATACACATGTATTGCGCGGCCCCTATGGTAAACCTAATATTGGTGGCGACGACCTTGCTAAATGCGCGAACATGGCATATAATGATGCGCTGGTTTGGTATATTACCAATGACCGGTCCTACGCAGCCAGGGCTATAGAAATATTAAACGCCTGGTCGTCTGCGCTATGGGATTTTGATTACAACGATGCTAAATTACTGGCCGCCTGGACCGGGCACCAGCTATGCAATGCCGCCGAAATTCTACGCTATACCAATGCAGGCTGGCAGCCAAAAGATATTGAAGCCTTCAGCAAGATGCTGATGACGGTTTATTACCCGCTGATGCGCCCTTATTATCCGCAGGCAAATGGTAATTGGGACGGCGCCATAATTCATTCTTTGATTGCGATAGCCGTATTTACTGATAACCGCCCGCTATTTAATAATGCAATCGATCATTTTAAACACGCACCGGTGAACGGTAGCATTTTTAAATACATTTACCCGAACGGGCAGTGCCAGGAGAGCCCGCGCGACCAGGGCCATGTACAGTTAGGCATTGGCGAATTTGCGGGCGCTGCGCAAGTGGCGTATACGCAAGGCATTGATCTTTTCTCCATTGCAAACAGCAGGATAGCTTTGGGATTTGAATATACGGCCAGCTTTCTGCTGGGTGAAAAACCTTATTGTTATTGCACTATTTCAGAACGTGCAAAAATATTGCGCGATGACTATGAATACGTGTACCGTCATTATACTGCGATGGGCATTGATCTACCATTTGTAAGAAAGGCCGCAGACTCCCTACGCGCAAAAGCATCCCGCAGCATACTTACTTCCGTTCGGGCATCTTTTCAAACCCCTGCTTTAACAAAAGCGTCATTGAAACCGGCCGGTACTGGTTATATAGCAGGTGCCGGCGCAATTGCTGCAACTCAAATACCCGCTGATGCTATTGTGGTAGCGCCAGGCCAGTCTATTCAGCAGGCGCTGGATACGGCAGCGGGCACGGGTAAATGGGTGATTGTAAAAAACGGGTTGCATACTTTCCCGCATACTTTAAAAATCTATTCCGGTACCACGCTTGCAGGCCAGGGCGCAGGCTCCATCCTGTTTCTTGACCCTGCTTCGGGCGACCGGGAAGCCATTATCAATGCAACAAATGACATGAACAATGTAACCATTCGTGATCTCGTTATGGAAGTATCCAACAAAACGGACCCCGGCACAGATCCCAATACTTACCGTTCTTTCAAAGGCGGGTATAACCGTGGCGGCATTCTGTTCAGAGCAGAAAAAGAAAACCAGTTGCAATATATTAATCTTATCAACCTTACCGTAAGAAATGCAACTTATTGCGGTGTTTCCATTAGCGGTGCAGCCAATATTACTATTAGCAATTGCAATTTTGATGAAAACGGTGCCAGCGTTCCGCCCGGTCCAATACTGCTGCACAATCTTTTACTGGCGCATTGCAAGGGGGTAAACATCCGCAGTAGCCGGTTAACCACCTCACCCAATGGCAGTGGTCTGGCACTCGATCATTGTAGTGATGTTTTCCTTACCAATTCTGAGATTGCACGAAACGGTTATTATGGTGTGCTGATGGCAGAAAGTGAAAATATTACTATCAAAGGCAATCTCATTGAAGCCAATGACCGCAGCGGTGTGATGGCGGAATTCCTATTCAATGGCTGTAAAAACTTAATGGTAAGCGATAATCGCATACAATTCAATGCCGGCTACGGGGTTGAAATGTATGCCGCTAAAAACTGCAAGGTTGTGAACAACATTTGCGACGGCAATGGCAATAGCGTGAGCCAGCAGAAATTAAGCCCTGAAAAGTTTATTGTTATGAAACCCTGAACTGATGGCAAAAAGTTTATTGCATGGAAACAAAATTACCGTGCAATATAACTACACGGTAATTTACAGGGAGCCGGCTATATGCAGTCCATTATAGTTTGAATCGATTACACTTTGTAATACTGCTCCCAGCCTTTTCGTGGGGGCGGGCCTATCAGCAGGTCGTTGGCCAATTTGTTATTGGTGATAATCTTTTTATCCCGGTCAAATTCAAGTTTGGTGTTCAACCACTGCGCCAGTACGCCCAGGCAAAATACCTGGCTAAGCGGACCCGCTATTGAAAAAGGTGAACGCGTTTGTTCCTGTCCCTGGCATGCCAGCAAAAAATTTTTCCAATGATTAGAAGGGCTTTCTGGTACCACTGGCAATTTACCCGCCATTTCCTTTGCCTTTGCTTCAGGGATTATGGAAAGCGTACTGCCATGAGAGCCGCCTTTAAAAGTCAGGTCTTTACTATAAATAATTTTACCCGGATTTAGTTTTACCGGTTGTATAGCACCGTTACTGGGTGGTGGTATATTGGGGTCGAGTGACGAAGTTCCATACCCCTCTGGCAGCGGCGGCAGGTTATTGATACCATCATACCATTTCACTTCTACGGGCGGCATTTTACCCCGTTCCGGGAATTTAAATGATAGTGTGGTGGACATCGGATAGAAAAAATCATTATGACCTTCTGCCTTCAATGCACTGATCTCATTAGGAAGGCCCAGATCCAAAAATTGGTGTGCCGTATCAAGTAAATGCGCGCCCCAGTCGCCCAAAGCACCCATTCCGAAATCAAACCAGCAACGCCATTGCCCGTTTACAAAATCCTTGTTGTAAGAATGTCCCTGTGTAGTGGTTTGCCATATATCCCAATTCAATGTGGAGGGAATGGGCTCTGCCGGTGGAAAAGATTTTATATTCGGATTCCAACCATGCCAGCGGCGTGCAGAATTCATGTGCGCGGTGATAGCTGTTACATCTTTAATGATGCCAGCATCTACCCAGGCTTTGAACTGAAAATAATTTCCTTCAGAATGTCCCTGGTTGCCCATCTGTGTTGCCAGTTTGCTGTGCTTGCTGGCTGCTTTCATCATCAGATCCACTTCATTGAATGTTCTGGCCATCGGCTTTTCAACATACACATGTTTGCCAAGTCCCAGCGCCATCATGGTAATCGGGAAATGCGAAAAATCGGGTACTGCAATAGAAACCGCTTCAATCTGGTTACCCATTTTATCAAACATCTGCCGGAAATCCTGGAACCGCGGCACATTTGGAAACTGCTGCAATATTTTTAATGTATGCGGCGCTCCCATATCAACATCGCAGAAGGCAACAATATCAGCAAGTCCGGTCTTGTACAATTCAGGTATTATTTCACCGCCGCGATTGCCAATGCCAATGCAGGCCAGCTTTACCTGCTGCTGACCCCGTGCTTTAATTAAGCCCGGTACGGTAACTGCTGCCGAAGCCAGCATTGCCTGTTTGAGAAATTCCCTTCTGGAGTAATCGTTTGTATACATATTGCAGATTTAAAATAAAGAAAATCATTTTTTACTGATAACAAATTCTATTTTACTTTTTACGCTGTTTTCGTTGGTCACAAAATTGATCCGGTAAATATTATCACCCCAGTTTCTTATAACGCCTTTATCTTCCGGCGCCGTGAGCGGAACTTTTTCTACCCCGGCCTGCAACTGCTTTGCATCGTACTTAATTACAAAATCCTTTGTTTCACCTCCCGCCGTTTTGTAATGAATGATGAGATTTCCCGGTGTTTCCAGGCTGGCCGGATAGCAGGTCATAATATGCTCCGTTATGCTACCGGCATTTTTTTGTATGATAAGATCAGTGATCTGCACATTTCTTCCCCTGTTTAAATGAACAGTACGACGCAGGGAAGCCAGGCCTGCTTTTTCGGGATAAGCATGGGCAATATCCAATGAAAATTCTGCCGAGCTCCTGTCCTGTTTGTAGGCCAGGGCGGAAGCTTTGAACGTAGGGCCCGGCGGTTGGGTTTCGGCATTAATATCCGGCAGGTTATGATAGTTTGAACAGTTTGACCAGATATCATAACGCTTACTGCTAAATGTTTTTGCGGTGTACGTGCCGCTTCCCACGTCGATCAGCAAGGGCAACCCGTTATAATATACGATGTAGTTTCCAACATCGTTGTGGTTATGGCTTTCATCATTATTGCCGCCTTTGGCTGCAATAAACCATCCATCAGTGGATCCTTCTTTATCGCGCGCCGCCATCACCTGCAGATCAGGCAGCCATACATTACCAGGCAGTGGCAACCCCTTTGCTGCATTCTTAAATTCATCCTGCATAAATAATTCAAATAGTGTTCTGAAATAATGGCTGCCCGTCTCTCCCACTTCTCCCCTGCGGTAATAAGCGCCAAACCGCATCATATCCGGATCATTGATGTCTTTTCCAAAACGATAAATCATACTGGCAGCCATACCGGGTTTCGGGCTTGCGTCGGCAAAATCTACAAAATAGACCGGGCCGATATTTGCCCTGTAAATAAACCGGGCCATGTTCTTTATCTTTTCGTCATCGTACACATACTTAAATGAATTGTCGGTGGCCATGTTCAGCATGGCAATATTATCATACAGGGAGGCGCCGGCAGCTCCCCAGTAGCCGGGTCCTTCATCGCAGCCGCCGTCCTGCGGATATGGATTTAAAAATTCATCCAGCACAGTGAGAATCTTGGCAACGGCATTCACGCGTTTCGTTTCATCTTTTTCCAACAGCAGTACCGCATTTAGCCAGTTGGAACATATCCACGGGTTCCAGTTATTGGGCCGGCGGCCGTTGGCATTTTTGGTCATCCATCCATGTGGCCTGGCCATCAACGGTTCAAATACACGCCTGTTAACTTCAGCATAGATCCGTTTTCTTAGCTGGGGAGAAACAGCATCCAGTTTATCGCCCATAAAATAATCAACCCATGAAAGAAAAGTGGACATTTCAGCTCCAAATAATTCAACAAACGGCTGAGAAACATCCATGAGTCCGGAAAGTTCTTTTGTTTTGGGCAGATGTGCGGGTGAACCCCACCAGGATTGTTCGCAAATAGACCACACCCCGTTAATGATAGCATCCGTAAATCTTCCTTTATTTTCATATATCTCTGCCAGCACCAGCGTACCCAGCACTTCGCGCTTCCTTGTATTCATGCCATCATAGGTTGCCCGGTCGCCCGTACGCTCTATCAGCAGCGAAGTGGTAGCCGGGATAGAGGGCCAGTCATAGTTAATATAAGACATGCCCTTGTCGAAAAAAGCCTTCATCATGGATTCATCTGCTTTTGACCATCCGGCCCTGTCGGTAATTTTTGGAAAGGGTGCCCATTGTGATTGTGGAACCAATATTGTCTTCAATTTATCCAGCGGGTATTTTCCACTGAGCAGGTTTTGATTTTGCGCATACACATGAACGGTTGTTACAAACATCATGAGTGCCGTCAACTTCTTCATAGAATCTTTTTAAACGTAACGATTGTTGATTATTTATCTGTGGCCCCGTTCCCAGGTGTTAATGATACCACCAGGGTTGTTGTTGCTTTTGCAGGAATGGTTATTTCAAAACCGGTGCGGGTGGTACCTGGGTTCGGTGCATCATACTCATGCGGTGGTGGATCGGTGGGCCAGATTTTCATGGTAATGCCGGCGGGTTCTTTCACTTGTAGTATCAACCTCTTCCCATGCAGTGTTAATTCTGCCATGTTCTTGCCCGTTATAGTCACCTGCGCAGGTGTGAGTAAGGTCCAGCGAAGAGTGGTGATGGTATCGGCGGCTTCAATTTCATCGCGTACGGAAACGGACTGTTTGTTTACAATGGAAATGCTGCGAACCGCCTTTGTCAAATCGCCCTTGTAAGCTGCTGAAATATCTACTACCGCATTCATCAGTTCAGGTGCGGCAGACGATGAAATGACAGGCGCATAACCGGCTACCCATTGATGCTTATCATTTACGGTAAGCGTATTGTGCGCCTGGTTAATATAACGAAATACCGACCAGCGTTGCGCATCCTGTGTTCTGCCAAATATCTGCAGGCCTTTTGATTCCAGTGATTCATATTCCTGCCTGCCGAAATCCATCGCCCATCTTTCCCCGTTGGCATCCATGATAAACGAACCTACATCCATATGCGCATGGTTGATGGATCCGGAACCGCCTTTTATGGCGACGTATATAGCATTGCTGTCTGTCCAGGAAGTGCGCATCAATGCAATCGGATTTTTCCCCTGCCCCACCCAAAAAATTGATGCGGGTGCTTTGATAGTATTCAGGTTGATTCCGTTACTCCATATCAGCAAGCCGGGCAATATCCTGTTTTGTACAAAGGATTTGGGATTGTTTTTTAATAAGCGGCTCCGCTCAACCCATAACACCGAAGGATCTTTTGTTTTGGCAGCAAACCAAAACATAGCGGGTTCCAGTCCGCCTTCAGGGCCTGAATCAGAATAATTGAAAGGATTGCCCGTGGGACCGGTCATATTTTCCAGGAAACCGGCTGTTTTCAGGAAGCCCGGTTTTTCACTTAGCCCGAAATCTTTCCCGAATAATTTATCCAACGCACTAATGAAAAGCACATTGAAGCTGGTTCCATAACCCCAGTAGTTGTATCCTTCGGGATAGATGCCATCGGGGCCGTAGTCTTTCATGGCATTGGGAATCGAATTAATAGAACGATTGATGATCTGTTTGGCCAGTTCCGGCTCATCTTCATACACTGCCATGGCGCCGTAAGCCATGCCCGTGTTGCATACCTGGTTCCAGTTATGCTCTACCGTTAGCCAGTTGGCATTGTTCTTTATATCCAGCGAAGGCTTGATGCCCTTTTCAAGAATAGCAGTTTTAATGGTCGATCGCGATGCGGTAGAAAGATAATCAAACAACCAGTCATAACCGATAGCCATTGCCGTGGTCATTTCTGCTACGTCCAGGAAATGGCTGGGGTTCCAGTCGCTGAACGCGCTGATGGCGAGCATTTCTTTTTCGGCTCTTTCCGCGTATTTTTTATCAAGTGTTATCCGGTATGCATAGGAAAGGAAAAACAACCTGCGCAACGCTTCCCTTGATTTATCCAGCAACCTGCGGCCAATCTTAATTCTTTCTACGGGAGCCATGTTTATCATTTTACCCGACTCCTCTATTATCGCCTGCTGTACCGCCGACCATATTTTATCTCCGGCAATGGCATTTTGGAGTTTTTTTTCTTCGCCTTTCAGCAGCAGAATGCGGGGATGAGGGGCAATGGCAGCAGACCCAATATAATCTGTTTGCGCAAACAGGCGGCTGCCCGTAAAAAAGGCCAGTGCAATAAGTAATACGAAGGGGCTGCTGAATTTCATATAGCAATACATTTTGGAAATTAGGCCGGAAGTCCTGCCGCTATATGCAGCAGTGATAATATGTTGCAATCGTTCCGGCAGGAAATTAGCTATTATGTTCCGATATCAATCAAACGACCGGTTGTTTTGTAATTGATATTTACGAAAACGTTTGAGTAAATAAATACCTGTTTTCTGAAAACGATTCCAGTTTTTTTACCCAAGTTTGAAGACCCGATTTTTTAACCAGACCAAAACAGATTGCTTATGCCGAAATCCCATCTTTTCAGGATGCCCACCTGTTACCATTGCGATAATTGCCCGCGCAGGCTCCTTTTTTTAAAAAAATAATGAAACCGATTCCAGGCAATCCGGTATTGCCGCGCATCATCCGGAGATACCGTCATACTGATGTTTGTGCAAAGTTTTGATGTAACTATGCCTATGAAAAAAAAGCAACACAGGAAGAATTCAATACATGATATTGCCAGGGTGCTGCAGCTTTCTCCCGCGACTATCTCGCGCGTATTGAACAATCACCCGCATGTACACAAATCAACCCGCAGCAGGGTAATGGCCATGGTAGAACAGGTTGGTTACAAGCCCAACCCCATGGCTTCCGGGCTTCGGACCAATAAAACCAATACCATCGGCCTCATTGTGCCAAGGATATCAATGTTTGTTCATGCGGAAATTATCACCACCATCCAGAACGAACTTCATACCCATGGCTACAACCTCATCATCTGCCAGTCGAATGACTCTGTTGAAATGGAAAAAGAGCTCACGCGTACGCTGAATGCTTCGCGAGTAGATGCCGTAATTGCTGCCTGCACCCTGTTCACCACCGATTTCAGCCACTTTGATATTCTTGCACAAAATAATATTCCTATTATTTTTTATGATCGCGTTCCGGTAAAGCCTTATCCTGCGTGCATCATCAAGGGCGATGATTTCCGGGGTGGTTACCTGGCGGCTGCCCACCTGATAGAACTTGGCTGCCGGCGCATTGCCTATATCTCCGGACCGCTGGTATGCAGCATTTATATTGACCGGTATGCGGGTTTTAAAAAAGCCATGACGCAGCATGAAATACCTGTTCTTAATAACTATACCTTTTACCATGAACTGAATGCAGAGAATGCCAGAAAATCGATGGCGAAATTGTTTGCAAAAAAGCCCTACCCAGACGGCATCTTTGCGGCCAATGACGTAACGGCCCTGGAAGTGCTGCACTTTGCTAAAGAAATAGGTGTGGAAGTGCCTTCGGAATTAAAGATTGTTGGTTATTCCAATGATCCGCGTTCTTCTATTGTTTCGCCTTCCATGACAACCATTGAGCAGTTTCCGGCCCAAACCGGCAAGGTGATAGTAACTGAATTGATAAAAATGCTAAAGCATAATGTAAGCGGTAAACAGCCCGCTGAATTCCCCGAAATAACTACCGGCGTGGGGCTTATCAGGCGAATGTCGACCTGAGAGAACGGTGGAGGGGGTTGCAGGTTTAAGGTTTATGCGAGAGATACCACTGATATTAAAAAGAACACAACTGATCAAGAATATGAAACACCTGACCATTACCGTTATTGTTATTCTATTTGTTTTGCTGGCCACGGCACAGCCAACGGGCCAATCAATGAAAGCATTGATTAATGAAGACCTGCGGTTTGCCGCGCAGCAATACAAGGTGCTGATGCAAACCCTGCCAGCCAACCTGATGCCGAAAACGTACGATGCGGGGAAAAAAGAATTGGTGACCAGTAATACCAAATGGTGGTGCAGCGGATTTTATCCAGGCACCTTGTGGCTGATTTATGAAGGCACTAAAGACAGTACCATCAAGACTGAAGCGGAGAAAAGGCTGGCGCTTGTGGAACCTGAAAAGAACTTTGCGCCCAATCACGATGTAGGTTTTAAAATGTTCTGCAGTTTTGGAACGGCTTACCGCATCACTAAAAATCCCGCCTACAAAGATGTAATCCTTACATCGGCCAATACACTTACTACCCGTTATCGTCCATCTATTCAATCTATTCAATCGTGGGATTCCAACGCTAATTTTAAATGCCCGGTTATTATCGATAATATGATGAACCTGGAATTACTTGAATGGGCCGCACAGAACGGCGGTGAAAAGAGGTTTGATCAAATTGCGGTAAACCATGCCAATACAACATTAAAGAATCATTACCGTGCTGATAATAGTTCCTATCATGTAGTGGATTATAACCTTGCCACCGGTGCCGTTTCCGCCAAAAAAACACACCAGGGTTACGGGGATGAATCTGCCTGGTCGCGCGGACAATCCTGGGGCTTGTATGGTTTTGTAGTAATGTACCGCTTTACAAAAGACACTGTCTATTTATCGCAGGCCCGTAAGATTGCGGCTTTTATTCTCCATCACCCCAACCTACCTGCAGACAAAATTCCTTACTGGGATTTTAACGCACCGGATATCCCGAACGCAAAACGCGATGCTTCTGCAGCAGCGGTGATGGCGTCTGCGCTGCTGGAACTGGGACAGTATACAAAAGGAAATGAAAAACAAAATTATATCAATGCTGCAGGAAAAATTATACAGACCCTGTCTTCCCCCGCTTACCGCGCTGCTGCTGGTGCCAATGGCGGCTTCCTGCTGGAACACAGTGTTGGATCAATACCAGGTAATTCCGAAGTAGATGTTCCATTGACCTACGCGGATTATTATTTTGTTGAAGCATTATTGCGCTATAGGAAATGGTATCTGTAGATATTATAAATTTTGAATTCTATATTTTAAATTGACTAAGCCCCGCCTTCAGCCGGACCAGGGTGAACGAACGAATATCAAAATCTAAAATTCAAAATACTTTAGCGGTTGATTCGCGCGGAATCAGCACCGATTTAATAACAATGTTTTCGTTTTTTAGCTGGTAATGTTTTTTGTCGAGCGCTTTGAAAAGAACGGAAGCAGCTTCTTTACCAATTTCAAAGGCAGGCTGTGTTATAGTGGTGAGTGAAGGATTCAATAAAGATGCTGTTTTGATATTCGAAAAGCAAATGATTTTTACATCGCGCGGAATGACCAGTTTCAAATCGCGGCAAGCTTCATAGGCACTTAAAGCGTATTGCTCCACGGCCGCAAAAATGCCATCCGGCCGCTGGTGCTGCAGCAGGTCTTTTATCAGCAGGAAATCCTGCCTGCTTTCATTGCTGCAGTTCACTACCACGGCTTCATCAGCCGGCAATCCATGATCCTGCCATGCCCGCAGGTACCCCTTCATTCTTTTTTCCCCAATGGATATATTCCTCGACATGGCCAGGTGAACCGGTCTCTTACAACCCTGTTCAAACAGGTGTTTGGTAGCAAGATAACTGCTTTCATAATCATCAGTCGTCACCTTTACGGTATCAAAAGATTCACCCACCCTGTCGAAAAAAACAATGGGCAGGCCGTTCTCTACCAGTTGCTGCAGGTGTGCATAATCGGTAGTGGTATTTGAAACCGAAATCAGCACGCCGTCAACGCGGCCGCCGTGCAGGTACCGGGTCAGTGCAATTTCTTTCCTATAGTCTTCATGGGTTAAATAAATCAATACATGGTAATTTTTTTCCTGCGCAATAGACTCAATCCCGTTAATCGCCAGCGTAAAATAATTATTGGCAATTTCCGGGATAATAACAGCAATGGTTTTGCTTTTATGTTTGCGCAAACTGCTGGCATAAGGGTTGGGCTGGTAATTCAATTCGGTGGCAAGCGCTATCACCCGGTCTTTTGTTTCTTTACTGATATCATGGCTATCGCGCAGGGCTTTTGATACCGCAGAAATGGATAAATTAAGGATTTGGGCAAGTTTCTTGATATTCACGGATTCCATACTGCAATGATAGGATATCGGATATAACTACCATCCATTTCCAGCCGGATTTTCAAAACTTCTTGACGATATCCATCGCTTTCCGCAAGGGCCGCCACCCGCGGCGCGCGGGATGGTCAATCCTGTTGTTTGCGTATTATAAATTTTCATACATTAGCTGATGGCAATAATGGGAATGTCTTTGGCAAACGTCACTGAACCTACTATTCCTGCCGGAAAGAACATCCTGTTGCTGAGTGTAACCAGAAGATAAGAGCATCCTGCAACGATAGTTTGGAGTTTAACCAAATACCCTAAATATGGATAAGGTCAAAAAAGTATTGGTAGCAGACGACGACCCGGCAATACTGGATGTGATGAGAATGATGCTGGAGTTTGAAGGATATGAAGTGACCACTACCCCCAACGGTGCTGCTATTCTGCAAATGGATAGTGGGCTGCCAGATCTCCTTTTACTTGATATCTGGATGTCGGGCACCGATGGCAGGGAAGTTTGCAGGAAATTAAAGCTAAACGAAAAAACCAAAAATATTCCCGTAGTGCTGGTTTCCGCCATCAAAGACATAGAGCATTCGGCCAGGGAAGCGGGCGCGGATGATTTTATCGCCAAACCTTTTGAAATGAATGAGCTGCTGCAAAAAATAGAAAAGAATATCAGCATGTCTTAATAAGCTTTACGCAACGATCTTTTTTTCTTAACCCGTTGCCCGATGTCTGCATTATTTTTATTACTACCATTGCCCTATGCGCAAACTTCTTTTCAGCTTTTTGTTATTTTGCCATGGTGCCAGCGGACAGGATGCTGTACCCGGACAGCCCCTACCAGGCTGGAAACCCGGCTACCTCGATCTGCATCATATCAATACCGGCAGGGGTAATGCCGCTTTTTTTATTTTGCCCGACGGTACCAACCTGCTGGTAGATGCCGGCGAACTGGATCCCACTGCGCCGCGCACCAGTTCGCCCAGAAACACGCCCATTCGCCCCAACGCAAGCAAAACTCCCTGCGAATGGATAACAGATTATATAAAACAATTTTCGCCGCAAAAAGAGCTGACGGTTATTGACTACGCATTGATAACCCATTTTCACGATGACCATTTCGGTAGCTGGTATCCCGGTGCACCATTATCGTTGAACAAAAAGTTTGTCCGGACAGGTATAGCCGGTGTAGCAGATTTGATACCTATGCACCTGTTGCTATCACGTGATTACCACTACCCCGTTGATCCCGACAGCCTCCTGAAAAAACTTCCGGCCGACAATCATTTCAAAAAGACATGGGCCAATTATATTTCATTGATACAGTCGGCACCCAATGGTTTAAAAAATGAGTTCCTTCAGGCCGGTTCTGCCACGCAGATCCATTTACTGCATGCTGCTGCCGATTACCCTTCTTTTCAAATCCGCAACCTGAAATCAAACGGGCTTATATGGACGGGAAAAGACAGCAGTGTGCTGCAGCACTTCCCTTCGATTGATCTGAAAAACCCTGGCTCCTGGCCAGACGAGAACACACTGAGCAATGCTATCCTTATCTCCTATGGCGGATTCTTGTATTATACAGGTGGCGATAACCCTGGCAATGTTTTCCTGGGCGATTCAAGCTGGCGCGACGTTGAAACAAGCCTGGCCGCAGCCACAGGCCCTGTAGACATAGCAACCATGGACCATCATGGCAACCGCGATGCGGTGAACGCGAATTTCATCCAAACACTTCAGCCAAGGGTATGGATCCAACAGACCTGGACAGCCGATCATCCCGGACATGAAGTACTGATAAGAATTATGTCGAAATTATATGCCGGCCCCTGCGATCTGTTTGCCACCAATATCATGGAAGCAACCAAAATTGTGATTGGGCCATTGATAGATCAGGCTTACAAAAGTCAGCAGGGACATATACTGGTAAGGGTTTTGCCAGGTGGCAAAACCTACTATATTATTATTTTGGATGATGCTGCTACCAGCCGGTTGGTGAAGGCCGTTTTTGGGCCTTACCAAACCAAAAACCAACAGTGATACTTGGCTGAAGCCATGCGTTTTTCGATGTTGTACATTTGTTCAGCCGATTTCATCAGCGAACGACTTTAACTTTTTTTCAGTAAACTGTTATCCAGTCTTCAAATCCTACAGTCATGAAAAATAAGTTGATACTTTTATTGGGTATAGTCTTTTTGGCAACAGGTCTTTCGGCTTCCGCACAAGACAGCAGCCGGCAGGGTGCAGCAAAAAAGATAAACAAGGCCAGTGAACAGGCCGATAACCTGCATGGAAAAAAAATACAGCAACAAACATTGTCGAATAACCGGGTTGAGAAGCTTGATTCCGTAGCCGCCAACAGGCCGAAAAAGAAAACCGTGGCCAAGCATAGACGCAAACTGTCCTGAACAGGCAATAAAAAAGAGTTTGTTCACCTCTTTTTTGTCAGCATCTGTCGTACGTGATTCAACTCTTCCGGAGCTGTTTGGCATTGCAGCCTACCCGGGACTTCCCCCGCACCGCGTTCGGGTTTATTTATATTGAAGCCCTGGGCTGGTGAGAGAAGTCTAAAAAAAACCTTGCTGGGCTTGGGTTAGCCTGGCTGTTATTAAATGAGGTTAGAGAGAAAAAGCAACGGTGTGCTGCAAATACTCCATTAGCGTTTAAACATTCCCGTAAACTTCTGGTTGTACAATTTGCTGTTCAGTGGTTGATATTGTTTTTGTACCGAAAGCAGGCGCGCATTCTGTTCATCATTGGTGGCCGCCCTGAAAGAACCAGTATTGATAAAGCGCAGGGCAGCCGCCAGTGAGGGTTCGTTTGCGTCGCCCCAATTCCTGTTAACACCATCTGCTGTCAATTTATCGGGCGCAAAACCATCATAATATTCTGCACTTCCCGCACTGTTCACTGTTTTGAATGAAATAGGATACATCGCATAATTGAAGATAGAAATAGGGAAAAAGCCCACCGGCTTCCCATACGTGGTATCCCCTACCAATTTAACATCCATATAAGGCCGCAGGTTATTAATCAGCAATTCGCTGGCAGAGGCGGTTTCACTGCTTACAATAAAAAACACGCGGTTAAGGTTAACATTGCCTGCTTTTTGATACGCAACCGTGTTATCGGCAGGTAAAAACGATACATTGGAAAAACCGGGTTTTCTTTTTAACAGCGGAAATTTGCCGGCTGTTAACGAATCATTGAAGATATAAGTGTACATCGTTTTACCGCTTGCACCGGATGGAGCAATCAGGTTGGCCAGTGCATCCTGTGTAGAGGTAGAACCACCATGGTTATAACGCAGGTCAACCACCAGTTCATTGATACCCTTCGATGCAAAATCAGTAAACGCATTTGTTAATTCTGTTTTTGACACATCACCAAAAAACTGGTTGAATACCATATAGCCGGTTTTCTTGGCACCATCGGTTATAACATCGGTATACAAAACCGAATTGGCGGTATAGCTTCCCTTGGCGAGATTAAGACTGACACTGCTGCCATCTGTTTTTACAAAGCTGAAGCTTGCGGAGCTGGAATTGGTACCAAAAAACACATCGTTTAATACAGTAATGCTGGCATTATCGTAACCAATGGTTGTATTGTTTATTTTACTGATGTACCAGCCTCTCTGCACGCCGGCGGTTCCTGCAGGAGAACTTTTATATACATATTCAACAAACCAGTATACGGAATCATTGGGAAGGGCTTTATCGATAGATGCGGCCTTTATAAAAAAACCATAGTCTTTATCATTGCCGGTTTGTATGGCGTCTGAAGCCTCCTGCGTGGTAATAAAACTATAACTATGTTTATTGTCTTGCGGCTGCAGCGCCCTGATGGCGGCCATTTCATTTTGTGCAGCAGCCAGTTCAGATGAACCGGTGTATTGACGCGGATTAAAAACGGCATACGATGGAATCACTTCATGCCATAAATATTCTTCCTTGCTATAGAGATAAACTGAATCCCTGAGTAAATCCAGTTTGGCAGCCGCCGATAGCGTGTCTGTATTACCGGGCGATGAAGAAGACCCGTTATTTTTTTTACAGGAATACGAAAGGAAAAAGACAATTGCGATGCAGGGAAATAACAAATAGTTTTTCATATCTGTAAGATACGCCGGATTGCAAAAAACGGTTTGCCGTTGAAACCAAGCAAAAATTGTTTAATGCATTTTTAACAATTGTAAGGCTATAAACATTGGTTATTTAAATGTTAAGAGACAATTACCTGTGTTTTACCTGTTCAAAAAAGAAAACACCTTTTTTGTTGGCGACTATAATATCAGGAAGTTTGTCGCGGTTAATATCCTGTACCAATACCTGCAAACCCACACCGGAATTTTCATCTACAAGATGCGGGATCCAAACCGGCGTTTTACCGGGTTTATATTGAAACCAATATAAAACGGCAGGTTCGAAGGCGCCGGGATCTTTTCCATTGTGTGCGAAATAACGTTTACCTGTAATCAGATCAGGATAGCCATCCATATTGATATCTGCCATGGCCATTCCATGGCTTTGTGAAAACCGGTTGAAAATAAGATGATGCATCCATATCAGGCTTCCATTTTCATCTGCTGTTCTTTCATGCCACCATATCCCATAGTTATGGGCAGAAGCACTGAGCATATCCATTTTCCCATCGGCGTTTGCATCCAGTGCGTAGATTTGGGAACAATCTTCGCTGATAGCGGTAGCATGAAAGAGCCAGTTGGGTTGCCTTGGATCTACAGGGCATTCCCACCATCCGGTATTAATAATGACATCTTTTCTGCCATCGGCATTCATATCAGCAAAGCCAAGTCCGTGCGCATAACGATTGGTGCCGGTATCGCCTTT
>Ga0068860_100002883_pt1 | contig 17831 bp, 14 predicted proteins | sample KBSSwiS32_FD_66597 | JGI IMG/M metagenome (GOLD analysis project Ga0068860, IMG submission 66597) | Switchgrass rhizosphere microbial communities from Kellogg Biological Station, Michigan, USA - KBS Switchgrass S3-2 | ecosystem: Host-associated > Plants > Roots > Rhizosphere > Soil ... | reverse complement strand
GTCGCTGAACACCTGCTGGCGCTCGCGCAGGACCTCGAATCGCGGCCAGGAGAGGCCGGCCTGGTTGATCCCCTGCTCGGGGGCCGAGGAGTTGATCGCGACGAGCCGCTCGGGATTCTCGTACGGCAGCGGCTGCAGGAAGATGGCTTCGACCAGGCTGAAGATGGCGGCGTTGGCGCCGATGCCCAAGGCGAGTGCCACGACCGCGACGACGGTGAACCCGGGCGACTTCAAGAGCGAGCGAACGGCATAGCGGAGCGTCTTCATGACTCCTCCTGTCGAGCCCAACTGTCTATGATGTCTATGATACGAGTTTCGCACCGATGGGTTGCTTTCCCGGCTGGGCTCCGCGGCCTTCCTGTAACGTATCCCCGCAACCAAAGACCGGCGTAGAATCACCGCCAGTTCCAAAATCCAGGAGCGCGCTTCGCGCCCCCGAGACGTCCCTACCAAGAGCCGCGGGACAACCCGCGCGACGAGCTATGCGCAGCCGCACGATGGCCCTGACGTCGGCAGGCCTCTCCCCGAGCGAGCTGGGGGAGATCTCGCGCGCGGCGGGGCGCGACCCGGACCTGGCGCTGGCGTTCTTGCCCGCGACCCCGGATCTCGGCCGCGAGCTCGACACCCTGGCCGCCGCCTGGCCCGAGAGCCTCCGCGTCGGCTGCGAAGCCTCCTCCCAGCTCGTCGATGGAATCTCGACCACCGAAGGCTGCGTCCAGGCTTTCTGGTTCGATCCGCCTGAGCCTCCCGGCCAACCGGCTCGGCGCCCGGAGGCTATCGTGCTCGAAGGGAGCTTCGACCACCCTCCTGCCGAGCCTGAGATCGCGGCCTTCGCCGGCCGGCTGGCCGAGGCGGACGGCGTGCTGCTGTTGGCCGATGGCTTGCGCTTCCCCGCCGAACGGCTGTTGGCCGACCTTGGGGCTCGGCTCGACCCACGGGCGCTGCGGATCGCCGGCGGGCTCGCCTCCTCGACCTTCTCCGCCCCGACGGTTTCGATCGGGGGCTTGGGCGCGCGCGTGTTCTGCGATCGCCAGATCTTCCCTTCGGCCTGTCTCGCGGTGTTGCTCTACGGCGTCGACATGCAGGTCGAAGTGATCCGCGGGTGGAATCCGGCGAGCCCGATCTATGCCGTCACCCGCGCCGAGGGCACCGTCCTGTACGAGATCGAAGGCCAGCCGGCGACGGATTGGTATCGCCGGTTCTTCACCGTCCGCGGCGCGCTGCTGCCGTTGCCCGAAGCTTCTCAAGGGTTCCCCTTGATCATCGTCGGCCCCGCCTCGGGGCGCCAGGGTCTCTATCGAAGCTTGCGCGCCTTCGACCAACCGGTCGGCGCCGTCACGCTCTGGGGGAAAATCGAAACCGGCGACCAGGTGCGGATGGGGATGTTCGGCGGCGGCGACGGCAACGCCCTGTTGGAGACCCTCGAAGCGGCGACCGGTCGGACGCATTCCGGCGAGGCTCCGGTCGAAGCCGCGATCCTCTGCTCGTGCGTCGGCCGGCAGGCGGCCTTGGGCGAGAAGATGGAAGAAGAGATCACGGCGATCCACCGCGCGCTTGCCGGCGCGTCGCTTTCGGGGTTCTTCTCCCTCGGTGAAATCGGGCCGAGCGACGACGCCAGCCCGGCTTTCTACAACCATACGGCGGTGCTCGTCCTGCTGCGCGAAGGGGCGCCATGAACCGTTTCGAAGGCGAGATCCTGCGCAATCTGCTGGTGCAAACGACCAGCGCCTACGACGACCAGCTCGGGGCGATCGCGGCGGAAAAGGAGATGGCGCAGGTCACCCTGGCCTCGATCGGCGACGGCGTCCTGTCGACCGACGCGGGCGGCCGGGTGGAGTTGCTCAACCCGGTCGCCGAGGCGCTGGCCGGCTGGTCGGCCGAGGAGGCGGCGGGGCTGCCGGTGGCCGAGGTGCTGCGCCTGGTCGACGACAGCAACGGCCGCGAGATCGAGCATCCGGTCGAGCGTTGCCTGGCCTCCGGCCAGAGCCTGCGCCTGACCGAGCGAATCGCGCTCCAGCGGCGCGACGGGCGGCGCCACGCGGTCGAATGCACCTGCTCGCCGATTCGCGACCGGCACGGGGCGCAGGTGGGCGCCGTGCTGGTGTTTCAAGACGTGACCGAAAAGCGATTGTTGGCGCTTCAGCTCGCTCATCAAGCGACCCATGACGACTTGACCGGCCTGTTCAATCGCGCGGCGTTCGACGGCCACTTGCAGCGCGCGCTCGAAGAGACCCGGCGCACGGGCGTACCCCACGCGCTTGCCTACATGGACCTCGACCAGTTCAAGCTGATCAACGACACCTGCGGCCACCTGGCGGGCGACGAGCTGCTCCATCGGGTGACCGAGATGCTCCAGGGCGCCATGCGCGCTTCCGACATCGTCGCCCGGCTGGGCGGCGACGAGTTCGCCTGGTTGTCGCTCTATTCGCCGCTCGAGACCGCGGAGCGCCAGATCGCCAAGTTTCACCGCGAGCTGCAGGGCTTCCGCTTCGCCTGGCAGGACAGGACGTTCACGATCGGCGTGAGCATCGGCCTGGTGCCGATCACCGAGGACTTCGCCTCGGTCGCCCACCTGATGTCGGCCGCCGACCACGCCTGTTACGTGGCGAAAGAGAAAGGGCGGAACCGGATTCAGGTCTACCACCCCGACACCGCGGAGTTCGTGCGCCGGGACGCCGACATGAACTGGGTGCTGCGCATCCAAGAGACGCTCGAACGCGATCGGTTCCGGCTGTTCGCCCAGGAGATCCGGCCGCTCGTCCGGCGCGAAGGCCAGGGCCTGCGCTTCGAGGTGCTGCTGCGCATGATTTCGGAAGGGGGGCAGATCCACCTGCCGTCGGATTTCATCCGCGCCGCCGAGCGCTACGGCCTGATGCGCTCGATCGACCGCTGGGTGATCGGCCGTTCGCTCGAAACGTTCGCCGCCGAGTCGCCGGCCTGGCTCGCGGGGCTCGCGCTCTGCGCGATCAACCTCTCCGCGGTGTCGATCGGCGACGAGACGTTCCTCGATTTCGTCGAGGAGCGTTTGGCCGCGACCGGGTTTCCCGCCGAGAAGCTCTGCTTCGAGATCACCGAGACGGCGGCGATCGGAAACCTCCATCAAGCGGTGCGCCTGCTCGGCCGTTTGGGCGCCCGCGGCGTCCGCTTCGCGCTCGACGATTTCGGCAGCGGCATGGCCTCGTACGCCTATTTGAAGGAGCTGCCCGTCGCGTTCCTGAAGATCGACGGCAAGTTCATCCAGGACATCGTGACCGACCCGCTCGACCGCGCGATGGTCGAGTCGATCAACCAGGTCGGCCACGTGATGGGCCTGGAGACGATCGCCGAGTCGGTGGGCAGCCTCGCCGCAGTCAACCAATTGCGCGCGCTCGGCGTGGACTACGGCCAGGGACATTGGATCAGCCCACCCCGTCCCCTTTCGGCGCTCCGCGAGATAGCATCCGCCTCCTAAAGCCCCGTTCGCCGCACCAGACACCCGTCACGGGGCGTCTCTTGGAAGGAGAAGGACCCCTATGGCCCGATCCGCGACCTCCGCACCGCTCGACGAGCCGCGAGAAGCGAAAACCGGCTTCGTCCGCGAGCTCGGCCTGCTCGACTCGACCATGATCGTCGCCGGATCGATGATCGGCTCGGGCATCTTCATCGTCTCGGCCGACATCTCCCGCCAGGTCGGTTCGCCGGGTGGGCTGCTGCTCACCTGGATCATCACCGGCCTGCTCACCCTGGGCGCCGCGCTCTCCTACGGCGAGCTGGCCGCGATGATGCCGCACGCGGGCGGGCAGTACGTCTACCTGCGCGAGGCCTGGTCGCCGCTCTGGGGCTTCCTCTACGGCTGGACGGTCTTCCTGGTCATCCAGACCGGCACGATCGCCGCGGTCGCGGTGGGCTTCGCCCGCTATCTCGGGGTGCTCGTGCCGTGGATCTCGCCGACGAGTTGGGTGGTGGCGCCGATCGACATTTCCTCGGGCTTCGCGATCTCGCTCTCGACCCAGCAGCTGGTCGGGGTGCTGATGATCGTCGCCTTGAGCTGGCTGAACACGCGTGGCATCCGGCTCGGCAAGCTGATCCAGAACGTGTTCACGTCCGCCAAGACGTTCGCGCTGTTCGCGCTGATCGCGGTCGGCCTGTTCTTCGGCCACAACCTGGGCGCGAACTTCGCCCATCCCTGGACCCCGCAAACCCCCGAGGGGGGCTCGCCGATCGCCGCCGGAGCGCTCGCTCTGATCGTGGCGTTCGGCGTCGCGCAGGTCGGCTCGCTGTTCTCCTCCGACGCCTGGAACAACATCACGTTCACCGCGGGCGAAGTGAAGAATCCGAAACGGAACCTGCCGCTCTCGCTCGCGCTCGGCACCGGCCTGGTCACCCTGCTCTATGTGCTCGCGAACGTCGCCTACCTCGCGGTCCTGCCTCTCGCGCAAATCCAGACCGCGCCGGACGATCGGGTGGCGACCGCGGCGCTCCAGGCGATCTTTCCCGGCGCCGGGACGATCATCATGGCGATCGCGATCGTGATCTCGACCTTCGGCTGCAACAACGGGTTGATCCTGGCGGGCGCCCGGGTCTACCACGCGATGGCGCACGACGGCCTGTTCTTCCGCGCGACCGGCAAACTGAACTCCCGCGCGGTCCCGGCGGTCGGCCTGATACTCCAGTGCGTCTGGGCGAGCTTCCTGGTGCTGCCGCGAACCCGCCTGCACGACGCGGCCGGCGCCGTGTTGCTCGACGCGGGCGGCCAGCCGCAGTATGGAAACGTCTACGGCACCCTGCTCGACTACGTGGTCTTCGCGGTCTTGATCTTCTACGTCTTGACGATCGCCGGTCTGTTCCGGCTGCGCCGCACGCAGCCGAACGCCGAGCGGCCGTACCGCGCCTTCGGCTACCCTCTGGTTCCCGCCCTGTACATCCTCGCCGCGAGCGCGATCACGCTGATCCTGCTGTTCTACAAGACGCAGACCAGCTGGCCCGGCTTGGTGATCGTCCTCACCGGCGTGCCGGTCTACCTGCTCTGGCGCCGCTCCGCCGCGGCCGCCGCGGGATAGGATGCCGCCAACTTAGAACCCGACCCGTTACGTTTGCGGAGGAATCGATGACCAACCACTTTCCGGAGGACTCTCGATGAGCCAACTGTTCGCGCGCAAGCCGCTCAGCTTGCTGCTCGACGAAGTGAAGAGCGACAACCGGCTCCGCCGCGTGCTCGGCCCGGTTCAACTGAGCGCCCTGGGCGTCGGCGCGATCATCGGCGCCGGCATCTTCGTCGCGACCGGCGCCGCGGCGCACAACGTGGCCGGCCCGGCCTTGATGCTCTCCTACGTCGTGGCGGGCGTGACCTGCATCTTCGCCGCGCTCTGCTACGCGGAGTTCGCCTCGATGGTGCCGGTCGCCGGCTCGGCCTACACCTACGCCTACGCGACGCTCGGCGAGCTGTTCGCCTGGATCATCGGCTGGGACCTGGTGCTCGAATACGCGGTCGGCAGCGCCACCGTCGCCACCGGCTGGTCGGGCTATCTCCAAAGCCTGCTCGGCGAAAACGCGCTGCCTCTTGCGTTCCGCGAATCCCCTTGGCGCTACGACGGCACGACCGGGTTATTCGTCTCGACCGGATCGTTCATCAACCTGCCGGCGGTCGTGATCGTCATCATCGTCACCATCATCCTGGTCAAGGGCATTCAGGAGAGCGCGAGCTTCAACGCCGCGATGGTGGGCATCAAGCTCGCGGCGGTGCTGTTCGTGATCGGCGTCGGCATGTTCTTCGTCAACGCGGAGAACTGGCATCCGTTCGCGCCGTTCGGCTGGACGGGGATCAACTTCTTCGGCACGCACCTCACCGGCCAGACGGATCCACAGGGCTCACCGCTCGGCATGCTCGCCGGCGCCGCGATCATCTTCTTTGCCTACATCGGCTTCGACTCGGTCTCGACCCACACCGAAGAGGCCAAGAATCCGCAGCGCGACGTGCCGATCGGCATCATCGTGTCGCTGGTTCTCTGCACCGTCCTCTACATCGCGGTGGTCGCCGTACTGACCGGCATGGTCAACTACAAGGATCTGGACGTTGCCGCGCCGGTCTCTCAGGCATTCGCGCAACGTGGCCTCACCTGGGCGAAATGGATCATCGCCGCTGCCGGGGTCGCGGGCATCACCTCGGTACTGCTGGTCATGATGCTCTCGGCACCGCGCGTGTTTCTCGCCATGGCACGCGACGGATTGGTCTCGAAGAGCTTCTTCGGCAATGTCCATCCGAGGTTCAAAACCCCGTGGCTCTCGACGATCCTGATCGGCAGCTGCGTGGTCTTCGGAGCCGGCTTCCTGCCGATCGACTTCCTGCTTCGCCTGACCAACATCGGCACCCTATTCGCGTTCGTCGTGGTCTGCGCAGCGGTCCTGATCATGCGCAAGAAGTACCCGAACGCCGATCGGCCGTTCCGCTGCCCGTGGGTGCCCGTGGTTCCGATCCTCGGCATCCTGATGTGCCTGCTGCTGATGTTCTCGCTCCCCTACGGCAACTGGTGGCGATTGGCCGCCTGGCTCGCGATCGGCCTGGTCATCTATTTCATCTACGGCCAGAGGCACAGCGTGATGAAGGGGTACATCGAGAAGCACGGGTCGGAAGGTCACTAGCTTCCGATTCACGAGAAACGAAGGGCGGCGTGGCTCGGTGGAGCCCGCCGCCCTTTTTTAGTCGCGTCGGCCTGAGTCGCCTACGGCTTCGCGGCACCCTTCGGCGCCGGCTTCTCCTTGCGGACTTCCGCCACCTTCGCCTCGATCTCGGCGAGCTTGCCGGGGGCGAGCTCGAGCGAAACGAGCCGCCCTTCGGCGCGGACAACGTTGTCCGGATAGAAATGGAGGATCTCCTTCCTCCCCTCGGCGCCGGCCAGCGTTATGGTGAGGCTCGATTTGCCGAACGCGTTTGGGAGGCCATCGACCAGCTTCTCGGCGCGCAGCTCGGAGATCGCGTAGAGCAGGTCGGAGACGGGAGTGTAGGAGATCGTCTCCTTGCCGCGCTGCCAGTCGGAGCCCGAGCGCTTGACGTCGAGCGAGCCCTGGTCGCCCTCCACATGGATCGAATCGACCTGATAGACCTCGATCGAGGAAACCGCGTGGGAGCGCCAATCTTGTTCCCCCCTCATCAAGGCCTCCGCGACCCGCGATTTGGTGGTGAACAGCTGTCCCCCGGCGCGCGCGTAGGTGGCAGGCGCCTCGCCTTCGGCGGCGGCGCCGACGTTGCCGCCGAGGTCGAGCTGGAACGCCTGGCGTTGCCCCTTCGAGGCGACTTCGATCGTCCCCTTCGGGGGTGCGAGCCCCATCTCCGCGGGCACCGCGGGCGACTCGACGAAGCGGTCGGCGGCGAGGCCGGTCAGATCGGAGAGCAGCGCTTCGACCAGGTCGCGATCGGCCCGATCCGCGATCGGACGTTCGAGCCAGAAACCGTCGGCATGCCGCGCGAGGACCACCTCGGAGGAAACCGGAGCGCCCGGAGCCCCTGCGATCGCCGACGGTCGAATCGTGATCCGCTCGATCGCCTCGCGGTCGCCGGAGAAGATCTGCTTGTCGCGCCAGGAGCCCGGCTCGCGCAGAAGGTCGTTCCAGAACGCGTCCGGAACGGCATACGCCTCGCTCTTGCCCTCGATCCGCACGATCCGCTCGCCGCCGACCGGCACCTTGGCGCCGATTTCGAGCACGGTGGTGCCGTCGGCCGTCTTCAGACGGATCTTCGCTTCCGGCTTGTCGAGACCGGTCGCTTGTCGGTCGACGTCGTCGATCGTTCCGCTCCGTTCAAGACCGGCGAGAGAATCGACCAGGCGGCCGACGCTCGCGGCGTCCGCGCGAGCAGTGATCGGGTGGACGATCCGCCACGACCAATCGGCCGCCGTGATCGATTCCGCGGCCGGCGCCGGTTCGTCCGACGTCTCGGCCGCCTTGGCAGGCTTCTCGACCCGTTCGAACGCGAGAGGCGCGCCCTGCCGTTCGATCGCGAGCGAACGAACGTCGCCCGGCCCGAAGGAGAAAATCTTCTTCGCCCTGCTCTCCCGCTCCTCGGAGGAGGGCATCTTGCGCTCGTAGAACGCGATGAACGAGCCGAGCCCGGCGACCAGCAGCAGCAATATCAGAAGGGTACGCGGCTTCATCGTCTACCGCCTCCGCCGGCGCATCCGGACGCCGATCGCCGCCGCGACGGCGAGCCCCGGCAACACGCCGAGGATCAGGATCCAGACGTTCCGGAGCTGGCTGCCGGTGAGCGAGAGGTGGGTCTGCTCGGTCTTCTTCGGCGGGATCGCGATCAGGTCTTTCCGCTCGACCAACCAATTGACGGCGTTGGCGACCGCGTTCGCGTTGCCGACGTTGACGTTCCAGAACTGGTTCGTCGCCAGGTCCGAGTCGCCGAACACCACCAGCCGCGGCGCTTTCGGATCGTCGGCGGGGGCCGGCGGAGCCGGCATGTCGTCGTCGGCGGGGGCCGGCGGTTTCGCATCCCCGCCGACCGCGACGCCTAGGCTGAGAGGCCCCTGCAGATCGGCCTCGTCCTTGCCCACTTTGTCGAGCGCGGCGAAGTTCGTTTCGCCCCAGCCGGCGGGGGTGGTTTTGAGCAGCTCGGTCACCTTGGCGCCCGCCGGACCGGACGCCGCCCGGACCGAACGCGCGAGGCTGACCAACATCGGCAGGCTCTGGCGCGACAGCGGCTCGACGATCTGATGCTGTCCGTAGACGTTCGAGAACAGGGTCTCGGCGCCGAACATCGGCAGCGGATTCGACGGATCGACGACGATGTCGTTGTCCACCTGGACGCCGTATTTCGCCAGCAACGGTTCCAATCCGGTCGAGACGAGACCGGGAGACGTGCGCCCGAGAACGGGATCGAGCATCGCCAGCAGGCGACCGCCCCGAGCCAAGTACGCGCCGATCGCGTCGATCTCCGGCGCCACGAAGTTGGCCGTCGGTCCGGCGATCACCAGCAGATCGGTATCCGCCGGGACCGCGGCCTGGCCGAGCGAAGCCCACTCCTCGACCGCATAGCCGTCCCCTTTGAGCAGCTCGCGCAAGGACGAGAGCCCGCGCTCCTCCAGGCCGTCGAGCGACGCTTCGCCATGGCCGGTGGTGAAGCGCACTTTCGGCTCCCGCGCTTGGCCGAGCTGAATCAGGGCGTTGGTGAACTTCTGCTCGCCTTTGAACGCCGCGAGCGTCGGCTGCCCGCCCCCCATGCCCATCGAGGAGTAGTCGTACTCCGCAAGATCGCCCGCATCGACCACCTTCTTGGTTTCGCCGGAAACGAAGACGACGCTTGCGTTCTCCACCCCGAACTGGCGCGCGAGCTGCTGCGCCTCGACCGGGTTTCGCTCCGGGTCGACGAATCGCACCTTCAGACGGCGCGAGGCCGCGGCGTAGCGGTCGAGCAGCTCCCGGGTCGGTCCGTAGAGCCCCTGCTGCTTCTGGGGCGACAGCAGCACGACGATCTGGATGTCGTGATCGAGACCCTTAAGGACCTTCTCGCTTTTCTCCGACAGCGAATAGAGCGCCGTCGACGTCCAGTCGAACCGCTTGTGGTACTTCCAGCCGAAATAGTTGACGATCCCGAGCAGCGCCGCGACGAGCAAAATGCCCGCCGAGAGGAGGCCGGTCTTGGTCAGTTGCCGATTCGAGGCCGACATGCCGTTATCTCCACTTCCGGTCTTCGAGCGCCCGGCTGGTCAGGAATAAGAAAAACAGGCTGGTCGAGATGTAATAGACGAGCCGCCGGGTGTCGAGCACCCCTTTGCCCAGCTCATCCATCGCCGCGCTGATGTCGAGGTACCCGAACGCGTTCTTCCAGACCTCGGCCGTAGCGAGCTGTTCGAGCAGGCCGACCAGGAACAGCACGATCAGGATCGCGAAGGTGACGACCGCCGCGATCAGCTGGCTGCGTGTCATCGCCGAGGCGAACGTGCCGACGGCGAGAAACAGCGCGCCGACCAGCAGGACGCTCAAGTAGCCGGCGGCGATCGGCCCCCACTGAACCTCGCCGTAGTGGGCGAGAATCCCGGCGTAGCCGAGGGTGGGCAACCACAAGAGGGCGAAGAACGACAGCGCGGCGAGGTACTTTCCGGCGACCACCTGCCCCTCGGTGATCGGCGCGGTCATCAGCACCTCGATCGAGCCGGAGCGCAGCTCTTCGGACAAAAGGCGCATCGGCAGGATCGTGCCGAGCACGATCAGGATCAGCCAGGTCGAGCCGAAGAAGTAACCCATCGGCGGCCCGGAAGGCGCGCCGGGCTGGGCCAGCTGGGTGATCATCAAGCCAAACAGCAGGCCGTTGATCGCCAGGAAGAAAAACGCCACGACGTAGGCGAGCGGCGAAAGAAAATACGCCCGCAGCTCGCGCAGATAGGTCGCCAGGACGGCTCTCACGACGCCACCTCCTCGGCCGGCTCGGCCGCCTCGTCCGTCGCCTCGACCGCATCTCCATCGCCGTCGATCGTCTCCGGCGTCTCGGCCGGATGGTTCGTGGTCAGGCGGACGAACACGTCTTCCAGGCTCGCCTTGCTCTGCGCCAGCTCGACGAGCGTCCAGCCTCTGGCCACCGCGAGACGGAAAATCTCCGCCCGCGGATCGGCGTCGGCGCTCGCCGCCAGACGAAATTCGCCCGCTTCCGGCCCGGGCGCCACCGCGGTGATTCCCGACAGCGCACCGAGAGCCTCGGCGATCGCAGTCGTCTCGGTCGTGGCCGCGCTCTTCTCGGCGTCGGCGCCATCGAATCCGGAGAAGGCGACGCGGATCTCGGAGGCGCCGCGGGAGCTCTGCCGCAGGCTCTCCGGGGTCCCTTCGGCGACGATGCGTCCCTTGTCGATGATCAGCACCCGGTTACAGAGCAGCTCGACCTCGGACAGGATGTGGGTCGAGAGGATCAGCGTCCGCTCGCGCCCGAGGTCGCGGATCAGCTCGCGGATCGCGATGATCTGTTTCGGATCGAGCCCGACGGTCGGCTCGTCGAGGATCAGCACCTCCGGATCGTGGAGGATCGCGGTGGCGAGCCCGACGCGCTGGCGGTACCCCTTGGAGAGGGTGCCGATCACCTGGTTTCGCACGTCGGAGAGCAGGCAGCGCTCTTGGGCCGATTCGCACGCCCGCTTCGCTTCGGCGCGCTTCATCCCCTCGAGTCCCGCCCGGTAGGCGAGATATTCGCCCACCCGCATTTCGCCGTAGAGCGCGACGTTTTCCGGCAGGTAGCCGATCTGGCGCCGTGCCTTGACGGGAGCCTCGAACAGGTCCGTGCCGCCGATGGTGACCCGCCCGCCGGTGGGCGGCAGGAACCCGGTGATCATGCGGATCGTGGTGGTCTTGCCGGCGCCGTTCGGCCCCAGCAGCCCCAGAATTTCCCCTTCGCCCACCGCGAAGGAGACGTCGTTGACGGCGGTGAAATCGCCGTACCGACGGCTCAGGTTCTGTGCTTCGATCATCGACCCCTCCTCGGAGATGAAACCGGGATGCTCCCGCGCCCTGCGCAGCAAAACGGGTGCCGGCTGAAAATACCTGAAATCAAAGGGTTTCCATCCTATACGGTTGCCGTGTACGCCATTTTGACGCGAGGCGGCTGCCCTCTCCTGGGCTATGCTCGCGTCATGAGCGAAAAAGACAAGGCCGTCGGAATGAAATCCGCTTACGAGCTGGCGCTCGAACGGATGGAAAAGCAGGGCATCGAACGACCGCGCGGCGAAGAGTTTTCCGACGCCCTCCGCGAGAAGATCGCCGAAGTCCGCAGCCAGGCCGAAGCAAGAATTGCCGAGCTGGAAATCCTCCACCGCGACCGCCTGAAAGGCCTTTTCGAGCACGACGCCCGCCGCGAAGAGGAAGAGGAATACGTCCGCGAACGGCGGCGCATCGAAGAGAACCGCGACCAGAAGATCGAAAAGCTGCGCGGCGAGGCTTGATCCCTACCCCACCCGTTCCCCAAAGCGCCGGACGTCCTGGGTCGTCCCGAAGACATAGATTTCGTCGCCCTTCTCGAAGCGGAACGCGGGAGCGAATTCGACCAGAACCTCGTCGCCTCGCTCGGCCGCGACTACGGTGCAGCCGGTTCGTTGGCGAATCGAGCCGGGGCGCTGGCCGACCCATCCCGTGGCGGGAACCTTCAAGATCTCCAGCCGCGGATCGAGCGCCACGGCCTCTTGGCCGAGGAGCTTCCTGGCGAGCATCTGGCCCGCAACCTGGCTGATCGAAAGGGCGAAATAGGCGCCGGCGCGACGGATGCGCTCGACGTTTTCGGCTTCGTTCACCCGCGCGATGACCGGCACTTCGGGCGCCAGATCCTTCAAGATCACGGTCGCGAAGAGGGTCGCGCTGTCGCTCGACAGCGCCAGGATGACCGCCTGGGCGTTCTTCACGTCCAACCGGTCGAGCAGCTTCGGGTCGAGCAGGGAGCCCACCTCGTCGACCTCCGGCGCCGGCTCGCGATCGACCACGCGGACCTCTTCGCCCGCATCGCGCAGCAGCTCCGCCACCTTCCTGCCGACCTCGCCGTACCCCGCGATGAGAAAGGGCCCCTTGCGCCGCAGGGCGACCGGCCCGCGGGCGAGCGCGGTCAGCCGATCGAGACCCGCGGCGGGACCGATCACGACCAGGATCCCCTCGGCCACCAGCCGCATGTTCGGCGGCGGCGGCGCCACGAGCTTCCCGTCGATCCACTGACCGAGAACGGTCACCCCGGTTTGAGTGCGCACCTCGGCGCTTTCGAGCGTCTGCCCCACCAGCGGGCTCTCCGCTCCGATCTGCATCTCGACCACCTCCAGCCGGCGACCGAGCTCGTGCAGGCCGGCGACGCGCGGGTCGATCCGGGCGGAGGCGCGCGCCGCGAGCGCGGCGCCCAGGATGTGGCGCGGAGTGAAAGTCGCGGTCGCTCCGGCGAGCATGATCGGCCGGCGGTGGAAGGGCTCTTCGACGATCGCGAGCACCGGCCCGATGTAGCCCGATTGACGGGCGGCCAGGATCACCGTCGCGTTTTCGGCGTCCGTGCCGTTGGCGATCAGCGCCCGCGATTTCGCGAGAGAGGCCGCCGCGAGCCCGGCTTCCCCTGACCCAAGATGGAGCACCCTTCGGCCGGCCTCGAAAAGCTGGCGCGCTTGCGCCTCGACCGGTTCGAGCACCAGGGTTTCGATCCTCGCGGCGGCGAGCTCGGCGAGCAGGCTTTCGACCGCCGGGCCATAGCGGTAGACCACCACGTGACCTTCGAGTGGTTTGTCGAGCCGACGCGGCAGGCGCGCCTGGAAACGCTCCTCCAGCACCGGAATCAGGTAGAGAGGAAAGATCATGAAGACGAGGAAAACCCCGACGAACTGCACCAGCGCGACGAAGACCACCATCGCTGGATGGTGCCAGCGCGCATCGGCCCCGTACCCCGTGGTGGTGAGCGTCTCGGCCGCCCACGAGAGGCTGTCCCAGAAGCCGCGCGGCTGCCCCTCGAGCAGGCGCATGCCGGTCATGTAGAGCGCGCCGGAGACGACCACCAGGATCGTCGGCGCGACCAGGATCAGCAGGATCAGGCGCTTTTGCGGTTTGCGCACGGCGGCTTTAGTACGGCATGTCGTCTTCGTCGAGACCGAAGTGGTGCCCCAGCTCGTGAACCACCGTGTCGCGCACCTCGCGGATCACTTCGCGCCGTGACGAGCAGAGCCGCAGGATCGGCCCGCGGTAGATCACCACCCGATCCGGCAATCCGCCGTAGAACGAGTCGCGCTCCGCAAGCGGCACCCCTTGGTACAGGCCGAGCAGGTCGTCCTCCGGATCGAGATCGACGGACGCGAGATCCTCTTCCGTCGGCTCGTCCTCGACCACCACCGCGACGTTTTCGAGCAGCTCGGCGAACTCCTCCGGCAAATCGTCGAGCGCCTTGGCGACCAGGGCTTCGAACTCTTCGGGCGCGATTCGCATGGCGCTCTACTTTAGCCCGTTCGCGGCAGCCTTCACTTCGGGCCGCGGCGGTTGCGCCAGATCTCGACGACCGGAGGGACCAACGACAGAGCGATGATCGCCACGATCACGTAGTGGAAGTTGTTCTTCACCAAAGGGAAGTTGCCGAAGAAATAGCCGGCGAGAGTAAACAGGAGGACCCAGGCGACGCCGCCCGCGACGTTGTAGGCCGCGAAACGGCGGTACGACATTTTTCCGATCCCTGCTACGAACGGCGCAAAGGTCCGAACGATCGGCACGAACCGCGCGATGACGATCGTCTTGGCGCCGTATTTCTCGTAGAACTGTTGGGTTTTCACCAGATGCTTCCGGTTCAGCCAGCGCGAATCCTCGCGGCGGAAGATCGCCGGGCCGATGCGTTTGCCCGCCGCATAGTTGACGGCGTCGCCGAGAACCGCGGCGACCATCAGAAGTCCGACCGCGAGTGCCAATGAGATCGGCGAACCTTCGGCCGCCGCGAGCGCGCCGACCGCGAACAGCAGCGAGTCGCCGGGCAGGAACGGAGTGACCACCAAGCCGGTTTCGCAGAACACGATGGTGAACAAGAGCCCGTAGAACCAGGGGCCGAGAGCGGCCACCGCCTGGTTCAGGTATTTGTCCAGATGGAGAAAATAATCGAGCAGCAGGTGCAGAGTATCCATGCAGTACCTTTCGTTGATTCTTCGGGAAAACTATTCGACCGACCGTTTGGACTCTGCGAGGATCGCGACGCCGTTCGAGGTGCCGATCCGATCGGCGCCGGCCGAGATCATCGCGCTCGCGGTCGGGAAATCGCGAATCCCGCCGGAAGCTTTGATCCGCGCCCGGCCGGCGGACACGTTCGCGAGCAGCGCCACGTCCTCGATCGTCGCCCCGCCCGGGCCGAAGCCGGTGGAGGTTTTTATGTAGTCGGCTCCGGCGGCAACGGCGATCTCCGCGCCGTGGATCTTCTCCGGTTCGGTGAGCATGGCGGTTTCCAAGATGACTTTGAGCGTCGCGTCCGGCCGCTCCTGGCGAACGGCCAGCACCCAACTCTCCAAATCGGCGAGCGCCCGCGCGGGCCAGGGCTCCTCGCTCTTGAGCCAGGAGATGTCGATCACCGTGTCCAGCTCCACCGCGCCGTCGTCGAGCGCCCGGAGCGATTCCGCCCGGCGCGTCTCCGGATGGACGTAGCCGAAGGGAAACCCAATGACGGTGCCGACTCGCACGGCCGTGCCCGCCAGCCGCTCGGCCACGTAGGACACCCAAACTGGAGGCACGCAGACCGCGGCGAAGCCGTGCTCGGCCGCTTCGGCCGCGAGCTGCTCGTAGGCGGCGCGGGCGGCATCGGGCTTGAGCAGCGTGTGGTCGATGTAGGTCGCGAGCGGGCGGATCGTCATGGGCGCGCCTCCGAGGCGGCGGGATCGTACACTACCGGGCCCGCACATTTGCCCAAAATTACGCGAACATGGCTAAACCCTTCCTGTAGAATGCCTTAGCCCATGAACATCCTCGGCATCTCGGCCTTCTACCACGAGTCGTCCTGTTGCCTCCTGCGCGACGGACGGCTGGTCGCCGCGGCGTCCGAGGAGCGGTTCACGCGGGTCAAGCACGATCCGCGGCTGCCGGTCGAGGCGTTCCGGTTCTGCCTCGAACGGGAAGGGCTCGATCTGCTCGATCTCGACGCGATCGCCTACTACGAGCTGCCCGAGGTAAAGCTCGAACGCCAGCTCTGGTCCGGCAGGCAGGCCTCCGAGCTCGACGCGCAAGGGCCGGAGCGGGCGATCCGCGAGCGGCTCGGCTGGGAGGGGGAGATCCTGACCTTTCCCCATCATCTTTGCCATGCCGCGAGCGCCTTCTATTGGAGCGGCTTCGAACGGGCGGCGACTTTCACGGTCGATGGCGTGGGCGAATGGGCGACCACCACCTATGGCCGGGGCGGCCGGGGCGAAGGGAACGGCCTCTCCCAATTCGCCGAGGTCCGGTTTCCTCACTCGCTCGGCTTGCTCTATTCGACGGTTACCGCCTATCTCGGGTTCGCGGTGAACGACGGCGAGTACAAGGTGATGGGCTTGGCTCCGTACGGCGAGCCGCGGCTGGTGGACCGGCTGGCTCAAGCGATCCGGGTTGAGCCCGGTCCTGGCTTCACCCTCGATCTGAGTTTCTTCGATTTCGTCGCCGGAACCCGCATGTGGACGGCCGCGTTCGAGGAGCTGGTCGGCGGACCGCCACGCCGCCGAGGAGAGAAGCTGCTGCCGTTCCATCGCGACCTCGCGCGGAGCGTTCAGGTTCTGCTCGAAGAGACCCTGCTCGACAAGGTGCGCTGGCTGCACGGCCAAACCGGAGAGGAAGATCTCTGCATGGCCGGCGGCGTCGCGCTCAACTGCGTGGCGAACGGGCGCATCCTGCGCGAGGGGCCGTTCCGGCGCCTGTTCGTCCAACCCGCGGCCGGCGATTCCGGAGGTTGCCTGGGGGCTGCCGCCTTGGCAAACGCCAAGCTCGGAGGAACGCCACCCGCTCGCGAACCGCTGCGCCGCGTCGATCTCGGCCCCTCGTTTTCTCATGCCGAAATCGCGGCGGTGATCGCCGCGGCGGGTCTTCCCGCGACCGACTACTCCGACCGCGAGGCGGAGCTGCTCGCCGCGGTCGCCGAGCGCCTGGCGCGGCACGAGATCGTCGGCTGGTTCGACGGCCGGATGGAACACGGACCGCGCGCGCTCGGAAACCGTTCGATCCTGGCGAATCCGCTCGACTCCGACGTCCGCGAGCGGCTGAACCGGCGGGTCAAGAAGCGGGAGGCGTTCCGGCCGTTCGCCCCGAGCGTTCTCCTCCGAAAAGCCGCCGAGCATTTCGAGCTGGACCATCCCTCCCCGTTCATGCTCGAAACGTGCGCCGTCCGTTCGGACCTGGATTTGCCGGGGATCACCCACGTCGACGGCTCGGCCCGCCCGCAGACGGTCGATCCCGTCGATCATCCGCGGTTCGCGGCGCTGCTCGACGCGTTCTTCCGCCGGACCGGCTGTCCGATTCTGGTCAATACTTCGTTCAACGTCGCGGGCGAACCGATCGTCGCGACCCCGGTCGACGCGCTGCTAGGGGCGGCGGACGCTACGCTCGACGCCCTGGTGCTCGGAGATTTTCTGATCGACGGCCGCGACCTGCCCGAGGTCTGGCGCACGCTTCTGCCCGCTTGGCGCGAGCGGCGGCGGAGCGGTTTCGCGGACGCCTCTTCCCGTCCAACCAGCGCGATCTCCGAGGAGCTGTACACGTTTGTCTGAGCCGCGGCCCATCTCGATTTGGCGACCCGTCCGCGAACCGTCCGGGGAAATCGCGTTCGTCCGCCCGGAGCCCTCTCCCCTGGGCGACCATTTCGCCGACGCCCCGGTCCTGCGGCCGAAGCGGTCGGAGCTACCGCTACGAGTGGTCCTGTTCGGCGAATCGGCCGCCGCCGGCTACCTATACGCCCCGGCCGTCACCCTCGCAAAGATCTTGGCGAGCACTCTCGATGCGGCGGCGCCGAACCTTGCCGAGGTGATTGACCTCGCGCGGACCAACGAGACGCTGTTGGGGCTGGCCGAGACCGTCGAGGCGGCGATCCAGATTCAGCCCGACCTGCTGGTCCTGTTCGCGGGCAACAATTGGAACCTGCTCGAAACTCCGGAACTGTCGGCGGCGGCACCTTCCGCCGCCGCCCGCGTCCGGTTTGGCGAGCTGTTGGCGCTTGGGACCGGGGGACCGGTCGCGGAAGCACGCCGCCGGATCGCCGAGCGGGCGAACACCGCACTCGACCGGATCGCGGCGCTTGCCCAAGCGATCGGCATTCCGGTCGTGGTCGTGATCCCCGAGGTGAACCTCGACGACTGGGAAAATTTCCAACCCGCGGCCGGTCTCGGCGGAGAGGACGCCGTGCGGTGGCACCGACTGCTCGCCAAGGGGCG
>Ga0068860_100002878_pt1 | contig 17857 bp, 19 predicted proteins | sample KBSSwiS32_FD_66597 | JGI IMG/M metagenome (GOLD analysis project Ga0068860, IMG submission 66597) | Switchgrass rhizosphere microbial communities from Kellogg Biological Station, Michigan, USA - KBS Switchgrass S3-2 | ecosystem: Host-associated > Plants > Roots > Rhizosphere > Soil ... | reverse complement strand
CCGAACTCCCGGGCGACGATGGCGCGCATCTCAATTTCCTCCGCTCGCCACGATCTCGTGGCTGGTGACCCACCGGGAATCGTCGCTGGCCAGGAACGCCACCACGTCGGCGATGTCCTCCGGCTTGCCGATCCGGCCGAGCGGCACGGCGGCCACCGAACTCGCCTTTCGCTCGTCGGACATGTGGCCGATCAGGTCGGTATCGACGATGCCCGGGACCACCGAGTTGACGGTGATCTGCCGGGGTGCGAGCTCCACCGCCCACCCACGGGTGAAGGCCTCCACCGCGCTCTTCGAGCCAGCGTAGATCCCCAGGCCCGGCATGCGCACCCGGGTGGTGGTCGACGAGATGTTGATCACCCGGCCCCCGTCGCGCAGCAGCGGCAGCGCGGCCTTGGTGACCAGGAACGTGCCCCGCGTGTTGAGCGCGAAGATGGCGTCGAAGTCCTCGATGCTGATGTCGGCCAGCGTCCCCGCGCCGCCTGCGGTGCCCCGCCCGGCGTTGTTCACCAGGATGTCCAGCCAGCCGAACGCCTGCTTCACCTGCTCGAACATCGCCGCGACCTGGGCCGGATCGGAAATGTCGCAGGCGACCGTGATCGCCTCGCCGCCGGCCGCCTTGATCTCGGCGGCCAGGTCCTCGGCCTGGGCCGCGGCGCGGGAGTAGTTGATCGCCACCTTGGCCCCGTCGGCCGCCAGGCGCTTGGCGATTCCCCGGCCGATGCCCCGGCCGGCGCCGGTGACCAGCGCCGTCTTGCCCGAAAGCTTGCCCATCATTCCCCTGCCTTTTCTTGCGCCGCGGCCTCGGCGCGCAAGCGGTCGAAGCGGTCGCGGACGACCTCGAACTCCGGCATCCCGAAGCCGTAGCGGCGCAGCCAGTTGGCCCCGTCCAGCACCAGGGTGTGGCCGGTCAGGTAGGCCGCAAAGGGCGAGCACATGTAGGTCGCCGCCCAGCCCAGCTCGTGGGCCTCGCCCACGCGTCCGGCAGGGATCGTCTCGCCGCCGCGCGCCTCGCCGCCCTTCATGCTCATGATCTGCTCGGAACGGTCCTTGGCGGGGAACAGGCCCGGCGCCAGGCAGTTCACCCGGATGTTGTCGGGCGCCCATTCCACGGCCAGCGTCTGGGTCAGGTTGGTGACGCCGGCCTTGGCCGCCGCCGAGTGGGCCGCCACCGGGCCGCCGGTCCAGGAATAGGTGGCGCCAATGTTGAGGATCGCGCCACCTTCCTTGCGGTCGATCAGCCGACGGGCGAACTCGCTGGAGCAGTAGAAGGTGCCGTTCAGCACGATGTTGATCACCGCGTTCCAGGCGTTGGCGCTCATCCGCTCGGCCGGGGCGGCGAAGTTGCCGGCGGCGTTGTTGATCAGGATGGAGATGGACCCGCCCAGCGCGTCCTCCACCTCGTTGAACGACTTGACGATGGACTCCGGGCTGCGGACGTCCACCGCGGTCCCGACGGCCCTGGCGCCCAGCGCCTCGATGGCCTCGACGCCCTTGGCCCGGTGATCGGCGTCGCGGCTGGCGATGGCCACGTTGGCGCCGGCGCGGGCGAACTCGATGGCCATGGCCTTGCCCAGGCCGGTGCCGCCGCCGGTCACATAGACCGTGCGCCCCTTGAAGGTGTCCGCCGGCAGCATGCGCGTGCCGAGCGCGGGGGGGGCTTCCAGGGCCATGGCGTCGTCCTTCCCTTCAGGCCCCGCTCCAGCGGCGGGACTTGGCGTCCGTCCTCGCTAAGGCCTCGCAGAATGCCGGTCAATTCACGGCGTCAGCCGCGCCGGGGCTAGGGCGCCGCAGGGGAACGGACCACTGCGCCGGAGCGCTGGATCATCACCATGCGCCGTCGCGCCAGGGCCGGATGGCCGGCGCGCACCGCCTCGGCCAGCTCCGCCACCCGCTCGGGGGCCACGGACTTGACCACTCCCCGGCCGGCCCAGGCCTCGTCGCCCGCGCCGTAGAGCTCGGCCAGGATGTCGATCACCACGCCGATCGCGCCGCCGCCGCTCAAGGTCTTCACGAGACCGAAGTAGGCGAACGCCAGGTCCTTCAGGCTCCCCGACTTCATCGCGGCGATGCGGGGCAGGAGCGTCGCAACCCGGTTGGCGGCGGCTGGGTCCCTGGCCGCTTTTTCTGCGGCGGCTAGGCCCAGCATGGTCGCCACTTCTTCGAGATGGTGCTGGCGCACGCCCTTGGCGCGCAAGAACGCCGCGGTCCGGCGCACGATCGGCCGGGAGTCCGGCGCCAGGGCGCGCAGGCCCCCGCCCTTGCCCCGCACCATGGTCACCACCGACAGCCGTTCCAGGATGCGGATCGCCTCGCGCACCACGCCGCGGCTGACGCCGTGGGCGGTCATCAGCTCGACTTCGGAGCCCAGGTGGGCGCCCGCGCCCAGCCCTTCGCTGACCATCCGCGCACGGATCCGCTGGGCCACCTTCTCGGCCAGCTTGGGCGCGCCGCCGACGCCGATGATCTGCATGACCCCGGCCAGCTCCTCGCTGGACGTCGGCACGGGACCGGGCGGCGCGGCCGCCATCTCGGCGAAGCTGTCGAACGCCTGGGCGCAGGCGGCGAACGCCCGGCCGGAGGCCGCGCCCATCACGGCGTGCAGGACGTCCAGGCGCAGGGCGGAGATCGCCTCGGCGGGCGCCATGAGGCCGCCGGGCCCGGAGCCGCGGCGCGACATGCGCTCGACCATCAGCCCCGACAAGGCCGAGAGCAGCAGAGAGAGCATCGGGTTGCGCGAGGTCGCGGTGATCTGGTGAAGGATGGCCGAGCCGACCCCCAGCTTCGACGGCGTGTCGGACGCGCGGTCGTAGGCTTCGTCCAGCGCCTGGAACGCCGGCAGGTCGGCGGCGCTGAGCCGCTGGATCGCCAGCGTCACGGCCAGCTCCTCCACGTCGCGGCGCAACGCCAAAAGCTCGGAAATGTCGGCGACCACGAAGTCCAGGTAGCTGTGCAGGCCCCAGGCGGTGGTCGCCTCCGAGGGCGTGGTCACCACCAGGCCGCCGGTCTTGCCCCGCCGCATCTCGGCCAGGCCGCTCCAGGTCACCAGCGTCAGGGCCTCGCGCAGCACCGACCGGCTGACCCCGTAGCGGGCCACCAGGTCGTGCTCGGTGCCCAGGCTCTCGCCCACCTGGCGCACGCCGTCGGCGATATCCCGCTCGATCTCGGCGGCGACGCGCTGAGCGAGTTTCGGTTCAGAGGCGGCCGAGCCGGAGCGCGGCGGATCGAGGTCTAGAGCCATGGGCCTGCCTCGCGGTTTGACAGGACAGCCGCAGGAACGGCCGTCCGGCGGGCGCCCCCCCGGGCCCGTGTCAGCGTCCGCGATAATCGCTCCCTTGCGTCGGCGCGCCTTTGCGGGCGCCTTATTGTTCGTGGACTGGTTTAGGGGGTCCGGGCGAAGACGGTCAACCGCTGCTCGGCCCCGATGCAGAATGACCTGCGCAGGTTGACGCTGGTCTCGCACGGCGGGCCGCGTCACCCTGCGCCGATCCAGGGAGGAAGACGATGGCGCAATCCGACGGACGGCGCGTGGCGCTGATCAATCGCGCGAACGAATACGTGGGCCCGAAGCTCGCCGAGACCCTGGCCCGCTCCGGCCATGACCTGGTGCTCCAGGGGGCCAGCCAGGCCCTGGTGGAGCGGCTGGGGGCGCTGGGCGCGGCGGTGGAGACGGTGGTCGACGCCGAGATCCTGGCCGAGAACGGGCTGCAGCTCGCCGACGCCGCGAGTTGCGAGCGGCTGGTGGCCCGCGCCCTCGCCCGCTTCGGCCGGCTGGACGCCGCGGCCCTGTTCCCCACCGCGGCGGTGGGCTTCACCCGCGGCCCCTTGCTGGAGGCCAGGCTCTCCGATCTCCAGGGGATGTACGGCCACTTCGACTCCACCTTCCACCTGCTGCGCGCGGTGATCCCGCCGATGAAGGCGCAAGGGTCCGGCCAGGTGGTGGTGTTCACCAGCGCCGCCGGCAAGCGCCCCGAGGCCGGCTGGTCGCTCTACGGCGCCATCCGCGCCGGCCAGAGCTTCCTGGTCCAGGCCGCGGCCCTGGAGCACGCCGCCGACGGGATCTGCATCAACGCGGTGGGGTCGAAGAACGTGGTGGGGCCGGGCTTTCCGCTGGCCCCGGACGGCGCGATCACCGAGGACCACATCGAGCGCGGCGCCTGGTCCGCCCCGCTGGAGGCCGAGACCCCGCTGGGCCGCCTGGGCTCCAATGACGAGCTCGCGGCCTTTTGCTCCGTGCTGCTCGACGGCCGCAGCCGGTTTCAGACCGGCCAGTTCTACGCCTACGCCGGCGGCTGGGACGTCACGTGAAGGCCGCGCGCCTCAGGCGGTGGGGATGTTGAAGGTCTCGATGTAATCGGCGAACTCGCGCCGAAGGGTCTTGGCGTCCACGCCGAACTGCTCGGCGGTGTAGATGTGCTTGCTGAAGGCTTCCTGCGGGTTCTTGGCCATGAAGGCCCGCATCCGCCGGCGCGCCTCGTCCGACAACGGCATGTCGAAGTACTCGTAGATCGCTTCCACCATCTCCAGCGGGTCGCGCTTGAAGTCGGCGTGCTGGAAATCGAAGAACTGGCCCGCGCAGGCGCCGCTCTCGCGGTAACCCAGCGCCCGTTGCACGGCCCGGCCCCAGGTCGTCACCTGCTCGGCGCCCAGCTTTTTGGGATCGCAGGGCCCGGTGTTGCGGCGCAGGAAGGCGATCAGGCTGGCGTTGGAGGGCAGCACCGCGGCCGGATCACGGTGGGTCATCACCACGCGGGCGTCCGGGTAGGTGTCCATCACCCGGTCCAGCCACAGCAGGTGCGACGGCGATTTCAGCGTCCACCATTGACCCGGCGCGAAGGCCTGCAGGTGCTGGAGGAAGTGCCGATGCACGGCGTAGGCCGGGCGGGCGTCGGACTCGTAAAGCAGCCAGTGCGCATAGCTGGGAAGGTCCGCGACGGTCCAGAAGTTCAGGGACTGGAAGGCCATCATCATGATGGCGCTGCACTCTTCCGGAAATTGAGCGCCCATCGCGTGCATGGCGCGGAATTCAGGGTCCAATCGCGCCACGGCCGCATCCGCCTGGGCGATGCGCAGGTCGGTCTCGAAGGTTTCGACGCGGGGCGGCGGCGACGGCTCGGCCAGCTCCCAGTTGAGCGGGCTGCGCGCGGCGGGGTCCTGGGCCAGCAACGCGTGCAGGATGGCGGCGCCGCTGCGCGGCAGGCCGGTGAGGATCAGCGGCCGCAAGATCCTCTGCTGGGCGATCTCGGGATAGCGCTTGCGGTCGGCGTAGATGCGCAGGCGCTTGCGGCCGGCGTCGACGATGCGACCGGTCAAGGCCGCCTCGCCGGCCTCCGACAGGCCCGCCTCGCGCCGGGCGCTGTCGCAGAGGATCTCCAGGGCCTCGCGGAACGGCGGTTCGCCCCAGTCGTCCGACCCCGCCGCGTCCTCGGCGCGGGCCATCAGCGAACGCGGGTCCAGGGCGGTGCTCGTCAAGCTCATCCGGGTTCTCCTGGCTTCCCGTCAGGCCCACGCCACTAGCCGAACTTGTAGGCGCAGAGCTTATTGCCGTCGAGATCGCGGACGTAGGCGAAATAGGCGCCCGGGATGCGTTCGCCGGGATCGCCCTCGTTCGCGCCGCCCAGGGCCAAAGCCTTGGCGTGGAAGGCGTCGACCTGTGCACGGCTGTCCAGTCCGAAGCCGATCATGGTGCCGTTGCCGACGCAGGCCGCCTCGCCGTTGTAGGGCTTCAGGACGCCGAACATCGCGCCCGGCTTGCCGTAGATCCGTCCGCCGCTGGGATGGTCGAACGCCTTGGGCATGTCGATCAGGCCCATCAGCTCGTCGTAGAACCCCCTGGCCTCTTCGATCCTGTTCGAACCTACCGTGGAATAGCCGAGCATCGGCGCCGCTCCCTCGAATGTCTGCATGTCGGCGGGCCCGCCGGGGGGCCGCCGGACGATCCTACCGCGCCGACCCCGTCGGGCGGAACGGGATTCAGCGCTTCTAGGCCTTGGCCAGTTCCTCTGCGGCCGGCGGCGCCTCCAGCCGACCCCAGGCCACGCGCCGCCAGGCCCGTTCGTGCAGGTAGTAGAGGATGATCTTGGTCACGACCTCGGCGACGGCGATCAGGCCCGCGGTGCTGAAGTCGCCCGTGAACAGGAAGCTGAGGCCGAAGGTGTCGAGGCTGCCGACGATCCGCCAGGTCACCGACTTGATGAATGAGCGCAGGCGTGCGTTGGGCGCCCAGCGGACCAGGCGCCAGACGCGCTCATGCAGGTAGTACAACGCGATCTTGGTCAGCACCTCGGTGCTCGCGATCGCGCCCGCCTTGCCGGCATGGCCGGTGAACAGCCAGCTCCAGAGGAACGTGTCCAGGGTGCCGACCACCCGCCACGTCACCGCCTTCGCCAACGCCCGGCCGTGCGAATCCACGCCGCCCAGCACCGCTGCGCCCACAGCCGCCATGTCCGCGTTCCCGTCCCGCCCCCAATGCGGGCCCGCGCTTTTTGCGCAACCGGTCCGCCGCGTCTATAGGGCCCTGGCGAAATGAGGACCGGCATGATCGACACGCGAGAGACCTTCCCCGAAATCCGCGACTCCGTGCGCAAGCTCTGCGCGGGCTTCCCCGGCGAGTACTGGCGCGCCCTGGACCGTGAGCGGAAATACCCCACCGAGTTCGTGCGTGCGCTCACCGAGGCCGGCTTCCTCTCGGTGCTGATCCCGGAGGAATACGACGGCTCGGGCCTGGGCCTGGGCGCGGCCACCGCGGTGCTGGAGGAGATCCACCGCTCGGGCTGCAACGGCGGCGCCTGCCACGCCCAGATGTACACCATGGGCACCATCCTCAAGCACGGCAGCAAGGCCCAGAAGGAGGCCTACCTGCCCAAGGTCGCCTCGGGCGAACTGCGGCTGCAGGCCTTCGGCGTCACCGAGCCGGGCGCCGGCACCGACACCACCCGCATCTCGACCTTCGCCCGCAAGGAGGGCGACAAGTACGTGGTCAACGGCCAGAAGATCTGGATCAGCCGCGCCGAGCACTCCGACCTGATGGTGCTGCTCTGCCGCACCACGCCGCGCGAGGCGGCGGCCCGGCCGTCGGACGGCATGAGCGTGCTGCTGGTCGACCTGCGCCAGGCGGTGGGGAACGGCCTGACCATCCGGCCAGTGCGCACCATGCTCAACCACGCCACCACCGAGCTGTTCTTCGACAACCTCGAGGTGCCGGCCGAGAACCTGGTGGGCGAGGAAGGCAAGGGCTTCCGCTATATCCTCGACGGCATGAACGCCGAACGCATCCTCATCGCCTCGGAATGCATCGGCGACGGGCGCTTCTTCATCGACCGGGCCAGCGCCTACGCCAAGGACCGCAACGTGTTCGGCCGGGCCATCGGCGAGAACCAGGGCGTCCAGTTCCCCATCGCCCGCGCCTACGTCCAGCTTTCCGCCGCCGCCCTCATGGTCGACCGCGCCGCCGCCCTGTTCGACGCCGGCCAGCCCTGCGGCACCGAGGCCAACATGGCCAAGATGCTGGCCTCCGAAGCCTCCTGGTACGCCGCCGACATGTGCCTGCAGACCCACGGCGGCTTCGGCTTCGCCGAGGAGTACGACATCGAGCGCAAGTTCCGCGAGACCCGCCTCTACCAGGTGGCGCCGATCTCCACGAACCTGATCCTCAGCCACGTCGGCACCCACGTGCTCGGCATGCCGAAGAGCTTTTGAGTTCAGCTCCTCCCCCGAAGGAAACACTTCGGGGGAGGTGGCGCGCCCGAAGGGCGTGACGGAGGGGGCGCAAGGGCACAAGCGCTGAGCCCGTGGCCTTGCGCCCCCTCCACCGCTTCGCGGTCCCCCTCCCCCGTCCTCTTCGGGCCGGGGGAGGAGCAGGAGCCCCTACCCCGGCTTCAGTTCGTCGGTCACCCGCAGGCTGCGGGGCAGGATGGTCTCGAAGGCGGCGAAGGTCGCGCGCTTGGCGATCGGGTGGCTGAACTCCAGCCGCGCGAAGCCGTTCGGGCGGTTGTGGTAGGCGGCCGAGATCACCTGGCCGTCCTCCTCGTAGGTGATCTCCATGTCGCCGTTGACCCGCGTGTAGCTGCGGTTCTTGACGCCGGCGCGGTCGGCCACCTGGCGCGCCACGAAGGTGTCGAAGTCCGCCGGGCTCATCGGCGGGTCCACGGCCATCACCAGGATCGCCTGGCCGTCGGCGCTGGTGAAGCGCTTCTCGCCGGGCATGGTGAAGACCTTGCGCGGCAGCAGGGCGGCCGGATAGCCCGCCGTCCAGCCGTTCTCGGGCTCGCCCATCGCCGACCAGCCGGCCGATTTCTTGGCGCGGTCGGCCTCGCGGCGCAGCAGCGCCAGCTCGTCGCGCAACACCAGCCCGTTGGCCGGCTTGGAATGCGACGCCTGCCACTCGGCCAGCGCCTGGCGCTGCAGCCAGCCCACCGGGCCGTCCTCGACGTTGCTGAAGCCGGTGGCCGCGCCGGCCCACATCAGGATGTCCGACAGCTCCACCGCGCCGATGGCGCTCGCCGGCGCCAGTTCGCCGATGCCGGCGATCGGCCCGAACAGGGCGGAGAAGCGCACCGGGCTCTCGCCCACCTTGCGGCCCTCGTCGTCGGTGAGGATCAGGCGCCCGACCCCCAGGGTGCGCCCGGCGATGTCGGCTGAAAGCGCCATCTTGCCGCTGGCCAGGTTGCCGGAGAGCGCGCACTGCGATTCGACGCAGCTTCCCTCGATGGTGTCGGAGCCGGAGCCGGGCGGTAGGGCGGCGAACCAGCCCTGCACATCGCTGTGGAACGGCGAATCACCCGGGGTGAGCACCGCGTCGATCACGAAGCGCGGCTTGGCGTCGCCGATCGGCGAGGTCGCCTCGGCGATCACGCGCAACGGCCGGCTTCCTGGGGCCGTCGGGGCCGCCTTGGACGCCGGAACCGCATGGAGCGTCGCCGCCGCCGCCAGCACACACCCCAATACCAGTCGCACCGCCGAAGACTCCTAGACTCTTGTCATCGCAGAAATATCACGAAGCCGCGCCAGAACGAAACAGCGGCGCCCTGGGCAGCTCGACGCCGCTGTGGACGGCGCGGCGTTCAGTTCAATTTCTTGGGCGGCGGCGGCGCAGGTTGCGGTTCCGGCGGCAGCGGCGCCACCGGCACGCCGTCCTCGATCAGCGACTTCACCTCGTCCGAGGTGGCCTGGCCGTAGATGCCCCGCTCCTCGGCCTTGCCCTCGTGGATCGCCCGCGCCTCGGTGGCGAAGGTGTCGCCCACGTCGTCGAAGTTCTCCACCACATGGCGGCGCACCCGGCCCATGGCCTCCATCATCATCTGGCGCATGTTCGGCGAGGCCTCGCCCCGCTTCTTCGTGCCGGCCACCGAAGGCGACATGATCTGCTTGCGCACCTGCGGCGATCCACACGCCGGGCAGGCCACGAGCCCGCGTTCGGACTGGTCGTCGAAGTCCTGGGAGGAGGCGAACCAGCCTTCGAATTCATGCGCCTGGTCGCAGACGAGGGCGTAGCGGATCATGGTGCGGCGAAGGGTTGGGCGTTCTTGAGATTGGGAATGGCGGCGCGCGCCTTGTCGACCTCGGCGAGGTCGAGGTCCGCCAAAAGCACGCCCGGTTCGTCGTGGTCAAGTTTCGCGACGACCTCGCCCCAGGGCGCCACCACCGTCGAGCGGCCCCAGGTGCCGCGGCCGTCCTCGTGGAACCCGCCCTGCGCCGGGGCGACCACGAAGGCGCCGGTCTCGATGGCCCGAGCCCGCAGCAGCACCTCCCAGTGCGCCTCGCCGGTCGGCCGGGTGAAGGCGGCGGGCACGGTCATCACCTGCGCCCCGGCCAGGGCCAGCGCCCGATAGAGCGCCGGGAAGCGGATGTCGTAGCAGACGGTCAGGCCCAGCTTCGCCTCGCCGGCCTGGACCGCGACGGCCCGGTCGCCGGGCTCGTAGGTCTCCGACTCCCGGGCCCGCTCCCCGTTCGGCAGGTCGACGTCGAACATGTGCAGCTTGTCGTAGGTGGCCGCCAGCGCGCCGTCGGGTGCGATCAGCGCCGACCGGTTGGCCGCCTTGCCGTCCTCGCGCTTCACCAGGGCCGAGCCCAGCAGGATCCAGACGCCCAGGTCCCGCGCCGCCTGGCGCAGGCCCGCCACCGCCGGGTCGTCCTGAAGCGTGCGCAGCAGCGGCAGCAGCACAGACTTGCGGCGCTGCAGCAGATTGGTCCCCTCGGGTGTCGCGATCAGGCGCGCGCCGCCGGCCGCCGCCTCGCGCACCAGCGGCAGCACATGGTCCAGCGCCGCGGCCTGCTCGGCCGGAGTGCGGGTCTGGATCAGGCCGACGCGTAGCGACATGGGGTCAGGCCTCCGCGGCCAGCAGCGGATCGAGCCCGCCCTCGCGCTCCAGCGCCATCATGTCGTCGCAGCCGCCGATGTGGCGCTGGCCGATGAAGATCTGCGGGAAGGTCATGCGCCCGCCCGACCGCTCGATCATCTCGCGCTTCTTCTCGGGATCGAAGCCCGCCTCGATCTCGGTGAAATCGACGCCCTTCCGTTCCAGAAGGGCGACGGCTCGGATGCAGTAGGGGCAATAGGGCTTGGTGTAGATGGTGATCATGGCCTTGCGCGGAGTGATGTCGCCGAATCTTCATATGGCATGGCGGACCAGTTCTTTAACCCTGGCAACCACTGCGACATCGACGCGCGCGGCGCCGGCCGCCTTCAGGGCGCGCGCGCAGCCCTCCAGGGTGGCGCCGGTGGTTAGCACATCGTCGACCAGCAGCACGCGCCGGCCCGCCACCTGCGCGGCGCGCGAGGCCGGGACCGCGAAGGCCGCCGCCACGTTGCGCCGCCGTCCGCCGCCCGACTTGCCGCCCTGGCTCTCGGTGGCGCGCACGCGGACCAGGGCGTCCGGCCGGTAGGCCACCCCCCGCAGCCGGGCCAGCGGCCGGGCGATCTCGGCGGCCTGGTTGAACTTGCGCCGCAAGAGCCGGCCCCGGTGCAGCGGCACCGGCGCGATCACCTCGGCCTCGGCCAGCAGCTCGTGCGCCGCCCGCGACAGCCAGCGGGCCAGCAGCGGCGCGAGTTCCGTGCGGTCCCCGTGCTTGAGCATCAGGATCGGCTCGCGGGAGGTCTCGTCGTAGAGGCAGGCCGCCCGCGCCCGGTCGAAGGCCCGGGGCCTGGCCGTGCACGCGGCGCAGCGCACCCCCGGACCCTGGTCGAACTCGAAGGGCAGGCCGCAGCCGTCGCACACCGGCCCGTCGATGAAGGCGATCTTCGACCAGGCCTCGGCCGACAGCCCGCCCGCCCCCTGCGCCGCGGCGCCGTCGAGGGTGCGCGGCGGGAAGATCAGGTCCAGAACACCCCGCACCGCCGCTTTTGTCGCCGGACCCGGTTCCCAGGGCGCGCGCCGCTCGCCATCTTGCAGGCTCAATGTCAGCCCCGCCCCGCCTCTTCGACCGCGCCCTGCACCGCAAGCGCCTGGACCGCGCCGCCGCCGGCTTCGACGCCGCCGGCTTCCTGAAGGCCCGCGCCGCCGACGACATGGTCGCGCGCCTGGAGCCGATCATGCGCGAGTTCCCGGTCGCGGTCGACCTTTCGGCCCGCACCGGCGCCTTCGCCCGGGCGGTGGCGACGAGCGACGTCGCCGGCCGCATCGGCCTGCTGGTGGAGGCGGACCTGTCGCTGGCGATGCTGGCCGGCCGCGGCGGCGTGCGCCTGGTGGCCGACGACGAGCGGCTGCCCTTCGCGGCGGCGTCGCTGGACCTGGTGGTCTCCACGCTGGGCCTGCACTGGACCAACGACGTGGTGGGCGCGCTGGTCCAGGCCCGCCTGGCGCTGAAGCCCGACGGACTGTTCGTCGGCGCCTTCCTGGGCGGCGAGACCCTGACGGAGCTGCGCCAGTCGCTGATCGCCGCGGAGGACGAACTGACCGGCGGCGCCGGCCAGCGGGTCTCGCCCTTCGCCGATCCCGCCGACGCCGCCAGCCTGCTGCAGCGCGCCGGCTTCGCCCTGCCGGTGGCCGACGTCGACCGGGTGACGGTCCGCTACGCCCACCCCCTGAAGCTCATCGCCGACCTGCGCCAGATGGGCGAGACCAACGCCCTGGCCGAGCGCCATCCCCGCGCGCTGACCCGCGCGGTGCTGGGCCGGACCTTCGAGATCTACGCCCGGCGCTTCGCCGACCCGGACGGTCGCCTCCGCGCCACCTTCGAAATCCTGACGCTGACCGGCTGGGCGCCGCACGAGAGCCAGCAGAAGCCCCTCAAGCCCGGCTCGGCCAGGATGCGCCTGGCCGACGCGCTCGGAACCGTGGAGCACAAGCTGCCCCGGGAGGAGTGAACACGCCCGCTCCTCCCCCGAAGGGAACACTTCGGGGGAGGGGGACCACGTAGTGGTGGAGGGGGCGCTGGCAACGCGCGCTGAGCTTCGAGCCTTGCGCCCCCTCCGTCTCGCGCCTGCAGGCGCGATCCACCTCCCCCGTCCTCTATGGGTCGAGGGAGGAACTGAGGCCCATTAACGCCCCCTCAGCCCTTGCCCGCCATCCTGGCGGCCATGGACCTCGCGGCGCATCTGACGGACATCGGCAAGCAGGGGCTGGAGCTCGCTGCGCTGGCGGCCTGGTTCTTCGCGCTGACCTGGGTGGTCAAGCGCGGCAAGGCGATCGCCGACGCCCGCGCGGCCGCCGGCGAGACCTGGATCAACCTGGTGATCTCGGTCGTCGACATGCTGGCTATAGCCCCGCTGGTGGGCTGGATCACCGGGGCGCTGGCCGGCCTCCTCCAGCACCAGGGCCTGATCCTGCCGGCCGAGCCGCTCTGGCGCTGGGCGGGCCCGGTCGCCACCGGCCTGGCGGCGGTCGTCATGGGCGACCTGGTCGGCTACTGGCGCCACCGCCTGCAGCACACCCCCTGGCTCTGGCCGGCGCATGCCATCCACCACAGCGACACGCGGCTGACCTGGTTCAGCCTGGGACGCATGCATCCGATCGACCGGCTGGGCACGATCCTCGACGTGGTGGTGATGGCCGCCCTGGGCTTCCCGGCCTGGGCGGTCTCCCTGGCGGTGCTGCTGCGCCACTACTACGGCCATTTCATCCACGCCGACCTGCCCTGGTCGCTGGGTCCGCTGGGCTGGGTCCTGAACCCGCCGATCGCCCACCGCTGGCACCACGCCCGCGAGGCCACGGGCTCCGGCGCCAACTTCGCCACCCTGTTCTCGGTGTTCGACCGCGCCTTCGGCACCTGGTACGCGCCCGGCCCCTGCGAGGCGCCGCTGGGCGTGCGCGAGGACACGGGCAGGGGCGCGCTCGGCCAGTACCTGCACCCGTTCCGCGCCTGGGGCGCGGGCCTCGCCGCTCAGATCAGGTCGCGCAGCCAGGCCACCAGCGGCGCGTCGGCCGGCGGCATCGGGTAGTCGGCGAGCTTCATCGGCTTCACCCAGGCCAGCGCCGCGTGCTCGCGCTGGGTCACCGTCCCGCTCCAGCGCCGCACCAGGTAGAGCGGCATCATCAGGTGGAAGGTCTCGTAGCTGTGGCTGGCGAACACGAAGGGCGCCAGACAGGCGTGGGTGACTTCGATCCCCAGCTCCTCGTCCAGCTCGCGGATCAGGCAGGCCTCCGGCGTCTCGCCCGCCTCCACCTTGCCCCCCGGGAACTCCCACAGTCCCGCAAGCTGCTTGCCCGGCGGCCGCTGGCAGATCAGCACCCGCCCGTCCACGTCGATCAGCGCCGCGGCGGCGACCAGCAGCAGGGGTTTGGGGTCGGACATGCGCCGTGGATGACGGCAAGCGCGGCGCTTGGCAACTGCACCCGGCGTCGTCCCCCACTGGGCGAGCACTCGCAAACCTATGCGGCCCATTCTCCTAAATTGCCGCCACGCCTTGACTTTTCGCCGGAAAGGGCCGATGTGCCGCTTGCGCCGGGAGTTTGGCGCTATTGGCGCTCCAGCCGCGTGAAGGTCTCCAGAAGGAGGCTTTGCCTGTCGAGCGCCCTGAAAATTCATAGATCGCCCGGCCACGCGGGGCGCTTCCCCAAATCCCCTTCGCCCCGCGCGAGACGCCATGCCGGCGCTCGTGCGCTTGGGCTTAAGTGAAAGACTTGAACCGTTTGACCCAATTCACCGACCTCGGCCTCGACAAGGCGCTCATCAAGGCGCTGGCCGAGAAGGGCTACGCCTCGCCCACGCCGATCCAGGCCCAGGCCATCCCCGGCGTGATGGCCGGCCGCGACCTGCTGGGCGTCGCCCAGACCGGCACCGGAAAGACCGCCGCCTTCGCCCTGCCGATCCTGCATCGCCTGGCCGCCGACCGTAAGGCGGCCCCGCGCCGCGGCTGCCGCTGCCTGGTGCTGGCCCCCACCCGCGAACTCGCCACCCAGATCGGCGAGAGCTTCAAGACCTACGGCCGCCACCTGGGCATGAGCACCGCTGTGATCTTCGGCGGTGTGAAGTACGGCGCCCAGATCAAGGCGCTGGCCGCCGGCATCGACGTGCTGGTCGCCACCCCGGGCCGCCTGCTCGACCACATCTCCGAAAAGATGGCCGTGCTCTCCCAGACCGAGATCTTCGTGCTGGACGAGGCCGACCAGATGCTCGACCTGGGCTTCCTGGTGCCGATCCGCAAGATCGTCGCCACCCTGCCCAAGCAGCGCCAGAACCTGTTCTTCTCCGCCACCATGCCCGACGAGATCGGCAAGCTGGCCGGCGACCTGCTGCGCGACCCGTTGAAGGTCTCGGTGACGCCCCAGGGCACCACCGTCGAGCGGGTGAACCAGCAGGTCCTGTTCGTCGAGACCTCGCGCAAGCGGGCCCTGCTCTGCGAACTGTTCGACCAGCCCGACTTCACCCGGGTGCTGGTGTTCACCCGCACCAAGCGCGGCGCCGACCGCGTGGCCAAGTCGCTGGAGCAGGTGGGCGTCGAGGCCGCCTCGATCCACGGCGACAAGAGCCAGGGCCAACGCGAGCGCGCCCTGGCGTCCTTCAAGGCCGGCGACGTCCGCGCCCTGGTGGCCACCGACATCGCCGCCCGCGGCATCGACATCTCCAGCGTCACCCACGTCATCCAGTACGAGCTGCCGAACGTGCCGGAGGCCTATGTCCACCGCATCGGCCGCACCGCGCGGGCCGGCGCCAAGGGCTCGGCCGTGGCCTTCTGCGCCGACGACGAACGCAACCTGCTGCGCGACATCCAGAAGGTGACGCGCCAGACCATCCCCTCCTTCGACCGCCGCAACGACCGCGGCCTGGGCGCGGCCTCCGCGGCCATGCCCGAGCCCGCCGGCGTGCGTCCCGAGCGGACGCCGAACCAGGGCCGCAACCACCAGCCCAAGGGCGGGAACCGCGGCAACCGCGGCCGCTCGGGCGGCGGCGGCCAGTCGCAGGCCACGCCCGCCGGCCAACGCGCCGGCTTCAAGGGGCCGCGCCGCGAAGGCGCCAAGCCCGCCGCGCGCACCGGCGTCTGGTCCAACCGGTAGGGAATGACGGCGGCGGCCTCGCGCCCCTGCTCCTCCCCGGAAGGGAACACTTCGGGGGAGGGGGACCGCCGAAGGCGGTGGAGGGGGCGCACGGCCACGCCACTGCGCGAGGAGGCCTTGCGCCCCCTCCGTCACGGTTCGCTGCGCGAACCGCGCCACCTCCCCCGCCCTCTGCGGGCCAGGGGAGGAGCTGAACGAACTTGACCGCCCCCGACCAGTCCTGGCGCAGCCTGCTCGGCGAAGGCCGGGCGCCGCGGTTCGCGCTGATCTGCCTGGGCGCGTGGCTGAACGCCGCCGACGCCCTGGTCACCGCCACCATCATGCCCAGCGTCGGCGAGGACCTCGGCGGCTACGCCTACTTCGGCTGGGCGACGGCGGGCTATTACACCGGCTCGATCCTGGCCGGGGCGACGGCCGGGCGGCTGTCGCAGATCTTCAGCCTGCGCCGGGCGACCATCGCCGCGGGCCTGCTGCTCGCCGCCGGCTGCCTGCTGAGCGCCGCGGCGCCCGACATCGGGCTCTTCCTGCTCGGCCGCCTGCTGCAGGGCCTGGGCGCGGGGTGGATCTCGGGCTTCAACTACGTGGCCATCGGCCTCCTGTTCCCCGAGCGCCACCTCTCCCGCATGTTCGCCGCCATCGCCGGCATCTGGGGCCTCGCGACCCTGGTGGGACCGCTGGTGGGCGGCCTCTTCGCCGTGGCCGGCGACTGGCGCGGCGTCTTCTGGCTGTTCGCGGTCCAGGCCGCGGGCTTCGGCCTGGCCGCCGTCTGGCTCTTGCCGCGCGACGTGCGCAGCCAGGACAAGGCCGGCGTGCCAGCCCTGCAGGTGACGCTGATCGCCCTCGGGGTCGCGGCGATCTCGGTGTCCGGCCTGGGCGGGCGCCCGCTCCTGGCCGCGGCCTTGGGCGCCGCCGGCCTCGCCCTGCTTTGGGCGGCCGTCCGCGTCGACGCGCGCTCGAAAACCCGGCTATTCCCCCGCCAGGCGGGCGCGCTGTCGACTCCGCTCGGGGCGGGCAACGCGGCGATCTTCTGGATGTTCGCCGCCGGCATGGGCCTGGCCACCTACGGCCCGGCCGTGATGCAGACCCTGCGCGGCCTTTCCCCGCTGGAGGCGGGCTACGTAATCGCCGCCGAGGCCTTCGCCTGGACGATCGCCGCCTTCCTGGTGACCAGCGCGCAAGGCGACTGGCGGGCGCGCTGGATCCGGGTCGGCGCGGTCTGCCTGGTGCTGGCGCAGGCGGGCCTCGCGCTCACCCTGCGCGACGGGCCGCTGGCGGCGGTGATCGCCGCGGCCGCCCTGTCGGGCGCGGCCTATGGCGTCTCCTGGAGCTTCCTGAGCCAGCGGATCCTGAACGGCTCGCCCGCCCCGGAGCGGGCGCTGGCCTCCTCGTCCCTGGCCGCGCTGCAGCAGGTCGGCGCGGCGGTGGGCGCGGCGCTCTCCGGGGCGGTCGCCAACCTCTGCGGCGCCGCCGGCGGCGCCTTCACCCCCGAGGCGGCCCGCGCCACGGCGGTCTGGGTGTTCGTGGCCGCCGTGCCGCTGGCGTTGCTGGGGGTCCGCTACGCCTGGCGCGCCGCCGCCGCCGATCCCCTCGACGCGCCGCAACCGGCTGAGTGAGCCGCGTCCCGGCTTCGCCTCAAGGCTCGCGCGTCCCGGCCTCCAGCCAGGCCAGGTAGTCCGAATCTACGGCCGTGACCGGAACCATGACGATTTCCGGCGTCTCGTAGGAATGCAGCGCGCGGATCCGCGCGCGAAGGGCCTCGAACAGCGCCTCGCGGGTCTTGATGACCAGCAGCACCTCTTCGTCGCGCTGCAGTTCGCCCTTCCAGACGTAGCGGCTGCGCACGGGCGTCGTCTGCACGCAGGCGGCGAGGCGCTCCACCACCAGGGCCTCGGCGAGAACCTCGGCCTCGGCGGGCGAGCCCGCGGTGGTCAGCACGACGGCGGCGGTCAGCTTCGATAGTCCCCGTTGATCTCGACGTAGCGCTTGGTGAGGTCGCAGGTCCACATGGTCGCCGAGGCGCGCCCGACGCCCACGTCCACCGAAACCTCCAGCTCCTGGCGCTTCATGTAGGCGCTCATCTTGCCCTCGTCGTAGGTGGGCGAGACCAGGCCGTCGTGGGCGGCGACCAGGTCGCCGAACTTCACCCGGATGCGATCGCGGTCCACCGGCTCGTCGGCCCGGCCGACGGCCATGACGATGCGGCCCCAGTTGGCGTCCTCGCCGGCGAAGGCGGTCTTGACCAGCGGGCTCTCGGAGATGGTGCGGGCGATCTTGCGGGCCGAGGCCGGGCTCTCCGCGCCCGTGACCACCACCTTCACGAACTTCGTCGCCCCCTCCCCGTCGCGGACCAGCTGCAGGGCCAGGTCCAGCAGCACGCCCTCCAGCTTCTCGCGGAAGTCGGCCAGGCGGCGGTCGCCGGCCCG
>Ga0068860_100002877_pt1 | contig 17857 bp, 17 predicted proteins | sample KBSSwiS32_FD_66597 | JGI IMG/M metagenome (GOLD analysis project Ga0068860, IMG submission 66597) | Switchgrass rhizosphere microbial communities from Kellogg Biological Station, Michigan, USA - KBS Switchgrass S3-2 | ecosystem: Host-associated > Plants > Roots > Rhizosphere > Soil ... | reverse complement strand
GCGGTGAAGAAGCCGCCCTTCTCTTGCGCAAAGCGCGCCATCTCGTGCGCCACGTCGCCCGCGTAGAAGCCGGCGTGGCCGCCATCGGCCAGCGCGGTCAGCGTGAGTGCGAGGTTGGGGTTGGTGAGCTTGGCGCCGGCGCTCGGCGGTTTGCCTTGTGGAAGGAAGATGGCCGCGCTCTCGGCGTGCGGCGCCAGCTCGGGCGCGGTGGCTTCGATCCAGTGCGCCAGCCGCGCGGTCACCTCGAAGCCCTCGCGCGCTTGGGTGATGGCGGCCTCGAGGTCGCGCTTGAGCGGCAGGCGCCCATAGGCCTTGTGCGCCGCGACCCAGCTCGCCACCGCGCCGGGCGTGGTGAGCGTGGCCGGCAGCACGCCGCGAAACGGGATCTCGGTTTTGTGGCCGCGCTCGTGGAACCACGCCGCACTCGCGCTGGCCGCGGCGCGGCCGCCGCCGTCGAGGTAGCGCACGGCTTTGCTCTTGGCGTCGTAGATCAGCCAGAACGCATCGCCGCCCAGGCCCGTCATGTGCGGGTAGATCACGGCCAGCGTGCTGCCGGCGGCGATGGCTGCGTCCACCGCGGAGCCGCCGGCTTTCAAGACGTCGACGCCGGCTTGGGATGCGAGCGCGTGGGGGCAGGTGACCATGCCGTGGGCGGCGGTGGTCACGGGGCGGGGTTCGAACTGCATCCGGTTGCTGGGACCGGACGCTAGCGCAACAGCGCCATGCCGGCCTTGGCCGCAGCCTTGTCGAACGTGACTGTCCGCTTGCAGCCGGCCGTCGTCGCGCACTCTGCGATCAGTGCGTCGGCGATGTCTGCGCCGTCATCGGCTGCGCGGCTGAGTGCCCGCATGACAAGTGCACGGTTCTCAACGGCGAGCTGGCGCGCGTCGAGCAAGTCACGCACCAGGTCTTGCAGCTCGGCGGGCTTGGCAGCGTACAAGCGCCGAAGAACCCAACACGTCTCCACCAGCACGATCAAGCCGATGAATCCGGGTTCGCGCTCGCTGAGTTCACGCTCGATCAGGCGCGTGGCACGCGCCGTTTGGGCCGCGTCGTCCTGCGCCAAGTAGCGCACCAGCACGTTGCTGTCGAGGCCGATCACCTGCCGGGGCGCTGCTTGGTCACGCGGGCGCGCGAGACGGCCTCGGCTTCCACGGCGGCGGCCATGTCGTCCACGCTCACTGGTCGCTTGGCCCGCCCCGCGAATCGGCCGCGCAAGGCCTTCACGTCCTTGCGCAAGGCCACGACCCTGTAGCCGCCCGCTTCGTCGGCCACGAACGACACACGGTCGCCCGTCTGCAAGCCCAGCGACTGCCGAACCTCTTGCGGCATCGTGATCTGACCCTTGCTGGTCAGCGTGGCAGTGGCCACGTGCACTCCTTACGGTTGGTAAGGAATGCTAGCGGCACCACTTGCCGGCGTCAACTCGCTCGTGGGCCATGAAATTCGAAGTTGCCATGTTCGAATCTCATGGGGGACGCTACCCAGCTCAGTCCAACGCCAGCTCGCGCGGAATCGCCTCGGCCAGAAAGTCGAACACCCGGCGCACCACTGCGCTGCCGCGGATCTCGCGGTGCACCGCGAGCCAGCACGGCAGCGGCGCGATCTTGAGCATCGGCAGCAGCGGCACCACGCCGCGCCAATGGCGCAGGTTGTAGTCGGCCGCAAAGCCGATGCCGGCGCCGGCGGCGATCAGCCGGCCATAGGCCAGCTGGTCGTCGGTGCGCAGCGCGAACTGCTCACGCGTGACCGTGAGGCCGAACTGCGCGAAGCCGCGCACGATCGCGCTGTCTTTGTCGTAGCCGATCAGGCGGTGGTGTTCGTGCAGCAGATCCTCGGGCTTGCGCGGCGTGCCGGCGCGCCGCAGATAGCGCTTGTGCGCACAGGCCACGATGGGGATCTCCGCCAGCTTCCTGGCCACCAGCGATTCCTGCACCGGCCGCACCATGCGCACCGCGATGTCGGCCTCGCGGCGCAGCAGGTTGCTGAGCTCGTTGCTCGCCACCAGCTCGATCGCGATGCCGGGCTCGGCCTGCTGCAGCGCCGCCAGCACCGGCGGCAGCAGGTAGCTGGCCGCCACCTCGCTGGTGGTGATGCGCACGGTGCCGGTGGTGGCCTCGCTGCGGCGCGCCAGCGTCTGCAGCAGCGTGCCGGCGCCCTCTTCCATGTGGCGCGCCGCGTCGGCGATCGCCAGCGCGGCCACGGTGGGCATCACGCCGCGGCCGGTGCGCTCGAACAGCGGCACGCCGAGCTGCGCCTCGAGCTCGGCGATGTGGCGGCTCAGCGTGGGCTGCTGGGCCTTGAGCTGGCGCGCCGCGCCCATCAGGCTGCCGGCGTCGAGCACGGCGACGAAGCTCTTGACCAGCGCCCAGTTGAAATCAGCCATGCGGAAATGTATAGCTCGGTTGCAGGCTTCGGCAATTGTCGGATGAGCGCGCGGCGGGCACAGTGCGAGCCAACCCGACCAGGAGCCCGCCATGACCCCGATCGAATCCAAACCCATCGCCCTCGTGCTCGGCGCCAACGGGCGCTTCGGCGCCGCCGCGGTGCGCGCGTTGGCCGCGGCCGGCTGGGCGGTGCGGGCGCAAGTGCGGCGCGCGCCGGCCCAGGCGCTGCCGGCCGGCGCCACCGCGGTGGCCGCGGCGCTCGACGACACCGCGGGCCTGGCGGCCGCGGCGGCCGGCGCACGCGTGGTGGTGTACGCGGTGAACCCGCTGTACACGCAGTGGCCGACGCAGGCGCTGCCGATGTTCCGCCACGGCGTGGCCGTGGCGCAGCGGCTCGGCGCAGTGTTCATGCTGCCGGGCAACGTCTACAACTTCGGCGCCGGCATGCCGAGCGTGTTGAGCGAACGCACGCCACAGCAGCCCACCACGCCCAAGGGCCGCATCCGCGTGCAGATGGAGAGCGAGCTGCGCGCGTTGGCCGAGCGCGGCGCGCTGCGCAGCATCGTGATCCGCGCGGGCGACTTCTTCGGCGCCGGCACGGGCAGCTGGATCGATTTGGTGATCGTCAAGTCGCTGCGCCAGGGCAAGCTGGTGTATCCGGGGGCGGCCGACGTATCGCACGCGTGGGCGTATCTGCCCGACCTGGCACGCGCCTTCGCGCTGGCCGCGTCGCGCGCGCAGGAGTTGCCGGCGTTCGCCGACCTGCCGTTCGCCGGCCACACGCTCACCGGCGCCGAGCTGCTCGACGCGATCGAGCGCGCCGCCATGTCGCTGGGCGTGCTGCCGCGCGGCGTGCGCGCGCGGCGCGGCGGCGTGCCGTGGCTGCTGTTCAGGCTGGGCGGCCTCGTGGTGCCGATGCTGCGCGAGATCGTCGAGATGTCCTATCTGTGGCGCGTGCCGCATGCGCTGGACGGCGCAGCGCTGCAGCGCGCGGTGGGGTCGCAGCCCGCCACGCCGATCGATGCGGCGATGCGCGAGGCTTTGCTGGCACTGGGCTTTGGCACACGTGCCGCGCCACAGGCGCAGGCCGCAATGCATTGAAGAGGCACGTCATGGATCGACGCCGATTCATCCGGGTGGCGGCGGTGGTGTGGTGTTGGCGGCCGGCGCCGGCATGGCGGGCTGCTCGGCTGCGTTGCCGCCCGAGGCCATTGCCGACTGGCAGGGGCCGCGTGCCGATCTGGAGCTGCGCCGCTGGGTCCTCTCGCACGCCATCCTGGCGCCGCACTCGCACAACCTGCAATCGTGGCTGGTCGATCTGAAGACGCCCGGCGAGATCGTGTTGCGCTGCGACCCCACGCGGCTGCTGCCCGAGACCGATCCGTTCTCGCGCCAGATCATGATGAGCCACGGCACCTTCCTGGAGTTGCTCGACCTCGCCGCGCGCGAGCGTGGCCAGCGCGCCGAGATCACGCTGTTTCCGCAAGGCGCGTTCAGCGCCGACAAGATCGATCAGCGGCCGGTGGCGCACGTCAAACTCGTGGCCGATCCGAGCGTACGCCCCGACCCGCTGTTCGCGCAGATCCTCCAGCGCCGCACCAACCGCAGCGCCTACGACTCCGCACGGCCGGTGCCGGCTGCGGCGTGGCAGGCGATGACCCAGGCGGCCGCCGGCGCTGGCCTGCGCTTCGCGTTCGCGGGCCCCGAGTCGGCCGAGCTGCTGGCGCGCCACCGCGCCATCGCCAACGAAGCCTGGCGCATCGAGCTGGTCACGCCGCGCACGATCCTCGAATCGTTCAAGGTGATGCGCGTGGGCGCGGCCGAGGTGGCGCAGCATCGCGACGGTCTCACGGTGATGGACCCCGCCGTGGTCTGGCTCACTCGACTGGGCCTGTTCGACCGCACGCACGCGCCGGCGCCCGACAGCTACGCCACCACGAGCCAGATCAAGGAGTTCGCCGCCAAGCTGGACTCGACGCCGGGTTTCCTGTGGATCGTGAGCGAGGGCAACGACCGCGCCACACAAGTGCGCGCCGGCCGCGCCTACGCGCGCGTGCAGCTGGCCGCCACGGCGCACGGCGTGGCAATGCAGCCGCTGTCGCAGGCCTTGCAGGAGTACCCCGAGCAGGCTCGGCCGTATGCCGATGTCCATCGATTGCTCGGTGCCGATGCGCCGGCGCACACGGTCCAGATGTGGGCTCGTGTGGGCTACGCGCCCCCGGTGCCGCCGGCGCCGCGGCGTGGACTGGCGGCGCACACGGTGGCGTGAGTCAACGTGCGCTGATGGCAGCGCTCTCGCGCTCGACGAAGGGGATGCTCATGGCTGGGGGCCGGTGGTGCTCGTGGCCTCGGGCAGCGCGTAGGTCACCTTCGTGCCCTGGACACGCACGTAGCCCCGCTCGATCAGCGCGGCATACAGCGCATCGATGCGATCGGCCGGCACCTCGCTGCCGCAGCACTTCTGCATGGTGTTCTTCAGTGTCTTGGGGCTGCCGGGCTTGGCCGACTTGCGCTTGATCAGGTCGTCCAGCACGCGCTGCATCAGCGGGTCTGCATCGGTCGCGTCGTCTGCCGCAACGGCGGCCGAGATGGCCGGCGCCCGCTGCTGCTGCCGCGCATCTGGGCCCGGTGGCTTCGCGAAGCACGGCATCGCTTCGATCGAATCGGAGCGCGACGCCAGGATCTGCTTCGACCTCAGGTATGTCACCAATGGGTCGAAGCCGGTGTCCTTGGAGATCACGTGAAAGTAGCCCTCGGGGTCGGTGGTCGACAGCTTGCCCAGGAAGTAGGCCAGGTGAAAGTCCAGCGCGTTCTTTGCCGACACCTCGAGCTCGACGTACTGCGCCCGCTCGCCGAACTCGTGCATCGCGAGCACCAGGTCCTTGTGCAGCTTCATGTTGCTCGGACCGAGGAAGACGTAGATCCGGAAGTGCTCGGCGCGCAGCCGTTCCAGTGACTTGACTTGGACGTTCTCGTAGTCGATCAACACGTGGTTCGTCTTCAAGCCGCAACCTCCCGCAGCCACAGAGTGGCGAGTGGCCAGTTCAGCGCGCGCACCCCGCTGCGCCCGCTGTCGCACTCTGGCCCCCTACTGCAGCGCCGCCTCCAGCATGTGCAACACCTCGTCCATCGACTCGGCGATGTGCATCGCCCGTTCGGCGTCGAAGAAGAGCTCCGAGCCCGCGTCGCCCTTCTGCTTGACGGCCATCACCAGGCTCGCGTTCACGGCGATGGGTTGGCGGCTGGTCGAGATCACGTGCGTCAATCGAATGAATCTGTTCGGCATGCTTGCCTCCGTCAGTCAGTGGCTCGTCGCCAAGGTGCGCTCAACAGGCACAGCCACCCGGCCAGCAGCGCCACGCCACCCACGGGCGTGACGATGCCAAGGCCGCGCACGCCCGTCAGGCTGAGTGCATAGAGGCTACCGGAGAACAGCAGCGTGCCGACAACGAACAACCAGCCGCTTGCGTGTGCACGCCAGCCCGGCCAGCGCGTGCAGGCCCACGCCACCGCGAGCAGCGCGAGCGCGTGCGTCAGCTGATAGCGCACGCCGACCTCGAAGGTGGCGAGCATCTCGGGCGCGAGGCGCGCCTTCAACGCGTGCGCGCCGAAGGCGCCGAGCGCCACGCCGCTGAAGCCGAGCGCACAGCCGATGCTGAAGAACAGGCGGTGGGGGTCGGTGTCTCGCATGCGCGGCGCTGATGCGCCCGCGCGCGGGCGGGCGAAGGCCGCAGTATCGGGTACGCGATCGGAGCCGCTGCGCGCTACACGCGGCCCTTCACCGGAATCAACGCGCCGTTGATCGGCGCCGCCGCGTCCGACAGCAGGAACGCGATCACCTGCGCCAGCGCGTCGGGGCTCACCCAGCGCGCGGGATCGGCGCCGGGCATCTCGCTGCGGTTGGCCGGCGTGTCGAGGATGCTCGGCAGCACCGCGTTCACCGTGATGCCGCGGTCCTTGAACTCCTCGGCCATCGCCTCGGTGAGGCGCGCCACGCCGGACTTCGACGCCGCGTAGGCGCCCATGCCGAGGCCAGCCTGGCCCGCCGCATGCGCGCCCACGTAGACGATGCTGCCGCTGCCGCGTGCCACCAGGTGCGGCAGCGCGGCCTGCGACGCGATCAGCGCGGTGCGCACGTTGATCGCGTACAGGCGGTCCCAGGTGTCGACGCTGCCTTTCTCGATGGTCTCCACCTTGAACCCGCCGGCGGCGTTGACCAGGCCGTCGAGCGCGCCGAAGTGCGCGACGATCCGGTTCATCGCCAGCCGCGCGTCGTGCACCTGGCCCAGCTCCACGTGGGGCAGCACCATCGCGTCGCCGCACGGGCCGGCCGGCGCGCCGGCGTGGTCGATCAGCGCCACGCGGGCGCCGGCGGCTTGCAGCACCTCACCCACGGCGCGGCCGAGCGTGCCGAAGCCGCCGGTGATGGCGATGGTCTTGTGGTCGAGGGAAGGCATGGCGAACGGACTCCTGTATCGATGGGTTCATGTGCGTACGCGCCAGACGGGCCGGCGCATCGGTTGACGAGACGTGCACGCGCGAGAGCGCCGGGCCTGTCGGGCCCGGCGCACCGCGCGGCTTGGGGGCTAGACGGCGCTCGGTGTCACCGCGGCGCCGGCCGCTTCTTCGTAGGGCCGGCCACCGGGGCGCAGCGCCGAATGCTCGCGCCGGGATTGCGCGAGCGGATAGAACATCTGATGCGCCCAGTGCTCCTCACCGAACAGCAGGTCGTCCTGCAGGCCCACCGCGCCCGGATAGCGGCGCGTGATGTGCGCGGTGCCGAAGAGGACGTCCCAGAAAAAAAGCAGGTTGCCGAAGTTGCCCTTGTAGTGGCCGATGCCGTCGGCGTTGGTGAGCGCGTGGTGGGCCCAGTGCGTGGCGGGCGTGGAGATCGTGCGCTCCAGCAGCCACATCAGCGGGCGCAGCGCGCGCACGCGATACAGCGGCTCGTCCCAGCGCCAGGCCGAGTGCGCGCCGACGATCACCGCCATCTTCAGCACGAAGTAGACGACGTAGACCTTGCCCAGGCCCAGGTAGAACAGCACCCCGGCCATCCACAGCCCCGGCATCAGCAGGTAGTAGAAGAAGTTGTTGCGGAAGGTGATGCGGATGCTCATGTACTTGGCCGAGTGGTGCGCGCGGTGCAGCGGCCACAGCAGCGGCGTGTGCGAGAGGCGGTGCCACGCGTACTGCGTCAGGTCGTCGGCGAGCAGGAAGATGCCGAACATCGCCCACCCCGGCAGCGCGGCCCACGCGCCGCGCTGCTCGGGCATCAGCCAGCCGCACAGCCGGTCGGCGCCGAGCAGCGCCACCGGCTGCGCGATGGCGATCAGGCTGATGAACATCAGCGCTTCGAGCTTGGCGTCGTTGGCGTTGGCGCGCACCGTGGTCTGGTAGCGCCGGGTCGCGAACTCCATGACGGCGAAGCCGACGATGAGGGTTAGCACCAGGGCGTTCTGAAGCAGCGGGCTCATGCGGAGGGGCTGGATGTGGCGGCGCGATATTGGGCCGCGGCACCCCTTGATGTGTCCAATGCAATGTTGACAATGCCTCAATGCAGCAGCCGCATCGAGGGCAGCGGTGGACCTCAAGCGCCTGAGCCACCTGGTGGCGCTGGCCGACGAGTGCCATTTCGCGCGCGCCGCCGAGCGCGTGCACCTCAGCCAGCCCGCGTTCAGCCGCAGCATCCAGTCGATCGAGCGCGATCTCGGCATGCGCCTGTTCGATCGCGAGACCGGCGACGTGAAGCCCACGCCGGCCGGCGTGTTCCTGATTCAACGGGCGCGCCGGCTGCTGTTCGATGCGCGCTGCCTGCAGCGCGACGCCATGCTGTATCGCGACAGCCAGCTCGGCGACACCGCGTTCGGCAGCGGGCCCTACCCCGCCGCCACCATCATGCCGACCGTGGTGCTGACGTTGCGGCGCCAGTACCCTGGCGTGGGCCTGCGGCTGGAGACCAACAACGCGCAGCTGTTGTTCGAGCGCCTGCTGGCCGAGGACATCGAGTTCTTCGTGGCCGAGGTGCGGGATCTGCCCGCCGACTCCGCGCTGCGCATCGAGTCGCTCGGGCGCCATCCGGCCCACGTGTACGCGCGCGGCGGACACCCGCTGGCGGGCGCGCCGTGCACCTTCGCGCAGGCCTGGGGGTACGGCTTCGCGTCGGGCTGGCTGCCCACGCCGATGAAGGCGCTGGTGGCGCGCCTGATCGGCTTGCCCGCCGGCGTCGACCCGGTGCCGGCGGTGCAGTGCGACGACCTGACGCTGCTGCGCACGCTGGCGCTGGCCACCGACACCGTGTTCGCGTCGTCCGACGCGTGGCTGCGCGACGACGTGCGCGCCGGCACCTTCGTGCGGCTCGAGGTCGAGGACCTGCCCGATGTCTACTCCGAGATGGGCATCGTCACGTTGCTCAACCGCACGCCGTCGCCGATGGCGCAACGCGCGATCGCGTGCGTGCAGCAGGTGGCGCTTGCGATCAACGATGCCGGTCAGGGCGGCTGAGAAAGCTCGCGCACCACCCTTGGGAACGAGATATGCCCACATGTGATGCAGCCAGGAGATCTGCCATGACACCTCTTCGCATCACCATCGCCGCGGCGCTGACGGCCGCCTGCACCGCCACCGCGTGGGCCGTGTCACCGCCCGCGGATGAAACGCCCACCGGCAACCAGGGTGACCGCACCCAGCAAGGCATGCGCGTCGACGCCGAGCACATGCCGGGCTGGAACATGATGACGACCCAGGAGCGTCAGCAATTCCAGCGCGACATGCAGGCGGCCAAGTCACCCGACCAATGCCGGCAGGTGATCGACAAGCACCAGCAGTTGATGACCGAGCGGGCCAAGGAACGCGGCGTGCCGCCGCCCAACCACCCGCAGCGCGACATGTGCTCCGGCATGTCGACGGCCAAGCCCGCGCCCTGAGCGCGCGGCGCGTGGCGAACACTACAGGCCGCGGGCGGGATTGATCAGAAACTTCTCGCCGGTGGCGCGCTTGCAGTAGCCGAGGATCACGTCGCGCTGCAGCGCCTCGGCCAGCGAGATCTCGCGGCTGTAGTGGCTGGCGAACGTGGTCTTCAACTCGGCGGCCACGCGCTGGCGCAGGCGTTGCGCCGCGTGCGGGCCGATGCGTTGCAGAAACGGCGTCAGCAGCCAGCCGCCGATGCTCCACGCCATGCCGATGCTGCCGCGGCTGAACTCGGTGGGGCTGGGGTCGAGGCCGCCGTACAGGTACACCTGCTTGTGCGTGGTGGTGCCGTAGCGGCTGTACTCCCTGGCCTGGCTGAGCAGTGCGGCTTCCATGCACGCCAGGATCTGCCCGGCCAGCTTGCCGCCGCCGGTGGCGTCGAACGCGATCGTCGCGCCGGTGGCCACCAGGGCCTGCGTGAGGTCGCTCATGAAGCTGGGCGCGCTGCTGTCGCACACGTGTTGCGCGCCCGCCTCGCGCAGCAGGCGTGCCTGCTCGGGCTTGCGCACGATGTTCACCAACGGCACGCCGTCTTGCCGGCAGATGCGGTTGAGCATCTGGCCCAGGTTGGATGCGGCGGCGGTGTGCACCAGCGCGTGGTGACCTTCGCGGCGCATGGTCTCGACCATGCCGAGCGCGGTGAGCGGGTTCACGAAGCACGATGCGCCGTCGGCCGCGCGCGTGCCGGGCGGCAGCACCAGGCACTGGTCGTCCTTGGCGGTGCGGTACTGTGCGTACATCGCGCCGCCCAAGGTGGCCACCGTCTTGCCGAGCAGCGCCTGCGCGGCGGGCGAAGAGCCCGCGGCCACCACGGTGCCGGCGCCTTCGTTGCCGCACGGCAGCGCCTGGCCCATGCGCGCCGCCATCGCCCGCAAGGCGCGCTCGGGCACGCGCGCGCTCGCCTTGGCCTGCGCGCCGCTGCCGCTGGTGGCCAGCGTGCCCTCGACGTCGGCCGCGCCGAACAGCAGGCCGATGTCCGACGGGTTGATCGGCGCCGCCTCCACGCGCACCACCACCTCGTCGGGCTTGGGCGGCGCGATCTCCACGCTGTGCAGCGCCAGCTCGAGCGTGCCGTCGGGTTGCATCAGCGAGCGCAGCTGCAGGCCGCGCTGCGGCGTGGCGGTGGTCATCGGGTGTCTCCGCGAGCGGTGGAGCCGCGAGTGTGCACGCAGCCGGCGCCGCGCGCTCGCTGGCCGTTCGGCTAGTTGCCGTTGGCTGCCTGGCGCAGCGGCAGCTGCAGCACGAACTGGCTGCCCAGCCCCTTGCCGGGGCTGCGCGCCTCGACGAAGCCGCCGTGCAGCTGCGCGAGCTGCTTCACCACGGCGAGCCCCACGCCCACGCCGGGCACCATGTCGTGGCCATCCTCGCGCGTGAAGAGCTCGAACACGCGCTCGAGGTTCTCCTTGCCAATGCCCTCGCCGTCGTCGTCGATGCGCACCACCGCCGTGTCGCCTTCGATGCCGGCCGACACCGTCACGTGGCCGCCGCGCGGCGTGTACTTGAGCGCGTTGCCGAGCAGGTTGGCCAGCATCTGCTGCAGCCGCGCGGGGTCGGCCTCGAGCGTGATCGGCGGTTCGGGCAGCACCAGCAGCAGGCGCAGCCCGAACGCCTCGGCATCCGGCGTCACCGCGTCGAGCGCCGACGCCAGCGCATCTTGCAGCACCAACGGGCGCATCTCCAGGCGCTGGCCGCGCTCGGGGCGACGCTCGCCGGCGTCGCGCAGCAGGCGCTGGATCACCTCGGTCTGGCGCACGATCACGTCGAGCATGCGGCGGCGCGAGCCCTCGTCGACGTCGCTGGTCGCGATGCGCGCCGCGTTGAGGATCGGCGCCAGCGGGTTGCGCAGTTCGTGCGCGAAAGTGGCAAACGCTTCGCGCTCGCGGCGCAGATCGCGCGCCAGCCGCAGCCCGCGGTTGCGCAGCGCCTCGTGGCGCATGCGCAGGTCGGTGCGGTCGCGCATCACCTTCACGTAGCCCACGCCCTCGCGCTGCAGGTTCAGGTGGAGGTTGAGCACGCCGCTGGCCCAGAAGCGGCCGCCATCGCTGCGGCGATGCCAGCGGTCGTCTTCCGAGCGACCGGTCATGCGTGCCAGCTCGAGCTCCAATTGCGGCATGCGCTGGTCGACGTCGCTTTGCATGAACAGACGCGCGAACGGCTGGCCGACGATCTCGGCGCCGCGGTAGCCGAACAGGCGCTCGGCCGCGCCGTGCCAGCCGATGATGGTGCCGTCGAGCGCGAGCGCGATCACCGCGTACTCGTTGGAGCAGGCCAGCATCTCGCCGACCCATGCGTCGGCGAGCGCGCGGGTGGCGGCGGGCGCGGCTGCAGAAGAATCGTCCACGCGGCGGAGGCGGCAATCGCCATGCCACTGCCGCGCGCGACGGGCCGATGCCCTTCGGGTTGCAGTTGAAATGCGGTGCGCGCCGGCGCGCAACCAAGTCGTCACGGCCGTTACCAACCATGCGGGCCTTGTCGTCAACACCCTCGTGGGCCCCGTCATGGCAAGCACCCCGGCCGCCACCCTTCGCACCGTCGCCGTCGCCGCGCTGCTCGCGCTGGCAGGCTGCGCGGGCCTGAACAACGCGGCGTCGTCCGACACACCGAGCAGCCGTTTGCCGGCGCTCACGCCGAGCGCCAGCGCGCAGCCGCGCGCCGACCTCGCCATCGACCGCTGGTGGCAGGTGTTCGGCGATGCCTCATTGAACACGCTGATCGACAGCGCGCTGCAGCACAACACCGACCTCGAGATCGCGCTCGGCCGCGTGCGCGAGGCGCAGGCCGCGGTGGCGGGCACCCGCTCGCGCCAGCTGCCGAGCGTGGATCTCGGCGTCGATGCGCAGCGCGCGCGCCAATCCACCGGCACCACGCCGCTGCCGCCCGGTGCCAGCCGCTACAGCACGGTGTACGGCGCCTCGCTGCTGGTGGGCTACGAGGCCGACCTGTGGGGCGCGCTGTCGTCGCAGACCCAAGCCGCGCGCGCCCGGCTGCTGGCCACCGACTGGGCGCTGGCCGCCACCGAATGGAGCTTGACCTCGCAAGTGGCCGAGACCTACTTCGCGCTGGTGGCGGTGGACCGCCAGGCCGACATCAGCGTCGCGGTGCGCGACAGCCGCATCGCCACGCTCAAGCTGCGCCAGCGCGAGGTGGCCGCCGGCGCGGGCAGCGAGTTCGACCTGCGGCGCGCCGAGGCCGAGGTGACGAGCGCCGAGACCACCCTGGCGCAGCTGAACCGCCAGCGCGTGGGCCTGGAGCGTGCGCTCGCGCTGCTGGTGGGCCAGACGCCCGAGACCGCGCAACCGATCGCGCGCGCCACGCTCGACGAGAGCCAGCTCGCACCCGCGCTGCTGCCGCAGGCCGGCGTGGAGCGCTTGCTGCAGCGCCGCCCCGACATCCAGCAGGCCGAGGCCACGCTCGCGGCCTCGAACGCCGACCTCGCCTCGGCGCGCGCCGGCGCGTATCCGCGCGTGGCGTTCAGCGGCGTGGTCGGCTACGACGCGCGCTCGCTGTCCGATCTGTTCAGCGGCCCGGCGCTGCTGTGGAGCATCGCCGCCAGCGTGACGCAGCCGATCTTCGACGGCGGGCGCATCCAGTCGCAGATCGATGCCGAGCAGGCACGCCAGCAGCAGGCCAACGCGAACTACCGCAAGACGGTGGCCGGCGCCTACTTCGATCTGCGCGAGGCGTACGCGGCACTCGACCACACGCAGCAGGCGTACCAGTCGGAGGCGTCGCGCGTGGCGTCGCTGGCGCGCGCGCGTGCGATCGCGGTGACGGGCTTCGGCGCCGGCGCGATCAGCTACCTCGACGTGCTCGATGCCGAGCGCAACCTGTACCAGGCGCAGTTGTCGCGCGTGGATGCGCACCGCGACCGCATGAGCGCGCAGGTGGCGATCTACAAGGCGCTCGGTGGCGGGTACGCGGCGCCGACTTCGGTCTCCAGCGGCGGGACCACGCCTCCGACCGCCGCGGCCAACGGGCAGGCCGCCCCCGATTCCCAGCGCGGCGGCTGAGCCGCGCGCTGCCACAGACGAGATGCGCCGGCGAGCGCCGCGCGCTGGACCGACTCACGCACTGATTGAAGGAGACATTCGATGCAACCGATTCCGCACCGCCTGCTGCCCGTGAAACGGGCCATTCAAGCCACCACCACGCGCCGCCTCGTGGCGGCGGCGGTGGGCCTCGCCGTGATCGGCGTGACCACCATGGTGTTCGGCCGCCAGATCGCCGGCAGCGAAGCCGACGCGGCGCCGCAGGCCACGCCCAGCGTGCAGGCCGACACCACCGGCGTCACGGTGGGCCTGGTGGCCCCGCTGTCGATGCCGTTCGCGCGCTCGATCGCGGCCACCGGCACGGTGATGGCACGCGACGAGCTGATCATCGGCAGCGACGCCAGCGGTGTGCGCTTGACCGACGTGCTGGTGGAGGTCGGCGCGCAAGTGCAGCGCGGCCAGCTGCTGGCGCGCGCCGACGACGCGCTGCTGCGTGCCGAGCTGGCGCAGCGCGAGGCCGCGGTGCGCCAGGCGCAGGCCGAGCTGGCGCAGGCCCAGGACTATCTGGAGCGCGCCGAGCGCGTGGTCGACGCCGGCGTCTACAGCGCCGAGGTGCTGCAGACCCGGCGCCACAACGCGATGGCCACGCAGGCCAAGCTCGAGCTCGCGCAGGCGCAGCGCCGCGAGCTCGAGGTGCGCATTGCGCAGACGCGCGTGCTGGCGCCGAGCGCCGGCGTGATCTCGAAGAAGCTCGCCACCGTGGGCCAGGTGGTGCAGCCCGGCAGCGAGCTGTTCCGCCTCATCAAGGACGGCCAGCTCGAATGGATGGCCGAGCTGCCGGCGCACTCGATGACGCAGGTGCAGCCCGGCGCCAGCGTGCGCGTGCGCCTGGACGGCACCGCGCCGATCGACGCCACCGTGCGGCTGGTGGCACCCACGCTCGACGCCAACACGCGCAACGGCCTGGTGCACGTGGCACTGCCCCGAAGTGCGGCGATGAAGGCCGGCACGCACGCCAACGGCGAGATCCTGATCCAGCAGGTGCAGGGCATCGCACTGCCCGAGGCCGCGGTGCTGACGCGCGACGGCTATCCGTTCGTGTTCGTCGTCAGCGCCGACCACGTGGCGCACATGAAGCGCATCGAGACCGGCATGCGCCTGCGCGGGCTGGTGGAGGTGACCGCGGGCCTGGCGCCGAGCGACCAGGTGGTGGGCATCGGCGCCGGCTTCGTCAAGGATGGCGAGCGCGTGCGCATCGCCTCGACGCCCGCCCCGCAAGTGGCGCAACAGTGAGGGAGACACCCATGCAGAACCTGTCCGCGTGGTCGATCCGCCAGCCGATTCCGGCGATCGTCACGTTCCTGCTGCTCGCGTTCGCCGGCATCGTCGGCTTCAAGAAGCTCGGCATCAACCAGTTCCCCGACGTCGACATCCCGGTGGTGACGGTGACGATCAGCGACCCCGGCGCGGCGCCGGCCGAGCTGGAGACGCAGGTGACGCGCATCGTCGAGAACGCGGTGGCCACCGTGGGGGACGTGGCGCACACGATGAGCTCGGTCTCCGACGGCACCAGCACCACCAGCGTCGAGTTTCACTTCGGCAAGGACCTCGACCGTGCGGTCAACGACGTGCGCGACGCGGTCACGCGCGTGCGCGGCGAACTGCCGGGTTCGATCAACGAGCCGGTGATCACGCGCATGACCACGTCGGGCGGCCCGATGATGACCTACACGGTCAAGGCGCCGCACAAGAGCGCGGCCGAGCTGTCGTGGTTCGTCGACAACGACGTCTCGAAGCTGCTGCTCACGGTGCCCGGCGTCGGCCAGGTCAAGCGCGTGGGCGGCGTCGACCGCGAGGTGGTGTTCGCGCTCAAGCCCGAGCGGCTCAACGCCTACGGCATCACCGCCGCCGACCTGAGCAAGCAGCTGAAGAACATCAACATCAACCTGCCGGGCGGCAAGGCGACGCTGGGCACCAGCGAGCAGAGCATCCGCACGCTCGGCAGCGCCACCACGCTGGCGGCGCTGCGCGACACGCAGATCGCGCTGCGCGACGGCCGCTCGGTGCGCCTGTCCGATCTGGGCAGCGTCACCGACGGCGCGGCCGAGCCGAGTCAGGACGCGTTCGTCGACGGCCAGCGCGTGGTCGCGTTCCAGGTGATCCGCGCGGTGGGCTCGTCGGCGGTCGACGTCGGCAAGCGCGTCGAGCGCGCGGTGCACAAGCTCGGCGCCGAGAACACACAGGTGCAGCTGAGCCTCTACACCTCGACGGTGGCGTTCACGCAGGAGAGCTACGACGCGTCGATCGAGGCGCTGATCCTCGGCGCGGTGCTCGCGGTGGTGGTGGTGTTCTGGTTCCTGCGCGACTGGCGCGCCACGCTGATCTCGGCGCTGGCGATGCCGCTGTCGGTGATTCCGACCTTCATCTTCATGTCGTGGCTCGGCTTCTCGCTGAACCTGATCACGCTGCTGGGTCTGAGCCTGGTGGTGGGCATCCTGGTCGACGACGCGATCGTCGAGGTGGAGAACATCGTGCGCCACATGCGCATGGGCAAGACGCCACTGCAGGCCGCGCTCGAAGCGGCCGACGAGATCGGCCTGGCCGTGGTGGCCACCACGCTGGCGATCGTCGCGGTGTTTCTGCCGGTGAGCTTCATGTCGGGCGTGCCGGGGCAGTTCTTCAAGCAGTTCGGCATCTCGGTGGCGATCGCGGTGCTGCTGTCGCTGTTGGTGGCGCGCATGCTGACGCCGGTGATGGGCGCGTATTTCCTGAAGTCGCACGGCACGCAGCACAAGGAAAGCGCGCTGATGACGCGCTACCTCGGCCTGGTGCGCTGGGGCCTGAAGCACCGCAAGCTCGCGCTGCTGTCGGGCGTGCTGCTGTTCGTCGCGTCGATGGCGCTGGCGCCGCTGCTGCCCAAGGGCTTCATCCCGGCGAGCGACCGCGCGCAGAGCGTCATCAACTTCGAGCTGCCGCCGGGCACCCCGCTGGCCGAGACCGCGGCCGCGGCCGAGAAGGCGCGCGCGCTGCTGATGCGCCACCCGGAAGTGACCGGCGTGCTGACGATCGTCGGCCAGGGCGCGGCGCTCAACGGCTTCGGCACCAGCGGCAATTCCGAAGCGCGCGCCGGCACGATGACCGTGAAGCTGGTGCCTGAGCGCCAGCGCTCGATGAGCCAGCGCGAGTTCGAGCTGATGGTGGGCCACGAGCTGCGCGACGTGGCGGGATTTCGCTTTCGCTTCGGCAGCGGCGAGGCCGGCGAGATGCTGGAGGTGATCCTGGTCAGCGACAGCCCGAGCGCGCTCGACGCCGCCGCCGACAAGGTGGAGCGCGAGATGCGCACCATCGAGGGCGTCGGCAACCCGGCCGCGGCGTCGGGCCTGAAGCGGCCCGAGATCATGATCCAGCCCGACCTGGCGCGTGCCGCCGACCTGGGCGTGACGATCGCCGACATCGCCACCACGGTGCGCGTGGCGACGATCGGCGACACCACGTCGCTGCTGCCGAAGTTCAACCTCGAGGAGCGCAGCCTGCCGATCCGCACGCAGCTGATGCTCGATGCGCGCTCGAACCTCGACGAATTGAAGCTGCTGAAGGTGCCCACGTCCGACGGCAAGAGCGTGACGCTCGACACCGTGGCCGACCTGCAGATGGGCAGCGGCGCCGCGCAGATCACGCGCTTCGATCGCCGCCGCAGCGTCAGCATCAAGGCCGACGTCGGCGGGGCGCCGATCGGCGCGCTCAACGCCGCGGTGGACCAGCTGCCGTCGGTGAAGAACCTGCCGAGCGACGTGAAGCGGCTGCGCTACGGCGACACCGAGCGGATGGAAGAACTCTTCGCCGACTTCGGTGTCGCCATTCTGGCCGGCGTGCTGCTGGTGTACTGCGTGCTGGTGCTGCTGTTCCACGACTTTGCGCAGCCGGTGACGATCATGGCGGCGCTGCCGCTGAGTGTGGGCGGTGCGCTCGGCCTGCTGCTGGCGGCCGGTGAGGCGATGAGTCTGCCGGCGACGATCGGCATCCTGATGCTGATGGGCATCGTGACGAAGAACTCGATCCTGCTGGTGGAGTACGCGCTGGTGGCAGTCAACAACGGCGTGTCGCGCCGCGACGCGCTGATCGACGCTTGCAGCAAGCGCGCGCAGCCGATTCTGATGACCACGGTGGCGATGGGCGCCGGCATGCTGCCGATCGCGCTGAAGATCGGCGCCGACGCCGACTTCCGCGCGCCGATGGCGATTGCGGTGATCGGCGGGCTGATCACGTCGACGCTGCTGTCGCTGTTCTACGTGCCGGTGGTGTTCACCTACGTCGACGACGCGAAGCGCCGGGTCAAGGGCGTGATGGGCCGCATGCACCGCACCAGCGAATCGATGTCGGCGATCCAGGAAGTGACGGCCAAGTACCAGTGACGTCCCGATGCGCGGCACGCGAGCGTCGCGCCCGCCGGCGGCGCTCTTCCCACGAGCGCCGCCGGCCAGCGGCGCTTTTCTTTGTCGCGTCGCAGGCACGCCG
>Ga0068860_100002874_pt1 | contig 17871 bp, 10 predicted proteins | sample KBSSwiS32_FD_66597 | JGI IMG/M metagenome (GOLD analysis project Ga0068860, IMG submission 66597) | Switchgrass rhizosphere microbial communities from Kellogg Biological Station, Michigan, USA - KBS Switchgrass S3-2 | ecosystem: Host-associated > Plants > Roots > Rhizosphere > Soil ... | reverse complement strand
CAGTTGTATTTGCCGGAACCTGAACTGCGTTTTCCGCCAAGTTCACACCAGACTGAATTCCAGTGGCGCGGACGATTTTTCCAGCCGGAGTTGCTTCCATCGCCATCTCTGGTAGCGGGTCAGGAACTAACTGCCAGTTGTTGTTCTGCAAGACTGCGCCGCGCAATCCAGCATTTCCAATCGGAGAGGCCTTTTCCCATTTTCCGTGCGAACTGTTGGCATCATTCCAGGACCAGTCCAACACTGCGCCATCGATCCGCATTGCCGGCTCGGCCACGAAGTAGGTTCGTTGCAAATCCGGTGGTGTCGGTAAAAGCTGAATGCCCTTCTCTTCCGCCACTTCCCAAGTGTTGTTGGTATCAACAATGTTTTCAGCATCCGTCTCGCCGCGCAAAACAAACGCCGTTCGATCACTGATCTGTCCGGCAGTAGTCGTGCCGTAGCTCCATGCCGTGGCGGCAATCTCGTTGTGTCCAGGATGCAAAAATGGCGCCAGGTCGTAGGTGGAATATCTCCAGTGCTCAAGATCGCCGCGAGCCGGACCGCGCCCGACTTCCTTCTGATTCACCGAGAGAATGAACCGGCTATCTGCACTCACCTGGACCATGAATCGCTGCGGAGGCTGCGGAAGGTCAACCGTCTTTCGGAAATGCAGGACCGCAGCGTCGCGTTGCGGTCCTCCAGGAATGGTGATCCATTGCGCTCTCCAGAGCCCTTGCAATGCTGCGCGAGGCATCTGGGCAGAAGCGGTTTCGGCATATATCAAGATCAATATAAAAAAGGCGTACAACAACGATTTGATTCTCATGCTTCGCATCCCCGAATTTTGAATGACTGCTTAGGGTTTTTCAGTGAGAGTTTTTTCCAACTTAAGTTCGCCCGTGAGATCAATCTGCGCACACGAGGTACCGACTAGAATTTTGTACCTGCCAGCTGGGGCCTTCCAAACTGAATTATCTGTGTCAAAGTACGCGAGAGAACGCTACTTGGGCGCTCCAGGATCTATCTGCTGTTTGGTGACTTCTTCTGGATTCTCGACTTCTATGCCAACTGCCTCGCGGCTCGATTTTTCACGACGCAGCCGCTCAAATTCGGTAAAAGCCTTTTGGCGTTCTCCGTCATTACCCAACATACGTTGCACCTGCGATAAGCGGTACCAAGCAACTTCGTTTGCGCCGTTCAATCGGATTGCCTCTTGAAGGTGAGGCAAAGCATCGGCAGGCCTTTGCAGTGAAGTCAATACGGCGCCCAATCCCAGTTGTGCTTCTTCAAAATCCGGATGACCGTTCAGGGCCTGTTCGAAGAGTTTCTCTGCCTCTTCAAGCTGACCTGCATTGCGGTGTGCTTCCGCGATCTCATAAGAGGCATTCGCATTGGACGGATTGATTTCCAGCTCCAGTTGAAATTCCTGCAAGGCCTGCGCCAAGTCGCTCGAGGAAGCAGTTTGATGGGAGCGTGCCAGCAAAGTTCGCCCGATGCGGTAATGAATTCCAGGACGGTGCGGATCAGCCGCCAACACCTGCTGATACTCATTAATCGCGGAATCGTATGCACCTTGGCTCTCATGTGCCTCCGCAAGGGTCTGATACCGCCAAATTGACTTGGGGGCAACTCGAGCCAGCTTTTGCATCGTCAGGAAGGCGTAGTTCCCGTATATCTTACCGGTGTGATACAGAATTTCCGGATCATCTGAATAGAGCCGATTGAGTTCTAGCGCAGTATCCAGGGCGTTGCGGTCTCTCTTTAATCCGCTGTAAACGCGCAAGAGTTGCAGCCCGCACATTCGCTTGATTTCAGGGTCAGTGCTGGCACGGCGAAAGCAGGTCTCTAGGCCAGGCAAGGCCTCGTTGTAGCGACCTAGTTCAGATAGCGAGATAGCTAAAAGACTGTCTGTCTTGGTGAGGCTGGGTTTGAGCTTGAGCGTCTGGCGCAGGGCCGACACGGCTTCCTCAAATTTCCCTTCTTGAAAGTAGACGAGTCCGAGGTTGGCATGCACTTCCGCAACTCCAGGCTCTAGGGAACGAAGCTTTTCAAAGGCCTTCTCCGCGTCCTGAAGCCTGCCTTCGGCTAGTGCTCTCTGTCCGTGCTCCGCATAGTGTTGCGGCACTCGCGTTTGAACCCTGCCCGACGGCACCCAAAGTAAGCATGCAGACGCACAATCCGGCAAACCAAATTTTGGCTGCTGACCCGATCATTTTTGCAGTTTACTCCACGCCCCGAAGACAATATTCGCGCATAAGTAAAAAGGCCGCCAGGCCGAAGCCTGGCGGCGGTCCCGAGAATCTAGTTCGGTTAGAAAACAAGCTTCCCGCCAAGCTGCATAACGCGCGCTGGTCGGGCAGATTGAATTGCGCCAAATGGAACAACCCCGGTGTTGGCAACGTTGTTGGCGATAGAACTCGCAGCACCACCTACGTTGGGATTGACTCCATACTGAGTGTGGTTAAAGACGTTGAATGCTTCCGCTCGGAATTGGAACGAGACCCGCTCGGTAAAGGTGAATGTCTTACCAAGATTCATGTCCCAGTTGTTGATGCCCGGTTGAGTGAGAATATTGCGTCCGCTGTTACCGAAGGCACCAGCCAAAGGAGCCGTGAAGCACGAGGTGTTGAACCATTGGTGAATACTCTTGCTGAAACCCTTTGTCGGGTCGCAACCAGCCACCAGATCCGCCCGTTGGCTGAATGCATTGAGGATCCCACCTTGATCAGGAGCGGTGACGGAGAACGGGAATCCTTGTTGGAAGGTGGTTACTCCACCCACCTGCCATCCACCCACAGCGGCATCCAGGGCCCGATTCATGTTCCCGCCAAAGCGCTTTCCACGCCCAAACGGCAGCGAGTACACGTAAGAGGCAACAAAGCGATGGCGGGTGTCAAACTCCGAACGTCCATAGTCAAGAGCTTGATCATGGTCATTCAGGTGACCAGAGAATCCACCACCTTGGGCTCCCACACCGGCAGCGGCAGACTTATCGTCCAAACTCTTGGAATAAGTGTAGATGGCTGCAATGACTGCATTTCCAGTCCGATGTTCCAACTTTAAGTTCCCTGCGTGATAGTTAGAAAATCCGTTCCACAAACTATCCAGGAAACCCGGGCCTGCGGTGATGTTCTGGTACGGCCTGCGCGCCTGAATTGGGCAATTGGCTAAACTCCCACCTGTACGGGGGTCGCAAATAGTCGGGTCGGCGGCCGCGAACGGCTGATTGATGTTAGTTCGATTCAGCAGGTGCGTCCCTTTATTCCCCACATAGTTTGCTTCCAAAGTGGTGTTTTTGCTCAGCTCACGCTGAACAGAGAACGTCCAGTTTTGCGTGTAGGGGTTCTGCGGATGATCCGAGATCAGCACAGCGAAGAATTGACTGCCATCCACATATGCGCCGGTCACCGGGTCTGGAATTACCTGATGAAGTACTGTGGGAACAATCATATTGTCCGTCAGCTTCGGTAGTGCGGCGTTTTGAGTGGCGTTGTCGGATACGCGAACGACATTGGGGTAAATGTCGCCCGAGTTGTCAATCTCTCGGGTTTCTGTCGAGTCGAAGAAGATTCCGTACCCGCCGCGCAGCACAGTTTTGTCGGTTAAGCGGAAGGCGAAACCGATACGGGGAGCGAACGGCTTTTTCGAGCCATCAGCTGGATTGTTGCGGCCGCAGTACCGATAGAATCCGTTGCCGTCTGGAGCGATCGGTCCGCCCAATCCGGGAACGTCGGCGGTACCTAGAGTCTTATCCGCGTAGCACAATCCGCCTCTCGGATTCGTGTTATCGAACCAGAACATCTTATTGTCCTTCTCGGTCGGAACATTCCGATAGTCCCAACGAAGACCAAGGTTCAAGGTTAAACGGTTGGTTACCTTCCAATCGTCCTGGACATAGGGAGCAAAGTACATGAAATGGAACTGGTTCAAGTTGCCCGGAGGTGCACCGGCTTTGGCAAAGGGACCAGGCTGGAAAGTAGTAACGTTGTTGTAATAGCCAAGCAGATAGTCGGCGATCGCATTGCCCGTGCCGCACAAACCAGTCGCGTTCGTGCAACCTGCCCCGTTGTTGGAAATGGTGTCATTGTTATAGGTCCATTGCCCAAGGAAATCATTGGAAAGGTTGCGCTTTTGTACCCATGTCCGGTAGTCGAAACCTACGGAGAGTGAGTGCTTTCCGTGGATAATGGTCAGCGCGTCAGAGAAATCCCACATTGGGATGTCGCTGGTGGTCGCGTCGTTCACCTGACTGCCCGCCGATGCCAAACCGCCCTGAAAAACCAGTCCGGGGAATGTACGCACAGAATCAGGAATGTCGGTGAATACTCCGGTTAGGCCGAGAGCAGAAACCTGGTCGGTCGGCATGGCGACGCCGCCTTGGTTGGAGATCGCCTCCAAATGTCCAAAGCGGAAGTTGTTGACCATATTGTGAGTGAGTGGAATGGTATGCGAGATCGTCCAGCTCTTGTTGTTCTGAACAAACACGCCTTGTCCAGCCGGTATCGACGCGGATCCATTGATGTTTTGGTTGGTGAAGTCCACATTGGTCCAGCGGAAAAATATGGAACCCCACTTCCCCAGATTTTGGTCCAACTTGTAGGTCTGCTGGTCAATGTTGTTGGGGAGAGCAGTCGCTAAATTAAACACGTTGTTCGCGCTATTCGCGCTTGGAAAGATCGTGTGGGTTACGTTTGCTATCTTCGAGAAGCTGGCCGTCGGAATAATATTCCCTGGGAACGCTGCGCCAGTCGTGGGGTCAATTGGCATGCAGCCCCGGCCCGCGGAAAGCTCCGCAGTGCAAAGAGCAGTTCCACGATCGGGCAAAGGCTGTCCAACATTCGGACCGTTCAAGATGGTTGCGTTACTGAAGTCGCCATTCAGCATGGCCGGCGTTGGCACAATGAAGTTCTGGACGAATCCATTGACGGTACGCTGCCCTTCGTAATTCACCAAAAAGAAAGTCTTGTTTCTGCCATCGTAGAGCTTTGGAATATAGATTGGGCCGCCTAGTACAAAACCAAATTGGTTTTGCCGCAATTCCGGCTTTCTGGTTGGAGCGGGCTGATTCGGATTCACCTGAAAAGCATCAAATGCGTCATTCCGAATGAAGTCGAACACCGTACCGTGCAGACTGTTGGTACCGCTCTTGCTGATGATGTTTACTTGATTGGCGCTGAACCCGTACTCCGCGGAGTAGGTTCCGCTCTGAATCTTGAACTCCTGAATGGCGTCCTGTGAGAGGATCACAGCCGGCGTTCCTAAAGCCGTATCTACGTTCGCGATCCCGTCCAAGGTGTAATTATTCGATTCCGGACGGCTGCCGTTAATACTGATTGCATTACCGGCACCTTGACGCATCGTTCCCTGCTCGCCATTGGTTTCAACCGCACCCGGCGTGAGGAAGATCAAACTGATGAAGTTACGGTTTGCCAATGGGAGTTGGTCAACCTGTTTTTGCGTAATGGTCTGCGAAAGTGCCGCACTATCTGTATCAAGTGCGATGGCGCTCGCTTGCACCTCGACGACTTCACTTGTAGAGCCTGCCTTCAACGTCACATTGGCACGCGCCTGCTGCGCAACAACCAATGTGATGTTGTCGACCACGCCCTTTTGGAAGCCCTTAGCTTCCACTGCCACCTTGTAACTGCCTGGCGCCAGGAAGGGTACGGTATAGTCGCCTGAGCCGGTAGTTTTAGTGGAATGAGCCACGTTTGTGGCTACATTGGTAACGGTCACATCGGCATCTGCAACAACGGCGCCACTGCTGTCAGTTACTGTCCCCAGGATTGTGCCAACCGCACCTCCTTGGGCGTAAAGCACGGCACTGGAAAGCGATAGAAACAGTGCCACGACAAGACTACCTATTTTTCTCGACATAGATTGCTGCCTCCTCGTCACAGAGGACGAATTCCAACGATTGCAACCGACGCACACTGTGGGCAACACGGCTGCGCAAACCCCACATTGGCTTTGCGTGGCGGATGCTCCCATCGGTACAGAAACGTTGTCAAGATCAACCGACAATCCCCATTTGTTCTGCAATGAGAAACGCGTCTTGGAAACGATTTAGCGGCCTCAAAGGCGCAGATATACGCTGGAATCACGCGATGACTGTCGGTGCTACACGCAAGCTGGCAGGCCTCTGGTGCATTTTGCAATGCGAACTGAATTCGACACGAAAATGCCACGGTAGTCTTCCCAAAATCGTTTTTCCTGGGATAAGTTGAACACCAACTCAGACTTAAACTGTGCCTTGCAGGAGTCCGGTGTTATTTGTGGCGGGCGCAGTCTGCATGAGACTGTCGTTTGGGTAAAAGTGATCGATGGTCGCCGAGGTGACGAGTTTGTGGTCAACGAAGACTGCTGGAGGTACCGCTTTCTTGTTCAAGATCTCAATACTCAGCTTCACTAAATCCGAGCCATAGTGCTCGGGGAAAAATGCGACTGAACCGATGAAGCGCGTGTTGGTTCTGCGAATTTCGTTGCGGCCTTCAGGAGAGGCATTCTGACCCATGACAGCACAAGTTTCAGTTCGTCCAGCCTCCTCAAATGCACGCAAAGCCCCAATTCCGCTTACGTCATTGATAGCTCCCACCAATATGCGACGCGAGTTCGACAGCCGAATGTGCCGCCGGACAATTTCGAAGCTCGTGCCCATTTCTCCGTCGCCATTCAGGTGCGTTATACGGCAATTCTTTGCCGTGGGAAGCGATAGATTGATACCAACCAGCATGCCGGTCAAACGCATCTGCGGCAAGCTACCAGCGCGCGGAAGCTCCAGCAAAATGATTTCGTCCACTTTCGACTGCCAATTGTCTTTCGCCCAACGACCGAGATAACGCCCTCCGATCAGACCGGCTTCATAATTATTCGCACCGTAATACGTTGCACCCGGGTGCGGAATATCAATGGCAATCATTGGAATTCCCGCCTCCCGGTATTTGTTAGCAACGATCGGCGCGATTGTCTCATCGGTTTGAAATTCGATGGCAAGATCAACTTTTTCGCGCACGAGAAGATCCGCGTTACGTTGGGCAGTTTTAGAGTTATAACCATTGTCGAGGGCAATAAGTTCAATGCCTTCTTCTCGTGCCGCGCGCTCGAGGCTGGCGGAAACTTCTCTGGAAAACTGGTAATTGGTTCCCTGCGCAGCATAGCCCAAACGACAGAGACGTTGTTTGGCCGGACGAAATGTTGCCTGGTACAAGTTGGTACTGACCTTCTCCACCATCGCACACTTTTCCAGGGTGTAGAGAAGCCGAAAACACATAGTCTTGGGAAGCCCTGAGCGCTGGACGATTTCCTTCAAGGTCAGAGCCTCGCCAGCCGAACGAAAGGTAGAGAGAATTTTCGATGAATGAATGACCGACTTAACGAGGTAGGGATCTCTGGCCAGCGTCTCGCGTTTCATAATGCGAACTTCCCCGAGTCCATCTGATACAGCCAACCGATCCGGTCTGACACAGAAAGTCTGCAGTTAAACTTTTCAAACCAAATAGGTTATGCAGTATTTTTTAAGACCCGTCTATGCCTATACCGATTCGGTATAGTCATAATGCAGCTCCCATATTGACACATTCGTTTTAGTCGTGCAACCCTACCCGCCTTATCCGAATACCGTAGCGGGGATTCGAGGACAAGCAAGAGCACGAATAACAAAACGCTGGAAATACATCGTTGCTACGTAGCTGTCTTTTGGGTGAATCGATTTAGTTTGCCGTCAAGGAGATAACAACTTGCAGGTTCTTATCAAGAGGCAACCGAATGATGAGGTGGCGATCGTCCTCATTGACAATCCTCCGGTCAATGCCCTATCGACCAGCGTGGCCGAGGGACTTGGCCAGGCAATTCAAACCGCGGAGAATGACGATAGGGTTCGAGCCATCGTTGTTATGGGTGAAGGGAAAACCTTTGTTGTGGGAGCTGACATCAAGCAGTTGGAAGACATGGCATGGTCCCAGAGCTCCGGTCCACCTCGTCTGCACAAACTACTTTTGCAAATAGAGGATTGCACTAAGCCAGTGGTTATGGCGATTCACGGCTCTGCGCTGGGTGGAGGCTTGGAACTTGCAATGTCAGGCCACTACCGAGTGGCGACACGCGATGCGCAGGTCGGGCAACCCGAAGTGAATCTCGGAATTATTCCTGGTGCCGAGGGAACTCAGCGACTGCCTCGACTCGCCGGAATCGAAAAAGCCATCGAAATGTGCGTCACCGGCAAACCCCTAAAGGCACCCGATGCTCTTGCGGCAGGGATCCTTGACCTAATTGTCGAGGGAGATCTTGGGGCTGAAGCTGTGAAGTTCGCTCGACTTCAGGCGGACGCAAAACGTTCACACCCTAAGACACGAGAGCGCAAAGCAACGCTAAAAGTGCACTCCTCAATCGAGCGCGCAATGCAGACTGGACGCGAATTGGCAGCAAAGACCAAACGCCATTTACTCGCTCCCTCGAGAGTCGTTGAAGCGATTGCAGCTTCGATATCCTTGCCCTTCGAGGAAGGTTGTGCCGTTGAGCAAAGACTATTCGAGGAATGCGTTACGTCCCCACAGTGTCGAGCATTGATCCATGTTTTCTTTGCTGAACGTGCCCTTTCTAGAATTCCGGGCTTAGAGAACGCAACATCAATGCTGATTAAACGTGTCGGCATCGTGGGTGCGGGAACGATGGGAAGCGGAATCGCCATGGCCTGCGCAAATGCTGGTCTGACGGTCTTGTTGAAGGATTCAAAGCCAGAAGCGATTGAAAGAAGCGTCTCAACAATTCTTCGGAACTACGAGAGCTCAATCAAGAAGGGCCGCTTCACCCCAGACGAGGTTACGCAACGGATGGACCGCATCATTCCGCAGGTAACCTACAAGGACTTCGAAACAATGGATCTGGTGATCGAGGCCGCTTTTGAGAACCTCGAACTCAAGTGCTCGCTATTTCGCGAACTCGATCCTATCCTGAAAACAGATTGCATATTGGCAACGAACACGTCGACGCTCGACATCGACGTGCTGTCATCCTGCACCCACCGACGCGAAAGAGTGCTCGGCCTGCATTTCTTTAGCCCGGCAAATGTGATGCGCCTAGTTGAGATCGTACGCGGCCGGTCTACCGCATCTGCCACCGTTGCAACGGCCGTCGAATTTGCAAAAACCTTGAGGAAAATAGGCGTAGTTGTGGGTAACTGCCGCGGCTTTGTTGGTAACCGCATGATGTTTCCGTACATGTACGAGGCACAGTTCCTGGTCGAAGAGGGCGCCACGCCGAAGCAAGTGGATACTGCTCTAAAACACTTCGGAATGGCCATGGGCATTTTTGAAGTCGATGACATGGCCGGCATCGATGTAGCTTGGCGGGTCCGCCGCGAACTAGGTCATTTTTCTGAACCGGGCATCAGGAAACCCCTGGTGGCCGACAAGCTCTACGAAACGGGACGGCTTGGTCAGAAAACCGGAAAGGGATGGTATCGATACGGCCAGGACCGTGAGGCGATTCCCGACGAAGATATCGTCAGCCTCATCCGATCTGTGGCAAAAGAGAACGGAGTACGCCAACACGAGTTTAGCGACGAGGAAATTATCGAGCGCTCACTGTACGGAATGATCAATGAAGGAGCACGTGCTCTGGATGAAGGTTATGCGACAAGGGCGTCCGACATCGATGTGATCTATGTCAACGGATATGGCTTCCCATCTTGGCGCGGCGGGCCGATGTTCTACGCGGATTCGGTCGGCTTGGACAAGATCGTCGAACGGATATCAGTGTTCGAGCAACAACAAGGCGAACGATGGAAAGTGGCTCCGCTGCTGCTGCATCTTAGCAAGACCGGAAAAACTTTCCGGGAATTCGATGCGGTACGCAAGGACTAGGACAATTGTTTGATCTTGTTTCGTCTACAGCATTGACGTTGCAGGCGCACATTGGGGCAGTCACTTTTGGAAAAACTCTTTTTTCTTAGGAGTTGCTCCTTCGGGCCGGCGGATAGTGATTACTCACCCAGACTAAACCAACCGTCGCGCACAGCATTGCAGTTGCTAGTGCAGTCCAATAGCTTTTGGCTCCCGCTTGAATGAAGTACGAACCAAATACGGAGCTTAATAGTCCTCCAGTTCGTCCGATGGCCGCGGCATATGCGATACCTGTGGCCCGAATGCTCGTTGGGTAAACGTGAGCGGCCAGAGCATACATGGAGGTCTGGACTGCGTTGGCTAGCAATCCGTGAATCCAGAGACCAATGACTAGAGTGGCGCCCAGTGAATGCGCTTGAATTGGAACAAACATGAGCGCCACTGCACTTCCAGCGCAGGCGATAGATCCGAACAACAGCGGCCTACGCGACCCGAAAAGCGGAATCAACACCGACCAAATCAGTATTCCTATCACGCCTCCAAAATTGTAAATCGCAAGACCGGAACTCGCAGTTGCCAGGTCAGGCCCCCGCGACGCAAGCATCGCGGGTAACCAGCCGAACACTAAATAAATTCCTCCAATCCAAAAGAAAAATGCAATCCACAGTCCCACTGTCTCGCGAGCAAGTTCCGAAGTGAACAGGCCTCTTGGAGAGACACCATGCGTATTGGCGGATTCGAGCCGATCCTCAAATACCACGTTGGCAGGAAGAGTATGCCCAATTCGAGTCAGAAGCTGAGCAAGGCGGGCCCAGTATTCTTGCCGCCGTGCCATAAAACGCGGGCTCTCCGGCAATATCCCAAACATGATTGCGGCGCAGAGGATGGGAAGCACACCACCAATCCCGTACAGTCCTCTCCATCCAAACCTCGGCAGAACCCATGCAGCCAGAACACCGCCAAGCATGCCACCTAGAGGGATACATACCAGTGTGAGTTTTACTGCTGTCGAACGACGCCGCAACGGGGCAAACTCCGCAGTAAGAGCGCTGGCGTTTGGGAATAGACCACCTGTGCCTATTCCAGTCATCAGGCGAAGGAGTGTTAGCCCAACAAAACCGTGAACAAAGGCTGAGGCGATCGTGGCAAGTCCAAAAAGAAGAACACATCCGATTAAGGTGATGCGTCGGCCGAAGCGATCGCCAAAATATCCTGCAATCGGAGCACCCAATGCCATGCCGGCCAGGCCCACAGCCAATACGGGACCAAACGTGCTCCGAACCACCTGCCACTCTTTCATCAAGGAAGGGATAGCAAAGCCGAGAATCTGTATATCAAAGCCGTCAAAGATGACGGAGACGGCTACAAGCACAGTCAGGTATTTCTGATAGGTTGACCAGTCGCTGTTATCAAGCAGCTCAGCAATGTTGACTTTGAGAGTGCTCAGAATGTCTCTCCTGCAATTTCTGGCGAGATACGCAAGGAGCTCGCGAAATCGGTGAGCATCCTATCACTATCCACCGGGCAGGTTCGGTTCTTGCATTGACGACTTTAGTCCGAGCGACTCAGAAAGGAGAGAGAGAGACGAAATTTAATCTTCACTGCCAAAATTATTTTCGGCGAGGTAAGGGTCTTGCAGAGCGGCGGCTTTTGTTCCCATTAGCCCAAATTTGCCTGGGATCCAATAGGTGTGCTTTCGATTTGAATTGATTTCGTGTAAATTGCACAAATTCCATCGCGGCCTTGGCTTGTTCGTCCCGGCGCCACGCTACATGAACTTCAGTTACAGCCGAGGTCTCTCTTAGCGGCAATGTGATCAAGCGGTCTGCGAAGGCCGGATGAATCGGGTTTCGTCCTACGGCAAGATAAACGCCTTTGCCAGAAGCGACCAAGATGGATCCTGCCTCGTCGCCCGAGATGGTTCCTGTGGCGACAGTCTTTGGTTCAAGGCCATGTTCGCGAAATAAGGAAAGGGTCAGGTCGTAAACTCCTGGTGAAATGCGCCTGTCGATTAGAAGTATTGTTTCGTGTTCCAGGTCGCAGATGCGCAATGCCTTGTGCTTTGCCAGTGAACTCGTCTTACGCAAGACAACAGAAAAAGGCTCCAAAAAGAGAGGGGCAGAGACAAGTTGTCCTCCATCAGTTGGTGGACGCATGAACCCTACGTCAATTTTGCGATCGATCAGCGCCGCACTCTGGAATCCCGAGGGCATGTTCAGCACATCGATCTCAACCCTTGGCGCCATCCGGAGATATTCATTCACAATCCGGCTAACAGCATCTCCCAATCCTCTTGCGATTCCCAGGCGTACAGTACCCGCCCACCCACTGCTCACTTGCCTTGCAGCCTCGACTGCCTGGGATACATGTTGGACCACAGCCCTGGCTTCATTTAGGAAACTGCGCCCGGCGTCGGTAAGAAATACGCGGTTACTGTTCCTTTCAAATAGCTGGACACCCAACTCCTCCTCCAAGTCGCGAATGTGCCGGCTGACCGGCGGCTGTGCGATGCGGAGACGTTTCGCCGCCTTAGTAAAGTTCAATTCTTCTGCTACGGCAATAAAAGACTGGAAATGCCGAAGTTCCATTGCTCTCACGCCCCCAGCGCGAACTTGTCGGATGAGCCTATACCAAATCAGTATAGCGGTGATTTATGAACAATATGAATTACGTATGACGATATTGCCAGGATGGTATTGACTCACCCAACCGGATACGCGAACCCGCTGCTCATGCATTTCGTGCGAAAAACATTATGTTCGCTCGGCGTTCTAGCAAGTGTATCTACGATTATGTGCGCCCAAAATCATGTGTCTTGTACATCGCTGCTTTCCCTGGCGATTGAAAACACGGTCATCTCTAGTGCAAGGGCGATTGCGTCCGGAGAATCCATAGGGCAACTGGGTCCGATCCCAATCCCTCCCCAACCGCCCCACTGCGTTGTTGAAGGCAAGATCAACAAGCACATCGGTGCGGACGGCATTGAATATGGCGACACGTTTCAACTGCGTTTACCGGATGCGTGGACTGGACGGTTTTTATACCAGGGAGGCGGCGGTCTAGATGGCATCCTAAACCCTGCAGTAGGCCCGGCGCGGCCAGGTTTCCAAACTGCCCTTGCTCGTGGGTACGCAGTCGTATCCAGTGACGCCGGGCACCGGGGCAAGAACACGTCGGACGGGGCGTTTGGGGCCGACTCGCAAGCGCTCACCGATTACTTCTACCGTTCTACCAAACTGGTTGCGGAAGTCGCGCAGAAAATCATTGAGAAATACTACGGACGTAAACTGTCGTACGCATATATGGCGGGATGCTCCACTGGCGGACGCGAATCCATGCTAGCGACGCAACGCTACCCTGAGTTGTTCGACGGCGTCATAGCTGGCGATCCCGCCTTCAATGTGGTGCACGCCGCCATCGCCGAAGCGTGGTTCTAACAGAAAATTTGCCGACATCGCGCCGAAGGACTCTCAGGGGAAGCCTGCGTTACAAAGGGCTTTTTCAGATGGCGACTTGCAGTTGCTTGCCGGAACCGTGTTGCGGCAATGTGACGGTCTGGATGGTCTGAAGGATGGGACGATCGACAATCCTGATGCCTGCTCCTTCGATCCTGCGGTTTTGCAATGCAAGGCAGAGAAGAACGACACGTGCCTTTCTGCAGGACAAGTAAACGCCTTGCACATCACGTTCGCTGGCCCAAAAGATTCCAAGGGCGCATCGCTCTACTCCGACTGGCCTTATGATGCAGGTCTTGGAGCGCCCGGCTGGCGGATATGGACTCTGGGCAATGAACAGATGCCGGCCATCAATGTTCTGATCTATCCGGAATTCTTGAACCGGGTTGCGATGGCAGCTGGGGAAACACCGATCGCGGATGCGTTTTCCTTTGACTTCGACAAAGACCCCGCGCGCGTCACACCTACAGGGGCACTAATGGACGCAGATTCCACCGACTTGACGGCATTTCGCAAACGCAATGGGAAGCTCATCCTGGACACCGGCATGAGTGATCCGGTCTTTTCTGCCAACGATCTGATCGGTTATTACAGGCGCCTGGCACAGCAGAATGGCGGAATGGCTGATACCCAGCAGTTTGCTCGTCTGTTTCGGATTCCAGGCATGACCCACTGTTTTGGGGGACCTGCACTGGATAGTTTTGATGATCTAACTGGCATTGAAACATGGGTCGAAAAAGGGACTCCACCCCATCGAATCGTGGCGACCGGCAGAGACTTTCCCGGACGTAGTCGTCCGCTCTGTCCGTATCCTCAAATTCCGCGCTACCAGGGCGCAGGCAGCACCGAGGAGGCGACAAGCTTTGCCTGCCAAAATCCTCAAGAACCCCCGCGGGCAGACAAGCAAAAGCAGTAAATCTGATCCAGCCGCGAGTTCCAATAGAAGGAGAGTTTTTAGGCTGTCAATGCAGGTTCATTGCGTTTCCCTCAAGCATCTGGCCAAAGAAGCGCGTATGCCAGTTGCAGAAAACTTTGAAAAACTGTTTCGCCTTGCAAAAACCGACAAGCGCCAAAGGCATCTCCTACTTTCAACAAACGACTGAAAATATTCGGAATCGCGCAGCCCGCACCGGGGGCAAACATTTATAAAGTCGCAATAAACACGGTAGATTTGTGAGGTTTCCGGGGCAAGGAGCAGTTGGTTCATGGCTTAATTCGCGTTTCGCATTGCGAAAAATGCCGAGGATTAACAAATGTCGTGACCAAGTGTGCCGAGATTGTTACTCTTTCGCGGTTAAAACGGTTAAAGGCAGGCTTATGAATTCCTCTGAAACCAGTCGAGTGTTTGAGGCTTTGGAAACGTTCCGCATCGAAATTCCCTCCTGGGGATTTGCCAACACCGGAACTCGGTTCGGCAAGTTCTTGCAACCAGCTGCAGCCACAAGCACCGAAGAAAAATTTAGCGATGCCGGAGAAGTGCATCGTTTGACCGGCATTTGTCCGACGATCGCACTTCATGTCTTGTGGGACTTTCCCGAGGGATTAGGGAGCGCCAACACCATAGCTAAATTTGCAACGAAGTACGGAATTCAAGCAGGTTCAATCAATCCAAACCTATTCCAAGATCAGGTGTACAAGCATGGGTCGTTCGGCAATCCTGATGCTTCAATCCGTGCGCGTGCATTGCAACACACCAACGACAGCATCGAAATCGCAAAGTCGCTTCACAGTCGTGATATCTCGATGTGGCTGGCCGATGGATCTAATTATCCGGGTACCGCAAATATTCGACAACGTAAGGCGTGGTTTGAAGAAAGCCTTAAAGGGGCACATTCGCATCTTTCAGCGGAGCAGAGACTGCTTGTTGAATATAAGCCGTTCGAGCCAGCGTTTTATCACACCGATATCGCTGATTGGGGAATGGCAATTCTTCTCGCACGTTATGCAGGACCTCAGGCAAAGGTCCTAGTTGACACCGGCCACCACTATCAGGCGCAAAACATCGAGCAAATTGTGGCGTGGCTGCTTTCGGAAAAGATGCTGGGAGGATTTCATTTTAATGATCGGCGATACGCTGATGACGATTTGACAATTGGGTCGATTGATCCCTACCAGGTCTTTCGGATTTTCCATGAAATCTCTTATTACGAATGGGAAACAAAGAGCAAAGCCGACATCGCATACATGATCGACCAGAGTCACAATCTCAAAGGCAAAATTGAAGAAACGATTCAAACCGTAACTGTAGCGCAACAGTTGTTCGCGAAAGCGTCGTTGGTCGACCATGAGTCACTCTCATCGGCACAGCGGGATTGTGACCTGATTCGAGCGGAGTCGCTCCTGCAGGACGCGTTTAATACGGATGTTCGCCCGACAATTCAAGAATGGCGAGAATCCAAAGGCTTGCCCGGCGATCCCTTAAAGGCATTTCTCGCGAGCGGATATTTGGAGCGAATTACCAAAGAACGAAGTGCGAAGAATCTAAACACAGTCTCGTCGTATGCCTGAGACCATTCTAAGCACTGAAAGTTAGCCAGAAAGTTCCCTTAACTTCGCGCGAACGGGAATCGCCTGTGTTGGGAATCCAAATGAGCTTTTTGCAAACGTTGGCTACATCGGCCAGGGGAATGTTTCGGTAATTGTGCATTGGCCGGAATTGAGTTTTGGTCTGGATCGAGTTTCCTGATGCCCAAACAACAGCAAAAATCGTTCTTGGCGTTCGACTTGGGAGCCGAAAGCGGCAGAGCGGTTCTCGGATCCGTCAACGCAGGAGTAATTAGTATCCAAGAGGTTCATCGCTTCCCCAATGAACCCGTTGAATACGGCGGCACTTTGCACTGGGATGCACCGCGATTGTGGTTTGAAATGCGCCGCAGTCTATCCACTTTGGGAGAAGTGAGTTTGGGAGGAATCGGCGTCGATGCTTGGGGTGTCGATTATGCCCTGCTCGGAGAACGTGGTGAGTTGCTGCAGAACCCGTATCACTACCGCGACAAGCGCACAGATGGCCTGATGGAACTGGTTTTCGACAAGGTCTCCAAACAGGAGATCTACCGCAAGACCGGAATTCAGTTCATGCAGATCAATACCCTATTTCAGCTGCTGGCCGCGAAACGAGACTCACCCGACCTGCTAAAGGCTGCGCGAACCTTACTGACAATGCCCGACTTATTTCATTACTGGCTGACTGGCAAAGCCGTATGTGAATTTACCAATGCCACCACAACCCAGATGGTAGATCCGCGAACGCGAACGTGGGCCCGAGGATTGATGGAGAAACTGGGGCTTCCTTCAGGGTTGCCAGCGAATATTGTCGAACCTGGGACAGTTGTGGGAACAGTGACAGAAAAGTTGGGACTGCCTTCGAGTCTGAAGGGGACCTCGGTAATAGTTCCCGCCTCGCACGATACAGGCTCAGCCGTGGCGGCGGTGGCCGCGCGTTCCGGAACAGCGTTTCTTAGTTCTGGAACCTGGTCTCTATTGGGCACTGAACTTGATAGCCCTCTCATTAGCGCTGAAACGTTGCGTCTGAACTTCACGAACGAAGGCGGGGTTTGCGGAACAACCAGGTTCCTGAAAAATGTCATGGGGTTGTGGATGGTGCAGTGTTGCCGTCAATCGTGGGCGTCGCGGGGTCAAGCTTACGATTACGCTCAGCTAATGAACCTCGCGTCTCAGGAAACAGCCTTCCAGTATTTGGTCGATCCGAACGACGAATCTTTCCTTCACCCCGCAGACATGCCGAGGGTAATCGGCGATTTTTGTGCAAGGACCGAACAGCCAAAACCAAAACAACCTGGCGCGTTTGTGAGGGCAGTTCTAGAAAGTTTGGCTTTCAAATACCGGCAGGTCATTCTTGACTTGGAGCGCTTGACTCGCGAACCCATTCGTCAGATTCGCATCATCGGCGGAGGCTCCAAGAACCGTCTGCTAAATCAATTCACGGCTAATGCGACGGGGAGACCCGTGTTGGCGGGTCCTGCCGAAGCTACAGCTCTTGGCAATATCGGCATGCAACTCCTGGCCTCCGGAGTGAGCACTTCGCTGGCGGAGGTTCGTGCCATGATCGACCGCTCTTTTCCAACAGAGGTATTTGAGCCTCGAGACACCGACAAATGGGAGCGTCACGTTACCCGCTTCCAACAGTATACGGAGATGATTTATGCCTGAAGTGGAACAAATGATTCACCTGAAAGATCTTTGGGACGAAAAACATGCCGAAACTCTGGGAAACAACGAACTGTCCCTGCTTCGATACCGTTCTAATCTTCTGGGCGCCGATCTGAGAATCACCAACTTTGGTGGTGGCAATACAAGCTCGAAATTTCAGCTACCCGACCCCTTTACTGGCCATTCAGTGCGGGTGCTGGCTGTAAAAGGAAGTGGAGGAGACATTGGCTCAATCAATGAATCAGGGTTCGCGATCCTATATTTAGATCGCCTTGAACAACTGAAGGGTCTTTATCGTGGCGAAGCGCACGAAGACGAGATGGTCGGATACTATTCCCTCTCGGCCTTCGGTGAAAACAAGGTGGCTGCATCCATTGACACTCCCCTTCACGCGTTTCTTCCCTTCCCGCACGTCGATCATCTTC
>Ga0068860_100002872_pt1 | contig 17875 bp, 16 predicted proteins | sample KBSSwiS32_FD_66597 | JGI IMG/M metagenome (GOLD analysis project Ga0068860, IMG submission 66597) | Switchgrass rhizosphere microbial communities from Kellogg Biological Station, Michigan, USA - KBS Switchgrass S3-2 | ecosystem: Host-associated > Plants > Roots > Rhizosphere > Soil ... | reverse complement strand
ACTGGAAGAAAGACTGGATGAAAAAACTTTTTTCAGGGCCAATCGCAAACATATTGTGAACCTGCGGCTGATCGACAAAATAGAACCTTATTTCAACGGGGGATTATTACTGGAAATGAAAGGTGGTGAAAAAATAGAGGTGAGCCGCCGGCAAACAGTGAAGTTTAAGGAGATGATGAGCCTTTAGTTAGTTCAAAGTTCTTGGTCTATAGTTCTTAGTTCGTTTAACCAGACAGAAAGAACAGTCAAAGTTCCTGGTCTGTTTAACCGCAGCGGAAACAGGTCACTGTGTAAATTAGAATGGATAAGGTATCATCCAGTCAGGAAAATAAAATCCGCAAAAATAAAACCACATCTAAAACAATACATGAAAAAAATAATAGCAACAGGGTTATTGGCATCAATAACCTTTTTTTGTTTTGCACAGGACGCTGCAGGCATCATTAACGCAAAAGAAGCAGAACGGATAGAAAAAACTTTGTCATCTGATGAAATGCGGGGACGCAGGGCATTTACTCCGGATATTGATAAAGCGGCAGGTTTTATTGCTGCTGAATTTAAATCCATCGGTTTGCAAACCTGGAATAATAGTGGAAATTACCGCCAGGAATTTAGCATGGTAACCCCCAAATTTATCAGCGCGGCGGCAGTATTGGACGGCACTGCAGCCGATCAAAAGGCTGTCATTGTAGTAACCTCACAGCCCAACCTGAAAATGAATGAGCAATCAGGATTTGAAAAAGTAAAAATAGCGGCTGGGGCCAATCTTTTTAGCGAGGCTTCGAAATATGTGCATACAGATAAAAATTATGTTGTGCTGGTAGATACCAGTTTTACAAAAAACTTTGCCCGGCTGGTGGGTTTCAAGAGAAACGTTTTCAAATCTGCCTTCAGCACTGTATTCATACTAACGGCTACGGACCCGTCTAAATATGAGATAGAAGCAGTTCACGAAATAACCGAATCAAAACTGGCCAATGTAGTAGGCATTCTGCCAGGCAAATCAAAGGCTGCAGAGTTTGTAGTTTTTTCGGGCCACTATGATCACCTCGGTATAGGCAAACCAGTGAATGGCGATTCTATTTATAATGGCGCCAATGACGATGCTGCCGGAACCACCGCCGTTATTATGCTGGCAAAATATTTTAAAGCGCTGGGCAATAATGAAAGAACGCTGGTATTTGCAGCGTTTACGGCAGAAGAAGTGGGCGGTTTTGGCTCACAGTATTTTTCAAGGCAATTTGATCCTTCCAAAGTAATGGCCATGTTTAATATCGAAATGATTGGAACGGAAAGCAAGTGGGGTAAGAACTCGGCCTATATAACCGGTTATGAAAAAACGGATATGGGCAAAATACTGGAAAAGAATTTAGCCGGTACTCCCTTCACATTTTATCCCGATCCCTATACCTCGCAAGAATTGTTTTACCGTAGCGACAATGCCACCCTTGCCCGGCAAGGTGTGCCCGCCCATAGCATTTCCACTTCTAAAATGGACGATGAACCCAATTACCACAAGGCCAGTGATGAAATACAGACACTTGATATGGAGAATATGGCGATGATAATAAAAGCGATCGCCAAAAGCTCAACATCCATTGTGAATGGCGTTGATACCCCCTCCAGGGTAAATACAGCCGATCTGAGATAGCCACAATGCAGTTTGCCGGCCAGAAATGTTAAATAGCATACCCTTAGTGGAAATTATTGCCCATATCAAGGCTATCTGATATTGCTGCTGGCCTGCTGCTGAATATTTTAGAATGCTGCACGGCGTTTGTTGCTTCATTCTAAAATTTTTTACTATGGACAAAATGCAAAAATTAGGAATGATGGACAAGATATTGCGCGAACTGGATGACTTGAAAAGCAGCCAGACATCCGTATTAAAAAAAATATCGCAGATAGAAGCAGAGAATATCAACCTCGGTGTACAGATGCTGGATAAATCTTTACCCGATGTGCATGAAAGTATCGATAAGGGAATAGACGATGTAAGCGCGCTGCTCGAAAAATTCCAGGAGCACCGTAATAAGTTTGCAAAAGACAATAAGCTGGAAGCCGGCGATTTGATAGCAGGCTAATCATCTTTTGCACTAATAAATTATAAGCCGGGTGAATATTTGCCCGGCTTATTTTTTATCATTTGCAGCAGGTGGGCTTTCCGGTTGGTTGGAGCAATAGCTTTCTTACCAGGTCAGGATGTTGCCAGCGTATAAGATGATCCGCACCATGAATTAATATAAAATCAGCCTCTTTTCCTGCCAGTACTTTTTTTGCAAAATCAAGGTTGGCAGGCAATACGATGCGATCTGCATCTCCCTGTACAGCAGTTACGGGTATCGTTAGTTGCTGCCAGAGCGGCTGCATTTTCCGCAATTCTTTTATATGCGCATATTTTTCATCGGTTGCTGTTCTGAAAAACCGGGGCAGCATCCATTTAAGCGGCCCATGATGCACATATTTATTAAACCACCAGAATTTTTCTTTGTCTGGATCTATGGCCGCTGCCAGCAACAATATGTGATAAAATTTTTCCGGGTGGTCAATGGCTATCCTGGCTGCGATGGGGCCTCCATACGAACTTCCCATAATAATTCCTTTTTTATAGGAATGATTCAATTGCAATGCTTCATAAATAACAGTGGCCTGCAGGGCAATGCTGGTAACCGCTTTCCTGCTTTTCCTGAAAGTTGATTTGTGGTAGCCGGGACGATCAACCGAGATCACCTGGAAATGTGTGGTGATCAGGCTGTCATCCAGCAAATTCCGGCTGCCATACCAGGCGCCCGGTGCACCGTGTACAATCAGCAATGGCGGCAATGTATCGGCGCCGCTTACCGCGCAAAATAATTTTATCGAATCGTTTTCAATGGTGAAATAGGTGGGCTTAACAGGTTTGTCTTTGTAATATGCTTTTATCTGTTTATCCGTTTGTATAAACCGGCGGAAACAACCCGAGCAGGTAAATAGGATGAATATAATCAGATAAGAGCGCCGCATAGAAAATTGTGAAAGAAAAATTGCTGATTTCGGGATGTAGGGATTTTGAGATTTATTTTGACCATGCGTATAAGTAAATCACCAAATCAGAAATCACTAAATCAGAAATTTTCTAGACTGATTTTACCGGCAGCGCATGTATGGCTGCGCTCATTTCTTTAATCAGGGAAATATCTTTTTCGATCGCGTTGCCAATCACCAACACATCGGCGCCTGCCTTGCAATTGCGGTAGGCCTTCTCCGGATCGGTAATTCCGCCACCAACAATTAAAGGAATTTCAATGCTGTGGGAAACCTTTTCGATCATACTTTCAGCAATGGGTCTTTTGGCGCCGCTGCCCGCATCCATATAAATAACTTTCATACCCAGCATTTCGCCGGCCATGGCGGTGCACATAGCAATCTCATTTTTATCTGCCGGAATGGGGGCGGCATTGCTGATGTACGAGACCGTGGTAGGAGCGCCACCGTCGATAACCATATAGCCGGTAGAAATAATTTCAAGTCCGCTTTGTTTTACCGCTGCTGCGGAAATAACATGCTGACCAATCAGCAACTCGGGGTTACGGCCCGATATCAGCGATAAATAAAGGAGTCCGTCTGCATGAACGGAGATTTGGGAAGGGCTGCCGGGGAAAAGAACCGTGGGTATGCTGCAATTTTGCCTGATCCGCTGCACCACTTTGTCCAGGTGGTTGGAAATAACAAGGCTTCCTCCTACAAACAAATAATCGGCTTTTGCCGCCGTTGCCAGCGATACAAGCTGGTCAATTTTTGCTTCATCCACCTTATCGGGGTCAATCAAAACGGCGAAGGACTTTTGTCCCCTGCTTTTCCTTTCCAGTAATTGCTGATACAAACGGGTCTTCATCAGGCATTGTTACGTGTATTGCAAAAATGCAAAAACTTTTCCAAAAGTGCTTAACTTTTAAAGGCTTGCGTTTTTAAAGGGGTTTCCGGGTTCAACAACGTATTTATGCTATTGCAGGATATGGGTTTTTCCATTGCGTATTACTTCTTCCCGGAAGGATACGTGTAAACATTGCTATAGGTTGGCGACTGGCAAGCGATAAGCGTTCTTACGGCATGCGATGGGGTGTTCGTTTTCAAAGAAAAAAAGTTTATTGATTACCGTTATAAAAACACATTGCTCAATCAGGAAGCCGGTGTTGCAGTTTCGGGAATTTTTATAAAAACTAAGCATATCTTCTTAATTAAAGTTTTTTCCGTTCAATTCCAAAATTTTTTTGAAGCAACCGATGCCTTTCAATGTGCAAAAAATTAAAAGAGCCAGTGCCAGCGTAGGTTACCAAATTGTTAACTGCTTTTTTCCACAGGCTGTTAATATTTATGGCCGTGGAATATGAAATGCAAAAGATATTTTCGTTTTCCTCACTTTTTGAGTGCAATACATTTATTTACTAACCCGGAAATTAACGCTCCCATGACAAATAAAAAGAAACCTGCAAACGGGCTTTCCTTCAGCCGCCGTTTCACAAAAGATGCAGTGCCTGTATTCGACCAGTTCGAGTACGATTATCGTACTTCCGTTATCCGCAATCCCAGCGGCGAAGTGGTGTTTGAGATGAATAATGTGGAAGTACCTAAACAATGGAGCCAGATTGCAACCGATATTCTTGCGCAAAAATATTTTCGCAAAGCAGGGGTGCCACAGCCTGATGGCTCACTTGGCCGGGAAACATCTGCCAAACAAGTGGCGCACCGCATGGCCAACTGCTGGAAAGTATGGGGAGAGCGTTATAATTATTTTGCTTCAGAACAGGATGCCCGCATTTTTTATGATGAAATGGTATACAGCATATTAAACCAGGCATGTGTACCCAACAGCCCGCAATGGTTTAACACCGGCTTGTATGAAAGCTATGGCATCAAAGGGAAACCACAGGGTCATTATTATGTAGACCCGGTTGACAGTGTTTTAAAGAAATCAACTTCTGCCTATGAACGGCCGCAACCTCATGCCTGTTTTATTTTAAGCGTAACCGATGATTTAGTGAACGATGGCGGCATCATGGACCTCTGGGTGCGTGAGGCCCGGATATTCAAATACGGCAGCGGTGTTGGCACCAATTATTCAAACATCCGCGCAGAAGGAGAAAAATTAAGTGGCGGCGGTACTTCCTCGGGGTTAATGAGCTTTTTGAAAATAGGCGATCGCGCTGCAGGTGCTATCAAAAGCGGCGGTACTACACGCCGCGCGGCGAAAATGGTTTGCCTCGATTTAGACCATCCCGAAGTGCTCAGTTTTATAGATTGGAAAGTAGAGGAAGAAAAAAAAGTAGCTGCCCTGATTGATGCAGGCTATGCCAGCGACTATGAAGGTGAAGCCTATAGAACCGTTAGCGGGCAAAACTCTAATAATTCTGTACGCATTCCCAATTCTTTTTTCGACAAACTGGAAAAGAATGAAGACTGGGAATTAAAGGCAAGAACAGACGGCAGGGTAATGAAAAAAATACCCGCGCGTGAGCTCTGGAACAAGATTGCCTATGCCGCCTGGCGCTGCGCCGACCCCGGTACACAATACGATACCACCATCAATGAATGGCATACCTGCCCCGAAGGCGGCGCCATCAGGGCTTCCAACCCCTGCAGTGAATATATGTTTCTCGACAATACTGCCTGTAACCTTGCTTCTGTAAACCTTCGCCGGTTTTTTAATGAAGAAAACAATGTCTTTGATGTAGAAGGTTTCCAGGACACCTGCCGCTTGTGGACCGTGGTGCTGGAAATCTCTGTGCTGATGGCACAGTTTCCTTCCAAAGAAGTAGCGCAGCTTTCTTATGACTACCGCACACTGGGACTGGGTTATGCTAATCTTGGCTCCATGCTCATGGTAAGCGGTATTCCCTATGATAGCGAGGAAGCTCGTGGTATTGCGGGCGCCATCACTGCTATCATGACCGGAATTGCTTATAAAACCTCAGCGGAGCTGGCTTCCATACTCGGCCCGTTTGCCAAATACGAAGAAAATAAAGCTCATATGCTGCGGGTGATGCGCAATCACCGCCTTGCCGCATACGATGCGGACGAATATGAAAACCTGAGTTTAAAACCACAGGGAATCAAGGCCAGGTATTGTCCTGATAATTTATTGAAAGCCGCTACCAAGGCATGGGATGATGCTGTGCAACTGGGCGAAAAATACGGTTATCGCAATGCGCAGGTTACCGTAATTGCTCCCACTGGCACCATTGGGTTGGTGATGGACTGTGATACAACAGGTGTTGAGCCGGATTTTGCCCTGGTGAAATTTAAAAAACTGAGCGGTGGCGGGTACTTCAAAATAATCAACCAGTCTGTACCGCAGGCATTAAAGAACCTGGGGTACGGTGCCAAAGAAGTAGATTCCATTATTAAATACGCAGTTGGTTCGGGGAGTTTTGCCGGCGCTCCGCATATCAACCACCAAAGCCTGAGCGAAAAAGGCTTTTTGGCTGATGAAATAAAAAAACTGGATACGGCAGCGGTGGCGGCTTTCGAAATAGGATTTGTGTTCAATGTGTATACGCTGGGTGAAGCCTGTTTGCAGCGGCTTGGTTTTAAGCCGGAACAGTATTTCAATTTTGAGTGGAATTTGCTGGAGGCACTGGGCTTTTCTGATGAGCAGATAGATGCAGCCAACGATTATGTCTGTGGTACCGGCACAGTAGAAGGGGCTCCTTTCCTGAAAAACGAACACCTGCCTGTTTTTGACTGCGCCAACAAATGCGGCAAAAAAGGCGAAAGGTTTATTCATGCATACGGGCATATCCGTATGATGGGCGCAGCACAACCGTTCCTGAGCGGGGCTATTTCTAAAACCATTAACCTACCCAACGAAGCCAACGTAGAAGAAATAGCGGATTGTTATTTGCTGAGCTGGCAACTAGGCTTAAAAGCGAATGCGCTTTACCGTGATGGCTCCAAACTGAGCCAGCCGTTGAGCAACAAATCGGATAAAAAGAAAAAAGAAGAACCGGAAAAAACATCGGCCATACAGGAAGACACAACCGCCAATTCCAATATTGTTGACATGAGCAAGTTAACAGTAGAAGATTTACTGGAAGAAGTGCAGAAACGGGTACAGTCTTCTCCTGACACAAAATTAAAACGGCAGCTGGCAATGATTGTGGAAAGAAGAACCCTGCCTGCCAAACGCCGGGGCTTTACCCAGAAAGCAAAAATAAATGGACAGGCACTGTTCCTGCGTACCGGCGAATACAATGATGGTACGGTAGGTGAAATCTTTATTGATATGGCCAAAGAAGGCGCTACCATGCGCAGCATGCTCAACTGCTTTGCCATCTCTATTTCTATTGGTTTGCAGTACGGCGTTCCGCTGGAAGAATTTGTTGAGAAATTTGTGTTTACCCGTTTTGAACCATCGGGCATGGTAGATCATCCTAATATCAAAACAACCACTTCCATTGTAGACTTTATTTTCCGTGCGCTGGCATACGAGTACCTGGGTAGAACAGACCTGGTGCACGTGCTGGACAAACCGGAGATATTAAACACCGGTACAGATGATTGGGATGAAATACCCACCTCGCTGGAATACGATAAAAAAACGCCTGAATTAAGCGATGTACGTATTGTTGCGGCGGCAGTAAAAACAAATGAGCCCGTAAAAGGCAGTCATGCCAAATCAACCATTAGTTCCAAAATGGATGGCAATGGATTGGATGCCGTAAATGCGGCCGCTAAAAGCATGCAGAGCGATGCGCCGGCCTGTAATACCTGCGGGCATATTACCATCCGTAGTGGCACCTGTTACAAATGCCTGAATTGCGGTAACAGTATGGGGTGTTCGTAAACCACGCCCCCCTCAATTCCGGAGGAGAGGGGAATAAAATAATTATGGACGGTTTATTATAAACTCAGATCCGCTCATTTCAATGGGCGGATTTTTTATTGGTAATGATTCATTTCATGTTTACTTACAAATAAAAAGGGCTGCTATAAAAAGCAGCCCTTTTTGCAATAGTCTTTTATCGCATTAATCAATCTTATCTTTAATAAATTTCCCCAGGTATTTTCCTGCATCTGCATAGCATTCTCCAATTCTTTCGCCCGAAGCATAGTCATTACCGCCAAAGGTTCTTCCTTTTGCATTTTTTACTTCTATTTTTGCAATCACTTTAGAGGGGTTGGCAGCTTCAACAATCCATACCTCGGCATCTGTTTCCGCATTTTTTCTTGTAATATAAATATTATACCCAGGCTCTATAAAGGTGGTCTTGTAAATCAGGGTATACTTTGCATCTTTTTTTGCACCCGTAACTCTTATATCGCTGTGCTTTTCAAATAACTCATTGAATTTCCGGTCAAAATTCCCAGTCCGGTCAGCTACCCAGTCTTCTGCCCATTTATCACCTTTGCCCGGTTCTTTCTTATTGTATTCTTCCTTTTTTTTGGCTACATATTCAGCTTCTGTTTTAAACTTACCAACGGCCATATTTTCATAGGTGAACTCAGTGTTAATATTCTTTTGTCCTTTAAGCGGAGACAAATCCCCTTCAATAATTTTAATGTGCTGGGCATACCCTCCGGCAGAAAAAGCAATCATTGCTGCAAATAATACGCATGTCCGAATTAATTTCATAAGTAAATTTTTAGGTTAATGAGGCAATAAAAATAAATAAAAAAAAGGCCAGTATCCAAATTTTCAGGCTTACCCGTTCAATGAACAAAGGGTAACTACCGGGCAATGGGCAATACAGCCCTTACCTGCCCCGGGAACGCTCCAGCGCCGTTAATATTGCGTGATTAATTAATAAATTGGCGGCGGAAATCAACGCTCATATATACTATTTTCCTTACTTAACCGTTTGCATTATGAAAAAATAAACCCACATGAAAATAATCGCCCTGTTGATAATCGTAATCAGCGTATTTGCCTCCTGCAATCGTGCATTGACGCCAAATGAAGCGGCCAATCACCATTATAAAAAATGCAGGGATATCAGGTAAATCGTAACCATCTTATATTCAGCCGGCAAATCAGCTTTGCCGGCTTTTTTTGATCCTGCCCGGTATATCTAAATTATACCCATAAAATTCCATTCCAGTTATTAGCTTTATGGCTGTAAACACCATCAGCTGCTATGACTATTCAGTTTGGATATGATAAAAAGCAAGTGCTGCAGGCACTACGGTACCATTTTCTTTCAAAACAGGAGATAAAAGTACTGGTCATTCTTGTAAACGTGTTCGCTATTGCTTCTGCCATCTTATTTGCGCTTAAAAAAATCCAGGGCATTTCCTTTCTTATTTTTTCCTTTCTATGGTTTTCGCTGATGCTGGTTATCTGGAGGATTCTGCCCGCCAGCATTTACAACAGGGCGGCTACTTTTAAAGACCATTTTACAGTTCGTTTTGAAGAAGAAGGCATGGAATTGTCTAACCAGCAGGGCGCTAAAGCCTGGCCATGGTCTGCCTTCAGCAGTTGCATAGAAAGCCCTCATTTTTTTCATCTTTATTTCGATGCCCGATCTTTTTTCCTGGTACCAAAAGACGCCTTTAAAGACATCCAGCAGTTGCAGGCCGTCCGGCAACTCATTCGGGAAAAAATTGCTGGTTGAATAAGTATTTATTCGTAGTCCTAAGAAATAGCCAATACTTGCCGGTTACCCGCTTTTTAGGCATAAATGACCTATCTTGCAGCCCTTCCGGCTTTATTAACCCCGACAGGCAATATCAACAATCGTTTTGCGTATTATAAACCCTGGCTAATATCAAACCTGCAAACTTAAATATCCAACAGGTAAATTAATTGTACGATGCCCAAAGTAACTTTCAACAATAAGAACAAATCTTTTTTCAATGCCCTTAAGCTGAATGTAGATCAATATTTTCAAAATAATAAGATTAGGCCTACCGGCAATTGGGAGCTCTATAGTAAAACACTTTTGCTGGTGCCTTCGGCCATTGCACTGTATGTATTACTGCTGCTGGTGAGTATGCCGGCTCTTTTATCGCTTTCACTTTGTGTGTTGTTGGGTTTTATACTGGCCAGCATTGGTTTTAATGTAATGCACGATGCCTGTCATGGCAGCTATTCCAGTAAAAAATGGCTGAATGATCTCATGGGACTTAGCCTGAATGCCCTGGGCGGTAATGCCTTTATCTGGAAATTTAAACACAATATCGTGCATCATACCTATACCAATGTAGACGGTGTAGATGATGATATTGCCAAGAGCCCGCTGATGCGTCATTGCAGTTCACAGAAATGGGTGCCCGCGCACCGGTTTCAACATATCTACGTGGTGCTGGTATACGCTATATCATCGCTGGCCTGGGTGGGGTTGATGGACTTCAATAAATATTTTCAACAAAAAGTATTTACAACGCCTTTGCAAAAAATGAGCATCAGGGAGCATGTCATTTTTTGGGCCAGCAAAGTATTCTATGCCATTTTTTATGTGGCAATACCTGTTCATTTTGTTGGCTGGGGTGCCTGGGCACTTGGTTTTGTTTGCATGCATATTGCCATGGGCTTAACACTGGCACTTGTATTTCAACTGGCGCATGTGGTAGAACATGTAGAGTTTGAAGCAGCTTCAGGTATGGATCACAAAGTAATAGAAAACGAATGGGCCATTCACCAGATAAAGACCACCGCGAATTTTGCCCCGAAAAATAAATTTATTAACTGGTATGTAGGTGGCCTGAACTACCAGGTAGAGCATCACCTGTTTCCCCGCATCAGCCATGTGCATTACCCGGCTATCAGTGGCATTGTACAGAAAACATGTAAAGAATTCAATCTTCCCTACAACAGCTTTTCAACCTTTACCGGTTCGCTGGCTTCTCATTTCAGAATGATGTACCAGTTGGGGCGCAAACCCGCAGAAATGGCGGCAGCTTAACCCAAGCTTCTTCTCTGTTGAAAATTGACCATTGAGCGTTGGATTGAATATTCATCCGCTATAAAATTCATTGATGATTGTTCGATGAACAAGAGCATGGTCTACCTCGGCTTGTATTTTGCCTCCTCAAAAATCTTTTTTGCCTCTGTTTGCATTATCTGTGGCAGTCCAAGACCCGTTTTATCGGCAAATTTTTTTACAATCTGCCAGCCAATCCATTGTCCAATATTACCGGGCGATGCGTCGGGCATACCGTCTGTTTTAGGCGCTTCTCCGATAAATGTCTGAATAATGGCCGGTTCCGTGGTATAGATATCATTGTTCTGGATGATATAATTCCAGACCAGGCCTTCGTTATTTTTGCACCAGTTGAGCTGAGATTGTGTAAATCCGGTTTTTAAACTATCCGGCGCGGCGGGCAAAAATTTATCTGTCATATACCATTGCTTGCCCTTCTCAATTATTTGTTCAATGAGTGCCTGGCCCTGTGGCTTTTCCGGGTAAATATCCAATGCAATATTCTGGATGCAATTAACGGGAATATATGCGGGCTCAAACCGGCGGCTGATGTATTGCGGAAATTTATCGATTGCCTCAGGCGTATTATAAGCGCTGAAATTTTTACCCAGGTACATCTGCAGGCCAATGGCTATTGCATCTTTCGTAAGTGCCACAGAAGGATCTCCAATTAAACCGGAGTAGGCTACCGGTTTTGGGAGTTTATAAGCAGGATAATAATATTTTACAAACTGGAATGCTTTTTCCAGTTCATTTTGAACATCATCCAGGCGGTTGAATTTTTTTTGAACAGAATCGTACAGTGGCCGGCTATGACTGATATAGGTATTTACCAGAACCGGCAGCGTATGCAGGGTATCGATGGTACCCGCAATAACAATGTTCTGGATGAAGTCAGCAAAAAAATACGGGTATTTTTTTTGCACCGCATCCAGGCCTTGAACGATATGGCTGGTATCTGCGGAAAAAAAATCCCTGTCGAAACGCGCGATAGCAACGTCCACTTTAATTCCCGAAACATCCGGTGCATTGTTATTGCCGCAACTGCACAAGGCTGCAAGCGCCAGTATAATTACAACCAATTTGCTCATGCAGGTTAAACGATGGTGGGGTGAAGAATGTTGTAAATGTAATCCCAAAATCTGTAACAGATTGCTGAATGCGGGATATCGGGATTTTGAGATCTCGTTTCCGGTTACAGGCGCCACAAATCACAAAATCCCCCCATATCGAAATCAGCAATGGGCTTTGCCATAAATTTGCCAAATGAAAATAGCACTGGCACAACAAAATTATCATATCGGTAATTTTGAAAAAAACACGGCAAAAATAATCAGCGCCATACAGGAAGCAAAAAAGCAGGGGGCCGATCTCGTTATGTTTACGGAATTATGTGTGTGCGGATATCCTCCACGGGACTTTGTAGAATTCAATGATTTTATAAACAAATGCTACGCAGCGGTAGATACCATTAAAGAATATGCAGACGATATCGCAGTAGTGATCGGCGGTCCCCAACGCAATACCAAACAGCAGGGAAAAGATTTATTCAATGCTGCCTGGTTTTTATACGACAAACAGGTAAAAGCCACTGTACAAAAGACCTGCCTGCCCACCTATGATGTGTTTGACGAATACCGCTATTTTGAACCAGCTTATGATTGGAATGTTATTCCGTTTAAAGGAAAAAAAATAGCGCTCACCATTTGTGAAGATATCTGGAACCTGGGTGATAATCCTTTGTACCGGGTATGCCCGATGGACGAAATGATACAACAGCAACCGGACCTGATGATTAATATTTCTGCTTCTCCTTTTGATTATGATCACGATGACGACAGGAAAGAAGTAATCCGCGTAAATGTAATCAAGTATGGTTTGCCCATGTTTTACTGCAATGCAGTGGGCTCCCAGACAGAAATCGTTTTTGATGGCGGCAGCCTGGTAATGGATGCAAAGGGCAATGTTCTTAAGGAGATGAAATATTTTGAAGAAGATTTTGCCGTTGTTGAACTACCCGAAATTGCAAAAAACATCAGCCTGATAGAAGAGGCCATAAACCAGGATACCGTAAAACAATCTATTGTTAACACACTAGACAAAGATATGCGGGTGTCAAAAATCAATAACCCCGACACCATTATTAGCTACCTTACCGCCCCTAAAAATATACAGGAAATACATGATGCGCTGATACTCGGTATCAGGGATTATTTCAGCAAAATGGGCTTTGCCAAAGCTATTTTGGGCAGCAGTGGCGGCATAGACAGTGCGGTGGTGCTGTCGTTGGCATGCGAGGCATTGGGTGCAGAAAATGTCAGGGCCGTGCTGATGCCATCGCAATATTCCACCGGGCATTCTGTGAGCGATGCAGAACAGCTCAGTAAAAACCTGGGCAACCCGTACGATATTGTGCCCATCAAAAATATTTATACTGCCTTTGTTGACGAGTTAAAACCCATTTTCAAAGACCTCCCGTTTAGCCCGGCCGAGGAAAATATCCAAAGCCGCAGCAGGGGCAATCTTTTAATGGCTATTGCCAACAAATTTGGATACATACTGCTGAACACTTCCAACAAAAGTGAGCTGGCTACGGGTTATGGCACTTTGTACGGCGATATGGCCGGCGGCTTAAGTGTGCTGGGCGATGTATATAAACTGCAGGTATATGCGCTGGCAAAATTCATCAACCAAAACAAGGAAATCATTCCAGCCGATATTATCTCAAAAGCACCTTCAGCGGAATTAAGACCAAACCAGAAAGACAGCGACAGCCTGCCTGAATATAATATTCTCGACAAGGTTTTGTACCAGTATATTGAGCGGAGACAGGGGCCCAATGAAATCATTGCGATGGGTATTGATGAGACCCTGGTAAAAAGAATACTGAAACTCGTTAATACAAACGAATATAAACGCAACCAGTTTTGTCCAATCATTCGCGTAAGCTGTAAAGCCTTTGGAGTGGGCAGAAGAATGCCGATTGTAGGGAAATATTTGTCTTGAGACGTCAGTAGTGAGTCATGAGTCGATAGTCGGTAGTTAACAACAATAACCCGGGCTACGGGTTCATGACTCACGGCTCACGGCTCACGACTAAAAATAGAGCCACCCGCTAAGAATAGCAGGCGGCTGTTGGTTGTTTATGAAATCAAAAGTTGAATTAATGTTTCAAGGTAGCAAGAATATGGTACGAGGTACTGGTGCCGAGGTTATCATCGTACGTTACCACCAGGTTGGTTTCATTAAGTGAAAGAATGGTAGCATCTCCGTTGCTGAAACCAAATGTTCCACTCAAAACAGTTTCCGTGTTTTTAAATATCCAGGTAAATGGCTTTGTCTGCGGATCGCCGGCATTGCATTTAGCCTCCGCTTCGTCTACAAGGCCGGTTCCATCTGTTTTAAATGTGTAGATATTATCCAGTTGGCATGCCTGAACGCTGCTGGTAACATCCGTTTCTGCCACGCCATTTTTATCGGCATCTATTCCCACGGATTGAATTTTCCATGAAGCCTGTGTCAGTAATATTGTCTTTGATTTTGCGGGCGTGTCCGAACCGGTGCCGCTTTTTTTGCAGGAGGCTGCAGAAATGAACAATAATGTAAAAGCAAGTATAGTAAATACTGCTGGTTTCATGGGTGGATTTTTAGATTCCTGTGTTCTTTCTTTAAACTGCATATGAGCGGTTTTTATTGTATACTGATGGGGGTTTTCGCTTAACAAAATTTTATATAAAGGCTTATATTGGCAGAGGAATTGCAAGTTAGTTGTTCGTATTTTTACCAGTAATTCAGTTGATTCGGCTGATAATAAGTTAAAACCGTATCCTGCAATGCTTCGTAACACTACGATAAAACGGTAATAAACAATTTTAATTATATTTTATGCTCCAGACCGCGGAAGATATCAGGCAGTTAAATGAGAAAATACAGTACCAGGCTGTTTTTACCGATAGGCTAAGAGACGAGGTAGGAAGAATTATTGTGGGGCAGCAATATATGGTTGACCGCTTGCTGATAGGGCTGCTGAGCAACGGGCATGTACTGTTGGAAGGCGTACCGGGGCTGGCAAAAACCCTGGCTATTAAATCACTGGCACAAGGCATACACGCGAAGTTCAGCCGCATCCAGTTTACGCCGGATCTGTTGCCGGCAGATGTAACCGGCACGATGATTTACCAGCAACAAAGGAATGAATTTGTGGTAAGGAAAGGACCCATTTTTACCAATTTCCTGCTGGCAGACGAAATTAACCGTGCACCCGCGAAAGTACAGAGCGCCTTGCTGGAAGCAATGCAGGAGCGGCAGGTAACCATTGGCGATACTACCTATAAACTGGAAGATCCTTTTCTTGTACTGGCCACCCAAAACCCCCTGGAACAGGAAGGCACTTATGCATTACCGGAAGCCCAGGCCGACAGGTTTATCATGAAGGTGGTAGTCAATTATCCTTCCAAGAGCGAAGAGCAGCTTATTATCAGGCAAAATGTTCAGGGCCTGAAACCGCCCGAAGTTGGCCAGGTTGTTTCCATACAGGAGATATTACAGGCAAAGGAATTGGTCAGGAATATTTACATGGATGAAAAAGTGGAAAGTTATATACTGGATATTGTTTTTGCCACCCGTTTCCCTGATAAATATAATCTCCTGAAATTAAAACCGCTAATTGCCTACGGCGGTTCGCCGCGTGCCAGCATTAATCTTGCGCTGGCTGCCAAAGCCAATGCTTTCCTGAACAAGCGCGGTTATGTAATACCGGAAGATGTACGCGCGATTTCAAAAGATGTATTGCGTCATCGTATAGGACTTACCTACGAAGCCGAAGCAGAGAATGTAAACGTGGAAAATGTAATTGATGATATTCTAAGGGTTATCAGTGTACCATAATGAAAATGAAGGCAATTGCTGATTTTGCGAAGGTGGGATTTTGGGATTGCCATCTTCGCCCGTTAAAATCACAGCTGTACTTTACGGATAAATCGTAAATTCCAAAATACCGAAATCAAAAAATACAAATTCAGAATAATTGCTCACTACCGCCGAAATATTAAAAAAAGTAAAGGAACTGGAAATTAAGAGTAAGAAAATTACCCAGCATCTTTTTACGGGCGAGTATCATTCTGCCTTCAAGGGCCGAGGTATGAGCTTTCGTGAAGTAAGAGAATATTACCCCGGCGACGATGTGCGGTTTATTGACTGGAATGTGAGCGCCCGCTTTTCTACACCTTTTACAAAATTATTTGAAGAAGAACGTGAGCTGACCGTTATGTTGCTGGTAGACGTGAGCGCCAGCTCATTGTTTGGTACTGTTCATGCACGTAAACAGGATTTGGTAACAGAAATAGGCGCGGTACTTACCTTTTCAGCGATCAGCAATAACGATAAGGTGGGCGTCATTTTTTTTAGCGATAAGGTAGAAAAATATATTCCTCCCAAAAAAGGCAAACAACATGCGCTCTATATCGTACGAGAATTGCTGACGGCCGAGCCAAAACAGAAAGGAACCAACCTGGGTGAGGCACTCCGGTTTTTTAATAATTCCACCCGGCATCGCAGTATTTCATTTGTACTGAGTGATTTCCTGGACGCCAGCTTCCCCGACGCCATGAAAGTGGCTGGCAAAAAGCACGATATCATAGGCATTAAAGTGTACGATAAAATGGATGTGACCTTACCCGATGCCGGTCTTTTACAGGTAACTGATCCGGAAACGGGTAAAACAAAGTGGGTTGATAGCAGTGATTACTGGACCAGGCAACAATACGAGAAAAATTTTTTTGAACATACGGAATGGTGTAAAAATATTTTTGTGAAGAGTGGCAGCGATTTATTGCATGTTCGCACTGACGAAGACTATGTGAAAGTGCTGCAGAAATTTTTTATCGGAAGATCATAAATGAATCAATAGCAGAGCTATTTTAATGAGCAGAGCAACCCCACATATCATTATTTTTTTTTCTTTCCTGTTTTTTTCCTTTGGCGGCTTTTCACAAACGGATGTTTCCGTAAGATCAGCTATTAACCGGGATAAAATAATGATTGGGGAGCCGGTAGAGCTGAAGCTCGAAGCACACCTTCCGGCAGGTACAGATGCCAGTTGGTTTCCGCTGGACTCGATGGCGCATTTTGAATTTATCAGTAAGGGGAAAATTGATACCATCGCTACCGCAGATACTAGGATCTACCGGCAGACCATTATTATAACCAGTTTCGATTCAGGTCGCTGGGCTGTTCCTGCCCTGCCTTTCACCATTGGCAACAAAGAATATCTTACAGATTCATTGCCGGTATCTGTCGCTTATTCCAATTTTGACCCCAAACAAGATTACCATGATATAAAAGATATCATGGATGTACAGAACACCGCCACGCGTTATATCAACTGGATAGTACTTGGGTTAGCACTGCTCTCCTTGCTGGCCGTGGTTTATTTTTTAAGAAAAAAGACAACGGTTTCACAACCCGTTGCTGTAAAAAAATCATTTTCCTCCCTATCGGCTTTACAGGAAGCATTGCAGGCAATTGATCAATTGCAAAAACGCGGCGATACCGAATCGCTAACTGCCAGGATATTTCATACGGAACTGAATGATATTTTCCGGAACTACCTGTACCGTAAAACATTGGTTGCTACTATGGAAAAAACCAGCGGAGAATTGATGCTGCAGCTAAAACAGTTTAATTTACCTGCCAGTGATTTTACCTCAGTTGCACAGGTACTGAGATTGAATGATGCGGCTAAGTTTGCCAAATACCAGCCTACAGATACGGAACAACGGGAGGCTATTGAAACCATTAAGAAATCAGTGGAACAACTCGACACAATTATTTCAACGCAAAAAAAATAACCGGAAGGCATTGGTAGTAGATTATTTTAAAAATATCAGTTTTGGGCAACCCTGGATGCTGCTATTGTTTGCACTGTTACCGGTGCTCGCCTGGTGGTACCTTGCAAAACAGTCGGGCAGCCAGGCCAG
>Ga0068860_100002871_pt1 | contig 17879 bp, 14 predicted proteins | sample KBSSwiS32_FD_66597 | JGI IMG/M metagenome (GOLD analysis project Ga0068860, IMG submission 66597) | Switchgrass rhizosphere microbial communities from Kellogg Biological Station, Michigan, USA - KBS Switchgrass S3-2 | ecosystem: Host-associated > Plants > Roots > Rhizosphere > Soil ... | reverse complement strand
AGGAACCCCGACGTCCCGGAGGCGAGGTTCTCGCCGTACTTCCCATGGCTGTGGTCGAGCACGCAGCCGCGCCGCGCCAGGGCGTCCGCCCACGCCTGCGCGCTGGCGGCCACCTCGCTCGACCAGCGCAGCGGGGGCGCGCAGTGCCTGGCGCGGGAGCGGTTGTGCGCGTCCACGAAAGCCGACTCGGGCGAATCCTTGGCGGGTGGAGGGGACGCGGCGCCCGGGCCCACGCAGGCCACGGCCAGCGCGCATCCCAGCAGTCGCGACGCGGTCCGTCCCATGGACCTGTAGGATCGCTCCAGCTGACTACTGGAGACCAGCCCATGCCCGCTTTTCCTCGACCGTTCGCCGCCCTCGCCGCGCTCCCGCTCCTCGCCGGGTGCGGTCCGGAGCTCTCCGCGCAGGACCAGGCGTTCCTCGACGCGCACAACCAGGTGCGGGCCAGCGCCCAGCCGGCGCCGTCGCCCGCGCTGCCGTCCCTCCACTGGTCGCAGGAGGCGGCGTCGCTGGCCCAGCAGTGGGCCGGCCAGTGCACCTTCAGCCACAACCCGAACCTGGGCGACTTCGGCGAGAACATCGCGGCGTTCTCCCCGGCGGGCAGCGGCAACCCACAGGGCGTGGTCCAGGGGTGGGCCGCCGAGGCGCAGAACTACGACTACGCCACCGACACGTGCGGCTCGATCTGCGGCCACTACACGCAGCTCGTCTGGCGCGCCACCACCGCCGTCGGCTGCGGGCGGGCGACCTGCACCGCCGCCAGCTCCCCGTTCGGCGGCACGCGGGACTGGGAGCTCTGGATCTGCGACTACGACCCGGCCGGGAACTTCGTCGGGCAGAAGCCGTACTGACGGCCCAGTTGACACCGGGCTTCTGGGCTTTTATACAAGCTGGTGTTGACCCCTCTGGCCGCGTAGCGGTGTTGGGGTTGAATTTAGAATCATTGTTTTACGTAGAGTCATACACAGGTAGGTGTTTCATGGTACGTCGTGCTGCGACTTCAGGTGGGCGACCGCCCACCAGCCTGAACTACGTCGATACGCACTGGCTCTTTCGACTCGTTGAGAGCCTGAAGCTGTCCGAGGGAAGGCAAGTAACGCTTAATTATCGTGAACTCCTTAAGAGTCTCGGAGAAGCACGCAAGACGTTCGGCCTGAGCGATGCGGACGCCTCTCTCGCCCCCGCGGCCGTTGACGTCCGTTCCGAATCTCAACAGAGGTTCGTGGAGGCGTTGAAACAAATCGGATTCGTGGTCGACCCCATCGACTATCGAGCGACCTTTGTCTCCAATCCTCCTGGAGATGACAAGGTGGAGCGAGGTCAGACCTCGACGCTGGCTCATTATGCTGCGTACATGATGGGGTTGCTCGCCGAGCGCGAGTCGCCGGAAATCGTCTTGGTGACCGGCGCGTTCGAACTGTACCTGCCACTCCTGGACTTCACCCGCAGGCGCGGTGGTCGCGCCGTCTTGGCATTCTTCAGGCGGTACTTGGATCCGAGGTGGATCGAGATTGGCCGTATTGGTGAAACGGACGCGGTTGCTCCGTTTTACGATCTGGAACAGCGCGGCGAAGCATTGCTCGGTGGCGCCCTCAAGAGCATGGCGCCTGATATCGAGGCCACGCTTCCAGGCCTCGGACGCCTGTAACTTTAAGAGATACGCCTTTGAAATTACCCACCGCAGCGTGCGGCCTGGGGAAGGACGTCCCTGGAATCAATCCAGGAGGCGAGCAGTCAAACCACACAGGAGAAACACATGAAGAAGATCAACATTCACCACGGCATGAATACCCGACCTGCATTGAAGGCGGCTCTGATGCTTGGATGTCGGGTGACGCCCGTTAGGGGCACCCCAGACCTAAGACTAGAGCACCGCCTACTTGAAAGAACGGTTCGTTTCGACGCCACCCGCAAAGACTGCCCGCGCGCCGTTACGGAATTCTTGTTCGAGATCCTGCGTACCGTGGAACTGCTGCAAGCAGCTTGATGATTCTGCGATCACGACTGATGCGGAGTGGAAGCGCAGGCAACTTCCACTCCGCAGCTCTCGTGTGTGAAATGGACGTCACTTCCGGACGCTGTTGCGCGCCGCCTCCGCGCTCTCCGGCATGCCGCCGGTGATCTGCGGCTTGTTGACGGCCCCCTCGCTGGCCATCTCGATGTCCACCGAGCGGCCCTTCATCACGTACTTCCCGACCACCACCTCGCTGTCGCCGGCCAGCTTGTTCATCGCGGACAGCGAGTCGAAGAAGTTGAAGCCCATCTTCTGCGCCAGGTCCGCGAACGTCCGGTTCCAGGTGGCGGGGTTGGCGTTGTCGCTCGACCTGGCGAGCGCGTCGGCGAGCTCCGAGGCCCGCGCGTAGTCCTTCACGTCCGACTTGAAGCGGTCCTTGCCGAACTCCTGCTCGTACTGCCGCTTGAACTGGTCGCGCTGCTTGTTCGGCGCGGTCCGGTAGCCGTCCAGCAGCTCGCGGGCGCGGCCCGAGGTCGCCGGGTCGTTCCAGGCGGGGGTACTGCCGTGCATGTCCTTGATCGCCTCGCCGAAGGCGCTCAGCTGCGCGTCCCGCCCCGAGGTGCGGATCTTCTCGATGCCCGCGGCGGTGATGTACGCCTCGATGCTGGTGCTGACCTTCCCGTGGTCGTTGTGCGACCCGGAGATCCACCGCATCACCCCGCCGCCGTGCTCCTCCTTCACCACCTCCGGCCGGGTGGGCGTGGCGCCCAGCGACTTCGCCAGCGCGCGCCGCTCGGACAGCTCCTCGCGCGAGGTGTAGCGGTCGTTCTCCTCGTACGACAGCTTCATGAACTTCTCGCCGGTGGGCGCGCGCTCGGTGCGCAGGCTCACCGCGTCGAAGTTGAGGTGCCGCCGCCGCCCGAAGATGGAGGACCGCATCCGGTCCGCCACCGACTCGTCCAGCCGCTCCGTCTTCTGCTCGGTGGTGGATTCGACGGTGAGGTCCTTGCGCGAGTCGGTCGCCGCGAACAGCTCGGTGTTGCCCACCTTCAGCGAGAGGTTTTTGTCCTTCTGCTTCGAGGCCAGCTCCGTGCTCTGGTTGAGGTGGACGCCGCGGTCCTCCTGCCCGGACGCGTCCAGCGCCGGGTCCGGGTTGCCGCGCACCAGCTTGTCGTACGCCGCGCGCGCCTCCGGCTTGGACAGGTCCAGCGTGAACACCAGGCCCTTGCCCTCCTCCTCGGACTGGCTCTTCCCGGCCTTGAACTCCACCGAGAGGCTCTTCGAGAGGCCCGCCAGCTTCTCCGCCACCTCCGGCTTCTTCGCCAGCGCGCCCAGCACGGAGCCGCCCGCCGCCGCCAGCTCCGCGCCGTTGACGGACGCGCCCAGCCGCGCCGAGAACTGCGCCGAGGACTGGTCCTTCTTCAGCTCGTCCAGCCGCACCTCGACCTTGCCGTCCGGCAGCTTCCGCACCCGGACGTTCATGTCCAGGCTCTTGCCCTTGGACACGTCGAAGCCCACGCCCGCGGAGACGGTGATGCCGCCGCCGCCCGCCTGCCACCCGCCCAGCACGCCGGCGCGGCCGCTGATCTTCGACTGGCCGCGGACCGAGAACTCGGAGCCGGCGGGCATCTTGTCCACCTCCTCCGCGTTCATCGCCACGCCGGGCGCGCCGCCCTCGCCGTCCACCTTCGGCCCCAGCGACCGCCACTCCATCCCCTTCTTCGCCTCGAAGCCGAAGCCGAAGCCCGCCACCCCGGGCGAGACGCCGTAGTCGTAGCCGCCGCCCAGCTCCCACGCGCCGCCGCGCTCGATCCACCGCACGTCCTGGCCCCTGGCCTGCGCCGCGTCGGTGATCGCCTTGCGCGTGGGGTCCTTCTGGATCCGGTCGTCGGAGGGGTCGATGTCCTTCCGGTCCAGCTCCACGCTGGCGCCGATCTTGTTGAAGCTGATCCCCGCCTTGAGCTGCTGCTCGTCGCCCTTGCCGGAGGTGCTCTTCAGCTCCTTGCCGACGCCCAGCTTCTGCGCCTGGGAGAGGTCACCGCGCAAGAGCGCGTCGTACGCCTGCTGGTGCGCGGGGTTGGAGAGGTCGAAGGAGAACTGCTCGGTGCGGCCGCGCGAGGCGTTGCCGGTGTTCTTCGCCGACAGCTGCGCGTTCAGCTTCTTCGGGTCGCCGAAGGTCTTGTCGAAGGACTCGGTGTCCGTCTCCTTCCGGCCCAGGTCGACGGTGGCGGTGACCTTGGCGCCCTCGCCCCGCTCCACCTTGACCTGCAGCGAGCGCTCCTCGGAGACGCCGCCCTTGAAGCCGTCCGCCTCGCCGTTGATGCCCAGCGTGCCCTTGCCGGTGAGGGTGAACGTCGAGCCCTGCGGCAGCGCCTGCGCCGCGGCGGCGTTCAAAGGCAGCGCCGGGGCCTGGGCCTGGCCCGCCGGCAGCGACAGCGTGTAGTCGCGCGAGTCGGAGCCGGTGAAGCCGACCTTGCGGTTGCCCTTGAAGCCGGCGGTGAGGTCCACCTGCGCGGAGAGCGACCCCTTCTGCTGCTTCACGCCCTTGGCGTCGCCGCTCTCCGACTCGGAGGACTTCACCTGCACCTTGGCTGTGGCGGAGGTGGTGCCCTTGGTGACGGTGTCCGCCTCGGTCACGCCGACCGAGCGGCCGTCGCTCCAGGTCTTGCTGCCGTCCGGGCCGGTGGTGGCGGTGCTGGTGGAGGAGACGTCCACCTGGGTCGAGGTGCTGACGGTCTTGTCGCCGCTGGTGGTCTTGGTGGTGACCGCCACGGACCCGCTCTGCGCCGCGTTGTCGGTGCGGGTGGTGGCGCCGTCCTTGGTGGTGTCCACCTTGGAGTCGCGGGAGACGCTCCCCTTCACCGTCACCGAACCCTGCTGCGGCCCGGTCTTGTCCGCCACCGAGACCTGCCCGTCCGCGGCCACCTTGGTCTGCGAGGAGGTGGCCGTCTTCCCGTCCGGGGTGGTGACCCTGGTGCTGGCGTCGCTGCGGGTGACGTTGCCGGACGCGGTGGTCACCGTCTCGCCGCTGGTGCGGGTGACGGAGGCACTCAGGGCCTCGTCGTCGGAGCGCGTCTGGGTGACGGTCTTCTTCCCGTCCGGCGCGGTCTCCACCTTGTCGCCGCGGGTGACGCCCGCCGACGCCTTGACCGACGACTGGTCCGGACCCGTGGTGTCCGCCACCGTCACCGACGTCTTGGCCTGGACGTTCTTCTCGTCCACCCCCGGGGCGTGGGCGTCGTGGACGTTGATGGAGGCGGACCAGTCGAGGTTCGCTTCCTTGCCCACCTTGGCGGTGGCGCTGGCGTCCGCCGCGACGTCCGTGGCGCGGGTGGTGGTGACCGTCTTCTTCCCGGAGGCGTCCGTCTCCACCTTCTCGCCGCGCGTCTCCTTCACCGACACGCCGGCGGTGTTCTTCGGGTCCTTGCCCGTCACCCGCGCGCTCTGGTCGAGCACGGTGTTCGTGGTCTGGGTGCGCGACTGCACCTTGCCGTCCGGGCCGGTGGTGCGCGCGTCCGTGCGGTCCACCTTCGCGCCCGCGGAGGCGGTGACGGTGTTGTTGCCGACCTTGGTGGTGACGGCGACGTTGCCGCTGCCCTGCAGGGTGTCCGTGCGGGTGGTCTTCCCGTCCTTGGTGGCGGTGGTGCGTTCGGCCTTGCCGTTCGCCTTCACGTCCACCTTGGTGTCGCCGTGCTTGACGGTGGTGGATCCGCTGGCTTCGAGGCCCTTGGTGCCGCTCTGGATGGTGGGCTTGGCCGTGCCCTTCACCTCGACCTTCGTCTTGGTCTTGGGAGCGTCGGGGGTCTGGGCCGCCTGCGCCGGCGCGGGCCCCTTCTCCACGCCGCTCTTGGCCGGCTTGCCGGCGAGGAGATCCGCGCGCGTGGTGCGGAACCTGGTGAGGTCCTCGTACGCCTGGCGCGCGTCCGCGTGCGTGAGGTCCAGCGTGTAGGTGACGTCCTTCCCGTTCACGTTCACCGTCACCTGCACGCGGCGGTCGTCGAGCCGGGTGAGCGCGAGCGAGGCGTCGCGCCCGCTCTTGTCGTGGCCCGTCTTGACGTAGCGCACGCCGCGCTGGATGGCGGCTGCCGATTTGGCGGTGGCCGGGAGTGGATCGCGCGACACCCGCGGCTGGGAACCGGACGGGGTAGACGCAGGGATGGAATCAGACGAGCGCGTGCGGGGGGACGCCGCGCCTTCGGGAGAACCCTTGATGGACATGGGATTTGTCCATGTTATCGCGCCTGGATTCGCGGCGTTGCGACCGGCCCTCGCCTGGAAACTCCCCTGACGGAAGGTGGAGCAACGCGGCCCCGCTGACACGGACGGACCTTGGCACCGCGCATGCTTTTCCGGACCTGGAGAACCCAGGAGACCGTACATGCCCGCCGCCGCCTCACCGCGTCACCTGCTGCTCCCCACCCTCCTCGCGCTCCTCCCCGCGGCCGCCGCCGCCGGCGTCCTGGTCCCCAAAGAGCCCGGAGATCGGCCACTCACCCTGCGCAAGGAGCTGATCCAGGTGACCGTCCAGGACCAGGTGGCCCGCGCCACCCTGGACGAGGTGTTCGAGAACCACACCGACCGCGCCACCGAGGGCACCTACCTGATGCCGCTGCCGGAGGGCGCCGCCATCTCCGGCTTCGCCACGTGGGTGGATGGCCGCCGGGTCGAGTCCCGCGTGGAGGAAAAGCAGCAGGCGGAGAAGACCTATGAAGACGCGAAGGGCACCTCGCAGCAGCCGGCCCTGCTGGAGAAGGACGCGCCCAACCGCTTCAAGACCAGGGTGGACGGCATCCCGGCGCAGGGGACCAAGCGGGTGGAGGCGTCCTACGCGCAGATCCTCCCCTACGACTCCGGCCTGGTGACGCTCCGGCTGCCGCTGGCGACCGAAGGCGTGCAGGGCCAGGAGCCGGTGGGTTACTTCCGCGCGCTGATCGAGATCTCCGACCAGAAGAAGATCGCCGACCTGAAGATCGCCGGCGCGCCCGGCAAGGTGGAGCGGGTGGGCCCCACCGCCTTCCGCGTCTCGCTGGAGGGGAAGGACGCCGCGCTGCCGAAGGAGGTGCTGATCACCTACCGCACGGAGAGCTCGCGGCTGGGGCTGACCTTCGCCACCTACCGGCCCGACCCCAACGAGCCCGGCTACTTCCTGCTGCTCGCCTCGCCCCAGGAGCTGACCACCGACGCGGACATCGTCCACAAGGACGTGGTCTTCGTCTTCGACACCTCCGGCTCCATGGCCGGCCCGAAGATCGAACAGGCCCGCCAGGGCTTGCAGCGCTGCCTCTCCGCGCTGGGCGCGCAGGACCGCTTCGGCATCGTCGCCTTCTCGGACTCGCTGGACCCGATGCGCGCCGACCTGGTGCCGGCCACCCAGGAGAACGTGCAGGAGGGCCTGGCCTTCGCGCAGCGGCTCCAGGCCAGCGGCGGCACCAACATCCACGGCGCGCTGATGCGCGGCTTCCAGATGCTGCAGGGGAGCGACCGCCCGCGGGTGGTGCTGATGATGACCGACGGGATGCCCACCGCCGGCGTCACCGACCCGGAGGCCATCACCCGGACGGTGCACCAGGCCGCCGGCAACGCGCGGCTGTTCACCTTCGGCGTGGGTGAGGACGTGAACCGGGTGCTGCTGGAGCGCCTGGGCCGGGAGAACCGCGGCGGGGTGGACTACGTGGACGGCAGCCACACCATCGACGAGGTGGTGGGCGGCTTCTACGCGCGCATCTCGCGGCCGGTGCTCTCCGACCTGGGCTTCAAGTTCGGCGCGGTGACCACCGCGATGATGTACCCGGACCCGCTGCCGGACCTGTACAAGGGCTCGCAGCTGGTGCTGGTGGGGCGGTACCGCGGGAGCGGCGCGGTCCACGCCGCGCTGGAGGGGACGCTGAACGGCAAGCGCGCCTCCCTCCCGTTCGACGCCACCTTCCCGGAGAAGGCCACCGGGGACGCCTTCGTGGCGCGGCTGTGGGCGCAGCGGCGGATCGACTTCCTCTTGGCGCAGAACCGCCTCAACGGCGAGACGGAGGAGGCGCGCACCGAGGTGATCGCGCTCTCCAAGCAGTACCAGGTCCTCACCCCGTACACCGCGATGGTGGCCGCGCAGCCGACGATGGTGGCGGCGGTCAGCCCCGCGCGCGTGAAGCCGGGCGACCCCGCCGTGCGCGTGCGCGCCCCCCGCGACGCCCGGGTGCGCGTGTTCCTCCCCGCCTGGGGCGAGGTGAAGCAGGCGCGCTGGAGCGAGGACGACGGCCTGTGGATCGCCCGCTTCCTGGTGCCCGCCGACACCCGCGACGGCACCTACCCGGTGAAGGTGGAGATCGACCACGCGGACGGGCGGCGCGAATTCGTGAGCCAGACCATCTCCATCGACACCGCGGCGCCCGCCTTCGCCGCCAGAGCCGGGGCCGCGCGCAGAGGCCGCACCGTCCGCCTGGAGGCCCGCGCGGTGGTGGGCCCGGTGGAGCTGGCGACCGCGCTGCTGGGCCGCGACGACCCGGCCGAGGCGCTCAAGGCCCTCTTCGACATCCGCGCCGTCAGCGCGCGGCTGTGGGACGGGCGCGAGGTGGAGCTGCGGCTGGAGCCGGCGAGCGCGGGCTTCGCCGGCCAGGTGGAGACCAACTCCGGGATGAAGCCGGGCCGCTACCCGGTGACCTTCACCGCGCAGGACTTCGCCGGCAACGCCGCGGTGACCACCGCGATGGTGGAGATCCAGCCGTGAGGACGGGCGCGAAGGTGGCGGTCGCGCTGGGCGCGGCCGCCGTGGCGGTGGGGGCGCCGGTGGCCTTCGTGGCCCATGGAGCGGGCGCCCCCGGGCGGGCGGATTCGGCGGACGCGTGGTGGGAGCGGCTGCGGCGGGCGCCTTCGCTGGTGCTCGCGTCGCCGGAGCGCGACTCAGCGGTGAGGGTGGGCGGCCAGCCGGTGGGCCACCTGTTGCTGACGGCTCGGCGGACGGAGACGCGGGCGCTCCCGACCCGGAGCCCGGTGGTGGCCATCGCACCGCTGGGCGACTGGGTCGCGGTGGCGACCTTCGACGACGGCGCGTTCGTCATCGAGGAGGACGGGAAGGCGCAGCGGGTGAAGGGCGTGAACGCGGTGAACGCGCTCGCGTGGATCGGGCCGGACCTGGTCATCGCCTCCGACGACGGCGTGTACGTGTCGGTCCCGGGGCAGGTGAAGAAGATCGCCTCCGGGCCGTTCAGCGCGATCGGCCGGGTGGACCGGTGGTGGTACCTCGCGGGCCGGAGCGGCGTGCTTCGGCTGAGCCCGGCGAAGGGCGAGATCGGCCCGTGGGTGAAGGAGCCGGCCGTGCGCGTGGCGCAGCCCACCTCTGTGGGGATGTGCGGGGCGCACCAGCTCTGCGTCGGGGCGGTGGACGGGCTCCGGAAGTACCGGGTCGATGCCGCGGACGGACACCTGACCGAGATCGAGAGCGCCGGCGCCCTCCCGGAGCCGTTCGTCACCGCCGTGTCCTCCGGATCGGAGCAGTGGACGCCGGACTGGAACGGCGTGGTCTGGGACCCCTGGGCCGGGACGTCCGGCGGCGGGCTGGTGCGGCTGGGCGACCCGCCGATGGCGCCCGCGGACGGGCTGCCCGAGGGGCGGATCTCTCCCCGCGCGCTGGACGTGTACGAGGACCTGGCCTTCGCGGGGACGCCGCGCGGGCTGCTGGTGGCGCACGCGCGGAGCGCGGCGCTGGTGCCGGTGGGCGGGCCGGTGTCCGCGGTGGCGGCGGCGGGCCGGGGCGAGGCGTGGTGCGGCCTGCCCGGGCAGGTGGTCCTCGTGCACGTCGACCTTCTCCCGGAGGGGGCAATGCCGCCCGATCCGGTGGACCCAATGGAGCCGTTGGCGCAGTCGTGGAGAATGCCGTGAGCAACCGTTCGAATTCGAGTCTGGGTGTCGTCCTCCGTTCCTGGCGCCTCGCGCGGCGCGCCGGGACGGAGATCGTGGTCGCACTGTTCGCGCTCGCCGCCGCGCTCCAGCTCGCAGGGCTGAGAGAGCCGGTCCTCGCGCTGGGGACGCTGGCGGCGGGCGCGCTCACCTCGGTGGCGGCGGTGGCCTTCCTCCTCCGGCGCGGCGAGCTCCAGCTGGCGTGGCGCTGCCCGCACCTGGACCGGCTGGGGGTGGCCATCGACTCGCCGGACGCGCCGTGGAACGCGCTGCTCCAGGCGGACGGGGCGCTGGCCGCGCTGGAGGAGGCGGCGGTCCGGTTCCCGGCGTTCTTCCCGGACGGCCGGCGCGACCTGCTCCGCGGCGCGCACCGCGCGGTGGACGTGCACAGGGCGCGGGCGCGGGCGCTGAGCGAGGCGTGCCGGATGCCGGAGGGCTTCCCGCGGCGCAGCCTGCAGCTCCGGGCGGAGAAGGCGAACGAGGAGCTGAAGCTGCTGGAGCACAGCCTGGGGGAGATCCGCTCCCGGCTGGTGGAGACCGCGACGGCCCCGCGGTGCGCGGAGGGCGAGGCCGCGCTCTGTGCGCTGGCGGAGCGGACGGCGGCGCTGGCCGAGGCGGTGGTGGAGATCAACGCCCGCGACACCGCGGACATCCTCCGGCCGCTGCCGGTGGGAGAGCGCGCATGAGCTGGCTCCGGCACCCGTTGCTCTTGCTGGTGGAGGCGGTGGCCTCCGCGGCCATCGGCGGGATGGTCCGCGAAGGGTTCGTGCGCGCCGAGGCCCGGGGGCGCGCGCCGATGGAGATCACCGTCACCGTGCTGGGCGAGTCGGAGCGGCTGGACGGGTCGTGGGAGGGCGTGGACCTGCTGGCGAGCCCGGACGCGGCGGCGCAGCGGTTCCAGATCAGCCTGCGCGTGGAGAAGCGCGCGCGGGTGTCGCTGGACGCGGTGGAGGGGAAGGACGCCAGCCGGTTGTTCCCGCAGGAGAAGCGGGAGGCCATCCTGGAGCCCGGGCGCTGGTACGCCGTCCCCGGTCCCCGGACCTTCTACGACCTCGCCGGGCGGGTGCACCTGCGGCTGAACGTCACCCCGGTGGACGTGGCCGACGCTCCCTTCGAGCCGGCGGACGCGGTGGGCCCCGCGTCGCTCGTCACCTTCCGCCTGTCGGACGGGGCGCCGTATCAATTGACCCGGCAGGACTTCGCGGCGCGCGGGGCCGCCCGGCTGGAGCTGGACCTGCGCGCGCCGTGACCTGCGGCGAGACCTCGACGGACGCGTCCATGATCGGCAGGGGATCCTCGTCCCAGAAGCACCCCGAGGCCCCTCGCACCGGGTGACGACCGGCGGGCTCCACCGCTGCGCGCGCGCGTGCGTGCCGCCCCGGCTTGACAACTGACCGGCGGTCATTTATTTACTGACCCACGGTCAGCTATGGAACGCGCGCGGAAGGCGGAGGACAAGGAGCGGCGCGCCCAGGAGATCCTGGACGCGGCGGAGGCGCTGGCCCTCGAGGGCGGGTGGGCGGACGTCACCGTCGCGGCGGTGGCGGCCCAGGCCGGGGTGGCCAAGGGGACGGTGTTCCTCTACTTCTCCACTCGCGAGGCGCTGGGCCTGGCCCTGCTGGAGCGGGCGCTGGAGGGCTGGTTCGCCGAGGTGCGCGCCCGGCTGCAGCGCGCGCGCGGCACGCTCACCTCCGCGGGCGTGGCGCGCACCCTGAGCGACTCGCTGCGCGACCGCCGGCTGATGATCGAGCTGCTCTCCATCCTGGGCAGCCAGCTGGAGGCCAACGTGGACGAGGCCACCGCCCGCGGCTTCAAGGAGCGGCTGATGGCCCGGCTGATCGCCGCCGGCGCGGCGCTGGAGTCCGCGGTGCCGCACCTGCCGCCCGGCGGGGGCCTCCGCTTCCTCCTCCAGATGGACGCGCTGGTGATCGGCCTGTGGCAGATGTCCTCCCCCGCCCCCGTGGTGGCGCGGCTCCTGGAGGAGCCCCACCTCAAGCCGATGAAGGTCGACTTCGCGCGCGAGCTGACCGCCAGCCTGCGCGCGCTCCTCGATGGTTCTCTACGAAAGGAAGCAACGCCATGAACGCACCGACCCGCAGCACCGCCCTGATCACCGGCCCCACCTCCGGCATCGGCCTGGACCTCACCGCCCTCTTCGCCGCCGACCGGCACGACCTGGTGCTGGTGTCGCGCGGCGCCGACAAGCTGGCCCAGCTGGCCCAGGAGCTGAAGCAGAAGCACGGCGTCTCCGTCACCGTGATCGCCATGGACCTCTCGGAGCCGGAGGCGCCCGCCGCCCTCTGCGCGGAGCTGGAGCGCCGGAAGATCGAGGTGGACGTCCTGGTGAACAACGCCGGCTACGCCCAGTACGGCGCCTTCACCGAGACCGACGCGGACCAGGAGCGGCGGATGATGCAGCTCAACATGGTCACCCTCACGGACCTGACCAAGCGGCTCGTCCCCGGCATGGTGAAGCGCGGCCGCGGCAAGGTGCTCAACGTCGCCTCCACCGCCGCCTTCATGCCCGGCCCGCTGATGGCGGTGTACTACGCGACCAAGGCATACGTGCTCTCGCTCTCCGAGGCGCTCGCCTCCGAGCTGGCCGGCACCGGCGTCTCCGTCACCGCGCTGTGCCCCGGCCCCACCCGCACCGGCTTCCAGGCCCGCGCGCAGATGGAGTCCTCGCGGCTGGTGAAGGGGAAGATCATGGACTCCGCCACCGTGGCCAAGGTCGGCTACCGCGGGCTGATGCGCGGCAAGAGCCTGGTCATCCCCGGCTTCGGCAACCAGGTGCAGGCCATGGCGCCCCGGCTCATCCCGCGCTCCGCCATGCCCGCCATCGTCAAGCGCGCCCAGGAGCGCGTGCACGCCTAGAAAAAGAAGCACCCCCGCAGTGCTGGTCCGCCCGACCAGCGCTGCGGGGGCGTGGAGGCCCGCCTTCCTAGAACTGGGCCTCGAACATCAACCGGGCCTCGACCACGTTCTGCCGGGCGATGCTGTTGCCGGCGGTGCTGATCAGCGAGACCTGGTCGGGCTGCTCGGTGACCACGTAGTTGCCCAGGCCCGCCTCGGTCACCACCGGCACGCCGAGCAGGATGGGCAGGTCCGCGGTGAGGCGCGGCGAGCCCGGCATGTTGAAGCGCATGGTCAGCGAGGGGGTCACCTCGTGGAACGCGTCCCGCCCGGTGATGGCCACGCCCTTGTTCATCAGGTTGTCGGAGGGGAGCACCACGCCGTACCGCACGTCGCCCTCCAGCGGGCCCCACTGGTAGCCGGCCATCGCCCGGACCGCGCCCAGGGAGACCTGGCCGTAGCCGTTGTAGTACCGGCCCCAGTCCGCCTCCGCCTCGCCCTTGACCGCGCCCGGGCCCATCGGCACCCGGACCGCCCCGTCGATGCCCGCCTGCATCAGGGTGCCGACGGAGAACGGCGACTGGCTGATGTACGGGTTCCAGTTGGTGTTCGTCAGCAGCGACCGCTCGCCCAGCTTCACGTTCAGCACCGTGGAGTGGCCGATGTTGGAGTCGATCAGGTAGAGGCCGTCGACGTTGACGGCGAACCGGGTGCCGCTCAGGTCCCTCTTCTGGTCGGCGAAGGCGTTCTCGTACAGGCCGTTGTCGTAGCCGAAGCGGGCCGCCAGCATCGGGACGCCCAGCACCTCGGGCAGGTACCGCTCTGGCACGTCGCGGCCGCCGCCGGTGAACACGCCGGCGACGCCGTGGAAGTCACCCACGCTGCCGTGGAAGGTCGCGCCCATGTCGCGGCCGACGCGCAGCGCCAGGTTGGCCATCGACCGTTCGCCGAAGTTGACGGTCTGCGGGTCGCTCAGCCGCTCCAGCCCGAACGGGACCTTGTACTGGCCCACCCGGACGAAGTTGTTCTGGCCCAGGGCCTTGATCGGGATGTCGACGTACATGTCGAGCAGGCCGATGGAGACGCCCGGGCTGGGCGCCTTGGCCTCGTCCTCGTTGGCGAAGCCCACCTGGACCTTGAACCGGGTGTCGCTGAAGTTCCCGGTCATCAACAGGCGCGCCTGCTTGAGGAACATGTACATCCGCGTGTCGTTGCGGAACGGGTCGTCGAGCTGCTGGATGATGCCGGAGGCCTCGAAGCGCCCGCCGACGTCCACCACCACGCCCTCCGTCTTGATGACCTCCGCGCCGAACGCCGCGGGAACGGCCATCACCATCGCCACTGCCAACGTCAGCCCAATCTTCTTCATCGCCTTATCTTTCTCTTTCTGTCGGCCGGCGTAGTCACCGCGCGCGCCGCGTCAGTGATGCAGAGGCATTCCCAGATCCGTGCCAGCCGGCCCGATCGCCCGCCCGCGGCACATTTCCCTGGGCTTCCCGCAGATTTGGCGCCGCCCCCCGCGCTCGGGCGGGAGGGGACCTCCGCAGGTCTTGCGGCGGCCGGTAGCGGGGCGCGAAACCTGCGCGCCCGGCGGTCCCTCCGTGCGGATCCCGTTGACACGCCGGGACTATGAATATATATGCGTCGAATATGCAGGGGAAATTCATCGGCGTGATGGGCGCCTCCGGCTACTCCGGCCTGGAGGTGACGCGGCTTTTGGCCGCGCACCCGCACGCGCGCCTGCGCTTCTGCGCGAGCGACCGGTGGGTGAACGAGCCTTTGGCCGGGCGGGCCGGGCTTCGCGCCGAGGCGACCGGCGGCCTGGTGTACTCCTCGGCGGACGAGGGCGAGGCGCTCTTCTCCAGCTGCGACGCGGTGCTGCTCTGCACGCCGGCGGAGGTCTCGGCGGAGCTGGTGCCGAAGGTGCTGGCCGCCGGGGCCAAGGCGGTCGACCTCTCCGGCGCGTTCCGGCTGCAGGACGCGGGCGCCTACCCGGTGCACTACGGGTTCGCCCACCCGCGCGGGGAGATGCTCAAGGTCTCCGTCTACGGCCTGCCGGAGCTGTTCCGGGAGAAGGTCCGCGGCGCGCGGCTGGTCGCCAACCCCGGCTGCTACGCCACCGCGGCGGCGCTGGCCCTGGCCCCGCTGCTCAAGGCGCGGCTGGTGGAGCCGGACGACCTGGTCGTGGACGCCGCCTCCGGGGTGACCGGCGCGGGCCGCAAGGCGGCCGAGGAGTACAGCTTCGCGGAGCTGGCGGACGACTTCCGCGCCTACAAGGCGCTCCGCCACCAGCACGCGCCGGAGATCGCCCAGACGCTGGGCGCCGCCGCGGGCACCGCCTCCCCGCGCGAGCTGGCCTTCACGCCGCACCTGCTCCCCCTGCGGCGCGGCATCCTCGCCACCTGCTACGCCCGGCTCCGGCCCGGCGTCCTCGCCGCCGCGGTGGCCTCCGCCTACGCCGACGCGTACGGGCCGGAGCGGTTCGTGGACGTGGCGGCGTCCGCGGACGCGGTGTCGCTCCGGCAGGTGGTGGGCACCAACCAGTGCCTGGTGGGCGCCACCGTCTCCGGCCGCCGGGTGGTGGTGACCAGCGCGCTGGACAACCTGGTCAAGGGTGCCGCCGGACAGGCGGTGCAGAACCTCAACCTCGCGCTGGGCTGGGACGAATCCGCCGGCCTGGGCGCGCTGTGCGGGAGGTATCCGTGAAGGCGCCTTCGGGCTTCACGTTCTCCGGCCTCAACGCCGGCATCAAGCCGCAGCGGAAGGACCTGGCGCTGGTGCTCAGCGACGCGCTGTGCGCCGCCGCCGGCTGCTTCACCGTCAACCGCGCCAAGGCGGCGCCGGTGCTGGACGCGGAGAAGCGGCTGCCGGCCGCCGGGGTGCGGGCGGTGATCGTCAACAGCGGCAACGCCAACGCGCTCACCGGGCCGGGCGGCCTGGAGGACGTGGAGGCGATCCGCCAGGCGGCCGCCAAGGCGCTCTCGGTGGACGGCGCATCCGTGCTCACCGCCTCCACCGGCGTGATCGGCGTCCGGATGCCGGTCCACAAGGTGGTGCAGGCGCTGCCGGCGCTGGCGGACGGGCTGAGGCCGGATCCGTCGCTGGCCGCCGAGGCGATCATGACCACCGACACCCGGATGAAGATGGCCGGGCGGACGGTGGCCATCCAGGGGCGGGAGGTGACGCTCACCGCCATCTGCAAGGGGTCGGGGATGATCGCCCCGTCCCTGGCCACCATGATCGCCGTGGTCACCACCGACTGCGCCATCGCGCCGGAGCCGCTCCAGGCGGCGCTGCGGAAGGCGATGGAGAGGAGCTTCAACAGCATCACGGTCGACAACGACATGTCGACCAACGACGTGGTGTTCGCCCTGGCCAACGGGCGCGCGGGCCACCCGCCCATCTTGGGGCCGGGCGCGGACTACGACGCCTTCTTGGCCGCGCTGGAGTCGCTCTGCGTGGAGCTGGCCAAGGAGATCGCCGCCGACGGCGAGGGCGCCACCAAGCTGTTCGAGGTGGAGGTGCGCGGCGCGCCCTCGGTCCCGGTGGCCCAGGACCTGTCCCGCTCCATCGCCGGCTCCTCGCTGGTGAAGGCCGCCATCTTCGGCGCCGACCCCAACTGGGGCCGCATCCTCGCCACCGTGGGCGCGCGCGCCGGGTCGCAGGGCTTCAAGGACGTGAACCCCTACGCCGCCTCGGTGGAGATCCAGGGCGTGCGCGTCTACGACGGCGCCCCGGTCCCGCACGACACGGGCGTGCTCAAGGCCCGGATGCGCGAGCCGCAGGTCCGCGCCCTGGTCACCCTGCGCGGCGGCGAGGCGGCCGCCACCGCCTGGGGCTGCGACCTCTCCTACGACTACGTGAAGATCAACGCGGACTACACCTCGCTGATCGTCCAGACGCCCTCCGGCGGCGTGGCCAAGGACGACCGCCTCTCCAACTACACCCCCGCGTTCAAGGTCTCCCTGCTGGTGGAGGCGCTCTCGTACATCGCGCGGTTCGCGGGCAAGCGGTGCGTCATCCGCTGCGGGGCGGAGACGGTGGCCAAGGACTCGCTCAAGCACGCGCTCTGCGAGGACATCAACCTGCTCCGCTCGGTGGGGTTGAAGCCGGTGCTGGTGCTGCCGGTGAAGGGGCTGCCCGCCGCCGCGCTGAGCTCGGACATGGTGGCGCTGCTCAACCGGAGCGGCAGCCACGCGGTGGGCGTCTCCGCGCACGACGGCGGCTTCCTCAAGGGCGACCCGCCGTCGGTGCACAAGGAGTTCCTGGAGCTGCTCCTCAAGCAGGACTACCTCCCCGTCATCTCCGCCGAGGGGATGGACGAGGACGACGTGGCGGCCGCGGTGGCCGGCGCGGCGGAGGCGGCCAAGCTGATCTTCCTCAACGGCGTGCCCGGCTACGTGGAGGGCGAGGAGCTGGTGTCGGAGCTCAGCTCGGTGGAGCTGGTGGCCTGGCTGGCCGCCGGGAGGGTGCCGGAGGCGCTGCAGGGCAAGGCCCGCGCCACCCTGGCCGCCATCAGCGCCGGCGTGGAGGCGGTGCACCTGTTGGACGGGCGCACGCCGCACGGCGTGATCGCCGAGCTGTTCACCGACCGCGGCGTGGGCTCGCTGGTGAAGCGCGCGTGATCGCCGCCGAGGACAAGGTCTCCCGCCGCAAGACCATCAGCCGCCTCATCCAGGCGCGGCGGGTGGGCACCCAGGAGGAGCTGCGCGAGCTCCTGGCCACCGAAGGCTACGACGTCACCCAGGCCACGCTCTCGCGGGACCTGGCGCGGCTCCGCGCCCGGCGGGTGTCGCTGCCGGAGGGCGGCGCCTACTACGAGCTGGACCCGGCCGGCGGCTTCGCCACCACCGACCACCCGCTGGGGCGGCTGCAGCCGATGGTGGACGCGGTGGACTTCAACGACTCGATGGTCGTGGTCCGCACCAAGCCGGGCGCGGCCTCCCCGGTGGCGCTGGCGCTGGACGGGGCCCGGCTCCCCGACGTGCTGGGGACCATCGCCGGCGATGACACGGTGTTCGTCGCGCCCCGCAGGACCATCTCGCCGAAGAAGGTGTGTGTGGAGCTGAAGTCCCTCATGAAACTGGAAGGAACTCGATGAAGAACAAGATCGTCCTGGCGTACTCCGGCGGGCTGGACACCTCCGTGCTGGTGCGGATCCTCACCGACGACTACGGCTACGGCG
>Ga0068860_100002869_pt1 | contig 17889 bp, 9 predicted proteins | sample KBSSwiS32_FD_66597 | JGI IMG/M metagenome (GOLD analysis project Ga0068860, IMG submission 66597) | Switchgrass rhizosphere microbial communities from Kellogg Biological Station, Michigan, USA - KBS Switchgrass S3-2 | ecosystem: Host-associated > Plants > Roots > Rhizosphere > Soil ... | reverse complement strand
GGAAATGCCGCAGGCGAACTTTCTCACCCCGGCAGCAATCATTTCGCGGTTGAGCGCGTGGATCTCTTCGATCATCGCTTCGGTTACGGTGGACGGGTCGAAGTTGTCGGGAAGGTAGTTGGCGACCAGATATTGTGGCATGACTTGTCTCCTTGTTTCTCTTGTTTTGTTCGCGATGACATCGTTTCCTGTTCAGTCAGGAACCGTAGCTCATCGTTACTTTTGTCTTATAGTCGTCGGCGAGACGGAAAATCGACAGCCACTCCAAAATTTATTTCAGCTGCTGAATTCGTTCTTGCAGGAATTGCCGCTCCGGTTCCTGATGGGTCAGCGCCAGAGCTTTCTCATAAGAGGCGCGAGCCTCCGCCGTCTTGCCGAGCCGGCTATACAACTCGGCGCGGGCGGAATGTGCCAGGTAGTAATTTGCCAGTTCGCCATGTTCCATCACCGCATTGATCTGCTTCAGGCCAGCCTCCGGACCATCGCGCATGGCAATGGCCACGGCACGATTCAGGTGTACAACTGGCGAAGGTTGAATTCGCAGCAATTGGTTATACAGCGCAACGATCTGACGCCAGTCGGTCGCCGCGGTTGATTCCGCCTCCGCATGAACGGCTGCAATCGCAGCCTGCAGTGTGTAGGAGCCGAAGCGGTGGGACTTCAGTGCTTTCTCCACCAGGGCCAGTCCTTCCGCGATCTGCTCTCTTTTCCAGAGCGAGCGATCCTGGTTTTCTAACAAGATTAGTTCTCCGGTCGGAGATGTTCTCGCAGCACGGCGGGATTCCTGCAGCAACATCAGCGCGAGCAGCCCAATGACTTCTGGCTCGGATTGGAGTTCGGCCAACAAGCGGCCGAGTCGAATCGCCTCGCTGGTTAGCTCGACGCGCATAACCTCCGTTCCCGCCGCAGCCGAGTAACCTTCGTTAAAGACGAGATAGATAACCTGAAGCACCGCGTCCAGTCGCTCCGGCAGTTCGTGCGGCGCCGGCACCTCGTAGGGAATCGGTGTCTCACGAATCTTTGTCTTCGCGCGCACTATGCGTTGGGCCAGCGTTGCGGGTGTTACCAGAAATGATCTCGCAATCTCCTCAGTGGTCAGGCCGCAGACTTCGCGGAGGGTGAGCGCAACTTGTGCTTCGGGAGGCAGGGCGGGATGGCAGCAAGTGAAGATTAGACGCAGACGATCGTCGTCGATCTCTTCATCCTCGATCTCAAGAATGTCGCGGGGCACGTCGTTGGCGCGCGATTCGAGATGGGCAATAAGATCTTTCTGCGCTCCATCGAAGCGAATGCGCCGGCGGATCACGTCTATGGCTTTGAAGCGTGCTGTTGAAATCAGCCATGGGCGTGGCTTGTCGGGAATGCCGGCCTGCGCCCATGACTCCAGCGCGGCAGCGAACGCCTCGTGCATCGACTCTTCTGCAAGGTCCAGGTCGCCGAGAAGGCGCACGAGCGTTGCCAGCACCCGGCCTGATTCTGTTCGGTAAAGGGTCTCAATGATTCTGCTAAGTTCTTCGGGCACCGGCTGCGGCATACACGCCAAACTAGCAAACGAATGGTTCCACAACAACTGCGGGCCGCATCACCGGTGCGGCGGTCCCTTTCTGCTAATGAGTCGAGAAGGCTTTTGAGGTAAAGCTTGGCGATACTTCGTTCGCACTAGGAAGTTGCTTCGCACCAAGTGAAGTAAAGGAATTCCTGGCAGATAGGTCGAAATCCTCAAATTCCCTCTGGTTTTATGCCTGAATCGAGCTGCATACCAAGTAGCACTCGCTGCCTGAGGCCCAATTCAGTTTGGACCCCGGCTCTTCCTGAAAAGCCGTTGATTTTATAGCGATCCGAGCGGAGGCGGCGCCTAATGGACTATGGCATAAAGATTGAAGATGTAAAGTCGCTGACACTCTGAAACAGGTCTAAAAGATTAATGAGAAAAATGATCCCTGGTGTGACTCAGTTCGAGACATGTGTGAGCTTCGCCAGTAAATCGAAGAGGAAGAAAATATCCCGCTCTCTTCGCGTAATTTCCGTCCTGGTCTCCCTCTTTCTTGTCTTTGGAATCATCATAGGCGACAAGGCGGGTGCGCAATCCAGCGGACTCAACAAACTCTCGCCCGATCTCAAGGAACTGGTAATCAGCAACAGTCAGTCAAGCGTCAAGGTAGTCATTCGGTTTAATACCACTCGCCTTAGTAAAACCCTCAAGGATCTCCTCGAAAAGCAAACGTCAGTGACTAATCGACTTAAAAACCTGAATCAGTGGGTAGTCGAAACGCGTGCGCCGTTGCTGCCCACAATTTCCGGGTTCTCTGAAGTCACATTTGTCTCTACCGATCGAGAGACAAAACAGCTTGGACATCTTTCATTGACCACCGGAGCCGACCAAATTCGCCAGGCAATGACAACCAGTGTGAGCGGTAGGCGATTGGATGGCGCTGGCGTCGGTATCGCTGTGCTCGACTCTGGAATAGATAAGTCGCACAAATCATTTCTCGATGCGATTGGCGATGTGAGAGTAGTTGCAAAGCAGGACTTCACCTCAGACGGAACTACAAACGACCTCTACGGTCACGGTACACATGTGGCCGCGATCGCTGCAGGTAATGGAAGAATCGCGAATGGCGCGTACACCGGCATTGCCCCCGGAGCCAACATTATCAATTTGCGCGTGCTGGATTCGCACGGAACCGGACGAGCTTCATACGTGCTCGCGGCGGTCGACTGGATCATGACAAACCGGGTGGATTACAACATTCGAGTAGTAAACATGAGTCTGGGTATGCCCGCCATCGACTCTTATAAGAATGATCCTCTTTGTTTGGCTGTTCGTCGAATGGTGGATGCCGGTATCGTCGTTGTAGTCGCCGCCGGCAATACGGGTAAAAACTCAGCAGGCGAAAAAGTTTATGGACTGATCCATTCGCCGGGTAATGAACCTTCTGCGATCACGGTGGGAGCGACAAATACATTCGGGACGGATTCGCGGGATGATGACGCCGTTACCAGTTACAGTTCTCGTGGTCCGACACGCAGCTTCACGATCGACAGCTCGGGCGTAAAGCATTACGACCATCTACTCAAGCCTGACCTTGTAGCGCCTGGCAATAAGTTGATCAGCGCCGAACAACCGATTGAAATCGAAGCGGGAGAGATAAAGAACCTCCTGCTCGTACAGAATCCGAGTCTCGATGCCGGTGTTAGTGCAGACGACTCCCGTAAGATGATGTACCTCAGTGGTACGTCCGTAGCGGCTCCTGTCGTGGCGGGTGCTGCTGCGCTCTTATTGCAGGTCAATCCAAAGCTGACGCCCAATTTGATCAAGGCAATTCTGATGTACACCGCGCAACCGCTTGCCGGGTTTAACGCGTTCGAGCAAGGTGCAGGTGAGATCAACATTGAGGGCGCCGTTCGTCTGGCTAAGCTGGTTCGAACTGATCTAACTGCCAGTACAGCACTCGGCTCGCCGTTACTGACCGGCCCTGCTCCAACGCCGCAAACTACTATCGCCGGACACAGCTTTCCATGGGCTCAGGGAATCAATGTCGGTTACACACTTGCTACCGGAAGTGACCTGATCACCAAGTATCAAAAGGTCTACGGTACCGGCATTCTAATCAGCGACGGTATTTTAATTAGTGACGGCATTTTGATCAGCGATCACACGGTGATCACCGAAGGGATACTGATCAGCGATAACATTTTGACGAGTGACGGTGGGCCAGCCGGCGGCGGAACTGTCTTCATCGGAACCGGTATCTTGATAAGTGACGGCATTCTGATTAGCGACAATTTTCTATTCAACGATGGAATCTTGATCAGTGACGGAAATTTGATTAGCGATACGACTTTGGCTGACGACTTTCGCCTTGAAGCTCAGGCGGCGCTGATTAACGGCGACGCTACCACTTCGATGCCCGTCGTTATCGACAGCGGTATCGATTTCATAGGCTTCTGATGTTGCCCGCGACGAGTATCAGGTTAGCAATCGCAGTTGATCGATCAGTAAGCAATAACCGTTTGACCCGACTATTTTCTCAAAATCCCTCACCAGGGGAATCGACCGCTGCACCCGCGCTTCGTTCCATGACGCCGAAAGACTGCTCGATAAATCTTCTCACCCACGGCTCAGAAGCTGAGGCCCTGGAATTCCTCTCAGCACATCCGATTCATTCTGTGGTGATGTCGAGCTTTATTCGGGATAACGGCCTGGTGAGCGATTTGAATCGAGGCAGGTTTTATTGTTATCGCAATCACAGCGGGTACATTGAGGGAGTTGCCCTCGTGGGTCATGCCACTCTTTTTGAAACGAATAGTGATGTTGTATTAGCGGCTTTTGCTCGACTCGTCCATCGTTCTGACAAAGTGCAATTGATTATGGGAGAGGAGGCCAAAATTGAGCGATTCTGGCGTCATTTTACACTCAACGGCAGTCCGCAATATGAAATGGGTCGTGAATTGCTTTTTGAGCAACGCTGTACACTTCCGAACCAAAGCCGTCCGGCGACGCGCGAGATTTGTGGTCTGAGACTGGCCACGTTCGAAGACTTGAGTATTGTGATGACGGCACACGCGAGAATGGCGTGTGAGGAACTTGGATTCGTTAATCCGATTGTCGCTGATCCAAAGGGTTTTCCGGAACGTTGTGCTCGTCGTATCCAGCAGCGCCGCGTTTGGGTGTTGATTGAAAATGGTTCCCTTGTGTTTAAAGCAGACATTGTTGCGGATACACCAGACGCGATTTATTTGGAAGGCATTTACGTTAACCCCGAAAAGCGCGGTCAGGGTTATGGTCTGAGTTGTCTTAGACAGTTGAGTGAGAGCTTACTCCGGCGTACGCGAGCAATTTGTCTCCTTGTAAACGAACGCAATCACAAGGCTCACGCGTTTTATCACCGTGCAGGTTTCCGCTTGCAATGCTATTACACGACGATTTTTTTGCAAAATAGCGGCACAAGTTGACTGGTCAAACACTTTGCCTAAAAAGTGGGACCCCACGCTTGGATCGGGTCAGTACAGGGAGCGGTAGCGACCTGGTCAACCCATAGGAGTCACGAATCATTAGGAAATGTCGCGTGCTGATCACTGACCAGGTCGCTACCGCTCGCTGTACTGACCCGATCCAAGAACGATTTCGGACTTTTAAGGCAAAGCCATGGTCAAACACGCAGATCCTGCAACAAGAGGTATTTTTTGACGCTCTCCCTGTACGGTTAGTCTGGATACAGCGTTCGCACTTTGTGCGAATCCGTTTAGCTGGGCATAACTGGAGACGGGGCGTAGGGCATGAATAGCGAACCACATTTGCCAAACGGCAGCTTCGGCAGCCAAAAACCCGCGTCACAGTTTGCGGCAGCGGCGGCCGCGAGTGCGCAAATCCAGACACCGGACGGCAGTCATTTCAGATCTCAGATGGAGCAGACCGAGACTGTGCGTAGTCTGCTCGATCAAGGACTATCAAGTGAAGCCGAGCGCAGCAGCCGCTCATTAATCAAAACAGCGCGCCGCAATCCTGCTTTGCTGGCTCGGGCTCACTGTTACCTCTCGGTCGCTCTCGAGATGCAGGGGCGTTATCTCGAATCTCTGGAAGCAATCAAGACCTATGAGCTTCCGGAATCACTGAAGGATCTCGATCCTGAATCTCTAGCGTATGTTCGCGTTCACGTTGGCCTTGCTTACAACTACACTGGCGATCCTCCCAAAGCGATCGCCATCTTAAACACCGCCCTACGAGAAGCCTCTCAAAGTAACGTCGCACCACATCTCGGCGCCATTTATCTTGCGCTGGCGCGCGTGTATCGCAGCATCAACGAGTACACGATCGCCCGCGACTATGCCCAGAGCGCACTCGATCATTATCGCCGCACAGGCGACTGGCGCGGATTGGCCGAAGCTCATTTTGGTATCGCCCTCGCAGAGCTTTTCGAAGGTAAATACGAACTGGCCCTGGAGGCTTTCGAACAGGCGTTGAAACTTGTCGGCGATAATCCTGCGCCTTACCTCCTCGGGAAAATCCATACCAACATGGCCGGCGCGTTTTGGTTCCTGAAGCGCACGCAGGAAGGAATCCGCTGCCTTGAAAAAGCCATTGGCTACTACGAACGAACGGAGCACAAGGCAAACGCAGCCGATGGTTATAACAACCTCGGTATGAATCTGATTCTGGTTGGCGAGTGGACACGCGCACAGGATGCTTTGAACCGAGCGCTCGCGCTGACCTCCGAAATAGATGAACAGAATGCCAAAGTCCCGATGGTGCTGGATTCATTGGGCCAGTTGCATATGCTCCGTGGGGAGTTTACCGAAGCGCAGGCCCAGCTCGAACGCGCCGTATCGCTGGCGACAGAACACGGAAACAAGTGGTACGCCCGGCAGGCGTTGTGCACCCTCGGACGCTGTCATCTCGGTATGAATGCTGTGGACGAAGCGCTCGACTATGGGCATCAAGCACTCGCGTTGGCTGAGAATATCGGAGACCGCCAGGCCCAATGTGAATCCTGCCTGCTGCTTGCCGAAAGCTATCTTCGCAGTTCACAACTGGATAAATGCGTCGAATTACTCAAGCGAGTTTTCGAGGAGGCAACGGAGTCGGCGGCGGACGTCGGGATTATTGGTGAAGCGGAACGTTTGAATGGATTGGTCGCAATAAGACGGGGCGATTCTACCCTCGCGGCGCAATACTTTGGCCGCAGTCTCTCCATCTTCGAAATGCTCGGCGATCGCTACCGTAGCGCAGTCGCCTGCGAGGCATTGGGCGAAGCTTACGCGCGCACATCTCCCAAGCGGGCTACCGAGAAACTCAGGACTGCGTTGCAGACGTTTCGTGAGTTAGGAGCTGATCCGGATGTTATTAGACTGGAGCGCTCTCTGGCTGAACTCGACGGCGAAGCGCCGGATCGTCGTACTGATCCGCTGGCACTCTCTCAACTGCTCACGTTGAGGTTGGTTAACGCTGCTGCTTCGCGTGAACTATTGCTACACGAGCTGGCGGCAGTGCTGCATCAGGAATCAATTGCCGAACGGATTATGATCGCGGAAGTGCAGCCGGATGGACATTTTACTAACGCCGTATCATACGGATTGTCGTTCGACGACAGTAATTTGCTAACCCGTGATTTGCGTAATGTAAAAAACGATGAGGACTATACCGCGTATGGCGTGAGGCACAATGCGTCAGTGACTGCACTGCGTCCGCAGAACGCCAAACCGGCAGTGCTATTTATTGCGCCTCGCAGTGATGAGCTGTTGTTAGATGGCTTATCACTCGAACCGCTGTTACGAGTTACGACAATGGGTCTCGAAATGTGTGCGCTCCGCGAACGCGTACCAGGTGCGCAGGGGGGACATCATCCGGTGGCCCGTGCGGATCAAAAGATTCCGGGATTGATCTACTCAAGTCCCCCGATGACGCGGCTGGTTGATGAGATACACAAGATTCGTTCGTCCGACGTTACTGTCCTGGTAACGGGCGAGTCTGGTACGGGCAAGGAGTTAGTGGCCCGCGCAGTTCATCAACTTTCTTCCCGGCGTTCGAGAGTATTCGTTCCATTCAACTGTACTGCGGTGCCTAAAGAACTTTCAGAAGCTTATTTGTTTGGATATAAACGCGGTGCATTCACCGGGGCTGTCTCCGATTCGCCTGGAGTTATTCGTTCAGCAGTTGGCGGCACACTTTTTCTCGACGAGATCGGTGACCTGCCTTCCGACCTGCAGCCAAAGATGCTGCGCTTTTTGCAGGAGGGTGAGATTCAACCACTTGGCGAGCAACGTCCTATCAAGGTTGACGTTCGCATTATTGCCGCAACCAACACCGATTTGGAAAGAATGGTTGCGGAAGGGCGGTTCCGCGAGGACCTGTACTACCGGCTCAACGTAATTCGCCTTCAGGTTCCACCATTGAGAGAGCGTCGCTCAGAGATTCCGACGATCGTGAATCACTACATAGATCATTATTCTGAAAAATTTGGAAGGCGCGACATTAACATCACGGCGCAGGCCATGGATTTGTTAATGGTTTGGGATTGGCCCGGCAATGTCAGGCAGGTTTGCAATGAAGTGCAGCGAATCATCGCACGCGCAGAGGACGGGACCGTAATTACTCCCGATCACCTTTCGCCCGAACTCCGTCGCACCTCCGAGCAGATGTTTACTCCAGCAGGATCAATTTCGCTCGGTTCTCCTGCCAGTGACAGTGGTGCGCCGGTTTTTATGAGCGCTGCTGTTGAAGCGTTAGAGCGAAAGATGATCATCGAGACGCTTCGTGTCCACGGTGGAAATGTTAGTCGCACGGCCCGCGATCTCGGAATTACCCGCCGCGGGTTACAACTCAAACTAAATCGTTACGGAATCAGCGCCACCGGCTAAGCCACAAAGAAGCACAAGTTTTTAGCCACAAGAAGGCACAAGAAGCACAAAAAAGAAACCTGAATAAAGGCTCTTTCTTTTGTGCTCTTTGTGCCTTTTTGGCTAATCCCTCATCGATATTTACTTCGCACTGCATACTACGTTCGCGCTGCTCGGAATCCGACCCAATTAAGCCCAATAATCGCCTCATCTCCAATCAATAGATCTTTGCTCGTACGCAGATGCGAAGTAAGTATCTTTAAATCCCCGCCTACAGGCTGCTCAACGATTGGTACAGCTCTTGAAGTAGTAACCAAACATGAACTTAGCATTACAACTCCCAATGGAGACTCTGCGCTCACGCCCGCTTCGCGTTTCGAGCGTACTGAGACCCAAAGTCCTGCTCTATTCACACGATACCTTTGGACTCGGAAATATTCGTCGCACTCTACTGCTCGCAGAGGAGTTGAGAAATCAGTATGACCGCAGCGCCATTTTGATCGTTACTGGTTCGCCGATGATCCAGGCCTTTCGCATTCCCGACGGCATTGACTACGTCAAGCTTCCCTGCCTCGATAGAACGGACAGCGAACGGTATGAACCGCGTTTCCTCCAGCAGTGCGCTGATGAAGTGAAACGGACACGTAGCGCCATCCTGCGCAATACCGTACTCGGGTTTGATCCTGATCTAATTATCGTCGATAAACGCGCCGGCGGAGTTGACGGTGAGTTGCTGCCTACTCTCAGAGCCTTGAGAGAATCCGACTCAGTCGCAAAGCTGGTCCTGGGAATGCGCGATATTCTCGATGCGCCGGAGCGCACCCGCGCAAATCTAAAGGACAATGGCAGCTTTGAAATAATCGAAGAATTCTACGATGAAGTTTGGATCTATGGCTCACGCTGCATCTTTGACGCGGTCAAAGAATATGACTTCCCCGATTCAGTCGCGCGTATCACACACTTCTGCGGTTACCTCAAACGACCGACAGCGCAGCCCGCGCATGACGATGGACCACCGCAGATATTGGTGACTACCGGTGGCGGCGGCGATGGTCTCGTTTTGATTCGCACTTATCTTGAAGGTCTTGCCGAATTGCCACGAAGCACTGCCTTACGCACGACAGTTGTATTTGGCCCGCAGATGTCAGTGGCCGATAGAGAAGGATTGTTGAACGAATTCGGTTACCTGGCAGACGTGGTGTTTATGGATTTTGAGGCGGATCTCGCGAAGCGATATGCAGCGGCGGACGTCGTCGTTTCCCTCGCTGGATACAACACAGTATGTGAACTGCTCTCGTTTGCGCACCGGGCAATTCTTGTCCCGCGCGCTGAGCCTGTGCAAGAGCAACTCATCCGTGCCCGTTTGCTTGCGGCCAGAGGTTACTTTGATCTGATCGAGCCCGTGGATCTCAAACCAAATATTTTGATCGCACGTGTACTAAGTGCGCTCAAACCAACTCCGACAGTTGTACCACCTCTGGATCTCGACGGTTTGCCGAGAGTTACGCAACGCACGGCCGCCTTATTGAAGCAGGAGGTCGTATGAGCCGCGCGAGCATAGCAGTTGTTGTGAGTGGCTTCCCGCGGCTTTCCGAAACCTTTGCGGTGAACGAGCTGCTGGCATTGGTGAGGTGCGATGCCTTGGCAGCAATCTTTGCGACTAAGCCAGGTGAAGGCATTCCACCACAACTCGGTAGCGAACGATTATCGAAGTTCCTTACGGTTTTGCCGAATGACAGTGCCGATAAACAGGCCGCCGTAGTGGCCGGAGTGTTAAAGAATCGAAATGTTAAAGCGGTGCACGGTTACTTTGCGCATCAGCCGGCAGAAGTAGCCTGGCTCGCTGCTGAGCGGCTGCGATTGCCATCCGGATTTAGCGTCCACGCAAAAGACGCGCGGAAGATCAGCAATAACGAGCTCGCAGTACGCTCCAGGAGAGCAGCATGTGTGATCGCGTGCAATAGGGATGTCGCATCTACCCTTCAGAAAACCGGCGCCCGCGTTCACCTGATCCCGCACGGCGTCGATCTGAATCTTTTTCAGCCGCGACCAATGTCACCGAGCGGAGTGTTTCAAATTCTCGCGGTTGGCCGTTTGGTTGAGAAGAAGGGATTTCATTTTTTAATCGAGGCTGTATCACGCCTGAAATTTCCTTTTCACCTCCGCATTGCCGGCGACGGTCCAGAGCAGGGACGATTGGAGCGGATGATCTCTGCTTACAGTCTTGCGGATCGGGTCACGCTTTGTGGTCCAAGAACTCACGACCAGTTGCCGGAAGAGTACGCGCGTGCCCACGTTGTCGCCGTTCCTTCGATCGTTGACAGAACGGGCGATCGCGATGGGCTGCCTAACGTTGTTCTCGAAGCGATGGCCAGTGGTCGCCCGGTAGTGGCGTGCAAAGCCGGCGCAATTGATGCGGCTGTAAAAGACAACGAGACTGGTCTGCTTCTTCCTGTCGCCGATCCTCTTCTGCTTGCTTTGGCATTGACCCGCCTTGCCGGGGATTTGCCGTTGCGAATACGACTAGCTGCCGTTGCGCGCGAGCACGTCGAACAGCATTACGAAATAAAAGCTTGCAGCGAACGTTTTTGTCAGGTGCTTGAGGAGGTTTATGTCTAATAACGTGAATACATCGCGAGCCGTGGCTTATATCCTCAAAGGATTTCCGCGGCTCTCCGAGATGTTCATTGCGAGTGAGATTTACCGGCTCGAGCAGCTGGGGCTCGGATTAAAGCTTTACGTCCTTACGCCATCAGACGAGAGCATGCGTCATGAAATCGTCGACCGCATCCAAACCAAACCCGATTATTTGCCGGCGACCACCTCTTTATCGGCAACTCCACTTTTTCAATGGCTTCGAAAAAACTTACCCACCTTTTTACCCGGGATTGGACGTGTACTTTGGCATAATCCTCGAGGAATGGCGCGCGCTGCCGGCGCTGCCCTGGCCGAGTCACTACGAGCCCGGGCACGATTCTGGTCCATTCCGAAGAAGCAGTATCTCAAAGAGTTCTTAAAGGCCACCGCCCTCGCGGATCGGCTTTCCCGTACACCGGAAGTCTCGCACCTCCATGCGCATTTCTCGCACGGAGCGACCACCGTAACCTGGTTGAGCTCTTTAATCACCGGCCTGCCGTTTTCTTTTACCGCTCACGCAAAAGACATTTACTGTGAATCACTGAATCCAGCGGGACTACTGAGCCGCAAGATGGAGGCAGCGAAGTTTGTCATAACCTGCACGGACGCCAACCGAAAGCACCTGCAAAGCCTTTCATCCACTCCGGTTCACCGCATTTATCACGGTCTCAATGCCGATTTCTCTCGGCTACTCCGCGGACAACCATCCGCAACGAGGCGAAGTGGTCACCTACGAATCCTCGCGGTAGGTCGACTGGTGTCGAAAAAGGGTTTTGACACCCTGGTTCAAGCCTGCGCGATTCTAAAGAGCCTCGACGTTTCTTTTGAGACTGTAATCATCGGCGAGAGTGGAGATCATGAGCGCGAGCTCCGAAATCTTATCAGCCGTTACGGGCTCGAAGCGCAGGTTCGGCTCGCTGGGCCGGCTACTCAGGCACAACTACTTCGCGAGTATCAGCAGGCCACCGTTTTCTGTTTGCCCTGTCGCGTGCTGAGCGATGGGGATCGAGATGGCATTCCGAACGTGCTTATGGAAGCGATGTCATGTGGCTTACCGGTAGTTACGACCGACATCTCGGGTATTCCCGAATTAATCCGCAATGATGTGAACGGAATACTCGTTTCTCCGGATAGTCCCGCTGAGATAGCGCTCGCAGTGCAACGCGTGTTTCGCGAGCCACTTTTGGCAGAGTCTCTTGGGAGAAACGCAGTAAAGACCATTCGAGAAAACTTTGACGGCGATCAAACTACGAAGGAATTGCTTACCCTTTTGCGCGAAACCAAAGTAGAGAAACAATCTGAGCGTCGCAGTGTTCTGTCACGGTTGCTGAAGGCGTTTGGACCAGACTTATGGGCGCATCGAAGTTCATTAACCTGGTCGTACTTCCTGCGCACCGTGGCAATCAGCGCGGCGTTATTTGCACCATGGCCACTCAAATTGATTATCGATCACGTAATCACCTCCCATTCGATGCCGCGTCTGTTTATCGGGATTAGACCAGACGAGATGGTTTTATTGCTCGCGGGGTTGTTCCTTCTTGTTACTGTCTGCGGAGCTATCGCTAACGCATTAGAGAAGAACATCAGCGCTCGGATTCGCGAACGGCTAACCTTATCCATACGCGATCGCCTGCTGGGCCACCTGCAAACCCTCGCGCCGACCTTTCGCAATGACAACCGCAGCGGCGAACTGGTGCTGCGGCTCGTAGATGACTCCGACCTGTTTGTTCGGATCCTGACCAAGACCTTACCGCTCTTATTTCAGCAATTCGCGACGCTACTACTAACACTTGCCATCATGTTCGCGGTGGATGTAAGGCTCGGTTTGCTCGCGTCGATCCTAATACCGATTCTCGCGATTGTTTGCCGTCACTACAGTCTCGAACTTTGGAGCGCTTCACGCAAAAAGAGAAGGCATGAGGGAAGGGTGTCGGGTTTGGCGCAAGAGATAATACGTGGCATGCCGGTCATTCAGGCATTAGGTGGCGAGAGTGCCGCGAGAAGTAAGTTTGAAAACAGTAATGTTAAGCGGCTGCGGGCCGGAGTCGAAGAAACTCGTGTCGCGGTTCGAATGGAACGCACCCTGCAAATCATTCAGGGAGTTGCTCTCACGTTGGTTACGGGCGGCGGCGCATTACTCGCACTGCACGGGCAAATCACAATCGGCGAGTTGACACTCTTCATCGCCTACATCACCCAGTTGCTAAAGCCCATTGAGAAGCTCAATGACCTGGCCGAAACAAGTGGTCGAGGTTTCGCAGGCGGCGAGCGCCTACTTGCTCTGCTGGAGCAGGAAGCACTGGTGCAAGACTCTCCCGGAGCAATTGAGCTGCGCCGCGCCGGCGGAGTGGTTGAGTTTCGTGATGTCTGGTTTGAGTATCCGGAGAGAGCTATTGGTCGTGGTGTAGTCCTGCGGGGAATAAACCTGCGCCTGGAACCCGGTGCCCTGACGGTACTCCAGGGTGAAAGCGGATCAGGGAAGAGCACGATTCTCAGTCTGCTTGTCCGTCTCTTCGATCCTGATAAAGGTGAAATTCTGCTGGATGGCGTGCCGCTGCGGCAAATCAAACTAAAGTCGTTGCGATCGCAAATAGCGATCATGACCCAGGAGCTTCATCTGTTTTCCGGGACGCTGCGATCGGTGCTGATGCCAACCGGAGTAGAACTCGGCGAAGCTCGTTTGTGGGAAGCACTATCGCTGGTTGCACTTGACGAGTTTGTGCGTGCACTTCCTCACAAACTCGACACGGGACTTGGCGAAGATGGCTTGAATCTTTCGGGTGGCCAGCGACAGAGGCTTTCTCTTGCTCGCGCATTCTTGCTGGACCGTCCGCTTCTTCTGCTTGATGAACCATTAGCCAACGTAGACGCGGCGTCGTCTCTCGTAATCCTCAATGCCCTGGAACGATTGCGCGCTGGACGAACGTGTCTGGCGATCACCCACGAATCGACGCTCTTGAAATACGCAGACAATGTCTATTGCCTCAAAGAAGGTCGCATTGTCGAACCCGAAGACACCGTAATGAACGTTGCGCAATTGAGGAGGCGGGCATGATAGCTACGCCGGTACAAACCAAGCCGCGGCTCGTGTTCTGTGTGATCGGACGATTGCATCGCGACCTTGCCTTAGCGGAACAACTCTGCGCGGGACAGTTCACACATGCGGGCCTTACGCTGGCTCTTGGTACCCAACCCGACTGGTTGACTTCTGCTTTCCCTGATGACGTCGAGTGGCGCATCGAGTGGAGCAAGTTCTATTTCGGGCTCGACCTTGCAGCAGCCTTCAACAAAAAAGGAGATCCAAAGTTTCTATGTACCTGGGAAAGTCTTGTGCGCACGTGGATTGAACAAGTGCCCGTCGATATCGATCCGAGTGATGTTACCGGTCGCCGCATTCAGAATTGGATATATGCCTGGAGCGGTTTTGCATCCGCGCCGGGATTTCGAGGGTTTACCGATGGTTTTGCCGAACAATTACTCGATAGCCTTGCAGCACAGGTCGAACATCTACGCCTGAATCTTACCGCTGAACGTAACCACCGAACACTCGAACTATATGCATTGTTCATCGCTGCGTTAGCCCTGCCCGAGCTTGATGCGCAGGGCGAGCTGCTCGCGTTTTCGATCGAAGAATTGCATCGCAATCTGCTGGCCGACATACGCGGAGATGGTGTTCACCGCGAACATTCGACGCACTACCACATGGTCGCACTACGCTCGTTCGTCGCCGCTCGAATAAATGCGCAATTGTATGGTCTGGACTTTCCGGACGGTTTTGATCAGTGTTTGGAGCGCGCCTGTGAATTTGCCTTGCACATTCATCGCCCTGATGGCGACATCCCCGCACTGTCAGACAGTGATTCCGGTAGTTACCTTGAGCTTCTTAAACTTGCGGATACGATTTTTTTACGTCCTGAATTTCTTTACGTTGCAAGTAGAGGAAAGAAAGGAACGCCGCCTTCGGAAAAATATGTGAGTTTTTCAGAAGCCGGCTACTTTACCCAGCGCAGCGGTTGGGGAGAAAACCAGACTGCCTTCGCGGACGAGCGCTTTTTGGTCTTTGACTGTGGTCCAGTAGGCGACGGCGGGCATGGCCATTATGACGCCCTTTCGGTTGAAATCGCAGCAGGCGGTCAACCTTTGCTCGTCGATCCCGGACGCTTCACCTACCACGAGGACAAGTGGAACTGGCGTCATTGGTTCAAAGGCACGGCAGCTCACAACACAGTCTGTGTCGATGGACTCGATCAAATACCGTATCGCTGCGGTAAGCCTAAAGGTCCGCTTGCCGAGGCTCGATTAGTCGAACGCCTTAGCGCGCCTAATTTCGATTTGCTTCACGGTCGGGTGACCAGCCCATCGTACGATGCCGTTCACAGTCGTTTCATATTCTTTATTGCCGATGAGTACTGGGTCATCGTCGATCAGCTGAGTGCTGAAATTCCTCACGATTACAACCTGCGCTTTCACCTCGCTCCTGAAGCCATGAATCACGTTGCTATACAAAAGAGCGAAGGCAACAACGCCGTGATTGCACCAGGTCTGGCACTTCTCTTTGAGTCGATCAGCGAACCTCAGATCGAGCCTGGCTGGTTTTCTCCCGAATACGGAAAAAAGATTCCGGCTCCAGTTGTCAGTCTTCGTTCACGTGCCGCAGACGCTCGTTTCTTTACCCTCGTTATGCCGCGCGAATTGAACGATCCCCTGCCTGTCTTTCGCGGCGATGCTTGTTCGGATCGGATCAGTTTTGAAGTCAGTGGTGTTGGTCGGAATAAATCCGCGATCGATCGGATCGCGTGGAGCGCGCGAGCTGAGCACTTTGTCGTTGGAAGTGCAACGGGGACGGCTCGCGCTGCGTGGGCCCGCGCCTTCACGTCGGGGAGCGGATCAGTTGTACAAGCATGCGAGGTAAGCACGATAACGTGCGCCGCTGATTGTGCGACTGAATTGCTCTCAGGCGCGGGTCCTGTTTCATGGATAGTTTGGCACGAGGGGTTGGGCCTCACACAGTCAGGAGGGGCAAAACAATGAATGGTTTGGCGCCGGATCCAGCCCTGCCGCAACGCGATTTACTTTTGAACGATCAGCAAATGGCCACGCGTCTTTCGTCGTTAATGAGTAGTAGTCATCCGGCGCTGATCGATCGTTGTGAAAAGCAACGCATCAAGTATCGACTCGGCGAGAGCTTGCGCGTGCTCTACCGGCTATCCATAAACGGGGGCACTCATCTGGTCGCCGCTAAAGCGTTTGCTGGACCCAACAGAGAAAAGGCAGGGCAGTTCGTCGATTCGGATATCAGGGCGGCGTTCTGGATGTTTCCTAACGATCGTAAGATCAAGCGTCTCGCTTTGCTCCGCGAAGCGCCGGAAACACTTACGACCGTCCTGGCAGGTAAATGGCGATATAGCGAATGCGTCGCTTATGTGCCTGAGAAGTGTGCGACCGTAAAGTGTCAGAACCGCGCCGGCGAAACGATGGCTTATGCCAAAATGTATGCTGCCCCTGAAGGTCGGAGTCTCGGTGATATCTACCTTCGGCTATCTTCAGCGTGTACGCACGTTGTTAAGCCGCTCGAATACTCTGAATCACACAATCTTCTGTTGCTTCACGCTGTTCAGGGACGTCGTATCTCTGACCTGAAGAATAAGGATCTGACTGATGGTCTTGCTGGTTTAGCACAAGCACTCGCGGCGTTACATTCCGCGCAAATTCCCACTCAGTTGCCACGTTTCCGCCGTCACGATCCAGACCGTCTGCGCAATTGCGCGTGGATCTTGGGCATTGCTCGTCCCGACGTTGCAGTAGTTGCAAAAGAACTCGATCGAGAACTTTGTTCAACCATCCCGCACGAGGAACCCGTGGTTTGCTTGCACGGCGATGTACATCCCAAGAATGGCATAGCCTCAAGCGGGCTCGTTACGCTCATCGACCTGGACCAGAGTGGAATTGGCCCTGCGACTGCCGATCTCGGGAGTCTGCTGGCGTTGCTCCATTACAACTGGCGCATAGGTCTAATCACTCGCAGCAGAGAACGTGAATTAGCAAACGCATTTCTCCATGCTTACGCTGGAATTTTGCAACTGCCTTCACAGAGATATCTGAGTTGGCACACAGCCGCAGCTTTGTTGTCGGAACGTGCTCTGCGATCCGTAAATCGCATCAGACCTGAAGGACTGAATCACTTACCGCAGATACTTGCTGACGCGAGAGAAATCCTTTTGACAGGAGGAGTCAGAGCATGACTTCTCGTCCGACTTTACTCTTTTACTGCCAGCATGCCATGGGGATGGGGCACCTTGTGCGGTCACTCGCATTGGCCGAAGCGCTCTCGCAATCGTTTCGTGTGGTTCTTCTTAATGGCGGCGAGTTGCCGTCACACCTCTCCTTGCCACGGACAATCGAATTGATCAATCTGCCTTCACTCCGCCTCGCAAATGGTCAACTGTCCTCCTGCGACACTCGTTATTCGTTGGCACAGGCTCAGGATGCGCGACTGGTTCGGATTCTAAGTTCATTCCGGCGGTTGCGTCCGGAAGTTTTGTTGACAGAACTCTATCCGTTTGGGCGCAAAAAGTTTGAATTCGAGTTGCTACCGTTGCTCGAGGAAGCCACCACACAGAGCCACTTCGCGCCGCTCATTGTTTGCAGTCTGCGTGACATCCTCGTCAGCAGCCGACGTGACCAACAAAAACACGAGGAACGCGTCGCGTCTATAACCAATCGCTGGTTTGATGCGATTCTGGTCCATTCCGATCCTGCCTTTGCGCGTTTGGAGGAATCGTTTGCACCGCGCACGGCTCTCAGCGCTTCAGTACATCACACCGGGTTTGTAGTCGGTAACAGGCAAAAGCTGGCGGGAGATCGATCCACGCATGGTCCCATCGTGGTTTCAGCTGGTGGTGGCCACTATGGATT
>Ga0068860_100002865_pt1 | contig 17910 bp, 19 predicted proteins | sample KBSSwiS32_FD_66597 | JGI IMG/M metagenome (GOLD analysis project Ga0068860, IMG submission 66597) | Switchgrass rhizosphere microbial communities from Kellogg Biological Station, Michigan, USA - KBS Switchgrass S3-2 | ecosystem: Host-associated > Plants > Roots > Rhizosphere > Soil ... | reverse complement strand
TTCATCCGGGTCGTCTCATTCCAAGGCATTGAGGATCTCCTTGGGCCTCAATGCTCTCTCACCCGGAGTGTTACCCATGGTCCCGGTCTGATGTGTTACCTATGAACCCGGTCTGTACCCCGGTCTGTACCCCCCCGAAATCCTACCCCCTGGCCCCCTACCAGCCTTCCCTAGCTGGATCTCCCTTCGAGAGACGCCGGATTTAGGCGGTTCGGGCTCGGAGTCTTGAACTCCCTTCTAGAAGATTCTATAATCAGCTCACTTTCGAGGCTCCGCATGCAGATATCCAAATCCGCGCCTGAGGTTCCGAGCGCAGTGCCCCGCCATCACGGCGGCATGCTTCACAATTTTCGCCGTTACGTTGCCGATACAGACCGTTGTGTCTCTGAGTTCGATGCCGAACTAAGCCTGCGCAACAGAGGTGTCCGGTTTATTCACTTAATCGATTTTCAGGAGATCTACGCTTACCTCGCTCCATATCTCTTGCATCGCGAGGAAAGGCGCCCTTTTATTAATAGACACCACCAGGCTTGTGAACTTCTAAGCAACCCTGTCGAGAAGATTTTTTTTCCTCTAGGCACTTTGGCAGAAGTGTCTTCATTTGTTCAGCAGATACGTCGTCGAATGGAGGCGCTTCACCGGATTACCCTTGCCACGAACTTGGACCGTGCCATGGACGAGTTTCTTTCTTTTTTCCTCCAAGAGCATTTTCTCGATAAGAACCGTGCGAACGAATGGCTTGAAGCTTCTAAAAATTCTAGCGGTGGCTCACGGCTCCTGACACTTCAGACTCAAGCCTTAGACCTCTTGTCTGATTTCGAAAAAGGCGCCTCTATGCTTCATCGTCTCCTCACACAGGAGTCGGTGGTCGAGGTTCAACGCATTATCCGGCAGCACCCACCAGATATCAACACCGTTCACTATCGCAATTTCCTTAACGAGTTACAGCAGATCCGCGCGAGCCGCAAGAAGACCGTCTACGCGACTGACTTTTCGAACATGGTTGACGCGGCCAATGCCAGCATGGCCATTGCTCTTAACGAGCGATTTAATTCTCCGAATCCAGCCGGTGCGCCTTGGATGTTTTTTAAGGTTGTAACCGATACCAATTCACTGTTCAAGTTGAGCGACTTGTTCGAGCGTCAGCTAATATATCGCGACTACCACGGCTTTGATCTTCGCCTGTTTGAAACTGCGCGCGATGTTCTGTTGAAGAGGTTTCTGCGTAAAGCAAGCGAACTAGGTGGGCGAGAACTCATAAACACACTCACAAACTCTGCGGGAAAGGTTAGGAATGCGCTTCGCGATCTGGAATTCTTAGCCGCAGACTGCAATGTAACGCCCGAGCAACTGCTCGAGGGAATGGTCGGCTTGCCGACAGGTCAGGATATTACAGGCGTGGCGCAGAACGTGACCAAGCTCCTTGAGGGAGTTAGGGACCTGCAGCTTCCTAAGGGTTTGCTGCAGCGACGCTTGCTGTCCGCCGAGGCCCGCGACGAGTTAGGTGAAGCACATGATCGCTCGGAAATTGTTGCGCGACCTTATTCTGCACGCGGAGTAATAGAGCTTCAGGGGCTGCTACAGTCTGTCGAAAAGGTCATTGAAGACATCGACGTCATCAATGTCGACCTTACCTCCGGCCAGAAATCCTATAGCAAGCGCGAGTGGAACCCCGTCCTGACAATTGAGGCACTAGGGTTCGAACGCAAAATATCCAGAGACAGTGATAATCGCATCGACAGGTTGGAGGTGGTTTGGAAGAAAAGTGGCGAGCTCGTGTTTAGGGCTGATCGTGTATTGGATGTTTGCACTGTGTCGTGGCCTACAGCTCTCGGTGCCGCACAGCAGATTCCAATTCTCGCTTCACTCTTCGGATCTGATGAGCCCGTTGAAGGCTTGGCGATTTTCCTTGATGGGCGCGAGCAGAGATTTCGTACTGTTCGCTTACTGAGCCCTATTGCAGATCGAGACGACTGCGTATTTATAAGGGCTGACGCCAGAAGCCTTGCCTATGTTACCGAACTCTTTTCAACAGATCCTGAGTATACGCTCATATCAGGCCTGATCTTTCCAGGCGCAATCAAGAACCCTGAAATCTTGTTAATGGTTCAGTTCTTCGCGTCTCTGGGGCTTGCACGGATTCCAAATCGGCTGCTTGTCGACGCCCTTGATCGCTTCTATCGCTTGGCGGCACCGGAGACCAGTCGCCGTCGCACTTGAGGAGGATTGGCTAAGATGGATGAGATCACTGATTTTTTTGACGAGATGGACCAACTGGATCCTAGGCCCGGGCATATCGTGATTATGCCTTGTCCCGGTCGGCCTTGGATAAAGAAGTACGCTTGGCTTGCGGCGGGTGCTCCGCCAACCGTGCCCGTGGCGACTCCGACCCATGATCATTCGTTCTGGGTCGCGGTTCGCAACCTAAGCATTGAGGTTTACCGGGTTGCTTTCGCATGCGAGAGTCAAAATGGGCGGATTCGGTTTGATAAATCAGATCCGCCAGGCTACAGGTTTGAAGCCGAGCTGATCGCACCTCCAGCCACACGGGAAGGCCGCACCAAGCCAAACTACAAAGCAAGCGCCATTGCTACGGATGGAAACAGCGACAGCCTTGAAGTCGTGTGGGTTCGTGCTCGGACGCGGGCGGCGACTGTCGATCGGCAAGTGGGCGACGAGGAGTTCGAGTCGCTCTCGCTGTTATTTCCGGACTGAGCAAGATGTCGCTATGGACTGAATGTCTCGCTGTCTATGGGCCGTACTGCGTTGGACTCTTGTTACTAATACCAAAGGCCAACTGGCTTCTCAAGGCGAAACTCGACGAAATCGTCGATAATAATCCAACGCTTCGACTCGAAGTAGAATACACGGCGGAACTTTGCAATAGGCTTGAACGTCTCCTTGACGTGGGTGGATTCGACATCGCAATTACATATGTCGTCTTCCTTGCTTGCCTTCTCGAGGCGAGAGATAGCAACAGGAGGACCGTGTTATCTGCTGTGACAGCGATGATCGTGTACCACACGGTGCTGGCTGTTCTTTCTCGCGTTGCGTATCACGATACGCAGGCGATGGCGTACCCGCACCTGCGCCAGCGGTACAAGAAGGTTCTCTGGTTTTCCCTCACGGGGGCGCGCTACTTGACCCTGTTTACTGTAGGGGTGACCATCTGGAATGCACTATGCGCTGGAGTCTTGCGCCTAATCCTTCTCGGGCATCTATAGGCGGGTTGCTATGAGACACTACCCGGTAAAGCGTTGGTGGTTTGAGCTAGGCGCCTGGCTAAGCCTTGGGTTAATCGCATTGCTTTTAGTGTTGAATTCCGGAAGATTATACCGCCTATTTGGTGAGCAGATGCCAGGTGTGCGGGATCTGAATCCATATTCGGTCGTCGAAATTTCACAAACGGTGGCGCGGTCCTGCGCCACGGCCTCTTTGGCTGAGAAACGTGAGGCGTCCATATTGCCGTCACTCAGATACGATCCTCGTTATAACACCTTAATCGATCAGGCAAGAGTGGAGGTGTATCGCATTGAAGATGGGGCAGTGCTCACGAGCGAGGGAGTAAGTAGTGAATTTGCGCGGTGCCTGGAGCGAGGGCTTCAGGCCCAGCTTACTTCCGACGCGATCAACGCGAAAGCCCTTTGGATTCGCCTCTTTGTTCGCAGCGACAACCTTGAAATCTTGGCAATCAAGCCCGCTGTCAAACTGGGCCAAGGAATGCGAGTGAGTGATCAGCCGTGGTACCCTAAGCGAATAATTGAAGGTGGTGTAGGAAGTGGCCAGACAGGCACGAAGAAGATTTACCAAACTCTTTCGCACAGGGATGTGCTAACAGGTGAAAGCATATCATCTATTTTATACCGCGAAACTGCAGCGAGTAAGGAGGGTGGTCCTTTAGAGGTGTCGGCCGTCGTTGATGTTCGGTCCGGGCCTTTTCCAAGCACTTTTCATTTTGTGATCTTCCTCAATTTCGTCTCGTTGTTGATATTCTCCGGCATCAACGCGGTGATGGCTCGGCAACTTGAGGCCGACTTTGCATACTCTTGGTATTGGGCTTGGTTGTGTTGGGCGCTGATGTATGGTCTGTATGCGACCGTATATCTTCTTCGTGTACCACTGCTAGTGATAGATACGCACCGGTTTCAAATGTTAACGGCCATTCCTGTCTTGTCGATCGCCAACGATGCATTTTTCGCACTGGCGGCGCTAGAGATGCTGGGGAAGGGCGGGAGATTTCGGCAATACATCATCTGGTCAGTAGCAGTAGGTTCATGCTTGGTATTCTTTGCCGTTCGGCAGCTCGAAGGAAGTGGAGTCGTGGCAGTTGGAGGATCGCGCTGGGTCGACGCGACGCTTTCTTTCGGAGTAACTGTGCTTCTGGCCAGGGCATTCCTGAAAGAGATTCGAGAGAAATACGTCGCGATTACGGGACCAGAGCCTTTTAGCGTGCCCGCCGGAAAGGCGATCGTTGGTTCTTTCTTTGTCCTGTTTGGACTGCACCAACTTCAACTTGCTGCAACAACGTCGAGCCCATTGCTTGAACAGTTGTTCTGGCTCTTTTCACTCATTATGAAGATTGGACTTGCTAGTCTCTTTTATATCATCATGCTCAAATCGCGATATCGAGAGGAAAGCGAGGTGGGTTCAATTGTTTTCGAGCGAATGGAGCGCGGCGTTGTAGCTGTCGCCTCGGATCTTGCGGTTATTGCAATTAATGGAGCAGCGGCAAAATCTTTGGGGGTTTCCCCTACAGAAGTTGTTGGGAAGGATGTTCGTGCAGTCGCGTTTCGTTCACTTTTTGAATCCGAGCGACTGCTTGATGACATTGCAAGGAATTCACTGATAGCGCCAAGAATGATGCTGATGAAGCAGTACTCCGGGTCATTTCCTGGGCCATTCAGAGATATTGATAGATTGATCGGCGCTCAAAAAGTGAAAGATAGCGAGGTTGATCGAGTTTATGCGCTACTCTATATCGGCGCGGAGGAAGCGTCGCCTGCCAAGTAGTTCGCTCGAAGTGGGGAAAGAGCCCCTCGTAGGTCGACAAGAGGCTCCCTTCCTGGCCTCAACGAGCATCCGATCTGTGCCGACTGAAGGCCATAGATCTCGCGGGGCGGCCCTGCCCCCTTTTCGTTCGCCGATCACGACCTTCGAAACCTGCCGTTTCCAGAGCGAGTTGGAATGACGGAGGCGTCGCCCGATCGAAGATCGAGGTCAGGATTGAAGTCAAGCCTCTGTGCCGATCGTTCCCGCCCCACCGGCCAAGATCTCCTGATGGACCGCCGCAGATACGAGAACTTCGTCAGCGAGCAGTTTCGATCAACGCGAGCGCCACGAGAGGCCCCGTGTCGACGACCAGCGCCCGATTCATCCGAGATCCGTCTCCAACTCAGCCGCAATCTCTGCGGCATCCCAGGCGACCGTCGGAGTTCCGAAGCGCTCGCCGCTGAGGAGGAACGCAGGGCGGGAGATGCCCGCGAGAGCTGCCGCTTGGCCGGAAGTGACTCTTCCGATCTCGAAGAGCTTCATGGCGAGCGCGAGCCTCGCTTCTCGTTCGAAGGCTTCATTGGTCGTGCCCCATGAGGCGAGAAGGGCTTCCGGATACTCGATGGCGAGCGTTTTCATGGCTTATCTCCCGGAGGGGGCTCTAACGGACATCGGCCCGACCTGTGAGCTCTCACTTTCGTCATCCCGGTCTTTGTCCCCGAATCGCTTTCACGGCGCTGTTCTCCGGGACATGGACATTGTAGAGGCTCGGGTCGGCATTGCCCTCGACATAGGCAATCGCTAGCCGCCATGGGCCGTAGGTGTGTCCGCTTCACGAAGGATTTCGCGGATGATCTCCTCGGGCGTTTTCGGTGGGCAGCGCCCCGCCTGAAAGTCGATTCGAGCCTGCCGGATCTCTCGGGCGAGCCGATCCCGCCGACGTTCGATCAGCCAGCTTCGGACGATCTCTATCAACAGCCGGATCATGCGTGATCCGTCTCTCGCTTGGCCGTGATCGGACCCACCCGGCGGTCGTGCTCGGCAAGTCCGCGCACCAGGCGTTCGTTCGGCTCGGGCGGATGGAGTAACGATTCGAAAAACGCCGCCCGGTCGCGATCGGAGAGATGAAGCACTTCGTGCTCTTGGCGGTCCGTGGCTTTGTGGGTCATGGCGTCCTCCATCATAACTGAGCGGTCCGTTGACTAGTCGTAGGCTGCGACGGGCTCGGAACCGCTCCGCCCACCACATCACCCCCCGAACTCCAGCGATCAGGGCCATGACGTAAGCCACCCCCACAGGCCCGGGGTGGCAATCAGATCTCTGGCCCAACTACCACACTTAGTGATACACTTCGCCGATGAGGAGAGTGTTCAAGACCCGTTCCTTCAGCCGCTGGTTGCGGAAGACCGAGTTGACCGATTCCACGCTCTGCAAGGCCGTCGCCGAGATGGAACTGGGCCTCGTCGATGCAGATCTGGGCGGAGGCGTGATCAAGAAGCGTGTGCCGTTACCGGGTCGCGGCAAGAGCGGGGGCGCGCGGACATTGCTGGCCACGAACAGAGCCGATCGTTGGTTCTACGTGTTTGGATTCGAGAAGAACGAACGTGCCAATATCAGCGCTCAAGAATTGCAGGCACTGAGAATGCTTTCCGGTGACCTACTGAGCCTTTCCGCGGCTTCCCTCGACACCTGGGTGAAGAGCGCGACGCTGCAGGAGATCTGCAATGAAGGTCAAAACTAAGGGAAACCGAATTCTGGAGGCGGTCCACGAGACCGCAAGGGATCTTGAGGCGGTCGGATTCATCGACAAACGTCGAATGCGTGAGTATGACGCCCTATGCCTGGCGCCCGTCCCGTCGTATCCCAGCGACCAGATTCGTGCCTTGCGAGATCGCTATCAACTGAGCCAGGCGGTCCTCGCCGCCGTTCTCAACACCAGCTTGTCGACCGTGCGGCAGTGGGAGATCGGGGCGAAGCATCCAAGCGGGCCATCGCTCAAGCTGCTCAATTTGTTGGACCGCAAAGGGCTGGAAGCCTTGATCTGAAGCGCCGCGGTCTGGGCCAAGCGCGGTCGAAAGGAGAAACAGACTTGATCGCGACCCCTGAGAGCAAGGCAGCCCGGGAAAACCGGCAGCTCAGCGAGGAAGATGCTCGCGCATCTGGGCATAGATCGGCGTGAGACGGTCGATCTCGCAGGTGCCGTCCCCGAAACGATAGGTCGTCTCGAAATCCTCGTAGCTCCGTGCCCGCCAGACGCGACCCTCGGGGTCGATGACAAGCGAATGCCCCACGCCGCCGCGGAAGATGGTCGAGCCGTCGGTTCCGGTGTAGACCGTGCAGGTCCAGGGCCGCTCTTCCGGGTGCGCAGCCATGAACTGCACGATTTCGCTCACCAACTCTGTGAACAGCCGGCGGCGTTCGGAGGCCGGAGCGGCGAGCGTACGCGCGATCGCCCGGCTGAGCATCGGGTCAGCCGGAGAGGTGACGACGCCGGAGCGTAAGGCGTGGTCCGTTGGATCTTTAATCATCGCCCACGCCGGGCTTTGGCCCGCTCCGCCCATCCCAACACCCCCCGCGCCCCGGCGATCAGGACCATGACGTAGGCCACCCCCAGCGGCCCGGGGTGGCGGTCGGCCCAGATCAGGGCGAGCAGCCCTTCGAGCATGAAGCCGAAGGCCGCCGTTCCGAGGAGCCAGGTGGCGAAGCGGACGATTCGGGGCCGTGTGTCCGGCTCTCCGGGTTTGGGGCGGCGCCAGGGCTTGAGGCGGGAGAGGGTGGCGATCAGGATCGCGGAGGCGGCGAGGGCTCCGATTGCTGTTTGTTTCCACTGGCCGTGCCAGAGGCCCAGAGCGTCTTGGAATCCGACCCCGCCCAGGAAGAGCGGGACGGCGATCAGGGGGGTGGCGATCAGGAGAATCCAGAAAGGCGCCTCTTCGATCGGAACGCCGTTCGTTGGGTGGGTGCTCATCTATCGTCGCCGCCTCAGAAGGGAGAGGTCGCGGCACCGGGCTCGGGGATAGCGGAGCTCCGGCTAGGGTCGTTGTGACTCCCGAATTCCATTTTCTGGCCGCCGAATTCGAATTCGAGACTCCCGAAATGGAATTCGGGAGCTAGGAAATGGAATTCGCGAGCCCCGAAATGGAATTCGGGGCTTAGAAAATCGAATTCGGGACTCCCGAAATCGAATTCGGGGCTCCGGAAATGGAATTCGGCGTTCCCGAAATGCAATTCGGGACTCCCGAAATCGAATTCGGGGGCCAGAAAATGGAATTCGGGAACCAAGTGACCCCGCCCGACGGGGGCAACGCCGGTCTCAACGCCCGGGTTTCGTGGGTGGTGCTCATCGCACCCCACACCCTACAAGACCGACACCCGTGAAATCCAGAGCCCGGCGATCGCGAGGCCGGCGAAGGGGCAAGTCCCGTCTCTCGAAACCTACCGGCATGGCCTTTGCTCCCGCGGCACTCCTTGAGACGTTTCCTCCTGCACCTCCTCCCGGCGTGGCGAGTCAGTGCGGTCATGGATTCGTACTTCGGAACAACCGGGCGTTCTCCGGGTTTACCGGGAGGAAGGAGTTGCACCCTGCGACCCCCGTATCCGGTAGATTTTGCCAACCCCGACGCAAGTGGAGCTCATGGCGCCGAGCCTGAGCTTTCCAGCTTGCTTGTTTTTGGTAGTAGGGGGACTCAGGGGTTGGACGATGACCGCCAACAGCAGATCGAGCTAGAGCAGTTCCTGTTCGATTACGTCGAGACCTACGAGGAGCTCCAGGTACTGGCTTGCCTGGGCGTGGGTCGCGAGCTGTGGTGGGAGCCCGAAGACGTCACCCGAGATTGCGGGGTCGAACCGTCGGCGACCCTCGCCGCATTAGAGCGTCTCACCGCCTCGGGCCTCCTGGTGAAACAAGGTAGCGAGCCCAACTTCAAATATCGGCTCCACGACGACTTTCTGGGGCGGAGCTACATTTTCGACCGACTTGCTTTAGAGTATCGCCAGAATCGCCTACAGCTGATCGAGACGATGACGCGCAACGCCATCGAGCGCGTTCGCGCGGCCGCCTTGAGAACGTTTGCCGAGTGTTTTCGGATGCGAGGGCCGAAGGTTGATGGCTAAGGTCATTTACGTAATCAGCATGTTAGCCAGTTTGTTTTGCGCCGGGCTCATGATCAGGAGCTACCGCCGGACAGGTTTCCGCCTGGCCTTCTGGACCAGCCTGTGCTTCGTCGGGTTCGCGCTCCATAACGCCGTTCAGCTCGTGGATCACTGGGTTCCCACCATCGATCTCGGCGCTTGGCGGACCTTGATCGCGTTGACCTCGGTGTCTACCCTTCTGTTCGGCTTGATCTGGGAGGAGAGGTGAGCCAGTTCCTCTGGGGCGCCCTGGCTTCCACCTGCCTGTTCGTGGGGGTTTTTTTCCTGCGTTTCTGGAAATCCAGCGGCGACCGGCTGTTTCTCGCCTTCGCGGCCGCGTTCTGGGCCCTGTGCCTCCACTGGGTGGGCTTCGCCTGGGCCGCCGGCACAGGCCGAAGCCAGTACTATCTCCTGCTGCTCCGGCTGCTCGCTTTCGCCCTGATCGCCGCGGGCGTCATCGACAAGAACCGCTCGCCGACGGCACAGTAGGCTTCCCTGGAGCCACCCGGCGGAGCCCGATACACTGCCCCCCGTGGTTGATCTCGAACAACTCCAGAAGGATGCCGTGGGCTATTTCCTGCGGGCGGGCCATCCGGCCAACGGGCTGATCGCCGACAGCTCGCGCCCGGGCGCGCCGTGCAGCATCGCGGCGACCGGGCTCGGCCTTTCGGCGTTCATCGTCGGGGCGGAGCGCGGCTATCTTCCTCGGCGCGAGGCGGCGGCGCGGACGCTCGCCGCTCTGCGGTTCTTCCGCGACAGCCCGCAGGGCGAAGAGCCGGACGCCACCGGGTATCGGGGTTTCTACTACCACTTTCTCGATCTCGCGACCGGACGGCGAATCTGGGATTGCGAGCTGTCGATGATCGATACCGCGATCCTGATCGCGGGCATTCTTGCCGGCGCCTGCTATTTCTCGGCGCCCGACGACGACGAACGCGAGATCCGCGAGATTTCCCGGTTCCTCTACGAGAGGGTCGATTGGGCCTGGGCCGCCCGCGACTTGGGGCTGGTGTCGATGGGCTGGAAGCCGAAGGCGGGATTCATTTCCTACACCTGGGAGGGCTACAGCGAAGCGCTTCTGCTCTGCCTGCTCGGGCTCGGCTCGCCCACGCATCCGCTGCCCGCGGAAACCTACCGCGCGTGGACCGCGACCTATCAATGGGAAAACCTCTACGACATCGAATTCCTGTTCGCGGCACCCCTGTTCATCCACCAGCTTTCGCACCTCTGGATCGACTTTCGCGGCATCCAGGACGAGCTGATGCGGGACATGCGCTGCGATTACTTCGAGAACAGCCGCCGCGCCACCAGGGTGCAACAGCAGTATGCCCTACGCAACCCGAAGGGATTCAAAGGGTACGGCGAGAACGGCTGGGGGGTCACCGCCGGCCCTGGCCCCGGCTTCGTGTCGCAGCGGGAGAAGGGGGGCATCGAGCGGCAGTTCTACGGCTACGTCGCCCGGGGGGTCCCGTTCGGACCGGACGACGGAACGCTCGCCCCCTGGGCGGTCGCCGCATCCTTGCCGTTCGCGCCGGAGATCGTCTTGCCCGCGCTGGAGCACTTCCAGAACACCTATCCGCAAGTCGTCGAAGACGGCCTCTTGACCAGCTTCAACCCGACCTTCAACACGGGCGACACCGGTTCGGAGACGCAAAGAGGTTGGCTCTCTCCGGAGCACTATGGGCTCGACCAGGGGCCGGTGGCGATCATGATCGAGAACTTTTCCTCGGGGTTGCTATGGAACCTGATGCGGGAATGTCCCGCCTTGGTGAGAGGGCTATCCGGGGCGGGATTCCGCAAGCGCGGAGGGAGGCCGATCGGATGAATGCCGCTCTCCTGCCGAACGACGCGCATGACGCCGATCTGCTGGCCCACGCTCACCCGCCGGACTGGGTCAACCCACCACCCGCTCGCTCCTACAACCTGGTGGTCTTGGGGGGAGGAACCGCCGGGCTGGTCACGGCGGTGGGAGCCGCCGCGCTCGGTGCCAAGGTCGCGTTGGTCGAAAAGAATCTGATGGGCGGCGATTGCCTGAATTTCGGCTGCGTTCCTTCCAAAGCCCTCCTGCGCTCCGCGCGGTTCTACGCCGACGTCTCGTTCTCGGGCAGGCTCACCGGCGGCGACCCGATTCCCTCGGAAGCGGACTTCGCCGCGGCGATGGAGCGCATGCGCCGGCTTCGCGCCCAGCTTTCGCGGCGCGATTCGGCCGAGCGGCTTCGGCAGTTGGGTATCGATGTCTTCCTAGGCGCCGCCGCGTTCGTCGATTCCCGCCATGTCGAAGTGGCGGGCGCCATGCTCGCGTTCAAGAAGGCGGTCATCGCCACCGGTTCGCGCGCCGCGCAGCCGGCGATCGAGGGCATCGAAGAGGCCGGGTACCTCACGAATGAAACGGCGTTCAACTTGACCGCGCGTCCGTCGCGGTTGCTCGTGATCGGCGGCGGCCCACTCGGCTGCGAGCTGGCGCAAGCCTTTGGCCGCCTGGGTTCCCAGGTGATCATCGCCCATCAGACGCCCTATTTCCTGCCCGACGAGGAGCGGGACGCCGCGGAGATCTTGGCCTACTCCTTGCGGCGCGACGGCATCGACGTCCGGCTCAACACGGAGGTGAAGAGCGTCACCCGGAGCGACGACGGGAAGCTCGCGCGGCTGGTCAACTACGATCAGGACGAGACGATCGCCGTCGACGAGATCCTGGCCGGCGTGGGCCGGGCGCCGAACGTGGAAGGGCTGAACCTCGAAGCGGCCGGAGTCGAGTACGACTTGAAGAAGGGCGTGCGGGTGAACGATTTCCTGCAAACGACGCGGCGAAACATTTATGCCGCGGGCGATGTGGCGTTGGCGCAAAAATACACCCACATGGCGGACGCCACGGCGCGGCTGGTGATCCAGAACGCGCTGTTCTTGGGACGCAAACGCCTGAGCTCGCTCATCGTCCCCTGGTGTACCTACACCGATCCGGAGATCGCCCACGTCGGCGCCTATGTGGAAGACGCGCGGGAGCGGGGATTTCGCATGAAGACCTTCACCGTGCCGATGAGCGAAGCGGACCGCGCCGTGCTCGACGGCGACGAGGAGGGGTTCGTGAAGATCCACGTCCGGGAAGGAACGGACACGATCCTGGGGGCCACCATCGTCGCGCGCCACGCGGGCGAGATGATCAACGAGATCTCGCTCGCCATGGTCGCCGGGATCGGCCTGAAAACCGTCTCGCAGGTGATCCATTCCTATCCGACTCAGGCGGAAGCGATCCGCAAAGCCGGCGACGCCTACAGCCGGACCCGCCTCACGCCGTTCCTCGCGAAGGTCAGCCGCCGCTGGTTGGCCTGGTCGCGCGGATAGGTCCGATTACCCGATCAGTTTCTTGACCCGCGCCGTCACGTTCTCGACGGTGAAGCCGAACGCTTCGGCCAGCGCCTTGTAGGGAGCCGAGGCTCCGAAGCGTTCGATTCCCAGGACGTCGCCCGCGTCGCCCACCCAACGGTGCCAGCCGAACGGACTCGCGGCTTCGACCGCCAAGCGCTTGGTTACGGTCGGGGGAAGCACCAGATCGCGGTACTCCTGCGGCTGGGCGGCGAACAGCTCCCACGAGGGGAGGCTGACGACGCGAGTGGCGATTCCCTCGACAGCGAGGGCTCTGTGGGCCTCGACGCAGAGAGAGACCTCCGAACCGGTCGCGAGCAGAATCGCCGCTAGAGTCTGCCCCTCCGGCGCGTCGGCCAAGACGTAACCGCCGCACAGCACGCCGAGGGCGGCGTGGGCTACGGTGCCCTCGAGAATTGGTAGCGCCTGCCGGGTGAGCGCGATCACAGTCGGCCCGGAGCGGTGTTTGATCGCGAAGCGCCAGGCCTCCGCGGTTTCGTTCGCGTCGGCAGGGCGAAGGACGGTAAGGCCCGGGATGCTGCGCAGCGAGGCGAGCTGCTCGATCGGCTGATGGGTCGGGCCGTCCTCGCCCAAGAAGATCGAGTCGTGGGTGTAGACGAAGATCGGGCCGATTCCCATCAGCGAGGCGAGCCGGATCGGCGGCCGCATGTACTCCGAGAAGATCAGGAACGTGCCGCCGTACGGGATCCACTGTTTGGACAAGGTGATGCCGTTCAAGATCGCGCCCATGCCGTGCTCGCGAACGCCGAAACGGAGATAGCGGCCGGAGCGGTTCCCGGCCTCGAAGTCGCCCCACCCTTTGACCTGCGTGTTGTTCGACGGCGTCAGATCCGCCGAGCCCCCCACCAGCTGCGGGAGCTTCGGAGCGATCGCCGCGAGCACCTTGCCCGAAGCCGAGCGGGTGGCAATCGGCTTGTCGGCCGGATCGAAGGTCGGCAGCGCGTCCTCCCAGCCGTCGGGCAGATTCCCGGCGAGACGGGAGGAGAAATCCTTGGCCGTCTCCGGATGGGCGGCGGCGTAGTTGCCGAACAGCTCGCGCCACTCGGCCGCGATCTTCTTGCTGTTCTCGCGCGCCGCGGCGAACGGCGCGCGGGCCTCGTCCGGGACCAGGAACTTCGCGTCCTCGGGCCAACCGAGCGCGCGCTTCGCCGCCTTCGTCTCCTCTGCCCCAAGGGGCGCGCCGTGGGCTTCGCTGCTGCCCGCTTTGTGAGGCGCACCGAAACCGATCACCGTCCGCACCGCGATAAACGACGGGCGGGCGTTCTCGGCGAGCGCTCCTTGGATGGCAGCCTCGATCGCCACGAGATCGTTGCCGTCCGCCACCCGCTGGACGTGCCAGCCATAGGCGGCATAGCGGGCGACCACGTCTTCGGAGAACGACAGCGAGGTCGGGCCGTCGATCGAAATCTGGTTGTCGTCGTAGAACACGACCAGCTTGCCGAGCCCGAGATGGCCACCGAGCGAGCTCGCCTCGGACGCCACCCCTTCGCTCATGTCGCCGTCGGATGCGATCACCCAGGTACGGAAGTCGACCACGGGAAAGCCGTCGCGGTTGAACTCGTTGCCGGAGAGTTGCTCGGCAAGCGCGATGCCCACCGCGTTCGAGATCCCCTGACCGAGCGGACCGGTGGTCGTCTCGAGCCCTTGGGTGTGGCCGTATTCCGGATGCCCCGGAGTCTTCGAGCCGAGCTGGCGGAAGCGCTCCAGTTCGGAGAGGGGCAAGTCGTAGCCGGCGAGATGAAGCAGCGAATAGATCAACGCCGAAGCGTGGCCGCAGGAGAGCACGAACCGGTCGCGGTTCGGCCAGGTCGGTTCGTCGGGCGAATGGCGCAGATGGCGGGTCCAGATCCAATACGCGAGCGGAGCGAGCGCCATCGGCGTACCCGGATGCCCCGAATCGGCCTTCTCGACCATGTCGACGGAGAGGAAGCGGATGGTATTGATCGCCAGCTGGTCGGTCGCATTCGGGTCGGACATAGGGTCGATCCTCTCGGGAGCTTGGGTAGGGCGCTGGCTCTTGGCGTGAGCCCGGGGCCGACTAAGGATATCCGGGGCGCGCCTTTTTTGACTCCCGCCCCCCGCCACCATACAATTCCCGGCCTTGCAGGGCCCCGCGGTGAGGTGCTGGAGTGGCTGAACAGGGCTGCCTGCTAAGCAGTTATCCGGGGTAAACCTGGATCGAGGGTTCGAATCCCTCCCTCACCGCCATTTCAGTTTCCCTCCCGAGGACCGCAATATGGCAACCGTAGTCACGGGTCCCGTCCGGGTCCGCTTCGCCCCATCGCCCACCGGTTTTCTCCACGTCGGCGGCGTCCGCACCGCGATCTACAACGAGCTGCTGCGCTTGCATTGCGGGGGTGTATTCGTGCTCCGCATCGAGGATACCGACAAGGCGCGCTCCGACGAAGCGATGACCCGGCAGATCCAGGACGCCCTGTCGTGGACCGGGATTCGCTGGGACGAGGGGCCGTTCCTCCAGAGCGAGCGCCTGCCGCGCCACGCCGAGCGCGCGGCGGAATTGCTGGCCGCCGACAAGGCGTATCGATGCTTCTGCACGTCCGAGGAGCTGGAGGCGCAGCGCGCCGAGGCGCAAAAGCAGGGCGGGAGCTTCCGCTACCCGCGCACCTGCGCCCATCTGCCGGCCGACGAGATTGCCCGCCGGATGGAAGCGGGGCAGACCTTCGTGGTCCGTTTCCGCGCGCCGAACGCGAACATCACGTTCTTCGATCTCGTCCGCGGCGACATGGAGTTTCCGCCCGAGGCGATCGACGATTTCATCCTGCTCCGCTCGGATGGGTCGCCGACGTACCACATGTCGGTCGTCTGCGACGATATCGACATGGCGATCACCCACGTCATCCGCGGCGAGGACCACCTGTCGAACACGCCGAAACATGTGCCGCTGTTTTTGGCGTTCGGCTCCGCGGTGCCAACCTTCGCGCATCTGCCGCTGATCCTGGGACCGGACAAGAAGCGCCTGTCCAAGCGTTTCGGCGCGACCTCGGTCGAAGAGTTCCGCGCCGAGGGGGTTCTGCCGGAGGCGCTCTACAACTACATGGCGCTCCTCGGCTGGAGCCCGGGCGACGATCGCGAGATCGTCTCCCGCGAAGAGATGGGGAAAATCTTCGACGTGGACCGGCTGAACGCCTCGGCCGCGGTGTTCGATCGCGAAAAGCTGCTCTGGATGAACAGCCAGTACATGCAGACTTCCACCCTCGACCAGATCCGGCCGCACCTCGATCCGTTCCTCGCCGAGGCGGGCTTGACCGGCGCCGACCCCGCCCGCCTTTCAACCGTCTTGGAGCTGCACCGCAGCCGAGCCCGGACGCTCCGCGAGCTGGTCCAGTCGGTGATCCCCTACTTCCGCGACGAGATCCCCTACGACGCCGAGGCGGCTAGGAAGTTTCTCGCGGACCCCGAGCTGCCGGTCCACCTCGCCGCTTTGCGCGACCGGTTCGCCGAGGTCGAGACGTTCGAGAAGGACCCGCTCGAAGCCGCTCTCCGCGCGGTCGCCGAGGAACGGTCGATCAAGCCGAGCGTATTGATCCATCCGGTACGCACCGCTCTCTCCGGAGCGAACGGCGGCCCGCCTCTGTTCGATCTGGTGGCGGCGATGGGGAAAGAAGAGACTTCCCGCCATCTGGGACATTTCATCGCCTATTTGCGGCGGGGCGGGGCGTTGCCGGAACATCAGGATTGAGGACGGCTACCCCAGCCCCAGCGCCCGCGTAACGGCCCAATACAATCCGACCGCGGCGATCGCGAGCGAAGCGGGGACGGCAACCCGCATGGTGTACCAGGAGCGCTGCCGGAACGCGCCGACGGCGAGAAACGCGACCGCAATCACGGTGAGCTGGCCGAGCTCGACCCCGACGTTGAAGGAGAGAAGAGCGGGCACGAACTCCGAGCGCGGCAATCCCAGCTCGGAGAGGACGCCCGCGAAGCCGAGCCCGTGGAGCAGGCCGAACGCGAAGACCAGGGCGACGCGCGATTTTTTGAGCTCCCTGGCGAAGACGTTTTCGATCGCGACGTAGACGATCGACACGGCAATCAGCGGCTCGACGATCCGAGGCGAGAGGTGCACGATCCCAAGCATCGCGAGCGCGAGCGACAGGGTGTGGGCGACCGTGAAGGCGGTGATCTGCGCGAGCAGCGGCCGGAGACGTAGGGACAGCAGGAACAACCCCAACACGAACAGGATGTGGTCGAGCCCCTTGGGCAGGATGTGGGTGAAACCGAGGTAGAGATAGCGCCGGATCACCTCGACGCGCGTTGTCTGCACCTCGGCGATTTTCCCTACATCGAACGGCTCGCTCTCCGCCCCCGGCTCCTGCCAGTGGTAGACCGCTTGGCCCTCTCCCGGGCTGTGGAAAGAAATGGGAAACGACCCGATCGACAGATCGACCCGAAAGGTCGAATGCTTCGCACCCGGTGGAATCTTCCCCGCGAGAAGCAAAACCGGCCGCGGAGCGGTCGCGAACGGATCGTTCGGATCGGCGGGGGGAAGCGTGACCGAGATATCGGAAGGCGCCGGCCGGCCGTCGAACGAAACGACTGCGGCCCCAGCCACCGCGCGCAACCAGGCCGCGACCCCGGGATCTTTCGCCGCTTCGATACCGCGGACCTCGGGCGCCGGGGCGGAACCACCGGAGGGCGTCGCGGGCACAGGGTGAGAGGCATCGGCCGAGATCTCGAAGCGATAGGTTCCGGTTCGCTCAAAGCTTCCCTGGACCCGGATCGCCCCCAGCTCGTGGGCGCGGGCTTGGGGCATCCCGGCGAACAGAGAGATCAGCGACAGAATGGTACGGACGGCTCGTACGACGCGACGCATGGCGGCTCCTCCGCCGGGTTCTACGCGAAACGGCGCGCCGCGGATCATCGCTCGCGCTATCCGATGCGGCGGTTCAGATCCCCATACGACAGATGCAGGACCGGCGGCGGTAGCGCTTGACACCGATCTTGAAATGCCTGATGGTCAGGCTGAGCCGTTAGCAGGGACCCTGAGTGGGCTGCGGTCCTTGGTCCGCCAGATTTGTGAAGGTCGGGTAAATCCTCAGGTCGAACTTGTCGTCATCGCTCCTGTAATTGGTAAAGACGTAGATCCCCTGGCTGCTTTTCGTGGGCGCTTTCACCGGCGGATCGTCCAGGCTGGGCCCGCCGCCCCTTCTCATCTGACCCAGGAACAGATTCTTGTCGAATTGCTTGTCCCCCCAAAGTGTCTGCCGATCCCAGCAGATGAGAGTGGAATGGCTTTGATCCGGCAGGAGAGCGTCATGGCGCGTACTGACCAAGGAGCTTCCGTTCGGCAGCAGCTTGAGGTCTTGGAGCTTCAGATTAAAAAGGAAAGGGTAGATGGAATCGAAGGGATTCTGCGTTTGCTCTTTGCTCCGCGGGTCCTGGGTGATCACG
>Ga0068860_100002863_pt1 | contig 17915 bp, 9 predicted proteins | sample KBSSwiS32_FD_66597 | JGI IMG/M metagenome (GOLD analysis project Ga0068860, IMG submission 66597) | Switchgrass rhizosphere microbial communities from Kellogg Biological Station, Michigan, USA - KBS Switchgrass S3-2 | ecosystem: Host-associated > Plants > Roots > Rhizosphere > Soil ... | reverse complement strand
CCGTTCCCAGGATCTGGGAAGTAGTCTCCTGACCGAATGTAAAAAACACACAAAGAACTGTGATTGCTGATAATAGCAGTCGTTTTGTCATAAATAGTCGTTTTTATTATTTTTTTTCAGCCTGCAAAGAAATGATCTTGTTCTGTCATCATGGTTACGATCCGCGTTAAGTAATTATTAACGCTTAACAGGCTGCAATCGAGGTTTTTCTAGGAAGGAAGGCATTCATATGCTCGTGCTAAAGAAAGGCAAAACTATAAAAAGGCTGCACCAAACAGCAAAATAATATTCACAAATTTTTAAGATTTGGGATAATCGGTGAATCTCAGGGGCTTAGCCGGTACAGGCATCCTTTTCAACCAAACAGTCGTTTTATTGTTACCTTTGCATGTGGGCCGCGTGGGGCCTGCCGGTACCGCTGGAAGCGGTTCGTCTGAAGGACAGACATTATGTTATATTAAATTTTTTCTACATGTTGGCAAGTATTGAGAGCGCCATTGAGGATATCAAGCGGGGAAAGCTGGTGATCGTGGTAGATGACGAGGACAGGGAAAATGAGGGGGACTTTATCACTGCTGCAAGAAATGTTACTCCGGAAGTGATCAATTTCATGAGCAAGCACGGACGGGGTCTTATTTGTGCGCCGCTCGAAGAGGGCCGTTGTGACGAGCTGGGGCTGGGCCTCATGGTGAATAATAATACCGCGCTGCATGAAACTCCTTTCACCGTTTCGGTGGATCTGCTGGGACATGGCTGTACTACAGGTATCTCTGCCAGTGACAGGGCCAAGACCGTACAGGCGCTTATCGACCCGGCTACCAGGCCCGAAGACCTGGGCAGACCCGGTCATATTTTCCCCCTTCGCGCCAAGAAAGGCGGGGTATTACGCAGAGCCGGTCATACGGAAGCCACTATCGACCTGGCAAGACTGGCCGGATTCGAGGCGGCAGGGGTGCTGGTTGAGATCATGAATGAGGATGGCACGATGGCCCGCCTGCCCGAGCTGCTCGGGATCGCGGCAAAATTTGATCTTAAAGTGGTGTCCATCAAGGACCTGATAGAATATCGTTTAAAGATCGATTCCCTCATCGAGGAGATCGTCCGGGTGGATATGCCTACCAAATATGGGCATTTCAAGCTGATCGCCTTCCGGGAAAAGAATACCACCAATGAGCACCTGGCCCTGGTAAAAGGGGAGTGGAAGAAGGACGAGCCGCTGTTGGTACGGGTCCATTCCTCGTGCTTTACAGGAGATATCCTGGGGTCGATGCGGTGCGACTGTGGCGAACAGCTGCATGAGGCGATGCAGATGGTGGAGCGGGAAGGCAAGGGCGCTATATTATATATGAACCAGGAGGGCCGCGGCATCGGCCTGGTAAATAAGCTAAAGGCCTACAAGCTCCAGGAAGAAGGTATGGATACCGTGGAAGCCAATCTGCACCTGGGCTTCCCGATGGATAAAAGGGATTATGGCGTAGGCGCTCAGATACTTCGCTACCTGGGGATCAGTAAACTTCGACTTATCAGCAATAATCCCAGAAAAAGGGCGGGTTTGCTCGGATATGGCCTGGAGATAGTGGACACAGTGCCCATCGAGATACATCCCAATCCCCACAACGAAAAATATCTTCAAACCAAGCGGGACAAGCTGGGGCATCAGATACTGAAATAAGGGCTTTATAAAGATCAATTACTGCTGCCGGGAGTGTCTTTAGCGGTAGTGTTGCTATCCCCTGTAGCTTCGGGTGGTTTTTTATCCTCTTTTTTAGGGAGTGGCGGTTTCTTTTTCTTTTTTAAGAGCTCGTCGATACGATCGAAATCGCGGCGGTAGGAGATACTGGCGCCGGAACTGTTTTGCGTATGGTTGCCGGACAGATAATTATAGGAATCGCGGTAGAAGAAGGAAAGGACGACCCTGCCATCGGTAGTGATCTTATATTCGGCGGTAATATCCGGCAGGAACTGGAAGGAGGCGGCCTGTACCTGCTGGGCGCCCATGCCAATGTCGAAGGCGCTGCCCAGGGTGAGGGTCAGCTTCTCCTGCATAAAGCTTTTGGCGACGGAAAGGTTGAGGTTCGTCCTGTCGGGTGTCAGCCTGCTTTGGGCAGCCGGGTCATAGTTGTCCAGCGTGGCGGTGCCGTTATAAAAGCTGGTGTTGAAGTTGACACGAAGACTGTTGTCCTTGAAGATCCTTCTCAGGAGGTTGAGACCCCAGCGGCTGAAATAGTTGCTAAGTACGCCCGAAATGCTGTTGTACACGACGCCTGTCAGAGCGCCTCCCGCGTCAAAGGCGTTGGTGCTGCTGGAGAGAGGTACAAAGGTATTCAATACCACCAGGCAGGACACCTGTTTGTTGAGCTCATTGGCGTCACTCTGTATTTTTTGTAAAAGGATCAGCGCTTCGGGATCATTCCTTAAAGGTGAATTGGACGGGAGGTCGATCTGGAAAGCGATCCTAGGCGAAGCCAGACGTCCGGTAAGGTCTGCTGTGACGACGATATCCCCCCTGTATCGGAGTACACCCTGGCTGCTGACGGCAAAGCCGCTGGCCCCCGTGAGACCCAGGTCGGTGAAACGTATATTTTGGGCAGTGTATTCGGCTGTGATCCCGATAATGGCATCATAGGGATTGCCGTTCCACTGTATATAGTTCCCAACTCCTTCTTTAAGCAAAAAAGGTTTATGTATAAAGCTCTGGAACGTGAAATTATAGTTCCCCTTGTCTATATCATACCTTCCAATCATCTTCAGGTCGTCGTTGGTGCCTACCGTCATTACCAGCGATCCATGGCCATTGGCTTTGATGATATCCCCTGTCAGCGGGTCCAGGATCATATAGACATTCGCGTAGTTGTTGGCATACATGTCCAGGGTGACAAAAAGATTGGAAGCTTTTTTGTCCTGCGTCTGCGTCTTCATTTCCTTACCATACACTTTCCATTGTATAAAATCCGCCTCGCCGCGCTCCCGGGTGATGCTGGGTGGAAGAAAGATATTGGAGCTGTCCGTAGGTTCGCCTTTGATGTACATACGCATATCCTCTTCAGGGCCGGTAAGCGTTATCCGGGCCTTGCCAATGACGGACCCATAGAACTGCCCATTGTCGGTGGCCTTTGTGTCCAGCAGCAGCAGGCGGTTGGTATTCATTTCGAAATCAAAACCCAGGTCATCGAACGCATGATGGAAGAGCCGCCCCCTTGTGAGACTGGCCGTATGACCCATCCTGTCCTTTAGCTGGAAACTGCCAAAGTCGATGGTATCCTTTTTAAAGAGGATGGTAGCGGCAGGTATCTTATAGGTACATTGCGTATACACTACTTTCAACGACGCATCTTTTAATTGCACCGTTCCAAGGTATTGAAGCTGATTACCCGGACCGACGATATGCAATTTCCCCGTTGCATTGCCTGAAAGATTGGTAAAGATCCCGCCTAAATACTTTTCCAGCAGATCGACCTTTGTATCGCTGACATCCGCCACGATGTCGATGGGAGGCCCTTGTATGCTGTCCTTTGTATGGATCAATCCTTTCAGGTCGAAATGATAGTTTTTATTATCGGAATGGACGGACGTATTCAGCAATCCGGCATTGCTTTGATAGTCAGCGTTCAGCTGAAGGTGTCCGATCGAGTCGTTGTCAAATCGGAACTGATCTGCGTCACCGTTGAACCGCGCCGTCAGTTTGCCAAAGGGGTCGGTCATATCGACGCTGCCTGAAAGAAGACCTTCCAGTCTTTCCGACTTGACAAAATAAGGCGTGAAGTCACCGATATTGATCTTTTTAAGATCGATGTGCATATCATTCCAGTTGCCTTCTTCGGAAGGGCGGGTCGTTACCTGTATCTGCTGCTCGCCATTATGGAGCGTCAATCCATCTGCGGAGACGATATTATTCGTGAACGACAGCTCGCCGTTCTTATCGATGATCCAGGTCTTGCTGTTGATATCGAAGGTGGAAGGATCAAATGTTACACGCACTCCTGAAGGAAGGGTCTGGACCTGCGCGGAAATATTGGCTGAGTTGAGGGTCTGACTGGCGCTGGTGGTCACCTGCACGCTGGACAGATCATTGGAGGACTTCATGTGAAGGTGGGTGGAAGGGAAATGCAGGCTGTCGTTGAGGTGGACGTCGCCGATGGTCGTTTCCATGGCCAGACTGTCCAGGTTGCCCCGCCCTTTGAGCGTAAGGTTATCAAAGCTGATGTTCTTGTAGGCAAAATTCGGCAGGTCCACATTCAGATCGAGCAGGTTGTCCCGGGTATCGATACGCCCGCTGATGCTGGTATTGTTGAAACCCTTCAATTCTTTGTTGAACAGGTCTATATATTCTTCCACTTTTTTCGTGGTGATGACAAAGCTGAAATTTTGATTGGTAGGGATCGTCTTCGCCGGCTTGATATAGCTGGGATAATATTTATTCAGGAAGGTCTGGAAGCTGCCGGGTAGGTCCTTGATGGAGAACTCGCCTACGATGGCCCCGTCGAATTCGTTGCTGACGATAGTAATGGTCTTGTTATTGTCTACGATGCTGGACTCCAGCATCAGGCTGTCGAAAGAGACCCGTTGCCCATTCTTAAAAACAGAAGCGTCATAGATGCTGGCACGACCCAGGAAGTTGTCGACATCGTCCCCTGAAAAGTTACATTTGAACTTGCCGTTGAATTCTACCTGCTGCTGTACAAAATGCAGCTTGGTAAGATCGGCCTTTGCCACCTGCGCCTCAAAGTCGAACTTCGGTATCTCCTGGCTGAAGTCGATCAATCCATTCAGGCGGGCATCCAGAGAGGGATCGCCCGAGATGAGCTCGCCATTGAATTTTCTTTTGGCCACCGCTCCATTGATGAGGATATGCTGATAAGTATAGTTGTTGAACTCCAGGCTGTTGATCGTGCCGTCGAGGGAGGCGTTCAGCGTGCCTGCTTTCAAACCTGCTCCGACGACCTTGCCCTGGAATGCTATCCTGCCCATTTTATCGTTATCCAGGAACGAGCCCAGTTGGAAATTATCTGTGCTGATAGCGCCGGAGTATACCGAGGGGCCATATTCCAGCAGCTTCATATTTACATTGGTGTTGACCGCGCCCAGGTTGGTCTCGATGATGCCATTCGTAACAAAGTCCCGAACATAGCCGGTGAAGCTGCCTTTAAACCGGAGCCATTCTATGTGGTCGATACGGGGCTGCTCGATGGTTTTGATGGAGGGCGCCAGCAGGACCATGTCCGCATAGGTGGAGTTGAACTCCGTGGATTGGAAGTCCAGGTAGGTCTTATCTATGTCCGGCAACCCTTTTATACGAAAGTTCCCTTTTAAGGAAGTATTCTTGCCGGCCTCGATCGTGGCATTCCTTCCTTCCAGGTCGGACACGGACCCTTTCACGATACCTGAGATACGAATATGTTTTTCCCAGTCCTTTAGCCCGGGGGCGAAGTAGGCGATGTCATCCGTGTCTACGTCCGAGTCGGTAAGATCAGCCTCCATCCGGATACGGGTCTCGAAGTCGGACATATCGTCGATGGTCCTGAAACGCATGGCAAAAAAGTTCCGGAGATGGCTTTTGTTCGTCACAAGATCCAGGCGATGGAACTCCATGGCCTCCGGGTACCATTTTATCCGGGCATTGAGCTTTTTAACATCCAGACCGCTGCGTTCTTTTGTGGCAAGCTGCATCTGTGCTGTAATGGTATCCTTATGGAGCTTGAGATTGGTGAAGCGGGTGTTGACCGCATAGAAATAGATGTGGTTGCCGTCGAAATGCTTGTTGGCAACCGTGTCGGCGGGTTTTTCATTGCGGAAGGAGCCGTTGATGATCGCCACCTTGCTGGCCGTGAGGTCCCATCCATCCGGATTGAGCCGGAGATGGTTCGGATCAATGATCAGGGCCGTATCGGGCTGAATGGTCCTGTTGCCTTTGTAATTGGAAAGCGTAAAGTCGGGCTTCGTAAATTCCAATACGCTGATACGCGCTTTTTTTTGGGTAAAGCTCAGCGTATCGGCGTTCAGATACATGGACTGCAGCCGGAGGTCCATGGTCTCTCCTCTCCATTCATCTCTTTTTTCAAAATGGATGCGGGTAAGATCGAGCCTTTTCAGATCGAGCTCTACTGGCTGGGTGCTGTCCTTTTCAGCCGTCGTCCTGGGTTTGGAAGGGGAGGAGAAATAGTCGACGAGGAACTGATAGTTCCATACGGAGTCCGTACGATGCAGCCGGATGGTAGCGTCTTCCAGCCCGATGTATTGCAGCTCTGTCTTGTCCTTGAAGAACCACCAATCCGTGATGTTGACCTTTATGGCGCCGGCATATAGGATGGTGTCGTGCCGCTGGTCCTCTACCAGCACGCTGTCCAGCACCATTTTGTTAAAAAGGGAGAAGTCTACGCGTTTGACCCTGATGGTAGTATGGAGCTGGTGAGAGATGCGATTGGTAACTTTTGAAACGAGCCATGTCTGAACAGGAGGTAACTGGATGAGCAACCAAAGTGTTACTAGGAGTAGTAGTAAAATTAATAATGTATTACGGAGTATTTTCCAAATCTTTCTCAGGGGATGATTGTTTCAAGTTGTAAAAGTACACAATACCCAGGGATGTGCAAATTCAATACCAATAAACCCTGAAATCCAGGGATGAATGGGTCTTTAGCGTGAGACAGTCCTTTTTAATAGAAGTTTAACGGCTATGCTGCTCTTTCATCTGCCGATTGAACTGGTCGGAGCCCCCCTTGGGTATGGACAGGGACTGCCAGTCCTTGCCGCGGATCATTTTTCCAATATATACGATCTGTCCCACGTGATGGGGGTAATGGGCCAGCTGCCGATTGATCGCATCGATGGCAAGCAGGGGCTCGTGGCGGATATAGATGGTACGCATCAGATCGTCTTCCGTGAGGCTGCGGAGGGTAGTGAGGAAGCAGTCCCAGCCCTTTTCCCACTGCTGTATCAATTGCTCGCGGCTGTAATGTTCCTGCAGGGTGAATTCAGTCTCGCGATTGCGCCCTGGTTTTTCTCCATCCTCGGAGAGAAAATTCGTCCATCTGCTGATCATATTGCCGCTGAGGTGTTTTATAATGACGGCGATGCTGTTTGATTCTCCTTGGGACGCCACAGGCGTTCCGGCCGAAGGCCGATCATTAGATGGTTGGCCAGAATGTGTTTCATTTGCGTCATGCACATTTTGGCCAATAACGGGCGTATAATAAAAGTCCTTTTCTTCCAGCTGCCGGAACGTATAGTCTCCCAGGAGTTTATAGCCTGCGACCCTTTTGATGGCTGATTCCAGGTATGCGCTACCTAATGATGTGCTCATATGAATGATTTTTATTGCTCAATATCCTGCTGCCGAATCATCGCCTCGCCCATCACCCACCGCCTCTATTTTCCCATCCGATACTTTTATCACTTCCGTACGTCCGATACTGCCCCGTTGGGTTATCCTGTATCCCATTTTTAGTAAGGCCTCCCGGATTTCGATGGGAAAGCCTGCTTCCACGAATATTTCATCCGGCAGCCATTGATGATGAAATTTGGGTTTATTGACGGCGTCCTCCGGGGTCATATTGAATTCCAGCATATCTATCAGCGTCTGGAATACGGAGGTTGTGATAGTTGTACCGCCGGGGGTGCCTGTGATGATAAAGACCTTGCCATTATCCAATACCATCGTGGGGGTCATCGAGCTGAGCATGCGTTTACCAGGGGCGATGGCGTTGGCTTCCGCACCTACAGCGCCGTACATATTAGGCACCCCGGGCTTGATGCTGAAATCATCCATTTCATTGTTGAGGAGAAAGCCGGCCCCCGCCACTACTACTTTAGAACCATAGCCTCCGTTGAGGGTGGTGGTGATGGATACGGCATTACCTTCCCGGTCGTATACATTCAGGTGGGTCGTCTCTTCGCTGGCAGGAGAAAGGACGCCGGCCTGTATATCCTTGCTGGTACCCGCTTTATCGGGCTGGATCAGCGCTATCCGCTGACGGATATAGGATGCGCTGGTAAGTGTATCCACCGGCACGGAATAATAGTCGCCGTCGCCGAGGTATTTGGCCCTGTCGGCATAGGCAAGGCGTTCTACTTCCGTCATCAGGTGCACCGTTTGGGCCGACTCGAAGCCATAGGACTTTAACGGCTGTCCTTCCACCATCTTCATCATCTGTTGCAGGATGACGCCGCCGCTGCTGGGGAGGGGCATGGTGACGATGCTGTATTTTTTGTAGGGGAATACGGTGGCCGCCCGTTCTTTGGCCTGGTATCCGCGGAGGTCGGCGGCAGTGATGATCCCCCGGCCCCGTTGCATTTCTTCCAGGATGAGCCTGGCCGTTTCACCTTCGTAGAATCCGGCTGCGCCTTTGTCGCGGACACGTTGCAGGGTCCTGGCAAGGTCCTTTTGCACCAGGGTATCTCCGGCCCGCCATCCACCTTCTTTTACAAATACGGGAGCGACGGTATTATATTTCTTAAAGGCATTTTGTGAAGCATTCAGACTGCGGGCTTCCGCTTCCGTGATCGCAAAACCTTTTTCCGCCAGGTCGATCGCCGGCTGGATCAGCGTGGAGATGGGCAGACGGGCATATTTGAGCTCGGAGAAAATACCCGCAATGGTTCCGGGGACGCCGGCTGCCAGGTGACCATTCTGGCTCAGGTCCGGGCGGGCGTTGCCGTTGGAATCCAGGTACATGTCCCTGGTAGCTGCGCTCGGCGCTTTTTCCCGGAAATCCAGGGCTATATTCCGGCCTGTCGACAAGTGCGCCACCATAAAGCCTCCGCCTCCGATGTTGCCTGCACCGGGATATACTACCGCCAGCGCCAGCTGGGTGGCAATGGCTGCGTCGATGGCGTTACCCCCTTTCTGCAATATGGCAATCCCCGCCCCGCTGGCCAGTGGATGGGCGGAAACAACGGCCCCATTTGTGACAACGGTCTTTTTCTGGATCTTATAAGAATAGGGGGTAGCTGTCTGTGCTAAAAGAGAATAGGTTGCCAGCATAAGGAGTCCGGCGATCAGGAGACGCATAATAAAATTGAATTTGAATGGAAAGGTACCATTTTTTTGTTTTTGTCTGTTGTCTTACATTCATGCTCCATACAATAACCGCAGGCAGCGGTTCGTCCAGGACCGTAGGTCCCGACCGAGGACGAGCGAGTGCTCGGACATCGGACGAAGGCCTACAGACATTAGCGATCACTTCATTTAAAGCCAAGAGAAAACATTTATGCAAAAGCTTATTTCCCTGTTATTAGTACTATTCTTCTTTATAAATTCTTTTTCCCAGACCGTCCCTTCCCCGGAAGCTTTCCTGGGATATAAGCTGGGAGATCATTATACCCCTCATTACAAGATCATAAATTATTTTAAGGAGGTAGCGAGAGCGCTGCCATCGCAAGTAAAGCTGGAGCAGTATGGAGAAACATACGAGGGACGTCCTTTAATGCTGGCGTTCATTGCCACTCCGGAAAACCTGCAGCGATTGGAAGATATCCGGCGTAACAATCTCCGGTTGGCTGGCGTATTGAAAGATGGGGTCACTGCTGATGAGAGTACTCCCGCAATCGTCTGGTTGAGCTACAATGTACACGGCAACGAGCCTTCGTCTTCCGAGGCTGCCATGAAAACGCTGTATTCATTGGTGGACCCTGCCAATACCCGCTCAAAGGAATGGCTGCAGCATACCATCATCGTCATCGACCCCTGTATCAATCCGGATGGAAGGGATCGGTATGTCAACTGGTTTACCATGGCGGTAGGGAAGAACGCCAACCCCGATCCTCAGTCCAGGGAGCACCGGGAACCCTGGCCGGGAGGAAGGACCAATCACTATAATTTTGATCTCAACAGGGACTGGGCCTGGCAGACACAGATAGAGACACAGCAGCGGCTAAAAAAATACAATGCCTGGCTGCCCCAGGTACACGTGGATTTTCATGAACAGGGATATAACAATCCCTATTATTTTGCTCCGGCGGCAGAGCCTTATCACGATGTGATCACGCCGTGGCAGCGGGACTTCCAGGTCCAGATAGGAAAGAACAATGCAAAGTATTTCGACAGCCATGGCTGGCTTTATTTTACAAAGGAAGAGTTCGATCTTTTTTATCCCAGTTACGGGGACACCTATCCCACTTATAACGGGGCCATCGGTATGACCTTTGAACAGGGAGGATCGCCCCGGGGAGGTCTGGCTGTGGCAACGGCCAATGAGGATACGCTGACCCTGGCCGACAGGCTGGAGCATCATTATACCACGGGTATCTCTACCATAGAAGTATCTTCCCAGAATGCCGCCCGTCTGATAAAAGAGTTCCATAAGTATTTCACGGATGCCCGGGAAAGGCCGGGTGGTGAGTTCAAGGCCTATCTTATCCGTAATGATCAGTATGGCGACAGGCTCACCCGGCTGAAGCTGCTGCTCGATAAGAATAATATCGAGTGGGCGCCGGCGCCTGCAGGCAGCTATACAGGAATACATTATGAAACAGGCAGGTCAGCTGCCATCAAGGCTGCTCCCGGAGACATCGTCATCAATACAAATCAGCCCAGGTCCAATCTGCTGCGAGTGCTGTTTGAACGAACCTCTCATATCAGCGATTCGGTGACCTATGATATTACGGCCTGGTCTGTTCCTTATGTATATGGATTGCAGGCGTATGGGTTGAATGCATATGTAGCCCCCGGCAATACCCCTCAACAGGCTACACCTGTTGAGGGGTCGTCCAGCGCTTACGCCTATGCGATTCGCTGGACGGGGATGAACAATGTACGGTGCCTTTCCCAATTATTGGCAAAGGGGATAAAGGTCCGGTATGCCGAACAGGCTTTTCAATCCGGGGGACAGGATTTTGAAAAAGGCACTTTGCTTATAACGGCGACGGGTAACAGCGCATTGGGAGACAGGCTCTGGTCCGTGGTAAAGACTGCCGCTCAGTCTACGGGTGTGAACCTATATCCCATTGCTTCCGGCTTTGTAGACAAGGGAGCGGATTTTGGCAGCGGCCGTGTCCGTCTGATCCACAAGCCAAAGGTCGGTATGCTGACAGGAGAGCAGGTAAGCTCTTTGAATGCCGGAGAAGTATGGCATCTCTTCGAGCAGGAGCTGGATTATCCCATCAGCCAGCTGAATGCAGAGGACCTGGGCCGTATGGACCTCAAAAGCTATGATGTGCTGATCCTGCCCAATGGGTATTACAAGGCCCTGGCTGATAAGGGCGCCGCGGAGCCTTTGCGGAACTGGGTCCAGGCAGGCGGCAGGCTCATTCTTATGGAGAATGCCGTGGCGCAGCTGTCGAAGCTGGAATGGGGGTTGAAAGAAAGGGGAGGCGATGATAAAAAAGACGACGATAAGAAAAAGGACGATGATTATTCCTTACTGCATCACTACGGCGACAGACAGCGGGAAGAGGTGATGAGCAGCGTCCCCGGGTCCATCTACCGGGTGGAGCTGGATAATACGCATCCATTGGCTTTCGGCTATCCGGACAAGTATTATACGTTGAAGCAGGACGACAATGTATATGAGTTCATAAAAGAGGGCGGCTGGAATGTGGGAGTTATTAAAAAAGATAGTTATGTCAGTGGGTTTACGGGTAATAAGGCAAAAGAAAAGCTGAAGGACGGGCTCATCTTTGGTGTTCAGGAGATGGGCAGAGGGGAGATCGTATATATGGCAGATGACCCGTTGTTCCGCAGCTTTTGGGAGAATGGCAAGCTATTATTTTGTAATGCCGTGTTCCTGGTGGGACAATAGTACCGTTGGTGGATTTAGATGATCTTAATGACAATTGAACGTTAAATTGCAGTCCATGAAATGGATTTTGTTATTAATGGTGCTGACGGCGACAGCCGGCAGCAGGGCTCAGTCTCCTGAAACATTAGGCTCAGCCGAGATATTCCTTCGCCTGAAAAAGCTCAATGTATTGGGGACGGTGCTGTATGTGGCGGCGCATCCCGATGATGAGAATTCCCGGCTGATTGCCTATATGGCGAAGGAGCGGCTGTTCCGGACGGGCTACCTGTCCATGACCCGGGGCGATGGCGGTCAGAACCTCATCGGCGACGAGCAGGGTGTGGAGCTGGGGCTGATACGTACACAGGAGATGCTGGCTGCACGCCGGATCGATGGGGCCGAGCAGTTCTTTACCAGGGCCTTTGATTTTGGCTTTACCAAGACAACAGAAGAGGCGCTTCGTACCTGGAATAAAGAGAAGATATTGAGCGATGTGGTCTGGGTCATCCGGAAGTTCCAGCCGGACGTGCTTATCACAAGATTCCCCGAGGACGGTCGTGCAGGACATGGACATCATTCCGCGTCGGCGTTATTGGCGCATGAGGCATTCAAGGCGGCTGCCGACCCCAATAGATTCCCCGAACAGTTCAAGTATGGCGTAAAACCATGGCAGGCCAAACGCATCCTTTGGAATACCTTCAATTTTGGATCTACCAACACTACCAGCGAAGACCAGCTGAAGATCGACGTGGGGCTGTATAACCCCGTGCTGGGAAAGAGCTATGGAGAGATCGCGGCCGAGAGCCGTACGCAGCATAAGAGCCAGGGAGCAGCGCTCACCCCCGCCCGTGGACAATCCATGGAGTATTTTACTCTGGTGGAAGGAGCGCCGGCCCACGACGACCCCATGGATGATGTTCCCTTGACCTGGAGTAGGGTAGAAGGCGGCGAGAAAGTGCAGAAGCTCGTTGACGAGGCCATAAAAAGCTATTCACTCACCGATCCGGCAGCATCTGTTCCCGGACTGATAAAGGTATACAAAGCCATCTCCGAACTAAAGGACGGCTATTGGAAGACACAAAAAAGCAAAGAGGTATTGAGGCTGATCGAGGCCTGCAGCGGCCTCTGGCTGGAAGCTTCCACCCGCAGCGGCTATACGGTACAGGGGGATGTGCTTCCCGTATCCTTTGTTATAAACAACCGGCTGAATGTAAAAGCATCCCTTGCAGAGATAAAGGTAGATGGCTTCGACACGCTGTATAAACAGGAGCTGGCAGCCAATAAAAATTATGTCCTCCAAAAGAATATCAATGTCCCCCGGAAACAGCCCGTGACACAGCCATACTGGCTGGCAGAGGAAATGGCGCCGGGGTCGTACAATGTCAGCGATCAGCTGCTGATCGGCAATGCGCAGAGCATGCCTGCCTTTGAGGCGACCTTTCACCTCCTGATCGATGGCGAGGATGTCAGCTTTACCCGGCCCGTACAATACAAATTCACCGACCCCGTGAAAGGGGAGCTGTACCAGCCGGTGACCGTATTGCCGCCTGTGACCGCCCGCTTCGACCCGGAACTCGTGGTATTTGCCGATGGGGAAGAAAAGAATTTCGAGGTGGAGACAAAGGTTCAGGATCCGCGTGGGGGCAGGCCGCAGGTGACGCTGACCAGGGCCACGGATATTGCCATCCAGGAAAAGGCCGCTGCGGGGTCGGACCTTGTCTACTCAGCCCGTCCCGTGGATCACCAGCCCGGCATTGCCTGGTCCAGTCTGCTGTTCCAGCATGATGGTGCGCAGGACACGGCTCGTCAATTAAGGACCATTTCCTATGATCATATTCCCCGTATAGACTATTTCAGCCCCTCGAGGGAAAAGTTCGTATCGACAGATATAAAGATCCTTGGGCGGCGCATTGGATATATCGAAGGGGCGGGAGATAAGGTGCCGCAGGCATTGCAGCAGATGGGGTATGAAGTGGTCATGCTCCGGGAGAAGGATGTTGCTGAAGGCACACTGCGGCAGCTGGATGCCGTCATCACCGGTGTACGCGCTTATGATGTACATCCCTGGCTGGCGGGCAAGTATGACCTGCTGATGGAATATGTCAAGCAGGGCGGCAATCTCATCGTACAATACAACCGCACCAACATCGGCAACTCCCGTGTGAAGATCGGGCCCTATCCTTTTGCCATCTCCAACAGCCGGGTGACGGACGAGACGGCCAAAGTGAATTTCCTGTTGCCGGATCATGCCGTACTCAACTTTCCGAATAAGATCACCGATAAGGATTTTGAGGGATGGATACAGGAGAGAGGTATTTATTTTATCGACCAGCTGGACCCGAAATATGAGCCGATATTGTCCATGCATGATCCCGGCGAAGGGGCTCAGAACGGGAGCCTGGTCACGACCAGCTATGGTAAGGGTAAGTTCGTGTATACAGGGCTGGTCTTTTTCCGGGAGCTGCCTGCTGGTGTGCCGGGAGCCTACCGGCTGCTGGCCAATATTATTGCATTAAATCAAAAGAAGGGATTCTAATTCATGCATCGCAGAAGAGATATTGCCATAGTGACGGCCATCATCGTTGGACTGGTAGTAGGACGGTTTATCAAGCGGGCGACCTTTGGCCTGATCATAGGTCTCATCGTTGGATTGACGGTGGCGGCGTTGATCGCCAACAGGAACGCCAACAGGAATAAGAAATAGTGTCTGACAAAAATATTGCGTTATGACAGAAGAAACACAGGAGGAAGAAGTACCATTATTTCGGCGGTGGAGTAGCTGGTATGTGCTGATCATAGGCTTTTTGATATTATTGATCCTGTTTTTTTATTTTCTCACCAAAAAATTTTCATGAGCCGGCCAGACTGGATCGTCCTGGTTCTAACATTGCTTGGCATCATTGCCTATGGGTTGTATAAGGGCCGCACCAGCAGGGATCTGGATGGATATTTCCTTGCCAACAGGATGGTCCCCTGGTACATGGTGCTGCTTGGTATCATGGGCACCCAGGCCAGCGCCGTCACATTTTTGTCGGCTCCCGGACAGGCCTATACGCAGGGCATGGGCTTTGTCCAGTATTATTTTGGATTGCCATTGTCCATGGTGGTCCTTTGTATCACATTCGTGCCCGCCTTCCACCGGCTGAAGATATACACCGCTTATGAATTCCTGGAACAGCGGTTCGACCTCAAGACCCGCACATTGACCTCTTTCCTCTTCCTTTTACAACGAGGACTCTCCACGGGTATTAGCATCTCGGCCCCATCCATCATACTCTCTTCTTTGTTGGGATGGGATATTGTCTGGACCAATATCTTTATGGGAGGGCTGCTTATCATCTATACCATGACCGGCGGCGCCAAGGCCGTCGCCTATACACAGCAGCTGCAGCTGATCATCATATTTGCAGGTATGTTCATTGCCGGGTATATGGTTGTGCATCGATTGCCGGAGGGAGTGGGGATATCCGAAGCGCTGCACATCGGCGGCAAGGCCGGTAAGCTGAATATTATTACTACCGGCATCAGCTCAAAAGGTTTTGACTGGAACGATCGGTATAACCTGTTCAGCGGTATCATCGGTGGATTCTTTCTGGCCCTTTCCTATTTTGGTACGGATCAGTCGCAGGTAGGACGTTATCTTACGGCCCGGTCTGTCAGCGAAAGCCGTCTGGGGCTATTGATGAACGGGCTGGTGAAAGTGCCTATGCAGTTCCTCATCCTTTTATTGGGTGTGCTGGTCTTTACCTTTTATCAGTTCAACAAAGAACCCGTCTTCTTCAACAAGTCACAGATCGACCAGCTGGCTTCGTCGAAATATAAGGATTCGCTGGTGGTATTGGAAAAGGCATACGACTCCACCGAGTCGATGAGGATCCGGTCAATGGGCTCACCAGCACTACAGACCCTTGAAACAAAAAAGGCCACCTACCGGGCCACCGTCAAGCGCTGGCTAAAGGAGGTGGGAGGCGACGATAACGACACTAATTATATCTTCCTCCGGTTTGTCGTGGATTATTTACCCAAAGGGTTGGTGGGGCTGTTGATCGCCGTTATTTTTTTGGCTGCCTGGGGATCCATAGCCGCAACGCTCAACTCTCTTGCATCCTGTACGATCGTGGACTTTCATAAGCGCTATGCCAGGCCGGCGAGTGAAGAAAAGGAATACCGCCTGTCGCGTATGTATACATTGTTTTGGGGTATCTTTTGTGTTGCCGTGGCGCAGCTGGCCTACAACCTGGGGAACAGCCTCATCGAGGCGGTGAACGTGCTCGGGTCGCTGTTCTATGGGGTGATACTGGGTATATTCCTGGTGGCGTTCTACCGGAAGAGGGTAAGTGGAACTTCTGTATTCATCAGCGCCATTATAGTAGAGGCCGGCGTCATCTTTTTAAATATACTCAGCCGGAAAGGTATCGTGCCTTTGAGCTTTCTTTGGTTCAATGTCGTGGGTGCGGTAGGGGTGATCCTGCTCAGCGAGGTGATACATATCTGTTCATCTAAACTTAATATCCGTCCCAGGGATAACGCGTAATTTTAAAGTTAATAAACACTTTTCTATTATGATGAACAGGATTACCTTATCGATCCTTTTGGCGGTATCACTATGCGCCTGCCAAAAGCAGTCCTCCGTTCGGACGGATTCCTCAACCACAGTTCCCAGAGCAGCTACCATTACCGTCGAAAATTTTGAGACGGGCACCAAAACGGCCTATGCCGCAGCCAATGTTACTTTGAGTACGGGTGTCTGGAACTTTAATGACGCCCTCCTGGGTAATCTCTCGACAGACCGCAAGAACGGCTCGCAGTCCGCCCGGGTACGTAATTCCGGAACCATTACCATGCAGTTCGACCTTGCCGGCGGAGCTACTTCAGTTTCCGTACAGCATGCCGTCTTTGGCTCGGACGGAAGCAGTACCTGGCAGCTATGGTACAGCACCAACGGGGGCTCCTCTTTTGTACAGGCCGGTTCAACGGTCACCACCAGCTCCACTACTTTACAAACCGCGACCTTCACGCTGACGGTGACGGGTAACGTCAGATTCCAGCTGCGTAAGACGGATGGCAGCAGCAATCGTGTCAATTTCGATGACTTCACCGTCAATGGGTCCGGTTCCGGTGGCGGCGGGGGGACAGGCGGCAAGAAGTTCCTGTTTGATGCTACGAAGTCCGAGACAGCCGGCAATGCGGATTGGGTCATCGATGAAGATGGAGGCACCCCACAGCGTATCCCGACACCTGCTCAATCCGGGATCACCTCGTCGACGGCTGAGACCTACTGGACAGGCGCTATATCGAGCTGGGGCATTGCCCTGGTCAAGGGTGGCAATACCGTAGAGACGCTGCCTTCCGGCACGGCTATTACCTATGGGAATACTTCCAATGCCCAGGATCTTTCAAATTACGATGTATTTGTCGTGGATGAGCCCAATATACTTTTTACGGCAGCCGAGAAGACGGCTATCCTGAATTTTATCAGTCATGGCGGCGGCTTGTTCATGATCTCCGACCACACCGTTTCTGACAGGAATAATGACGGGCACGATTCTCCCGATATCTGGAATGACCTGATGACCAATAACAGCGTTGAGTCCAATCCTTTTGGGTTTAGCATCGACCTCACCAATATTTCGGAGACTACCAGCAACGTATGGACCGGCGGGAGCACCAATCCGATCCTCAACGGGTCGCAGGGCAGTGTATCCCAGCTGCAGTTCAACAATGGCGCTACCGTGACCATCAATACTTCCGCCAATAGCACTGTACAGGGGTTGATCTGGCAAAGCGGATTTGCGCAGAATACCACTCATATCATGTGCGCTTCTTCCACATTTGGCACAGGCAGGGTCTTTGTCGTGACCGACAGCTCACCGATGGATGATGGCACGGGGGCTTCCGGTAATACGCTGTTTGTCGGATGGCCGACGCTGAGCCATACACAGCTATTTATGAATGCCAGTCTATGGCTGGCCAGGTTGCAATAAACAAAAAAGCCCCTCACGGGGCTTTTTTTATGAGATGCCTTTTTTATTGCAGTGAGGCGATCAGTTTCTCGTTCAATGCTACATAATCCGTGTTGTTGGCCTGTTTGGACAGCTCGATGGATTTCTTGGCTGTGACGATAGCGTCCTGTTTTTTGCCCATTTTGGCCTGGCAGCGGGCTTTTTGGTAGACGGCATAAAATGCTGTGGGATCCTGTAC